>WNFX01001847.1_pt1 | contig 21504 bp, 18 predicted proteins | sample 5400111 | NCBI WGS metagenome assembly WNFX01 (sample SAMN13153363, study PRJNA577476) | soil metagenome | isolation source: 40 cm soil or saprolite under grassland replicate 1 | place: USA:California | collected 2016-06-15 | reverse complement strand
GGCGGCGACGGATGGACGACTCATCACGGAGATGCGCACGGCAGCAGTTTCAGCGGTGGCGACGAAACTTCTCGCGGTGCCTGATGCGAAAGTGCTCGCGATTCTCGGCAGTGGCGTGCAAGCGCGGAGTCACGCCGAAGCGTTGCGACTCGTTAGGCAATTTGACGAAATTCGCATCTGGAGCCCGACGAAAGCGCATGCAGAGCGCTTTGCAGAAGAGATTGGCGCAAAAGTGACATCGGCGGAAGACGCGGTGCGTGACGCCGACGTTGTAGTAACGGCGACGAATTCAAAGATGTCGATCTTGCCCGGGGCATGGCTGAAACCTGGCTGCCACGTCAACGCCGTTGGTGCATGTCGCCCGGACTGGCGCGAGCTGGATGACGACGCAATGCGAAACGTCGTCTTTGTCGATTCGCGCGAAGCCGCGATGAAAGAGTCCGGCGACATCATTCTTTCCGGCGCGAAGATTTACGCTGAACTGGGCGAAGCGCTTGCCGGCAAAGTTCCACCGCGCGCGGATGAAACGACCATTTTCAAGTCGTTAGGCTTGGCGGTGGAAGATATTGCCGCGGCACTGCTGGTTTATCGATTCGCGACCAAAACAGAGAAGTAATCGGGAAGCCACGAAAAGGTTATTAAAGAGCGCACGCGGCTGAGACCGCTTGCAAAGAGCGTGCCCGTTGGAAAATTGGCGACGATGTCTGGCCCGAAAGAGTTAAGCAAATCGATTGAGAACGCAGTAGCAGATGGCAAATTACTTGAGTCTGCGGCGAAAAACATTCGGGTGCTTCTGGCCGGAGCGCCGTCGGAACTTTATTCGCGCCTTGTCGAGGAGCTGGTGGCAGGCAATGAATGGGCAGAGCTGAACGATCGCTTTTACAAAACGCTGGAGTTCGGCACCGGGGGAATACGCGGCCGCACCATCGGCAAAATTGTGACGAAGGCGGAGCGTGGGGACGCTTCGCCTAGCGAACGGCCCGAATTTCCATGCATCGGTACCAACGCGATGAACTTTTACAACGTAAGTCGCGCCACGCAGGGAGTGGTGGCTTATGTGCGGGAGTGGCACCTGCGCAATAAAATCGGCAATCCGCCGAAAATTGTGATCGCTCACGACACGCGATTTTTTTCCAAAGAATTCACCGAGCTTGCGGCGAAGGTCGCGTCCGAAAATGGATGCGACGCGTGCATCTTCGATGGGCCGCGCTCGACGCCGGAATTATCGTTCGCCGTTCGCCACTTGAACGCAAGCGCTGGCATCGTTATCACCGCCAGTCATAACCCGCCGCACGACAACGGTTACAAAGTTTATTTCGCCGACGGCGGGCAAGTGATCGAGCCGCACGCCAGCGGGATCATTGAAAAAGTAAATGCGATCGAGAGCGAAACCTGCAAACCGTTGCCAAAAGATCGACAAGGAGCTGTCACGACTATTGGGCGCGATATCGATGAGGCTTACCTGGAGCGACTCACCAGCATCATTGTCGATCCAAAAGTTGTTCCGGCGGCGAAATCGCTGCGCATTGTTTTCACTCCGCTTCATGGGACCGGCAGCGTGACTTTGAAACCGATGCTCAAACGGCTCGGTTTCAAGTTTGAGGTCGTCACGGAGCAGGATCGCTTCGATCCGCAATTTTCGACGGTAAAATCTCCGAACCCGGAAAATGCCGAGGCACTGCAAATGGGAATCGCGCTTGCCCAGGAAACAAAGTCCGATCTCGTCATTGCAACCGACCCGGATTGCGACCGACTGGGCGTGGCCGTCCGCAGCTCCACTGGCGCGATGAAACTGATCAGCGGCAATCAAATCGGATCGTTGCTCGCTTATTACCGGATAAAAACTTTCTTCGAGCTTGGCGTGCTGAACAAAGAGAACGCGAGCCGCGCGGTCATCATCAAAACATTCGTTACGACCGATCTGCAAAAGGTAATCGCCGAGCATTACGGTTTGCGCTGTGTGGAGACGCTGACCGGATTCAAATATTTCGGGGCGAAACTGGAGAAATATGAACGCGCGTTGCCGGTGAAAGTGCGGCGGAACTATCGCAGGCTTTCGGAAGAGGAAACGCGAACGGCGCGACTCGACCACTCATCCTTCTACGTCTTCGGGAGCGAAGAAAGTTACGGCTACAGCGGCGCCGATTTTGTGCGTGACAAGGATGGCAACGCCGGCGCGATCATGTTTTGCGAAGTTGCCGCTTACGCAAAGTCAAAAAAACAAACGGTCGATCAACTGCTCGACGAAATCTTTTCGATGTTCGGCTATTTCGCCGAAAAAAATGCGTCGCTTTATTTCGAAGGGGCGGAAGGCGCGGACAAAATCGCGCGTCTGCTCGACTCATATGCCAGTGCGCCCCCGGCCGAATTGCATCACGGCAAAGTGAAGCGCGTCACAAATTTCGAAACGGAAAAGATTCGCGACGTCGAAGGCGACGAGATCCCGCGCCAGAAGATGTCGATCTTCGAACTGGAGGACCGGACCCGGATTGCGGTGCGCGGTTCGGGAACGGAGCCAAAAATTAAATATTACATCTTCGCGCAACGCCGACCGGCAAAGGCAAAATTTGGTGCCGAAGAACTAAAAAAAATTAAAATAGAAATAGATGAACGACTGGAACGGATTTGGGATTCGATCCGGAAAGACGTGCACGCGCGACTGGCAGGATGAACCGCTCGACAGTTGTCGATTCGTTGTCGAAAGTTAATTATGCGACGTGAGATTAATTTGAGCGGCGGCGAGATCTCGCTCTTGAAAACGATGGGCCTGAGCGGCGCGCCAACTTACGGGAAGCTGTTGATCGAGCGAATTGGCGAGATAGAAACCGCGGAGTTTCTCGATGAGCTCAATGGACTTATTTCGCTCGGTTACGTGCTTTCGGAGAAAGTGAGCGTGCGTTCGATCGACGATGTCGAGCGCAGTGTTTTCCGCGTGAACGCTTCCTATGCGCGTGATTTGCGGGACGCAATCCACCCCGGCCGCCGGCGCGAACAAACGCGGCGCCGGCGCGGCTGACCTGCGCGAAGTGAGCGCGATACGAAAGGCGCTGCCCCTCTGGCCGTGGCTGGCCGCGATCACGAGCGGGCTCCTTAGCATCGGCTGCTTCCCGCCATTTAATCAAAGCTGGTTTTGCTGGTTTGCGCTCATTCCGCTGATCACTGCGATTTGGTTTTCCGGAGAAAATTCAAAGCGGCGATGGCTGCGCGATCTCCTCCTCGGCTACGTCGCCGGCATTGTTTTTTTTACGGGAACATTTGCCTGGCTTGGTTCGCTTGGAACTTTGTTTGAAAATTTCTGGCTGCACGGCCTGTCACTGCTGCTCTCGCTCTATCTCGGGATGAATTTTGCGTTATGGAGTTGGCTTTGCGGACTGATCAGGCCCGGCCCAACGAAGCCGGCACCAATAAAAGACAAATGGACCGAAATGCTCGATCGCGCTGGCAAGCCGCCGATATTGGCGCCAGCCTCACCTTGGTTAAGATCGACAAACAATTTGTGGCTTGCCTTCGTCCTCGCCTCCGCGTGGAGCACGCATGAGTGGATCCGCGGATGGCTTTTCGGCGGATTCGGTTGGAATGGTCTCGGCGTCGCGCTCTGGGCGAAGTGGCCGCTCATCCAGATCGCGGAATTCACCGGCGTGATCGGTCTATCCTTCGTGATCGTGTTCGTCAATGTCATCGTGATTACGATTCCGCTGCGGTTGTTTCACGAGGCGCGAACTCATCGAATGCGGCCGCACTGGGACATAAATTTTACTATGTTGGGAGTTGTCGGCTTGCTCGTGTTTGGCTGGCAGGTCGCGCGCAACCCTTCGCAGACAAAACCGCTGCGCGCCGCGGTGGTTCAGGCAAACATCCCACAGAAACAAAAGTTCGATCTACAATTCACCGGGCAAATTTTCGATCGATTAACACGACTGAGCGAAATAGTCCTGAGCTCAAATCCGCCGGCCGATTTGCTAATTTGGCCCGAGAGCGCGCTGCCGGGGCCCGTGCTCGAAGATGAAGAGACTTATCGTTTCGTTATGGATTTTGCCGCGTCGAGCAAGACCGACTTGCTCCTGGGAACGATCGATGTGGAAAATGGACACGAGTATAATGCCGCGGCACTCGTTTCGAATCCCGGTCAGCAGGTGCAAATTTATCGCAAGGTTCATCTGGTCCCGTTTGGTGAATACATCCCACTTCGCCATTCGTTCCCGCTTTTTGCGGCTGTCGCAGGCCGGTGGGTCCCGGGCGATTTCGAGGCCGGCCAGAATTACACCGTCTTTCGTCTGACAAATGGCGACGTGCGGGTCGCGCCGCTGATTTGTTTCGAGGATACGCTCGGTGAGCTGACGAGACAATTCGTCCTCAATGGAGCAAATTTGCTCGCGAACGTGACGAACGACGGTTGGTTTTTGCATTCGGCCGGTTCGCGGCAGCATCTGGCCAACGCTGTTTTCCGCTGCGTCGAGACCCGCCGGCCGATGGTTCGCGCGGCAAATACAGGGGTGACTTGTTTTGTAAATGAGTTCGGCCGCGTGACGCAATTGTTGCAGGATGAAACAGGCGGCACGTTCACGGAAGGCGTTCTCGCCGCCGAGATCAATGTCCCACAAGATCGACAATTAACTTTTTATGCCCAGCACGGCGAACTTTTCGCCAAGCTTTGTTCTTGCGTAACTTTAATCGCAATCGCTGCCTACCTCTTCCGATATTTCCGGCTAAAGAACGCGGCATGAACCATCGATATCCTGACATCTAAATGTCTGTTCAACTTGCGCTTGATCATCTTGAGGAACTTTGGCCGGAAAAATTTCGCCGCGCGCGCATCGGCGCACTGCTTCATCCGGCGTCCATTTCGTCACATCTCGAACACGCATCGAAGATCCTCGAGCGGCATAACGGAGATTTGTTCCGGCTTTGCGCGTTCTTCGGTCCGCAGCACGGCTTTCTCGGACATACGCAGGACAATATGGTGGAGTGGAAAACGTACGAACATCCGCGCCTGGGGATTCCAGTTTACAGCCTCTACGGCGAACATCGCGAACCGACCGCGGAAATGCTGCAAGATATCGATCTTCTCCTGGTCGATCTTCAAGACATCGGCGCGCGTTATTACACTTTTACCTGGACGCTCTATCTTTGTATGCGTGCCTGTGAAAGACACGGCTTGGCCATGATCGTTCTCGACCGGCCAAATCCCATTAATGGCGTGACAACGGAAGGGCCACTACTCAATCCGGCTTACCAGTCGTTTGTCGGAATGCATCCGATCAAAGTGCGGCATGGGCGCACGATTGGCGAATTAGCGCGGCAGTTTGGAGATGAAGCTTTCCCGAAATGTCGATTGTCGATTTTGCCGATGAAAAACTGGGAGCGCGCGATGTGGTTCGACCAAACCGGCCTGCCTTGGGTAATGCCGTCGCCGAACATGGCAACGCTCGATACCGCGACCGTCTATCCCGGGATGTGTCTTCTCGAAGCAACGAACATTTCGGAAGGTCGTGGCACAACCCGGTCGTTCGAAATTTTCGGTGCGCCGTTTATCGATGCGGAACTGCTTTGTCGCGAATTAAACAATTTAAAGCTGCCGGGTGTTTTTTTCCGGGAAAATTATTTCCAGCCAGCCTTTCACAAATTCGCCGGAGAACTTTGTCGCGGCGCACAACTGCACGTGATCGATCGGGACAATTTTCAACCTTTCGAAACGGGTGTGGAGATCATTAAGCGCATCCGCCATCTCCACGGCGATCAATTTCAATGGAAGCAGCCACCTTACGAATACGAATGGAAGCGTCTTCCCATCGAGATATTAATTGGCGGCCCGACCGAACCTGTCTTCGGCGACTGATTGCGAGCTGCGTTGCGCTCGCGTGTTCGTTGTCGATTTTGCCCCGGGTTCGAGCCGACATACCGTGGCCCGAAGTCGTGCAGCGTCTCGCGCAGGAAAACGAGAGACTCGCGCGACGACCGCAGGGACACAGCGGTGAATACTTTGTCGTCTGCACGCTTTACTACACGCCAATGGAATCGGGTTTTACATCCGAACGCGGATTCGATGCGACACCAGTGACAAAGTCCGGACTGCATGGCCGAAGATATCCACGCGATTTTCTTCGCTCGGTGAAAAAGGAGGGTTTCGGTCGGATGATTACGCCGGTAAATGGCCGCAATTACATTCGCTACGCCGGTGGAGATTCATTTAGCTTTGCTGCCAGACCGGCTGGCGGCGGTGGCATTCTGATCGCGCGTTTTTCGGCTGCCGCAAAGCCAGGGCAACCGGGCTTACGTCGGGACGTCGTGATCGAGACGCCAGATTCAACCGTCCGGCAGGTTTTCGGCAGCACGCGTTGGAAAATTATCGATACCGGCGGTGGGCTGCGAAAATGGCAAGTCGATCTGTATTACGGCGAGGACGAGCCGCTTGGTCCAGGCCGATTTATGGCGCGGCCCCGGGGAACAACGTTTGAGTACGCCTATTCGGAGGCCCGCGTCAGTAAATAACGTGAGGTCGTTTACGGTCCGGCTCACTTTTCACGGTGGCCTCGACTTTTTCCTGCAGCGAGGGACCGAAGCGGCAACTGTTGAGCGTCATCTTAAGGAGGCGGCTTCTGTCAAAGACGTGATCGAAGCGTGCGGCGTCCCCCATCCGGAAGTTGATCTCATACTTGTGAACGGCGAGCCGGTAGACTTCTCCTACCGATTGAAAGAGGATGCGGTTGTTGAGGTTTATGGAGTCGAGTCCGGGTTTCCGTGTTTTCAGGAAAATCGACTGCAAATTCCAAATATTCAAAGATTTATCGCTGATGGCCATCTTGGCAAACTGGTCCGCGATTTGAGATTGCTCGGCGCCGATGTCGTTTACGATCCCGCCGCGGAAGATCGACAACTAGTCGATCTTGCCAGGATCGACGATCGCGCCCTTCTTACCCGCGATCGCCGTCTGCTTATGCATGCCAGCGTACGACACGGTTATTATTTGCGCTCGCAGCGTCCCTTCGAACAAACCGTCGAAGTGCTGCGGCGTTTTAATCTGTTCCGGACGATTGCTCCGTTCACACGCTGTCTGCAGTGCAATGCGTTGCTCGAACACGTCGAAAAAAAAGAAATCATCGAACAACTCGAGCCGCTCACGAAAATTTACTACGACCGGTTTCGACGCTGCATTGGATGCGGCCGGATTTACTGGCCGGGATCACATTTTGACAAGCTAGTCGCGCGCGTTGAGGGAATCCGGACGACATTGACGCCGGGTTTTCGATCGAAGAAGTGAAAGTGAAGAAATCGATTTTCAGTTCGGCAAGCGCAATTGTTCTCTTGGCCTGCAGCTCGCTCGCATACGGACCGACCGGTCACGAAATCGTCGGCGGAATTGCCGACAACCGTCTCGCAAACACACCCACAGGCGCGAAGGTCAAGACGCTGATCGACGGGATCACGCTGGAGAAAGCTTCCGTTATTCCCGATGAGATCAAAAGCTGGGACAAAAAGGGCGCCGATGATCTGAATCAGTTTCCCCATTACTCAAATCATCCGAAGATCGACAATCAACTGCGCGACTTCTGGCGAGCCAATCAGCCGACACACGATCCGAATTCGGCCATGCCATCACATCATTGGTTTCACTACACCGACGTTCCGGTGTTCAACGTGCACAAATATTCGGAGGGCAAGACTGGCCGCAGTCAATGGGATGTCGTGCATATGATCAATTACTGCGTCGCCGTTCTAAAGGATCAGACGCCAGAAAACAACCCGCGCAAGATTACAAAACCCGTTGCCATCATTTTGCTGGCGCATTATGTCGGCGATATTCATCAACCGCTCCATGTCGGCGCGGAGTATTTCAATGAAGCCGGCCGCGCGGTCGATCCCGACAGAGGCAAACCCGGCATCGAGGACGAAGGCGGGAACACCATTATTCTGCGGCTGAGAAGCGGGACGACCGAGGAATTGATGCATCGCAGTCTAAAACTGCATGGGTTTTGGGACAACGAAGCGGTCATGGCGAACCTGGGTTCGTTCCCCCTGAACGCGTCCAAAGAAGAGCGACAGGATGAAAACGAGAAGGCGAAGCGCCAATTGATCGAACGGCTTTCCCGCGAACAACCGGCAAACTGGCGATTGCCGCGCGAGGTCGCTTTGGAAAATTACGCCGAAGCATGGGCGGACGAAGTCCTGCCGATCGCGCGTCAGGCGCATGAACGATTAGAATTCAGCAGGGTCCACCCGCAACTTGATCAGGATCGTTACGTCTCGTTCGGAATTGCCCAGGAGAGAATCGTGCCTGGCGGTGTCGTCTACGCCGACTGGGCGGCAAGTATCGTGCGCGAAGAACTGCACAAGGCCGGCTGGCGTCTTGCCGACCTTTTGGAAAAGGTCGTCCAATAAAAGAAAATCGCGCCCGCCGTGGCGGGCGCGATTGAGATCGATAACTCTTCGATCGAAATCTACGACGCGATCAAGCTTCCGTTTTCTTGGCGGACTTGTTGCATTCCGCCTTCAGCGTCGCGTATTGGTCAGCCGAAAGAATTCCCTTCGCCTTTTTCAGGAATTGGGCGCGGCTTTCTTTTGTGCAACCGGCTTTCGTGCATTCAGTTTGCCAAGCTTCAATCTTTGCCTTCTGATCCGCCGTTAAATTGAGACTGGTGAGACTAGCGCAGGACGCTTGATTCGAAGCGTTTTTTGCGCAGCACCCTTTGCCGCCGGCGAAGACCGGTGAGCCAGCGAGCATCGCTACCGCCACTACTGCTGTTCCGAGAATTTTAATCATAGTGAATCGTCAGACATGTGCCAACGATGGAGCGTTCAATTGTTCACACCCTCATTCGGTTGATTTTTTCTCCTCGGCTGCTGATTCGCCGCTCTCCCGAGCCATATGCGCTACGATCGGCAAGAAAATTAAGATGGAAACTTTTCCTGTCAGCGGGTCGCCAAGTAGTAGCGTGACGCCGACCCGGCGTTCACAGTCGACCAAAATAGTATCTTGTCCTAATTTGATTTGGAGAGAGAACGTTCAAACATCTTCAGATGTTGCATCTTAAGATATTTGCTCCGGCTGATAGTCTGGACGCAATACAACAATCTTAAGAGTGTGGTTGCGGCACTAGCTGGTGCAATTGAAAATTGCCGAAAGTGAAAAGGAACGACGCAGTTAAAGAGAGAGTCGTGGCTCGGATTGCAGGCATCAAGCAGTGGCGACAACTGCCGGCTTCAAAGTGGCGAGCGAAAGATTCAGTCTTGCACATACGTTTCGTCACCGGCCCGAAAAACAATGGCGTTTCGTATGCCTACGATACTAATCGAAATATGCTGTCCGCTGATTATGCGGTATGGATCTGTGGGAATCCCAACGACTATTACTTGATTCCAGTAGACATCATCCGTCGCATCCAGGATGACACGAAGTCGTACAAATCTAGCCATCATCCGACGCACCGAGTGATAAGCGTAAACACGCACACCCATAAAGCATCCTTTTCGACAGGTTCCAGTTTGAATTTCAAGCCCTATTTCCGAGCTACCGTTTCAAATTAGGACACTGCCCTTAAGAGCCTTGCGTCAGAGACAGTCGAGCACATTCTGACAATCTAAAGATACGATTTGTGGACGAGATTATGCGCTTAAGTAATTAGACGTGGCGAGAAATCGCCGCGCCGTAATTCAGCGGATAGAATCCGTCAGCCCGACGAAGACGGCAATAGAGGTTTGACTCCTCTCGGTGCTTACAATGCCACGGCACGAGATCGAAGTTTCGCTCATCGCGACGTTACGGCGGCGGTTGCAGTAGGGGGGCAATGATTTCTTCAGCGTGGTTCAACTTGATTATCAGTAAAGAGTCTTCTTTTCCGCCTGATTTAAAGTCCGCAATCTGCGCGCCGGGCTGCCAGCCGAGAAATCGGCCCCATCCGTCCCAAAACGGGTATCGAGCCGCTCGTGGAGCGCCGCATAGCAACGCGTACTGCAAGATAATCTGCATCGCCGTCGTGTTACTCAAAACCGAATCGTAAATGTGCCGTTCCGGAGAACGAAGCAACGGCTTACGCATGCCGACTTGACGAAGCAGTGAGCAAGCAGTGAAAAGCAGGCGCGGATTCGCAACCATTCGTATTGTATTAGTGCTTTGTTCGGTTGACAGCAGAGCAGCCAACTGCGCAGGGTTTGTGGGAAGCCAGTCTTCCTTTTTTGGTTGCTCTTCCCATCCGGATGTCTCAATCGCATCCCAATTGATCGACGAAGGATCGACGAGAAAACCCTCATCGGTCTTCGGTGGAGCAACATCTTCTGGCACGTATCCTTTTTCTGCATGTCCCCGCAAAGCTGGCGGCACAATACTCGGCAATTTCTCGCCACCTTGTGCACGGTCCCGCAGAGACCGACTAAACTCGCTATATTCTTCACGCCGCTGCGTGTTCACTACGGGACCCTCGGCAGAAGTGTAACAGTTTAGTTCGGCACCACTCAAGCGAACCCACGTAGCAAACCACCGGGCGGTTAATTCCGCATCGGCTGGAGTCTTATAGTCGGCCCAACGAAAGGCATAAGAGCAAACGATCATAGCCTGCCTTGACGAGAAAAGATCAGCTGTCGCCCACGAGAGCGCAATTCACAATTCGCCGAATCCTTTTCATGAATACGCAAATATTCGCGATATGCGTTTATTTCTCGTAAAATTCGAGCGCGCCGTTTTTTGCATCGACATGGACGACTTGGCCTTCGCGAACTTTGCCTTCGAGGATGTCGATGCTAAGCGGATTGAGGATTTCTTTTTGGATCGCGCGCTTGAGCGGACGCGCTCCATAAACAGGGTCGTATCCGTGCCGCGCGATCAGTTCCTTGGCTGAATCGGAGAGATCGAGCGTGATCTTTTGTTGCTCGAGCCGCTTCGTCAGGCGACCGAGCTGGATCTCAACAATCTTCTTCAGGTCGTCTTCGCTCAACCGATCGAAAATGACGATCTCATCGACGCGATTGAGAAACTCGGGCCGGAAATGTTGGCGCAGCGCGTCCATGACCAAATGCGCGCGCGCTTCGCGCGACTCTTCCTCGGTAATGAACTGAGAGCCAATGTTCGAGGTCATGATGATGACCGTGTTCTTGAAATCGACCGTCCTCCCCTGCCCGTCCGTGATACGGCCGTCGTCAAGCACCTGAAGCAGCACGTTGAAAACATCCTGATGCGCCTTTTCAATCTCGTCGAAGAGCACAACTGAATATGGCTTTCGCCGAACCGCTTCGGAAAGTTGCCCGCCTTCTTCGTAACCAACGTAACCCGGTGGCGCGCCGATCAATCGCGCGACGGTGTGCCTTTCCATGTATTCGCTCATGTCGATCCGAATCATCGCGTTCTCGTCGTCGAAAAGAAATTCCGCGAGCGCGCGGGATAGTTCGGTTTTGCCGACGCCAGTTGGGCCGAGAAAAATGAATGAACCAATCGGACGATTTGGATCCTGCAAACCGGCACGAGCGCGGCGCACCGCATTTGAGACGGCCTTGATCGCTTCGTCCTGGCCGATGACGCGCTGATGGAGATGCGCTTCGAGCTTGACCAGTTTTTCGCGCTCGCCTTCCTGCAATCGCGAAACCGGAATGTGCGTCCAGCTCGAGACGATCTGGGCAATATCCTCCTCCGTTACCTCTTCGCGGAGCAAGGTTGATTGCCGACCTTTCGACGCTTTCCCCATTTGTTCGGCAAGTCTTCTCTCCAGTTCCGGAATTTTTCCGTACTGAATCTCACTTGCTTTCGCCAGCTCGCCACGACGTTGTGCGCGCTCCAGCTGGGTGCGGCATTGATCGAGTTGCTCTTTCCATTTTCGCTGCTCTTCGAGAACGGCTTTTTCCTTCTGCCACTCGGCCTTTAAGGCCGAGGATTTTTCGCGAAGATCGGCGAGCTCCTTTTCGAGCTTTTTCAGCCGTTCCTTGCTCGCGGCATCCTTTTCTTTTTTGAGTGCCTGGCGCTCCATCTCGTGTTGCATGATTTCGCGCTCGAGCACGTCGATTTCTGTTGGCATGGAATCGAGCTCGATCTTCAAACGCGACGCTGCCTCATCAACCAGATCGATCGCCTTGTCCGGCAGAAAACGGTCGCTGATGTAGCGATGCGATAGCACGGCGGCTGCGACGATCGCCGCATCGGTAATCCGAACACCGTGGTGAACTTCGTAGCGTTCCTTTAATCCGCGCAGAATCGCGATCGTGTCTTCCACGCTCGGCTCGTCCACCATCACCGGTTGGAACCGCCGTTCCAGCGCGGCGTCTTTCTCGATGTACTTACGGTATTCATCCAGTGTGGTCGCCCCGATTGTGCGCAGCTCGCCACGCGCCAGTTGCGGCTTGAGCAGATTGGAAGCATCGACTGACCCCTCGGCCGCGCCCGCGCCGACGATGGTGTGCAGTTCGTCGATAAACAAAACAATTTGGCCTTGCGCGTCTGTCACTTCTTTCAAGAATGCTTTCAGGCGGTCTTCGAATTCACCGCGGAACTTCGCGCCGGCGACCATCGCGCCAATGTCCATCGCGATGATGCGTTTTTGTTTCAACGAATCCGGGACGTCGCCGCTGATGATGCGTCGCGCGAGGCCTTCCACGATCGCAGTTTTGCCAACACCGGGATCGCCGATCAGCACCGGATTGTTTTTTGTCCGCCGCGAAAGCACTTGCATGATTCGGCGGATTTCATTATCGCGGCCGATGACCGGGTCGATTTTCCCGCGCCGCGCGAGTTCGGTGAGATCGCGACCGTATTTCTCGAGCGTTTGATATTTTCCTTCCGGATTTTGATCGGTCACGCGCTGCGAACCTCGCACCTGCTGCAAAGCTTGCATAAGTTTATCGCGGCTAACGCCAGACTCCTTCAACAGTTTCGCCGCCGGAACATTTGCACTCGTGAGAGCGAGGAGATAATGCTCCGCACTGGTAAACTCGTCTTTCAAGATCGACATCTCCTTTTCCGCGCCGTCGAGCACGCTGCGCAATTCATTGGCGAGGCGAAGACCGACCGCAGCGCCGTGCACCTTTGGACGGCGCTCGAGCTCGCCTGCCAATCGCTGTCGTAAGCCATCAATCTGCACGCCAACTTTCTCGAGCAGCGGCTGGGCTATGCCATCGCTTTGGTCAAGCAGCACGGAGAGAAAGTGCTCGTTCGCTATTTCCTGATGATTGAATTGCGAAGCGATATCCTGGGCCGCTTGCAGCGCCTCTTGCATCTTCTGCGTGAATTTGTCGACGCGCATATCTCACCATGAACTATCACTTTCGGTGCGGCAAACGCGCGCTCTAGACCTAATGCCACGCCGGCAAAGTTTCCGCGTTCAATTGCAGCCGCGCTTCTCCCCGTTTATGAGTGCAGGCGATGAGCAATCGAGAAACGCCGTTTCACCACAAAGCGCTTGCTTTGTTGAAGGAGGGTCCATTTCGCCGTTACATCATCGGTTCGGCGATTTCGGACACCGGCACCTGGATGCAAGTGATGGCGCAGGGATGGATCGTGAGCACGCTTACGAACAAAGCCATCGTGCTCGGAATGGTGAATTTCGCGGCGGGTCTGCCCACCCTTGCGCTCACCATGATCGGAGGCTCGGCCGCCGATCGATACGACAAGCGAAAGATTCTGATCGCGACCCAAATCGTGCAAATCGCGCTTGCCGTCATTCTCGGCTGGCTCATCATGACTGGACGCATTCGCATCTGGCATGTGATTGTTCTTGCGGGATTGCTCGGCATTGCAATTGCGTTTGAAATGCCGGCCATCTCGGCACTTGTTCCTGAATTGGTGAGACGCGATCAAATTGCAACTGCCGTAGCAATGGATCGTTCGGTCTTTCACGGTTCGCGCCTTGTCGGTCCGTCGCTTGCTGGATTGTTTGTTGGATGGTGGGGAGCAGCCTCCGCGTTTTTCGCAAATGCGTTTTCGTTTTTAGCGCTGATTGTCGCTCTCATGTCGCTTCCGAAGCGCCCTATCGGCACAAAAGAAGAGGAGGCGCAACGTCGCAGCGGGATCATGGATGGATTCCGTTACGTCGCTTCGGAGCGAACGGTCCTTGCCATGATCGCACTCATTGCCTTGACGACAATTTTCATCTTCCCGGTCATTTCCGTGATGCTGCCGCTTTACGTGCGCAATGTTTTGCAACTCGGCCCGCGCGAGATGGGCTGGCTCATGGCAACATCGGGGACCGGCGCGTTTTTCGGGTCGCTCGGATTACTCAGCGTTGCTCGTGAACGGCGCTTGAAGTTCATGAGTGGCAATGTGCTCGCGGTCGCGGCGGGTGTTTTTTCCATGTCGCGCTCGCACAGTTTTGCGCTCACGGCTTGCTCGATGGGTGTGCTGGCGATCGCGCTCTCGATGAACTTCGGGCTCGCAAACACAATCGTGCAGGAACATGCGCCGGCCCATTTGCGCGGTCGCGTCTCCGCGGTCTTCGGTCTGAGCTTTTTCGGATTGATGCCGATCGCCGGGCTCATCGTCACTGGCTTTTCAGATTTGGTCGGAATGCGCACTGCTCTCGCCGTCGCCTCAATCATTTACGGCGCCGGCGCCTTTTCGATTTTGACCGTGGCCGGGCGGCACGTATGCGATCACCCTGTTTCTGCAGTACCGGAACCCGAAATCGCTTCGGTGGCATAACTGTCTGTCAGGCCGACCATGATCTCCTTTTCCACTTGCTGGAATTCTCATCGTCACACTGCCGGTGATGAAATGCTCCGTGAAATTGTCGGTCTTGGCTTCGATTATGCAGAGCTCGGCCACGGCATTCGCATCTCGCTCATTCCCGGAATTCAAAAAATGTACGACGCCGGGAAAATCAAATTCAGCAGTCTCCACAATTTTTGTCCGCTTCCGGTGGAAGTTTTAGGCGCGTCTCCTGACTGTTACCAGTTTTCCTCGGCTTATCCCAAAGAACGCCAACGCGCGGTCAAACAAACTCTCCAGACAATCGATTTCGCGGAGCGTTTAGGCGCGCCTTTCGTCGTCATGCATTTGGGCGAAGTGCCGATGAACTCGATTACCGATTCGCTGATCAAGCTGGCCAAAAGCGGCAAATTGCTTTCCCGTGAATATGTCCATCGAAAAATTCGAGCGGTCCAGAAACGCGAGTCCAAAGCGCCGGTTTATCTCGAGCGAGCAAAAGATTGCGTGCGGCGGATCGTTGATTACGCCGTTTCGAAAAACGTCAAGCTGGGCGTGGAAGGACGGCGCGGCTACGAGGAAATTCCGAGCGAACGCGAATTCCCGGCCTTGCTCGATGAATTTAACTCGCCGCAGCTCGGTTACTGGCACGACTTTGGCCACATCCAGATCAAGGAGAACCTGAAATTTGTCGACCACGCCGAGTGGCTGCGGCAAATCGCCCCGCGCACGTTTGGTTGCCATGTCCAGGATTGCATTTGGCCAGCCCAGGACCACCAACCGCCTTTTGCCGGAGATGTCGACCTTGGGAAACTTGTTCCGCTCCTGCCGCGCGATTGCGTATTGGTTTGGGAAATGAGTCCTGGCAAAACTCCCGGGGAAATCCGACGCTCGGTCGAAGTTTGGAAGAAACATTTCGGCGCATGAAAAAAATCCTCATCACCATGCTTCAGCTCGGCGTCACCATCGCGCTGCTGTTTTTGGTTTATCACGATCCGACCAAACGCAAGGAGATGATGCAAGCGCTCGGCCATGCGCGTTATCACTGGGTCGTGGCCGGAGTTGTTGCATACGCCGTAGTAGAAATGGCTGCTGCTCTTCGCTGGCACGTTCTACTTAAGGTCCAGGGCATTCGTCTAAGTCTTCCGCGGCTGTCCGGTCTGTTTCTAATCGGAATGTTTTATAACCAGTTCCTACCCGGCGGCACGGGCGGCGACATCATCAAGAGTTATCTGTTACTCAAAGAAACCCCCGATCGCAAAGCCGGTGCCCTGCTTGCCGTCGTCTTTGATCGGTTCATCGGCCTGGTCGCGTTGGTTGCGATTACTGCCACGCTCGTTAGTCTGCGGTTCGATCTGCTTTCGCAAACTCCCGAAACGCGCCGGTTACTTTGGTTTCTCCTCGTTCTTCTCGGCACTTCGATCGCCGGTTTGCTTGCCAGCTTTGTCATCAGCGGGTTCAATCTTTTCCATTTGCTCCCGCAAAAATTTCCCGGCCGCGAAAAACTAATCGAGATCGCCGCCGCTTATCATCTCTACGCACGCCATTGGTTTGCAACGCTCATCGCGTTCGGCGCATCCCTCGTCGCCCACCTCGCTACCTTTACCACCTTCCTGTGCGCGGCCTATGCATTACGCGCTGACGTGCCGGTGACTAATTTCTTTGCCGTGATGCCGATTGAGCGAACGATCTCAGCGTTGCCTATCAGCTTCGCTGGTGTCGGCCTTCGCGAAAGAGTTCTCCAGACCATGCTCCACCAACTTTGCGGCGTTCCAGAAGGAGTGGCCGTGCTCATCGGCTCGCTCAGTTTTCTGATCATCCTCGTCTGCTGCGTTCCAGGCGCGATTGTTTATTTCTTCTACAAACCAAGCGGCGTGCCGCGACATGTCCGCTTGCGCGAGATGCAACAGGAAGTCGCGACGCTCGAGCATGAGATCGGTGAGACCAAGTAAATCGCTTCGCCCATTTGTCAGCGCCACCTTCGCCATGACGGTCGATGGGAAAATTACGACGCGGAATTTCTCGCCGGTCGACTTCACTTCGCGCGAGGACAAGCTTCATTTGTTCCGCCAGCGTGGATTGGCCGACGCGGTTCTAATCGGGCATAGCACCCTCAAACGCGACAATGTCCGGCTCGGCATCCCTGCCGAATTACGCCAAGCGAGAGTCAAACGGGGACAATCTTTATCTCCGATTCGTGTCATCGTCTCGAACGAAGGAAAGATCGACTATCAACTAAGAATCTTTCAAACCGGTATCTCGCCGATTCTTATTTTTTCGACCAGACGGATGCCCGAAAAATTTCAAATAGCGCTTCGCGAAAAAGCGACATTGCATCTAACAAAATCCCAAAATGTCGATCTTGCCGCAATGTTGCGGAAGCTACATGGCCAATACAACGTCCGCACCCTCGCCTGTGAAGGCGGGGCGCGACTTTTCCGCTCGCTTTTGCAGCGCGGTCTGGTCGATCAGCTCAATCTGACGATCGCACCCTATTTGTTTGGCGGAGCTAACGCACCGACTCTCACTGGCTTGGACAAGGAATTTCTGCCGAAGAGCGTGCGTTGCTCTTTGATCGCCGTGCGCGTAATCGGCGATGAATGTTTCCTGACTTATCGCTTCAAGCGCCGCCGTTGATTGCGCGACTTATTTTGCCTGCGCGCGGTCGCCGCACCAATTCACCACCGCAATTCGGACAAACTGAATTCATCTCTCGGGTGCACTTGCCGCAAAAAGTGCACTCGTAAGTGCAGATGTAGGCTTCGCTCTCCGCCGGCGTCAGCGCGCGGCCACATTTTTCACATTCTTTTTTCAATTCTAACGCCATTTCTTTCTCCTTTTTATTTCAAAGGACTCTCGAAACTATCGCATCTCGAGCAGAAGACGCGCAACATCGCTGAATGGCGTGGGTTACCCTTTTATCCCTATCATCATGATGCGCAGACTTGCAGGGTTTAACACAATCGTCGCGCTTCTTCCGATTTCAGTTCTGGCGCAAGCCACCGTCGAGGGGCGCGTAGGAGTACCGAAATCGCATGCGGCACCGGTCGTTGCCAAGCGTTACGAGATCGTTACGCGCGGTGGCGCTCTCTCAACGCAACCGCCGCTGGCCGTGGTTTATCTCGCTGGCTCTTTCCCAAAAGTGAGGTCGACTTCGACGAAGCAGATCGCGCAAAAAGACCTGGCTTTCGTTCCGTCGCTTCTGCCAGTGCAAGTCGGCACAAGAGTGGAATTCCCCAACCTCGACGATACATATCACAGCATTTTTTCGTACTCACCAGCGAAACGGTTCGATCTGGGCCGCTATCGCCCGGAGGAGAGACCTATCCCGTCGGAGGTTTTTAATACTTCAGGGCTGGTGACTCTTCGCTGTGATATTCATGAGCACATGCGTGGGCTCATTCTTGTTCTCGACACGCCCTATTTTGTTGTAACGGATGCCGACGGACGATTTCGATTGAGCGGGCTTCCCTCGGGTCACTACACGCTGAAGGCGTGGATTGACAGCAAGACGACGCGCGAAGGACCGGTGGAGCTGAAGAACGGCGAAACCTCGCAGATCGATTTCCCATGATCTCCGCACGCCGTGCGAACAAACGCAGAGTGACAAGTTTCCGGACCAAATTACTGGCCGCAATAATGCTGGTTGTCTCTGCAATCATGGCGTTTGGGCTTTACCTTGCCCAACGCAACATTACGGCGGCAGCGCAACGCGATTTGCAACAGAACTTTCAAGCCGAACTTTCCTCACTCGATAAACTGCAGGAATTGCGTAACGCAGCGCTCGCCGAACGTTGCCGCGCGCTCGCGTTAAGGCCACGAATCCATGCCGCGCTGGAAGACAACGCTCTCGATCTGCTGTATCCGAGCGCGAAAGATGAATTGCGCGACTTGATGGAAGGCGAGGAGCCATCAACGGAGCAAGCAACGCCCTCGCTTCACGCAAAATTCTATCGTTTTCTAGATGGCACCGGCGCTGTTCTGTCGCCGCCGAATCCGAAGGATGTCGGAGAACTAGACCCGAAGGCGGAAGCGCAGCTGGGCTTGAAGAAATTACCCGAGGCTCAACAAATCGGTTATATCCAGGACAATTCTTACGCTGCGGATGAAATTGTCGATCAAGTAGTGGCGGTGCCGATTTTTTCCACTGAGACAGGCGATGTGATTTCCACTCTTGTCGTCGGATTCAGGCCAATCGAGCTAACCGGGAAGGGGGCTGGTGCGGGAATGAAGAATGGCATTTGGGTGAACGGTCAGTTGCACTTGCCATTGCTTTCGAAATCCGCGCAAGTTGCTCTGGGCGGGGAAATAGCAAAAGCACTATCGAATTCCGCTTCTGCGCAAAACAACTTTACCGCCACAGTAAACGCTGCGCCGCAACTGTTGTTTTACAAGCGACTCAATCCAGGTTCGCTCTTCCCGCCGGCGTACCAGATTTGCGTTTACCCGCTTGCCGATTCGATGACGCAACTGCATCGGCTTCGCTGGCAAATTGGAGGCGCGGGCGCGTTGCTTTTGCTTGGCGGGTTCGTTGCCAGCCACTTCGTCGCGGCCCGGCTTGCAATACCCGTCGAGAAGCTCGCAGTGGATTCGGAAAAAAATCGCACGCAACGAAAACGTGCCGAAGCCGCGCTTGCCTCGACCAGCGAGAGATTGAAGAGATCGACCAGATATTCGGCTGACGCCTCCCATCAGCTGAAAAGTCCGGTCACGCTGCTGCGCGCCGGTCTTGAAGGATTGCTGGCCCGCGAAGATTTCAAGCGCGAAATCTATGAGGAACTCTCGGCTCTCCTCCACCAGACTCACCGGTTAAGTAGCGTGATCGATGACTTGCTACTCCTGTCCAGGATGGACGCGGGCCACCTCGAGCTCGAGTCCCAGCCGGTGAACCTCAGTCAGATTATTGAGGAATGGCTCGATGATCTTGGCGCGCTTCCCGATTCACCGGATGTGAAGATCGAGAGAAACCTTCCAGCCAATTTGTATATCGCCGGCGAAAAACGTTATACCTCACTCATCGTGCAAAATCTTCTGGAGAACGCGCGCAGGTACAATCGACCGGGAGGCCTGATTCGAGTTACCGCGCACAGAGAGCGGGCTGAAGTTGTGCTGGCAATCGGCAACACCGGCCGCTCTATCCCACGCGACGCGCAGGAACACATTTTCGAGCGGTTCTATCATAGCTCAACCGGTTCAGATGTTTCCAGCCACGGACTGGGATTGAATCTGGCGCGCAATCTTGCTCGCTTGCACAGTGGCGGTTTGCGGCTGGTAGGCTCCGAAAAGGATTGGACTGAGTTCGAGGCGCGGTTTCGCATCGCGCCACAAACGCCGGAAGGCGCGAGTCAAACCATATGAAGCTGCTACGGGCGCTCAGCTTTTGTCTGCTCGCCTGCACAGTACGCGCATTTGAGATCGATGATTTTTTTGACCGGCTCGATAACGCGCTCACTATCGCCGCATTTGAGGGCAATCTCCGCATGCGCATGAGCGGTGCCATTGACACCGAATTTTACAATTTCCAACAGCCAGCGCCCGGACTCATCGACAGCGAGATCGATAATCTCTTCAATCCCCGTCTGACGCTATTTCTCGATGCACAACTTGGGTCGCAGATTTATTTCTTTGCTGAGTCGCGGCTGGACCGCGGCTTCGATCCCAGTGGTCACGGCGCTCAGGTTCGCCTCGATGAATATGCGCTCCGCTTTACACCGTGGAATAATGGCCGTTTCAATTTGCAAGTGGGCAAGTTTGCAACCGTTGTCGGTAATTGGGTCCCGCGGCATTTGTCGTGGGAAAATCCATTCATCAACGCCCCGCTGGTTTACGAAAACGTCACTCCGATTAGTGACAAGATCGCACCCGTGTCACCGTCGGATTTCGTGCGCAGGTTTGATAATGAAAAGTACGAATTTAATCCGGTGATTTGGGGGCCAAGTTACGCGAGTGGAATCTCTATCTCGGGCCGACTTGGCCGATTTGATTACGCGGCCGAAATGAAAAACGCGTCCCTCTCTTCGCGTCCGGAATCATGGAATGTAACAGAGACTGGTTTCGATCATCCTACTTTCAGTGGACGCATCGGTTTCCGGCCGAATCAAATCTGGAACTTTGCCTTGTCAGCAAGCGACGGCCCATATTTTCGGCCTGAAGCAGAGCAGACGTTGCCGCCAGGACGTAGTATCGGCGATTACCGGGAGTTAGTTCTCGGGCAGGATGCCGGTTTCGCCTGGCACCACTTGCAATTATGGGCGGAATTTTACGAAGCGCGATTCGAAGTGCCGCGCGTGGGCGACGCGGATACATTCGCATATTATTTTGAGGCGAAATACAAATTCACGCCGCAACTCTTCGGCGCGCTCCGTTGGAATCAGCAGCTCTTCAACAACATCTCCGACGGCGTGGGTGGTCAGGTTCGCTCGAGCCAGGATCTCTGGCGGATCGACGTGGCAGCAGGCTATCGTTTTACTTCGCATATCCAGTTGAAGGTGCAGTATAGCTTTCAACAGGAAACCACCGGTTCGCGCGACGACAATCACTTGATCGCGGCACAATTGACCATGCGTTTCTGAGCATCAATTTCTTTTGAAAATTCATGCGCATCCTTGTGGTTGAAGATGAAGTGCGATTGGCGCGGCAGATTGCTTCGGCGCTAACCGAGTCCGCACATGATCCGATCATCGTCCATGATGGCGAAAGAGCCCTGCGTGAAGCGACGAGCACGTTGTTCGATTTGGTCGTGCTCGATATTGTTCTGCCCCGGATGGACGGGTTCGACGTCTTACGCCATCTGCGTTCGCAGCATGTTCCCAGCCGTGTTCTGATGCTGACGGCTCGCGGCGAAGTCAAGGATCGCGTAACTGGATTGCAACTCGGCGCGGATGATTATT
>WNFX01003727.1_pt1 | contig 21547 bp, 19 predicted proteins | sample 5400111 | NCBI WGS metagenome assembly WNFX01 (sample SAMN13153363, study PRJNA577476) | soil metagenome | isolation source: 40 cm soil or saprolite under grassland replicate 1 | place: USA:California | collected 2016-06-15 | reverse complement strand
GGTTCGCGTTCCCGATGCTGGCGCTCACCGGCTTCTGCAGCACGTTCTACCTGACCCACGTCACCACGATCATCCAGCAGACGGTGCCGGACCACCTTCGCGGCCGCGTCCTGAGCCTCTACTCGCTCTGCTGGAACCTGCTGCCGCTCGGCGGTCTGCTCGCCGGGGCGCTGGCCGCCGCCGTGGACGCGCGCTTCGCGGTGCTCTTCGGCGGGGCGATGGTCGCCGCGAACGCGCTGCTGCTCCTCGCCTCGAGACGGCTCCGGGCGATCAGCTAATGAGAGCCTGACCAGTCGCGAGGCAACGCCACCCTCACCCACCCCTCTCCCTCTCCGAGGGAGATGGATTGATTTTGATCCCTCGCCCCCGCAGGGGGAGAGGGCAGGGTGAGGGGGAGGCTAGGATCCGGTAGGCGCGCCCATGAATAGCTCGGGCGAGGCGGCCACGTTCACGACCAGACTTCGATCGGCAGGGGGAGCCCGTCAAACTCGGCGTCGGCCAGAGGCGACTCCGCCTGCACGCCCATGCGATCGAGGAGCCAGTAGATCTGGCGCAGGTGCTGGGCGGCGTGCCAGGTCGTGCGCTCCATGAAGTCGTGGGCCGACTGCGGCCCGTAGTACGTGCTGACCATGCCGTCGCACCAGCCCGGGCGCGCGCAGTATGCAGCGACGCGGCGGCGCACCGTCTCACCGTGCTGGGCGATGGCCTCACCATCCGCCATCTCGGCCGGAGGGCTCTCCTCGAACCAGTGCTCGGAGAGGTGTCCCTGCTCGCGCGTATCGACGAAGGACGCGCTCACCCGGAAGACGTGAAAGCCCAGCTGGCGGACGGTCCGGTCGCGACCGGGCGCCTTCATCCCGAGCTGCTCACGCGGGACCTGACGGATGGCGCGCTGGGTGGCGACGAGCACAGCGTCGAGCCGTCGCGCCAGCTCGGCCGGCGCGAGCTGCGTGCGCTCCTCGTAACGGGCCCCGACCAGCTCGGCGAGAGCCTTGGGGTTCCAGCCGTGGACCACGCGATCGCCCACGATGGTGGCGGGCACGCGCGGGATGCCGAAGGGCTCGAGGTCACGCTTCCGCGCGGGCTCGGCCTCGACATCGAACCCGTCGAACTTCACTCCCCATGACGAAAGCAACTCTTTCGTCTTGGCGCAGGAGCTTCAGCCCTGCCGGTAATAGACGCGCGGGGTATCCATGGCGCCTCCTGTTCAGCGGGTATCTTACGCCGAACCGTGTCGCGTGCCTACCCCCACCTTGACAGTCGGTGCGGGAGGGGACGATGATTCGCGCTGCCACTGCACGCCATTCAACGGCAGCCGGGAGAACCGCATGCACGATCTCTTGCTCAAGGGTGGGACCGTGGTGGATCCGTCCACGGGGCTCGACGGGCCCTGCGACATCGCCGTGCGAGACGGCGTGATCGCGCGCATCGCCAGGGACATTCCGTCCGCCGAGGCGACGCAGACCATCGAGGTCGGGGGAAAGATCGTCACCCCTGGCCTCATCGATCTGCACGCGCACGTCTTCGAGGGCGTCAACCGCAACGGCGTCCACCCCGATCTCGGCGGCGTGCGGGCGGGCGTCACCACGATCGTGGACGCGGGGAGCGCGGGGGCGGCCACCTTCGCGGGATTCCCCCGGCACATCATTCCGAGCTGCCACACCGAGATCATTCCCTTCCTGCACATCTGCCAGACGGGGCTCGCCACCTCGCCGGACATCATCGCGGAGAGCAGCATCGATCTCGACGACACGCTCCAGGTCCTCGACCAGTACAAGGGTCTCATCTGCGGGATCAAGGCGCGCATGGTCTCGCCCGCGCTGGAGATCATGGGGATGGAGATGCCACGCCTGGCCCGGCGGGCGGCCCGCGAGAGCGGCACCAAGCTCATGGTCCACATCGGGGATACGGAGAAGCGCTACGACCCGACGGTGATCCGCTCGCTCCTGCCCCTCCTCGAGGAGGGGGATATCCTCACGCACTACTTCACCGCCAATCCCGGCGGGGTTCTGGACGGCAACGGCAAGCTCGTGCCCGAGGCCCGCGAGGCCGCGGACCGCGGCGTGTGGTTCGATACGGCGCATGGGCGGAAGAACTTCAGCTTCGACGTCGGCCGCCGCTGCATCGAGCAGGATCTCCTCCCTCACTGCATCAGCACCGATCTCACCGTGCCCGGCCGCATCCACACCGTGCACAGCATGACGGAGATCATGACCCGCTTCCTCGGTCTCGGATTCACCCTGGCCCAGGTCGTGGCCATGAGCACGTCCAATCCCGCCCGCGCCATCGGCGCCGCGCATCGTCTGGGAAGTCTGGCGGTGGGGCGGCAGGCCGACATCTCGGTGCTCGAGCTGCGCGAGGGCGACTGGGTGGTCTATGACGTGCTCGGCGAGAGCCTGCGCGTCAGGCAGGCCGTGGTGCCGTTCGTGACGGTGAAGAAGGGCCAGGTCTTCACGCCCGACTGGGGGCCGCGGCCCTGGGGATGGGAGCCTGATGCTTTCTTCCCGGCCGCGTCGTCGGTGAAGAGCTGCTGCTGATCGGGGCGTGGGTGGAGGACCCTGGACCTACTCAGCCCTCGCCTCGTCGCCCGAGGCGGGCGTCTCTGCTCGAACTGCGGCCCTCTCCCCCGAGGGGAGAGGGATATCTGCTAGCCGCGCGCGTCCGGCTGCAGTATGCTCTCGTCCTCGCCGGGCAGCGTGGCGCTCGGGTCGAAGAGCAGGCGTGGCGCCGCGGCAGGGCATGGACGAGCGCAGTGTCGGCTGGCCAACAGGGAATGCGCGAGGGAGCGTCATGGCGACGACGAGCGGGCTGAGCTACGGAGTGGTCGAGGGCTGGGAGCAGCTTCCCGCGGGCTACGAGCATCGCGACGTGGCGGGGGTGGCGGTCGACGGCGAGGACCGCATCTTCCTGATCTGCCGGGGCGATCACCCCATCATCGTGTACGACCGCAAGGGCAACTTCATCCGCTCCTGGGGCGAGGGGGATTTCACCTACCGCACCCACGGCATCACGGCCGCCCCCGACGGCACGGTGTGGTGCACCGACGACGGGAACCACACGGTGCGGCGCTTCACGCCGGAAGGCAAGCTGCTCATGACGCTTGGCACGCCGAACACGGCGGCGGACACGGGCTATGACGGCAAGGACTACATGACGATCACGAAGCCGGCGGATGCGTTCAATCGCCCGACCAATCTGGCCATCGGCCCCAAGGGCGATCTCTACGTCAGCGACGGGTACGGCAACTGCCGTGTCCACCGCTTCTCGCCGACGGGCGAGCGCAAGCGCTCCTGGGGCGTGCCGGGTACCGGCCCCGGCCAATTCTATCTGCCCCACGGCATCGCGGTGGGCGCCGACGGCCGCGTCTATGTGTGCGACCGCGAGAACGATCGCATCCAGATCTTCAGCCCCGAGGGCGAGTATCTCAGCGAGTGGACGGACACGCAGCGCCCGACCCACCTCGTCTTCGACGCCAAGGGCCGCGCCTTCGTCTCCGAGCTGTGGTGGCACTCGGGCCAGACCTCTCGTCGTCATGGGGCCATCGCGCAGGCCCGGCCCGGGCGGGTGAGCGTCCTCGATCCCGAGGGCCGCGTGCTCGCGCGCTGGGGCGGGCCCGAGGCGAGCGCGCCCGGCAATCTCGCGGCCGCGCACGGCATCGCCGTGGACTCGAAGGGCGACGTCTACGTCAGCGAGGTGACCTGGACCTTCGCGGTGAGCCGGGGACACGCGCCCGCGAACTGCCATACCTTCCAGAAGTTCGCCCTGCAGTCGTGAGCGGCGAAGGGAGCCGGAGGAGACGCGATGGCTGATCCGAAAGAATTGACGATGGAACAGCTGCGCGAGCGCATTCGCGCGGCGGGCGTCACCATTCCCGAGCATCGGCTCGCCATGGTGCGGAAGCTCCTGGGCGCCGCCCTCGCTCCGCTGCAGGCGCTCGACTCGCGCGCCATCAAGACGGTGGAGCCCGCGGTGAGGTTCTCGCCGGAAGGGCAGGCGAGCCATGAGTGACGAGATCGCGTATGCCACCATCGCCGAGCTGGGCGTGCGCTATCGCAAGCGAGATCTCTCGCCCGTCGAGGTGACGCAGGCCCTCCTCGCGCGCATCGAGAAGCTCGATCCCATCCTGCACGCCTTCGTGACCCTGACCGCGGACAGCGCGCTGGCCGAAGCGCGGTCCGCCGAAGAGGCGCTGCGCCGCGGCGACGCGCGGCCGCTCCTGGGCATTCCCGTCGCCCACAAGGACATCTACCTCACGCGCGGCGTCCGCACCACGGGGGGCTCCGCCCTGCTCGCCGACTGGATTCCGGATGAGGACGCGACGTGCGTCCAGCGCTGGCGCGCCGCGGGCACCGTGCAGCTCGGCAAGCTCATCACCCACGAGTTCGCCTTCGGTCTCCAGTTTCCCGGCCATCGCTTCCCGCCCGCGAAGAATCCGTGGAACCTCGACCACATCCCCGGCGGCTCGAGCAGCGGGTCCGGCGCGGCCCTGGCCGCGGGGCTCGTCACGGGGGCCACGGGCTCGGACACGGGCGGATCGATCCGCGGCCCGGCCGCCTTCTGCGGCATCGTGGGGCTCAAGCCGACGTATGGGCGCTCGAGCCGCGCGGGGGTCCTCACCCTCTCGTGGACGCTCGACCACACGGGCCCGATGGCGCGCACGGTCCAGGACTGCGCGTTCCTCCTGCAGCCGCTCGCCGGATACGATCCCGCGGATCCCGCCTCCAGCCGCGCCCCCGTCGACGACTATGTCGCGCCCCTCGGCCGGGACATCCGCGGCCTGAAGATCGGCGTGCCGCGCGCCTACTTCCTCGAGGAGGTGGACGCCGAGGTGGCGCGCGCCTTCGAGGAAGCGCTGGAGACGCTGCGCCGGCTCGGCGCCGAGGTGCGCGACGTCCAGATCCCGAGCCTGCGGGGCGCGCACTCGTTTCTTCTCATCCTGATGGCCGAGGCCTACGCCTACCACGAAAGCGACATCCGCGAGCATCCGGAGCTCTACGGCGACGTCCTGCGCGAGCGCATCCTGGCCGGCGCCCTCGTCACCGCCTCGGAGTACACGCAGGCCCAGCGTATTCGCGCGGAGATCTGTCGCGAGACGGCCGAGGTCCTGAAAACCGTCGATGTTCTCGCCTCGCCGACGGCGCTCAAGCCCGCCACGCCGTTCGCGCAGGCATTCGATCCCGAGTTCGCCTTCCCCAAGAGCAACATGGCCCCGTTCAACCTCACCGGGCTGCCCACGCTCGCGCTGCCGTGCGGGTTCTCCGCATCGGGGCTTCCCGTGTCCTTCCAGCTCTCCGGACGGCCCTTCGAGGAAGCCACCGTGCTGCGCGCCGGTCACGCCTACGAGCAGGCGACCACGTGGCACACGCGGCGCCCGCCCGTCTGATCGCGGCAGCGAGATCTTTTCGCATCCCTAACCCTCCACGGAGGCCCAGTGCATGAACGTGACGCGACGTGAGCTGCTGAAAGGTGCGGCGGCCTTGGGTATGGCTGGAGCGCTGCCGGGCGCGATGGCGACTTCGGCTCACGCCCAGACGACCCAGAAGCGGGAGCTGGTCGTCGCGCAGGGCGGTGACATCGCGAAGTTCGATCCCCACTTCAGCACCGCGTCCAACGAGATCCGCTGGAGCTTCAATGTCTTCGACAATCTGACGAGCCGTCACCCGGACGGCAAGCTCTATCCCGGCCTCGCCACGGAGTGGAAGCTCCAGGGGCAGACGGCGTGGGCCTTCAAGCTGCGTCAGGGGGTGAAGTACCACAACGGTGATCCCTTCACGTCGGCCGACGCCAAGTACAGCATCGAGCGGACCTACGATCCCGCGGCGAAGACCATGGTAGCCACGGCCCTGTCCACGATCGACAGGATCGAGGCCCCTGATCCGTATTCGCTCGTCATTCACACGAAGAAGCCCGATCCGCTCCTGCCCGCTCGCCTGGCCTTCTACGGAGGCCAGATCGTGCCAAAGAAATACCTGGAGTCGGTCGGCGCCGACACGTTCAACACCAAGCCCGTGGGCACCGGCCCCGTGCGGCTCAGCTCGTGGGTGAAGGATGACAAGGCCGTGTTCGACGCCTATCCCGACTACTGGGGCGGCAAGATCGACATGGACCGGCTCGTCGTGCGCGCCATTCCCGAGACGGCTCCCCGCATCGCCGCGCTGCTCAAGGGCGAGGTGGACATCATCACCCAGCTGCCGCCGGACCAGGCCGAGCGCATCACGGGGAACGCCTCGACGCGCGTGACGGGTGCGCTCTACGCCGGTCTCTACGTGCTGGGGGTGAACAGCAAGCGACCGCCCCTGGACAACCCGCTCGTGAAGCAGGCGCTCTCCCTGGCCATCGATCGCGAGGCCATCGTGAAGGAGCTCTGGCGCGGGCGCGGCGTGGTGCCCAACGGGCCCATCGCCAAGGGCATCGGCTGAAGAAGGCCGGGTACAAGGGCGAGGAGATCTATCTCGAGACTACCGTCGCCTACGTCTCCCAGGACAAGCCCATGGCCGAGGCCATCGTGGCCATGTGGCGCGACGTGGGCATCAACGCCAAGATCGAGGTGGTCGAGTACTCCGTGCGCGCGCAGAAGAGTCGGGAGAAGACTTTCAAGGGCATGTGGTGGTCCGATCCGACCTCGACCCTGGGCGATCCCGACGGCATGATGTGGCGGCTCCTCGGGCCGGGCGGGCCCATGGACTACTGGCGCGATGCGCGGTTCGACGAGCTGGGGAACGCCGCGCGCTTCTCGGTGGACGAGAAGTTCCGCGGGGAGGCCTACAAGGAGATCACCAGGATCTTCCTCGAACATCTTCCGTGGATCCCCGTCATCCAGCCCTACGAGGACTACGGGCTGCAGAAGCATCTGGAATGGACGCCGAATCCGAACCAGCAGTTCGAGGTCCGGCGCTTCAACTTCAAGTTCCGCCGCGTGTAACCCCATGCACTTCGGGGTCTTTCTCGAGGAGAGGCGGCGCGGGGCCACCGAGGCCGAGACGTTCGAGGAGACGCTCGTGCTGGTGGACGCGGCCGAGGCCTGGGGCCTCCACGAGATCTGGCTCGGCGAGATCCACTTCAACGGGAATCGGTCGGTGCAGTCGGCGCCCCTGGCCCTCTCCGCCTTCATTGCCGCGCGCACCCGGCGCATTCGCGTGGGGACGGCCGTCCAGGTCCTGCCCCTCAGCAATCCGCTTCAGCTCGCCGAGCAGGTGGCCACGGTGGACCAGTTGAGCCAGGGCCGCTTCGACTTCGGCATCGGCCGGAGCGGCTCGGCGCGCGCCTATGACATCCTGGGCATTCCCTACGGCGAGAGCCAGGCGCGGTTCCTCGAAGCCCTCGAGGTCCTGCGCGAGGCGTGGAAGGGGAAGACGTTCACCTACGAGGGCAAGTTCTACCAGTTCAAGAACGCGACGGTGTCCCCCATGCCGCGCCAGCTTCCCCATCCGCCCATGCGCATGGCCTCGAACTCGGAGGAGACGTTCCTGCACGTGGCCCGGCTCGGGCTTCCGATCTTCGTGGGGTTGCGCGACCACGACATTCCCTCGCTGGAGATCCATCTCGGATCCTACCGCAAGGCCTGGAAGGAGGCGGGACACGCGGGAACTCCGGACGCCTTCCTGCGCATTCCCGTCTACTTGGCGGCCACCGAGACCGAGGCTCTCGAGGAGCCGAAAGAGAACATGACCTACTTCTTCCAGCGTCATCTCGAGCTGGTGCAGTCCGGCATGGGTCGCCGTGACACGGGCTCCGCGACCCGGCGCCAGAGCCTGGCCGACAAGGTGGGCGGGCTGACCTACGACGAGATCTTGAAGACCCGGGTCGCCTTCGGGACACCACGTCGCGTGATCGAGCGCCTCGGTGAAGTGGCGGAGCAGCTCGGTCTGAGCGGCATCGTGGCCGAGCTGAACCCGGGCGGCCTCCTCCCCCTGGAGAAGATGCGGCGCACGCTGCACTTCCTCACGCACGAGGTGATGCCCGCCTTCAGCTGATCGCCCCTTCACTCCACAAGGACTACCCGTGCCCAGCCCTCGCTCCTACCGCTATCGCGTCGTGGACGTGTTCACCACCCAGCCCCTCGAGGGGAATCCCCTCGCGGTATTCCCGGAGGCCTCCGGCCTCGACGACGTGACGATGCAGAAGATCGCCCGGGAGATGAATCTCTCGGAGACGGTCTTCGTGGTGCCGGCGACCCGGGCTTCGCTCGCAGCGGGCGTGCGCATCTTCACGCCGACGCGGGAGCTGCCCTTCGCGGGGCACCCGACCGTGGGCACCAGCTTCGTGCTGCTGGATGAAGGCACCGTGCCGGCGGGTACGAAGCAGTTCGTGCTGGAGGAGAAAGTGGGCCCCGTGCCCATTCGAGTGGAGACGAGCGAGCGCCCGCTGATCTGGCTGACCACGCCTCCCATCAGCTATGGACGGACGTACGACCGGCTCCGCTGCGCCCAGGCCCTGGGTGTCGCCGCCCACGATCTGCTGGACATCACGCCCCAATGGCTGAGCGCGGGCAATCCCACCGTTTTCATCGCGCTCAGGGACAGGCGGGCCGTCGATGACGCGTGGCTCGACTCCCACGGCGTGTCGATCATCAAGGGCGCGGACGCGGCGCCCATCTGCGTCTTCGTCTTCTCACCCGCCCCCGAAGGCGCGTACGCGCGGATGTTCGCGCCCGAGTACGGCGTGCCGGAGGACCCGGCCACGGGAAGCTCCACGGGACCTCTGGCCGCGTTCATGATCCGTCACCACCTCGTGTCGGGCGCGGCGGAGACGCGCTTCGTCAGCGAGCAGGGGGCCAAGATGGGCCGCCGCAGCCTCCTGTACGTGGAGCTTCACGGCGCGGGAGGTGCGGACGGGATCGACGTGGGCGGCTATGTCACGCCGATCGCCGAGGGCACGCTGAAGCTCTAGCAGGCGGCTGAAAAAGGCCCATCTGCTTCGTTGTCGCCCTCGGCTGCACGCTCAACGTACAGAGAGTACGCCTCGCGTGCAGCCTTCGGGCGACGCCTCGCATCTGGACCTTTTTGAGCCGCCTGCGGTGTTGCTAGTCGATCGAGATTCGGTGGACGGCTCGGCGCACCTGGTGAAGATCGAACGGCTTGGTCACCGTGGGCGCGCCCACCCTCTCGAGAAAGCTCTTCGTCTCCAGGTTCAGCGTGTCCCCTGTGATGAAGATGAACCGCTGCGCGAGGCCGCCGTCGAGGCGCCCTACCTCCTCGTGGAGTCCCGGACCGTCGAGCTCCGGCATTCGGAGATCACTCAGGATCACGTCATAGGGGCGTTCCCTGAGCTTCTGCAGGGCGATCGCCCCATTGCAGGCCTTGTCGACCCGGTGGCCGTCGATGGCCAGAATGTCGGCCAGGAGATCCGTGACATCCGGCTCGTCGTCGACGATGAGAATCCGCTTCGCGATGCTCGTGTCCACGACCTCCGGAACCTTGGCCTCGGGCAGCCGCTCCGGGGTCGTGACGGGGAGCCGGATGACGAAGACCGTCCCCCTCCCCACCTCGCTCTCGACCTCGATGCGTCCGCCGTGCGCCTCCACGATCCCCTGACACAGGGACAGCCCCAGCCCGGTTCCCTGGCCGGTGAGCTTCGTCGTGAAGAATGGCTCGAAGATTCTCGCTCGAACCGCGGGCGGGATCCCGGGCCCGGTATCGGCGATCGAGAGGCTCACCCGGGATCTCGACGCATCTGATTCCGTCTTGATGGTCAGCACCCGCGGCTCCGACTTCTCCCGCATGGCGTGGTGGCCGTTGGTGATCAGGTTGACGAGCACCTGATGCAGCTGATGAACGTCGGCCCAGAGGACGGGCAGGTCATCCGCCAGCTCGAGCGTGACCTCGACCCCGTCCGTGCGCAGCGCGTAGCCGACGAGGTCGAGCGCCTCGTCCACCACGAGGTTCAGATTGACTTCCTGACGCTCCGGCGGATGCTGGCGCGCCAGGGCGAGGAAGTTCCGCACGATGCGGGCGCAGCGGTCGGCCGCTTCCGCCACCTTGTCGAGCTGTCGGGTCACCTCTGGATTGTCGCGGAGCTGGCCTTGGAGGAGCCCGACCCGACCGGTGACCACGGAAAGCGGGTTGTTGAGCTCGTGGGCCACGCCGGCCAGAAGCTCTCCCATGGTGGCCACCTTCTCGGTCTGGAGAAGTCGCTCGGTGCGCTTGCGCACCTCCTCCTCGAGATGATCGTTCTGGATCTGGAGCGCCTGGTGGAGGAAGCGGGTCTCCAGGAGATTTTGAATGCGCAGGAGGACTTCCGTCCTGTCCAGGGGCTTCGTGAGGAAATCCCTGGCGCCGGCGGCGAGGGCCCGGCGTCTGGTTTCCGGGGTGACGTCGGCCGTGAGGACGAGGATGGGAAAGTACGGACCCTGGGAGACGAGCGGTTGGAGCTGCTGCATGATCGTGAAGCCGTCGAGCTTTGGCATGAGCAGATCCAGGAGGAGCAGGTCGGGCCGGAACTCACCGAACAGAGGCAAGATCTGGCACGCGTCGGTCGTGCTCGCGATGTGCGTGTAGCCGGCGCCGCTCAGCAGACGCTCGAGGAGGTGGACGTTGGCCGGTTGATCGTCCGCGATCAGGATCCGCGCGCGCTTGAGCGTGTCCGCGTGCATGGCCTTAGTGGTTTCCGTTGCTCAGGATGTCGTCGAGCAGCTTGAAGAAACGCTGGACGTCCAGCGGCTTGGTGAGAAACTCGCGCGCGCCCCCGGCCTGGAGCCGGTTGATGTGGCCGGGCGTGGCGTCCGCGCTGATCACGACCACGGGAATGTGGCGGGTGGCGGGATCGCCCTGGAGCCGCTTAAGCACCTCGGGCCCGGGGATGTCGGGGAGCTGGAGGTCCAGGAGGATCAGGCCCGGGCGGTGCTCTCGGGCCAGCTCGAGCCCGAGGCTCGCGTGCATGGCGGAGAAGAGCTTGACGTTCGGGCGGTGGGTCAAGAGGCGCTCGACGAGCCGGAGATTCGGAAGGTTGTCCTCGATGTACAGGACGACGCCCCGAGTAGGGACCGCGTTGTCGGGATGGATCGCCGAAGGGGCGACGCTCGTCACCGGGCACTCCGCGCGGGGGAGCTCGACCCAGAAGGTGCTGCCCTGACCGACGACGCTCTCCACGCCGATGGTTCCGCCCATCACTTCGACGAGGCGCTTGGACAAGGCCAGGCCGAGACCGGTGCCCTCCACGCCTCGGGTCTCGGCCCCGAGCCGGTCGAAGGGCGTGAAGAGCCGCTCCATCAGTCTGGGCGGGATGCCCGGGCCCGTGTCGGCAACGTTGATGCGGAGGCGGTCCGCGGGAGATTCTTCCACCTCGATGGTGACGGTGCCGCCGGACCGGTTGAACTTGGCGGCATTGGAGAGGAAATTCAGAAGCACCTGCTTGAGTCGCTGACGGTCGGCCAGGACGTAGCGGCCTCCGGCCTCCGAGGTTCCCACGTCGACGTGGACTTTCCATGTCGCGGCCAGTGGCTGGATCAGCTCGAAGGTCTCCCGGATCACCTCGTCGAGCAAGACCGGCTCCATCGAAAGGGCGAGGTGACCGGCCTCGATGCGGCTGATGTCGAGGATCTCATCGATGAGGCCGAGCAGATGTCGCCCACCCCGGAGGATATGGTCAACGCTGTCACGCTGCGCCACCGTGAGCGAATCGATCTCCAGGAGCTGGGCGAACCCCAGGACCGCGTTCAAGGGGGTCCGGAGCTCGTGGCTCATGCGCGAGAGAAACTCGCTCTTGGCCTGATTGGCGCGGTCGGCCTCGGCCTCCGCGCGCCGGCGCTCCGCGATCTCCTCCTCGAGCCGATCGTTGGCGGTGCGCAGCTCGCGCGTGCGCGCCCCGACCTGTTCCTCGAGGTCCACGGCATGCCGCTTGACGCGCTCGTCGAGCCGGCTCTGGGCAATGGCAATGGCGAGCTGGTTCGCGACTTCCTGCGCGATGCTGACGTGCTCGGGAGGAAATTGCCCCGGCGAGCCGCCGAAGCTCAGCCCGCCGATGAGCTCGCCGCCCGCCATCATGGGCACGACCATGTACTCGCGGACACCGCCCGCGAGCAGGGCGGCGGCCTCGGGCCCCTGGGGCAGGGTGGGGACGTCGATCACCTGCATCTCCCCCCGTCTCAAGCCCTCCACGTCCCCCATCAGCGCCAGCGAAAAGCGGACACCAGGCCCCACCCGGACGCGACGCCGCCCGGCCGCGGCCAGCCACTCCGCCTCGCCGGCCGCGAAGTCGAAGATGTTCACGATGACCCGCGGGACGCCGAGAAGATCGCGCACGCGCCGGAGCGCCGTCTCGGCGATCTTGACCGGCGCCTCTCCGGCGATGAGCGCCCGGTCGATCTCGTGCAGGATGGTGAGCCGTTCCGTCGACTCGGCGAGGGAGGCCTGCGTCCGCGTGAGCTCCGTCAGGTCAAAAGCGACCACGAGGGCGGCGCGCCGGCCCGCGAAGGACATCGTGTGAGAGAGGAATTCCACAGCGATCTCGCGACCATCTTTCAGTCGGTTCTTCCACGTGCCCGCGCGTCGAGGCGACTCGTCCGTCGAGTGGGCGAGGGCAGCCAACCGATCCATGAGCCGCGGGATCTCTTCCGACGGCAGGATGTCGTTCAGTGTCATGCTCAGGAACTCGGCGCGTGAATAGCCGTAGTGCGCCACCGCCGCGTTGTTGACCTCGAGGAACTCCCGGGTGATCACGTCGGCCAGCCACATGGGCAGGGGATTGTGCGAGAAGAGCAGTCGGAACGTCTCTTCGCTTTCCTGCAGGGCCGAAGGGTCGATGGTCTGACGCACTGCGCATCTCTACCTGGTCACAAGAGGAGCAAGCCATGGGCCACGTCTCAAGCGCCGAGAATCCAGCGGTTTGCAGCTCACTCGCCCGCTCCACGCTTCCGAAATTGGTCACTTGTCAGCGCGAATCGGCAAGCGGCAGGTCCCTCGACCCAGTGAGCAAGTTTGCGATCTGCGGCCCGGCAAAATCGGGCACACTCCACGGCACCGATCCGTCGATATCCGGAGCCGCGCCGGCCCACAGGAGGACACATCGCATGGCCATGCTGGGGAACGTGATAGAGCTGACCGTCGTCGTGCGGGATCTGGAGGCGGCCATCGAGCGCTACACGAAGCTCTTCGGCCTCGAAGTGCACACGCGCGGGGAGTCCAAGGAGTTCGGCTTCCTCAACGCCATCCTGCCCACGGGCATCGGGCACATCGAGCTGCTCCAGCCCACCGACGCGAGCAAGCCGGTCGGGAAGTTCCTCGCCAAGCACGGCGAGGGCGTCTACCTCGTGGGCTTCGAGTGCGGTGACATTCCCGGCGCGGTGAAGGACCTGCGTGACAAGGGCGTCAAGGTCGATTCACGGCGGGACGACATCGCGTGGCTGCATCCCCGCGAGGCCCACGGCCTGTTCGTGGAGCTGCGCAAGCGCGAGCGCTACGAATAGTCCCGACTATTTCCGAGAAAGGACCGGCACGTGCGTTCGTGAATGATTCGCGCTAGACTCCTGCCTATCGCGATCGGATCGAAGTCGGAGGGCGACCGGGGCCGCGGGTCGCGGCGCCCTAACCTCACAGCAAGGGGGACGTGATGCGTGACCTGCTCATCTCCGGTGACAATCATATCGACCTGACGTATTGCCCCCCTGACCTGTGGTCCTCGCAGGCGCCCTCGAAGTGGAAGCTCCTCGCGCCTCGGGTGGAAGAGCTGGAGGACGGGCTCCACTGGTTCGTGGAGGCGCAGGACAAGGGGATGTGGAACGGCGTCGGGCCCGGCTTCCTCAAGTATCAGCAGGGCATGTTCGGGCACATCGACGAGATGAAGGCGGTGGGGTTCGAGTGGGACTACAGCCGAGGCGCGAAGCCTAGGCCAACGACTCCCGAGCTGCGGCTCGCCGACCTCGACAAGGACGGGCTCGACGCGGAGATCATCTACGGCTGCCTGATGATCAACGACCTCATCAACGACCCCGAGCAGCGCGCGTGGTGCAACAAGATCTACAACGACTGGGCCGCGGAGTTCGCCAAGCGCTCTGATCCCACCCGTATCTTCCCCCTCGCCGTCATCCCCAACAACGACCCGCGCGTGGCCGCCGACGAAGTGCGGCGCTGCGCCGCCATGGGGCTCAAGGGCGGCGACCTCGCCTTCAAGCGGATGAGCGTGCCGCTGTACACGCACGACTGGTATCCGCTGTGGGAAGCCGCGGCCGAGTGCCACTTCCCCATCTCCTTCCACTCCACGGGCTTCAAGGGGCTGCGCGTTCCCGACAACCCCAAGATGGAGCAGGAGTACTCGCTGCAGTGGCGGCTCGTGCGCTCGGCGCTCTTCCAGCTCGACGGGATGGAGGTGCTGGTGTCGATCCTCGCGTCCGGGGCCTGTGAGAAGTACCCGGACTTCAAGTTCATCCTGGGCGAGTCGGGGGTGACGTGGATCCCCTATGTCCTCGACCGGCTGGACACGGAGTACAACGACCGGGCGCGCGGACTCGGCTTCTCCATGAAGCCCAGCGACTACTTCCGGCGCCAGGGCTACACCACGTACCAGCAGGATCAGTTCATGGAGCCCATCATCCCGCTCGTGGGCGAGGACAACATCATCTGGGGCGCCGACTATCCGCACCCCGACTGCATCTGGCCGGAGTCGCGGCGGCACATCGAGGCGAACCTCGGCATGGTGTCAGAGCGCGTGCGGCGGAAGATCACGTCCGAGAACGTGATGAAGCTCTACGGCCTCCGCGCGGAGAGCATCGGGCCCGCCCGGAAAGTCGGTCAGGCGCAGGCGACCGCGTAGGCGTCCTGGACGCCCGCGGGCAGCTGGTCCTCTGACCAGGTGCGGCCGCCGTCCTGGGTCCCGAAGACCTGACCCTGCCGGCTGACGCAGTAGACCTGCTCGCGATCGCGCGGGTGCAGGGCCACCGCCATCATGGTGCTCCCCGCCTTGATCCCGTGGTCGAAGCGCGTCCAGCTCTGCCCCAGGTCCTGGCTGCGATAGAGCGAGCCGTCCTTGCTGCGCGCGGCCGGGCTCAGACACGCGAAGAGCTCGCGCGGATCGTGCGGCGACACCACGACGTCGCGGCCGTAGGTCAGCGGCGAGAAGCGTCCGATCTCCATGCTCTTCCAGCTCGAGCCGCGGTCGGCGCTCTGGAAGAGACCCATCCGCACGGCCAGCGTGACCGTGCCGGGGCGGGCCGCGCTGACGCAGAGGGCGTGGCCGTCCAGCATGCCTTCGATCTCCGTGTCGCTGTCGATCTTGCTCTTGAGCTCGGGCCGCTCGGCGAGCTTGAGCAGGTCCGAGGTGCAGTCCTCCCAGCTCTCGCCGGCGTCGAGGCTCCGCATGACGCCCCCGACCTCCAGGGCCGCGTAGACCTCGTCGGGGCGCGTGGGATCGGCGGCCAGACGCATCACGCGGCAGACGAAGGACTTCATCTTCACGCGCTCGGGCTGCGTCGCCTTGGGGAGCTTCCGCCAGCTATCGCCGCCGTCATCGCTGCGGTACACGCCGACGGGTGAGGTGCCCGCATAGAGGATGCGCGGGTTCTTCGGATGCACCATGATCGACCAGACCTCGGTGTCGTCGGGAAAGGGAAGGCGCGCCCACCGCTCGCCACGGTTCGTGCTCCGGTAGGGGCCGCTGCGCGTCCCGAGGTAGACGATGTCGGGATTGGTCGGGTGCACGGTGATGGCCTGGATGTGGCTGGCTTCGGGGAGCCCCTCGGTGAGAGCCGACCAGCCGCCATTGCCGACCGTCCGCCGGAAGATTCCTCCGCGCGCTCCCGAATTCGAGCTCGCGGCACCCACGTAGACATCCGAACGCGCCAAGGTATTGGTCATGATCGCCTCCACCCTTCCCCTGAGGACGGTCGACCTGCCCGCACTGCGAGCCGTTCCAACCACCGACTCCGCGCCAGAGCCGAGAGTGTAGCACGCCTCTTCAGCTCCGGCAGGGGCTCCCCGGAGCCGCTCGCGGCTCCGAGAGCCGGCGCGCAGAATCCTCGCCGGAGCGCCTTCGTCTTCGCTAGGCGCCAGAAGGAATCGCAGACACACGACGGGCGTCGAGGTGCGCTCGACGCCCGTGTGCTGCGGCAGCTAACGCGAGGGCAGCCGCCTACTCGTCCCCGCCTGCCGCATCTCGACGCTCAATGAGATTCGCCACCGCCTGCCTGTCCTAGAGAGGGCAGGGAGCAAGGCCCGTGCCGGACGCTCAATCACTCGAAATTTCGCAAAGCAGCGAATGATGTCGGAATCGATTACCGTGTAAGCGCTTCGCGTGCTCGAAATTTCTTACATACCCGGATGCCGTGCCGAGTTGTTGCGCAGCAACTGTTTCGGCTGTCGTCTGGGTCATACACGCGGCGTGAGCTCGATATGTGTGGCCACATTCTTCCCATCGCGCACCTCGTAGGCCACTTTGACCCTGGCGCCCTCGCGGATCTCCGTCAAACTGCCCAGCCGTCCGTCTATCTGCACCTCGGTGTCCTCGCTCAACCGGAGCGTCTTTCCGAAAAGCCCGAGGAGACCGGTGGAGATCTGCACGGTTCCCGTCGCCGGGTCCACACTCTTCACGGTCCCCTCCACGAGACCAATGGTCCAGGCATTCGAAGGACTTCCAGGACCTGGCATTTGCTGAGATTGGGCCGAGGTCGCCCACACACCAAGCGCGAGCATCGCCGTGATAACGATTGTCCCCGAAATGGCACGCCACATAAGTCGCCTCCTCCTCTTCCGGGCGGTCATTCCATCACCACCGTAACAAAGAGAAGAGCAAGCGTTGTGCCAAGGCCCTGCGGGGAGAGTGACGCGATCAGACGGAGTGGCCAGTCTTTCCCGCGCGATCACTCGGTGAGTCGGCGGAGCCTCCGTCCGGCCAGCCGGCAGGCGATCATGAGGACGATGAAGAGCGCCCAGACCATGGGCGCCGTGCGGAGATCCTTGGAAGCGCCCATGAGCCAGTTTCCCCGCAAGAGGCCATCGAGATGCGTCCGGCCATTGAAAAGGCCGATCCACGCGAGCCCCGCGTGGATTCCCGCCGAGCACGCCAGGGATCCCGTATTGAAATAGGCAGTGGCGAGGACCACGCCGAGCAGGGTCAGCCCAAGGAGGAGCGGGGCCTTGTCCGTGGTGAACCACGCAAGAGGGTCACGGAGATTGTGGGCGAGGGCGAAGATCACGGAGGACATCAGCGTGGCCCTGGCCACGCGCCACCGGCTCGTGCCGTACAGCAGATAGTTGAAGAGGACGCCACGGAAGATCAGCTCCTCCACCGCCGCCACCAGGATGACGCCGATCCAGCTCGGATCGTAGATGGTGACGCGCCTCCAGCTCAGGGCGTGCCACACCGCGGAAGAGTAGAGCGGCGTGCCGAGAAGGACGAGTACGAGGTTCTCCGCCACGGCGGCAGCCAGGAAGGTTGCCGTCGAGGTGACCGCGAATCCGGCCAGGATTCCCTTCCAGCGAAAGGTGGTCCACGTGTTCCAGGGAGGCGATGTCCAGGCGTAACGAACGAGGGCCGCGGAGATGGCGAGCCCGAAGGCGTAGACGATGATGTAGTCGACCGTCGCGCGGACATCCGCGGGCAGGTTCATCAAGGCGGAGCCGGCGCGGCTGCCCCAGGCGGCGAGGAAGAAGACGGCCCCGAAGACGATCAGCCACAGGATGCGCGCCTGCTTGCAGTCCGTGGGGTCGCGGTGAACGAATCCTGAAACGGCGGCGTGAGCCTGGGCCGACCCTTCCCCGCCCTTGTCCGTGAGAAGCGCCATCTCCTTCCCCGGGGGAATGCGCTGATGGCATCGCTCACAGGTCGGCAGACTTATGCTTCTCTCCTTCCGGTCAGAGGGATTCGGCTCTCGGCGCGAGGGGTCCGCGTCGGGCCATCGAGGACGGTAGGACGCGGATTGGACATTGTCAAGCGGTGGCGCGGCACGCTGTCGGCGCCCGCTCACTCGGCCCACCCGGGCGCGCGACTTGCGCTAAGCTGCTCAGTCGTGAGGGCGCTCTGACTCGTCGATCATGTCGTGCTCGCCCGCGATGACCCCTTAGTCGATGCCCCACGCGGAATCCGAGGGCTGGCAGCGCAATGTCTGGGCCCTGGCCCTCATCGTCTTCACCGCATTTGTCGGCTTTCAGTTCTTCTCGCCGTTCCTTCCCCTCTACGTGCAGGAGCTGGGCGTCACCGATCCCGCCCGCGTCGCCATCTGGTCGGGTGTGCTCCTCGCCGTGACGCCCAGCGTGGCCGCCGTCCTCGCCCCCGTCTGGGGCATCCTCGCGGACCGCGTGGGGCGGAAGCTGATGATGATCCGGTCGCTCGTCGGCTTCGCGGTGATCATCGCCGCCATGGGGCTGGTCACCTCCGTGACCCAGCTCTTCGTGGCGCGATTGCTCCAGGGTGTCTTCGCGGGCTTCTCGGTCATGGCCATGGCCCTGGCCAGCGTGTCGTGTCCGCGCGACAAGGTGCCGGTGGCCATCGGCAGGGTGCAGTCGGCCCAGCTCCTGAGCGTGGCGGTGGGGCCGGCGGTGGGCGGCTACGTGGCGTCGCACTTCGGGATCCGCTTCGCCTTCTTCGTGACGGCGGGTCTCTGCGCGCTCTCCCTCGTCGGGCTCCTCCTGCTCTTCAAGGAGGTGCGGCCCGGCCAGCCCGGAGGGGCGACGTCGAGGCCGGCGCGTCTGCCCTTCCGCGACCTCGTTCGCGTGCGATATTTCCCGCTCGTGCTCGGACTGCTCATCATCGCCCAGTTCATCGACAGAGGGCTCGCGCTGCTCATACCCCTCAAGGTCGCGCACCTTCCCGGCCTGCCACGGATCGCTGTCATCTCTGGCGTGATCATCTCGGTCTCGGCGGTGTGTGGCACCATCGCGGCCACCCTGGCCGGCCGTCTCGCCCAGCGCTGGCCCATCGGGCGGCTCCTCCTCATCGGCTGCCTCGCCGGCGGCCTGCCCTGCGCGCTGATGGCGTGGACCGACAGCTGGGTCACGCTGCTGGTCTTGCGCAGTCTCGTGGGGCTCGCGCTGGGTGGAGCTCTGACCCTGGCCTACTCCCTCGGCGGCCAGCTCTCACCGAGTGAAAGCCGGGGAGCCGCCTTCGGATGGCTCGCCCTCAGCGTCCAGCTGGGAGGCGCCTTGAGCCCGCTGGCCACGGGAGGCCTGGCCGCGCTGAGCCTGCCCGGGGCCTTCCTCGCCGACGGCGCCCTCGCCTGGCTGGCGGCCTTGCTGCTCCTGCTCATGGCCCGCGATCTCATCACCCGGCACCCCTAGCGGGGTCAGGTCTCACAATCCAACAAATGTCACAATGTGAGATCTGACCCCAGAGGCTAGAGGCGCGCCATCCGGGCTGCAGTAGAATGCCAGGATGCATCGGTACCGCTCCGTGCTCGTCGGCTGCGGGGGACGCGGACAGAGCCATGCCCTTGGCCTCCTCGCGAATCCGGATCGGTTCGAGCTGGTGGCGCTCTGCGATCAGGATGACGCGCAACTCGGCGCCCTCGCGGCCAAGCTTGGCATCTCCCGCGGATACGCCGACGCCGAGGCCATGCTCGCCGCCGAGCGGCCGGACGTGCTCTGCTTCGCCACCCCACCCGCCGTCCGGCTCCAGCTGGTCGAGCTCGGAGTGCGGCACGGGGTCAAGGCCATCGCGTTCGAGAAGCCGCTCGCCCTCTCGCTGGCCGAGGCTCGTCGCATCGTGACCCTGTGCGGGGACGGCGTGAAGGCCGTGGTCTGCCATCAGCTCAAGCACGCGGCGCACTGGCGGCGCGTCAAGGAGATCGTGGACGGCGGAGACATCGGCGCCATCCGCTCCTTTCACGCCACCGCCCGTCCCTCGATGCTGCGCGTGGGCACGCATCTCGTCGATGCCGTGCTCTGGCTCGGCGCGGGCGCGCGCGCGACCTGGGTCCTCGGCCAGGCGCACGGGCGCGCGGCCTATCTCGAAGATCATCCCTGTCCCGATCACGTGGCGGGAATCGTCGAGCTCTCGACCGGGGTCCGCGGCGTCATGGAGATCGGTTCCCTCGCCCCGCGTCACCTGGACGAGGCGAACTTCTGGGAAGACGTGACGGTGACGGTCCAGGGCAGCGAAGGTTATGCGCGAGTGGTGCTGGGCAGCGGGTGGGAGGCGGTGACGCGAAGGTCAGGGGGACGGACGGAGTCCGGGCCGGCCGACAGCTCGCCGGGAGAGCCGGAGCACCTCCGGCTTCTCGCCGACTGGCTCGACGATTCCCGGCGGGTGCATCCCTCCAATCTCGAGACGAGCTATCAGGGCTTCGAGATCCTGATGGCCCTGGCCCTGTCGAGTCTCGAGCGCCGGCGCGTCGATCTGCCCATTCGTGGAAATCCGGAAGCCATTCTCGAGCGGCTCCGCGACGCCCTTCCGGACGGGCCTGCCGCATCGTGATCGCGCTTCGAGAGGTGACCAAGCGCTTCGGCGACCGCGTCGCCCTCGACGCCGTGTCGCTCGACGTGCGGCCCGCCTCCACCCACGTTCTTCTGGGCTCGAGCGGATCGGGCAAATCCACCGTGCTGCGACTCATCCTCGGCCTCATCGCGCCGGACGCGGGCGAGGTGCAGGTGGACGGCACGCCCGTCACTCCCTCGAGCCGGGCGGAGCTCGTGAGACGCATGGGCTACGTCGTGCAAGACGGCGGGCTCTACCCGCACCTGACCGCCCACCGAAATGTCACGCTCCCCACGGAAGCGCATGGCTGGGACCCGTCCCGAGCCGCCCCGCGCGTGACCGAGCTGGGGACCATGGTGGGGCTCGACGAGGAGACGCTGCGCCTCTATCCGCGCGAGCTGAGCGGGGGCCAGCGCCAGCGCGTCGGGCTCATGCGGGCGCTCGTGCTCGATCCACCCGTGCTCTTGCTCGACGAGCCGCTGGGCGCGCTGGATCCCATCGTCCGGGCCGAGCTGCAGGGTCAGCTCGGCCGGCTCTTCGCGGCGCTGGGCAAGACGGTCGTCCTCGTCACCCACGATATCCGTGAGGCGGCGCTCCTCGGCTCCACCATCACGCTCATGCACGCGGGACGCGTGGTCCAGCAGGGCGCGTTCGCCGACCTGCTCGAGCGGCCGGCCGCGCCGTTCGTGACCCACTTCCTCACCGCCCAGACCCTTGCCGCGGGCACGCCGGGAGCCCGCTAGGCCGATGCGCGCGCTCATCGGCATGGGGCTCGGGATCTTGCTCCTGCACGGATCCGTGGTGAGCGCGGCGGAGGACGGAGTCATCCGCGTGGGCTCGAAGTCCTTCACCGAGAGCTACATCCTCGCGGAGATCGCCGCCCAGGTGATCGAGCGGGTCGGGGAGGCGCGGGCCGAGCGTCGGCACGGACTCGGCGGCACGGGGATCACCTACCGGGGCATCGCGTCCGGCGCCATCGACCTCTACCCGGAATACACGGGCACGCTCGCCCGCATCATCCTGAAGGACCCGGCCCTCCGCACGCCCGAGGCGATCCGCGCGCGCCTCCTCGCCTCGGGCCTGACCATGAGCGAGCCCCTCGGCTTCAGCAATACGTATGCCCTCGCCGTGCGCGCGGAGACGGCGGAGCGCCGCGGGCTCCGGCGCATCAGCGACCTCGCGCGCCACCCCGAACTTAAGGCGGCGTTCA
>WNFX01002748.1_pt1 | contig 21555 bp, 16 predicted proteins | sample 5400111 | NCBI WGS metagenome assembly WNFX01 (sample SAMN13153363, study PRJNA577476) | soil metagenome | isolation source: 40 cm soil or saprolite under grassland replicate 1 | place: USA:California | collected 2016-06-15 | reverse complement strand
TCTGAAAAACTTGTGGACGAATTCTACCGGCTTCTGTTGACTACCCGGAGGCGCCATCAATTACTCCCTCAACCCCGATCCTGGTTCAGAAACTTGCTCGAGGGTCTGGGGGACAAATTGCAGATCAGGGTGGCTCGGAAAAACGGTGTTCCGATCGCGGCGATGCTCAACCTCCAACATCGATCGTCCGTAGTTTACAAATATGGGTGCTCCGACGAAAGGTACCACGGTCTCGGTGGTATGCCGTTTCTGTTCTGGAGACTCGTCGAAGAAAGTAAGGCATCAGGTGCAGAAATAATTGATTGTGGTCGTTCCGACTTGAATAACGATGGCTTGATTGCTTTCAAGGACAGACTCGGAGCCAAGAGACAATTACTGACCTATTATAGATACACAAATATGAATAAGGGACAGAAAGCAGCGCAGTGGGACTCGCGAGTGCTCCGCGAATTTTTCTGTAGTTTGCCGGACACATTCTTGTCTGCGGCCGGCGGGGTCTTATATAAGCATATGGGTTGATCGTTCTTTGGTAGTTGCCATCGTGAGTTTTATACAGATCAAGTTCTTGCGTTGAAGGATTTCCAACAACTGGGATGGCGGATGTTCTGGTCAAATGTTTGATATGCCCACATTCCGGGTACGAAGGATCCCTTTTCATCTCCAGCACATGTCCTGCGTGCAGGTCGGAAGGCACCGTTTCGGTCTTGATTCTCGGGCCGGCAGGGTTAGCCCGGTCGTTTGAGGCCAGTGTCCTAGAGACGTAGTTCCTGGTGCCTGTTCTTCTTGTTGCCAGAATGCTGCTGGCAACAGTCACTAAAGGCGCCAATTTTTTGCCCCACCATTCATCGCCGAGGAGAGTACTCCAATGCCCATCACATGCTCACTGGGGATTATGGCTCACAACGAGGAAGCCAATATCGGGCGGCTACTCGAGGCAGTGTTTTCACAACGGATGAAGAATGTTACGGTGACCGAGATTGTGGTCGTGGCCAGCGGCTGCACCGACAATACCGAGGCAATTGTATGTGACTGGGCGAAGCGCGACCGACGTATACGCCTGCTGGTGCAGGAAAAGCGGACGGGCAAGGCGTCTGCCATCAATGAATACCTGCCACAAGCACGGGAAAAAATCCTGGTCCTTTGCAGCGCCGACCTGCTTCCCGAAGCCGATGCCATCGAACAGCTGGTGGCCCCACTCATCGACCCAGAAGTGGGGATGACCAGCTCGCGGCCTGTGCCGGTCAACGATCCCGAGCGATTCATGGGCTTTGCGGCCCACATGCTATGGGATCTGCATCACAGGATTAACCTGATCAGTTTCAAGGCCGGCGAGATGTGCGCATTCCGTAAAATCTTCGAGCGAATTCCTTATCATACCGCCGTGGACGAAGCCAGCATCGAGCCGGTAGTCCGTGGTCAGGGTTATCGCGTCCAATACGTTCCTACGGCGGTCGTCTACAACAAGGGCCCCGAAACGGTGGCCGACTTTTTGAGTCAACGTCGTCGCATCTACGCCGGCCACTTGGCAGTTCGTGATACCTTGGGTTACAGCGTAAGCACGATGAGCGTCCGCAGAATCCTTGCGACCTTGCTCCGCGACCTCGATTTGCGCCCCCTTCATTTCTTCTGGACCTGGGCTGTGGTCGGGCTCGAGGCATATGGTCGTATGCTTGGGTTACGCGACTATAAGAAGCGCCGCGATCACCGGGTTTGGGAGATCGCAACGACTACGAAACAGCTCAATATGCTCGCCAAGTCGACCACGAAAGCCGGGAGCCTCGCCGGGCCAGTCAACCAATTCAGAGTAGGGCCCTAAAATATGAACTCCACCGCAGGCATATTGGCACGCATTCCCCTGTTCAAACTTTACCGCAAGTTTGGCTGGCCGCAATTGTTGCCGCTGAATCTCACGCTATCTCCTTCTCCGAAGTGCAATTCCCGTTGTCTTACCTGCAACATTTGGATGAAGCGCGAGAACGAACTCACGATAGAGGAATGGGACAAAGTTCTCGCTTCCCTGGGGCAGGCGCCATATTGGTTCACGATCAGCGGGGGAGAGCCACTGATGTATCCGCACGTCGTCGAGCTGGCCCAATTGGCCTATAAGCACTGCTCGCCTGGTGTAATCAACATTCCCACGAACGCTATCCTGCCCAACATCCCAGAGCGCGTGGAACGGATCGCCAAATCCTGTCCCAATAGCCAGTTGATCATCAACCTTTCGCTGGACGGCGTGGGCGCAAAACACGACCACATCCGGGGCATTCCAGGGAACTTCGCCAAATTCGAACAACGCCTTAAGCAACTCCTGTCGTTGCGGAAGACCCTTAAGAACCTAACGGTGGGCATCCACTCCGTGGTTTCGGTGTTCAGCGTCGGACATCTGGACGAACTGATAGCCTACGCCGACAAGTCGGGTGCCGATCAATTCATCACCGAGATTGCCGAACCCCGGGTGGAGTTGGATACAGTCGGCCTGCCCATTACGCCGACAGCGGAAGAATACGCGAGGGCCATTGATCGTCTGATTGACTACGTGGAGAGTAAGCGGTTCACTGGCGTGGCTAAGATCACCGAGGCGCTTCGCGTGGAATATTACAAGCTGGTTAAGCGCATTCTGGACGAGAAAGACCAGGTCATTGATTGCTATGCCGGCTGGGTGAGTGCGCAGATCTATGCCGACGGCACGGTCTGGCCCTGTTGCGTGCGCGCCGACAATCTGGGCAATCTGCGCGACCATCACTACGATTTCAAGGAGATCTGGTTCGGCGACAAAATCAAGGAAGTACGCCGCAGCATCGCCGCCAAGGAATGTCACTGCCCGCTGGCCAACGCCTCGTACACAAACATGCTGCACAACATTCCGACTCTGGCGCGCGTGGGTGCTAAGGTATTGAGCCCTAGCACTCACTCGTGATCGGATGCCGCAATCCCGATTCGTCACGCAGCCAAAGTCGCTGGGCAGACGCAACCTTAGCCAGCGCCCGACGAGTCAGGACCAGAGTGGCGAACTTCGCGATACAGCCGCCAGAGCTGTGATAGATATGCGAAAACAATCTTCTTGGAAAGCTTGGACTCACCGTGTGCTCGGGGACCAAACGTATATGGAACCTCGCGCAGGCGGCAAGGTTGCATGTGGGCGGCAATCTCCAACAGAATCTTGAAACCACGGACGTTCAGGCGGTCACGGATCTTCAGGAACTTGTCCCGGCGCATCATGAAGTAGCCGGACATCGGGTCGCGCAGCTCCACTCCCAGAAGCCACTGCGCCAGCTTCGTGCAGCCCCAGGAGCCCAGGCGGCGAATCACACCCCAATTGGTTGTGCCGCCACCCGGCATGTATCTGGTGGCTACCACCAGGTCAGAGCCGTTCATCAGCTCCTTGAGCATTCGCGGGAGCACCGCTGGGTCGTGCTGCAAGTCGGCATCGATGCACGCTACAGCCTCGCCAGTCGCAGAACTGAAACCGTCCACCACACTCGGCCCAAGCCCGCGATTAGAGGTTCGGCGCAGAAATCGCACGCGTGGGTTGCGTTGTCCGATCTCCTCCGCCCGTACCCAGGTGAGATCCGGAGAATCATCATCGCTGATCAAAATCTCGTAATCGGCGCCCTCCAGAACCTTCTCAAGTTCGGCAATGAGCAGGCAGATGTTCTTGGACTCGTTATACGTTGGTGAAATTACGCTCAGCTTCATGGGGTCGCGGGGAACATCGTAGCTCAGAAGATCAAGAGCCAGCAAGCTTGCCAACCGGCGAACCAATCACTACGATTTCAAGGTGATCTGGCCCGGCGGCGCTTTGGCAGCAGTTTTTGAGGAACAGTACCTTGGCATCCGACTGGTTGGATAAGTTCCATCACGACACAGAAAAAGATCCGGCTTATGCCGAGAAAACTCTTGCGGCTTATCGCCTCGGCATGAGGGCGAAGGGGTCCATCGTGGGTGTGGTTATTCAGCGGACGCAAGACTGTTGTGATGCGGCGCGGCAACTGCCCGAGGGTAAGATCTACCACCCCGATGAAGCCCCCCGTGTGCCACTGCCTGACTGTCCGCAAGGACGCCGCTGCGGTTGCGTTTACCGGCCGGTTATGAATTACGAGCGAACTAAGGAAGGATGAAGGTGTCCACAGTTTACCCCGTGGGGGCCACGTGCCCAAAACCGGGACCCAAGCAGATGTTCAGCCCGGGCGCCCAAGTATTCTCAATTCCTCCCACTCTATGACTACTAAACCGCTCATTGTTGTCGTGGGAGCCGACGGATTTGTCGGTGGCCGCCTGGCAGAAGCCCTGCATGCCGAGCGCCTCGTTTACGGTCGCTGCCAGAACGGCGATGTTCACGTCAGCCGCGCCCAAGATCTTTTGATGCAAGCCGATGTGATCATCAATGCCGGTGGTTTCAGGCTACGTCCCGGCTTGACGTATGCCGATTATCAGCGGTCGCATCAGGGAGCAACATCTGCGATCGTTCCGTGGATTCGCAAGGGGGCGTTGTTCATTCATATGTCGAGCGCGGCTGTGCTCGGCAAGTCTTCGGAACACAAGCTGGGGAATCACATGCCGCCTGACCCCAGGTCCTTTCCCTCACCAGCCTACGCTCTGGCAAAATTCGAAGCAGATCAATTCCTGGAGAAGGCGGCGGCAGAAGCCGGTTTTCGACTGGCTTTCCTGCGTCCCGGGGTTCTGTATGCTCCGCGCACTGACGGCATGGTGGACAGTTTGGTCAAGCTGGCGAAGCGGGGGATCGTGCTGCGGCTGTATCCGCGGAGCGCCCGCCATCACCTGTGCGACATAAACCTCCTTGTGGAGGTGGTCCGCCGAATCATCAAGGCGGACGACCTGCCCTCCGGGAGCGCGTTTGTAATCGCCGATCCTGTGCCGGTCACGAATCGTGAGCTGGAGGTGCTGATTCGCCGGAACTTGCCGCAAAAAGGCAGGACCCTGCCGGTCCCGCTGATTCTCATGAGTACGCTCTTGCGGCATACTTTTCATTCCGCGAATCCTCGTTTTGACCTGCTGACTTGGGGCGAAGTGTTGGGAGTCATGGGTCTGGATACGGTCTACGAACCCTCAGACACCTTCCGGCGGCTTGGGATCGATCCGTCGCAGTATTCGCCTGAACGGAGCTTAGAGCCCGTGATCCAAGAAGGGCTACGGCCGTGAGGCAGATCCTTGTCGTGGGCGGCGGCAAGGGTCTCGGCAGCGCGCTGGTCAAGAACTTACTCGATCATGAGCACAAAGTGGTTGTGCTCGGCAGAACAGAGCCGGCTGATGCGTTGCGAATTCAAAAATTCTATGGCATCGATGCCACCACTGTTGATTGGCCATCCCGTTATTCGGCAATCGAGAAAGAAACTGCGGCCCCAATCGATGCTGTGGTTTTCGTGGCGGGGATTGCGGTTTTTGGAAACACGAACCTGATCCCTCTGGAGCGAGCTCGGCAGGTGTTCGAGCTGAATTTCTGGGCGTGCACGACGGCCGCCAGGGCTGCCGCTGAATACTGGGCCAAGAAGGGTCAGGCGGGAAAATTCGTTGCCATTCTGTCAATCGCCGCGCGCCGAGCCGTTCCCTTCGAGGCTTATTATTCAGCTAGCAAGGCGGCGACAGCTCGTTTCCTGGAGTGTTTGCAACTCGAATATGCTCACAAGAAAATCGAGTTCATGTGTGCCTTCCCGGGCTTGCTGAAGACGCAGTTCCGCCATCAAGCCGAGTGGTATGGGTTTGAACCCAGCTTTGCGGATGAGGGAGCAGATGTTTACAAGACCGCGCAGGCGGTCGTCAACCTGCTCAATGGCAAACGCAAGACGCGGGTGATCGGGTGGCGTGAACGCAGCATTGATCTCGCAGACCGTCTCTTTCCGGGGCTGTACGACCGTACAGTTTTACGAAATCGCGTTCAGAAACTGCTCAAGAGTAACCGGCGCACGATTTGAGAAGTCAGGGCGCTGTTGGAAAGTTACTCCCGTAAATGCTAACCCAAAGGCGATGCCAGAGCGAACCTAGCGAAATCCGGGGACCCGCGCAGGGAACCATATGAAAACCCGTTTGCAATCCTTAGTACGCTCGGTCGGCATGAGACATGGACTCATTTTGTCAGCAGCGATGATTCTTGCCGGAGCGTTGGACTACGTCGCGAACGTCCTGGCGGGCCGCTGGCTCGCGCCTGTCGAGTTCGGCGTATTTGTTTCGGTCGCGGCAATCCTGCAGGTTTTTCTATATCTATCGATTGCCATTCGCAATGTTGTGGCCTTTTACACAGCGGATCTGAGCGTAGAAGCCGATCAGTTCAGCCTCGGAGCCTTTGTGCAGCGTGCTTGGCGCTGGGCTTGGCAATGGGGTTTGGCGGTGACGGCGCTGGTCGCGCTTCTGAGCGTCCCCTCGGGGCGTCTGCTGCGGCTATCCAACCCCTGGCCGTTATGGGCGGCCACCCCAATGATATTGGCATTGTTTCTCCGGCCGGTCACGGATGGTGTCCTTCAGGGAATGCAGGCTTTTGGGCGCTTGGGATTGGTACACGCCAGCCAGGCGTGTGTGCGATTACTCTTTACTGCAGGCCTCATCTGGCTTGGGCACCAAGCTGTCGGGGCGATTTTCGCCCTGCCCATCGCCTGTTTCGCGGCCCTGGTGCTGGCCCGGCTGTGGCTCCGCCCCCAATTCCGCGACGCTGGCGAGGTCATTGCTCGTCGCGTAAGTTGGCACTACTCAGTCCACACTCTGCTCGGATTAGCGGTGTTTGGCATGCTAGTGAACCTGGACGCTCTATTCGTAAAACGTTTTTTCAGCCCGGCGATAGCGGGCAATTATGGGCCAGTAGTTACTCTGTCGAAAGTATGTTTGTTCTTTCCGTTGGCTATGGGGATAATTCTTCTCCCCAAGGCCAAACTGCGCCAAGCCACCGGCCGGGATGCCCGGCCAGTTCTGTTAGTGGCGCTAGCTGGCGTGCTGGTCCCAGGGCTCATTCTGGCCACGATCTGTTTCATGTTTCCCGGATCTCTGGTGAGAACCGTATTTGGCGCTGCCTACGCCAACCCGAGTATCATTCTGGGACTGGCGTGCCTGGCGGCTGGTCTCTACGCTGGTTTGAATATCTGGCTGAATTATGCGCTCTCTCTCGAACGGCCGGCATTTATTTATGCCCTACTTGGCGTTCTCCTCTTGCAAGGATTGTGCATGTTTTTATTTGGCCGGGGCAACCTGGTTTATATGACTCTCGTGATGGTATCGGGTGGCTTGCTCGGTAACTTGGCGGGTTTCATCACGACTTGGTCATTTATTCCTACAGTTAAAGTGGTCCGCGCGGAGGCGGTTGGATCGTGAGGTTTCGTCGACTCAGCGTAGCGCGCCGCACTATAACTATTCTTGCTAACCGGTAGCTCGGGGCACTCGCACCGCAGGGTGGCCCGCACTTTTCAGACTAACGTCGGCTGATCAATCACAAAGCTCTCAAGATTATGGTCGAACCTGAAATTAAAAGTTTCGATGAATTTTCTACAGTCGATGATCCTATCTGTGGTCATAGATACCAATCTCAGTCTGTTCAGCGGTTCAGGTTTACCCAGCACTTTGAATACGCCTTCAATGGTGAATGTCGCTAGGTACAACAACCAATATGGAATCTTTAGCGTCCCACCGCGACCATATTTCTTTTTAACCAAATCAGTTAAATAATCGTACGAGTAACTGTTTTCGCAGATCAGGTTTACAGCGTAGTTCCCTTGAATGCGATAGAAGTCCCTGATGACAGCATAAGTCGCGTTAACGGCATCCGTAAGATGGATAAGCGGCAAAGTCCCGACCCTGTTGCGCACCACCGGGAAAACGCCCTTTCGAATGAGATTGATGACCGGAATCAGCGGATCATTGTCGCCACCGTAAATTTGAGGAAACCGCAGGATTACGGCTTTCAATTTGTTCTTGACTGCCAGGTCCTTTAGAAGCTCCTCAGTGGCTAGTTTGGCTTTCCCATGTGGAAGGACTGGATTGCAGGCTGTCGTCTCATCGTAGCGCATGCGATCTACTTGGGCGGCTGGCATTCCCATCGCAGTTAAACTACTGAAATATATGAATAACGGTACTGATGAGAGTTTATTGGCAGCCTCTAAGCTCCGGACAAGATTTGCCGTTGTTGTGTAATTCAGATCGAAGACCTGTGGCGCTAAGTTCTTGTTGGAGGTCAGTGGCCCGCCTCCCACCAAATGAATCACAACGTGCAAGTCACCGACTCGGTTCTGTAAGTCGTGTGAAAGCCTTTCGAGGTCGGCAGTGCTAAGCAAGTCGCCTCTTAGAATTACGAGCCGATCATAGGGTATCTTTCCGAGAAGCTCGAGTAATCTTTTTTCATCTCGGGCAATGGCGAAAACGCTAAAATCTTCCTTGAGCAATTTTCTGATCAGATGTACGCCTACGAATCCAGTGGCCCCGGTTACTAATGCGTTTTTGTTCACTGCGCTCTTTAGATGTGCAAGGCTAACATTATTCATCGTATGAGCTCTCCATGCTGCGTTGTTCGGCACTCTCGCTATACCACTCAGCATGAACGCGACGCTACAAAAAAAATGCTTCACGCCTCATATTGTGTGCGGACGCGTTTGCCAAGCGGCGATCACTCATGGCATGAGTGAATTCTTCTGTGAAGCGTGACAGAATCTCGGCTAGGGGAAGAACAGACCGCTGGGTACCGGAATTGCGCCGCGGCAGTCCATCCACGCCGCCTTGAGATTTTTACAGGGCGAGAGGCGCGGGTCCCAAAATTACTCGCGAGAGTTTGTCGCAGGCAGTTTGTTTTATCGGCCGATCCGATACCTTTATAATATAACCTCAATTGTAAACATCACAGAGCATATCACGAGTTGGGCCACATGTTCTAGTATGAGCTGGCGGCCATGGCTGGGAGTGTGATCTGAACGCCGCCGTTGAGGATTGATCACAAGAGGCTCTATTCGCCGCGATGGCTAGCAGCAGGGAGACGAGTTGCAGGATCCACTCAGCTTTCGTTCCATCAACTCTTTATACCAATTAGCGTTGGCCGAAGGTGAAGGTATCGGCACAGCTTATGAGTACTTTGCTAAGCGCCTGGTGCTGCGCCGATGGCTGACCGGACGTGCGCGGCCGCGACGGCTCCTGATCGCCGGTTTGCCCGAGAAGTATGGAAGCAGCCTTGACTTCCTGTTGATCGCCGAGGAATTGGGCGCCACCGAGATCTTTGTGGCAGACGACCGGCCGGCAGCTCTGGAAAAGGGTCGTAAGGGCCTGGCTGCGGCTCAGGCCAAGGGGGAGCTGAGGCGGCTACAACCACAATTTGTGTTGTGGTCAGATCTTGGGCAGGCGCCGGAGTTAACTGCGGGTTTTGACGTATGCCTCGGCTCGGAGGTGCTCCAGCGTCTCAGTCCTGCCGCTGGTCAGCGGTATGTTACTAATCTAGCGAGACTAACGCCGGCGTTTGCCTTGTTCGTGCCCAACGGAGACAATCCCAGCCACACCAACATCAGCGGACTTTCAGGGGTACGCCTAGCCGAGTTGCAGGCGCTGTTGCAGAAGACTGGAACCCGGGTAGATGCCGGCTACATCGATATGCCACCGTTCCCGCCCGGTATCACGCGCTCCGCCGAGCAACGCCAGCAGGCCTCGAGTGGCCGTCTGGAAGGACTGGTGATGTGGGGCCTGGGCTACTATGCTCGCCTGGAAAGGTCGTTCCCCAGAGGGTGGCGACGGCATTATTCCCACATCGTGTATGCCCTCACTACACCCACAACTTCTTGATCGAGTATCGGCCCTGGCAGTGCCGTAGCACTCCATGCTGCTGCCTCAACAAGCTTTTGCCCAGGCCCACAGCGCCTTGCGGTTGAAATGGGGGTGCGGACCGGCGTTTGCCCTCGCGAAGCCCGAGCGCGGCCTGATGCAGGTTCGTGATCGAAAATCACGAGGGTTCGAACCATCGCGAACTTAATCGCACCTGGCGTACCGGTCTGCGGCACAAATTAATTTGGTGACTGTACCTGCGGATGAAGCCGAAACCGAAAAGGGGAAGGATAACATTTCATGCATGCTTCGCTCTCAAATTCGCCACTGACAATGAATACAGGCGCCGATCAAAATCGGCGGAGTACAGCGGCGAAAATCCGACACTTTTGTTTCGGCGAAACGCCGAGTGACACTTGGCTGTCCACAGCCGTGAACTGTTTCATGACAGCGACGTTGCTTGCGCTTATCTGGTTTCCTCTCAGGCGTACTTTTGCAAATGTGGAAATTAACTACAACGAGGGTTGGAACGCATACCGAGCGGCTATGGTGGCAAGTGGAATCCCTCTGTACGGCACCCCTCCACACGGTTTCGGGACAGGTACGGCTTACCCTCCGCTTTCGTTTCACTTAATAGGTTGGTTAGGAACCCCCAGCACCTTTACAGCGATGGGTCGTTGGGTCTCGCTGATTTCACTGATGGCGACCGGTATTTTTGTTTCTCTTATCGTGAGGCGTGCGGGTGGTTCGCGACAGACGGCTGTCTTTTCGTTTTTGCTGTATGTAATTGGCATCGCGCTCCTGAGGCCGGACCGCATCGGGATGAATGATCCTCAGTTGCTGGGAGAGGCTTTGACGGTCGCAGGACTGTATTTCTATTTCCGTAATCCAGATTCCAATCGTCATTTGTGCGTCTCGGCGCTCCTATTCTGCCTGGCTGGATTTACTAAGCCAAACTTGCTCGCGTTTCCTGCCGCAGTAGCGATTGATCTCCTGCTGAGATCACGCCGAGCATTCGCTACCTGGGCTGGCGCAATGGTGTTATGCGCCGGGTTCCTTACGGCCGTGACTTTATTAATTGATGGACGCTATTTTCCAATTCATTTGATGGGTGGCGGTGGGCGTGCCTATTCATACTCGATGGGTTGGAGCGGCTACCACAAATATGTGGAAAAGTTTCAGACCCTGCTTGTGATCGGAACTGCCTGGTTGATCTGCGCGTTCCGTTCGCATAGGGTGTTGGCGTCCGCGTTTGTCTTAAGCCACGTCCTCGCATTTCTGTTGGCCGGTGGATCTGGTGTTGATCTGAATATATTCTTCAATGCTTTGGCGGCCACCGTGATTGCTTGCGGCATCGCATTATCTGATATTACTTTTGCGACTGCGGGGCTGCGGCCTGCGGTGTTGAACTCGACCGCAGTGTTGATGTTTGGATTCCTTTTTATCAGCATCATGACTTTCGTTCCGGGACAGCTCCGCCGCGACCGCGAAATGATTCGGGTTCTACCTGCTCATGAAAGCGAATTTAATTCTGCCGTTGATTTTATGAAAACACGCCCGGGGCCGGCCCTGTGCGAAAGTCTTCTCCTGTGCTATGAGGCGGGCAAAGCGTTCGAGTACGAACCTTATTCTGTGAGGGATCTGCTCAGGACGGGCCGGCTACACGAGGACGAAGTCCTTCAGCTGCTCAGGATTAACCATTTTCAGACCATTCAGGTCGCGTTACGTTCGGACGAGGCGAATCTTAAAGAGTGGGTCGATTTGCGGGCGAGCCTCGCCTCCGACCAGAAGGAATCCGATAAGGAGCGAAGATTTACCCCAGCGTTTATGAGAGAACTTTTGGATGACTATCAACTCTCGAAGCGGACGTCGGACATGGCAATTTTTTGTCCGAAATGAAAAGAAAGGCTGAATCCAGACTAAGTTTTCGACCAGTTTTTCTCGTTGATTTTCGAGATTTCCAAGATCAGTACAGCCATATCGACTAACCGCAGCTGCGTTGGCTTTTAATCCTCGATTTTGCAGCATTATACTGAGCTCCCCCTGGAAACTGGATTGCATAAGCGACTTCCGCTGGAGCCTCGTCTAGAGTAGAAAGAAGATGAGCACCGAAGCGCTTCCCGAGTTAAACGTCACCCTGAAGGAAGAGTGCCAATTGTACGTGCAATCTGGCGTGTTCCCCTGTGAATCAGCCTCGGAATATGCGGACAAGCTGAGTCAAGCTTTGAATGATCGCTATCGCTGTCCAGAGAACTTTTTCGATTTCGTCCTCGGTGGGCGGTTATCCACCGACGAGGGCTATTTTCGATTCGGCCCGAATACTACCTGCTACGGCCGTTCTTGTTCAGGAGTGCGCGGACCTCAGGCTGAGTCTTCTCTCTACGATGCATTCCGAGACATCTTATTAGTAGCCGGTGCGAAGCTTAGGCTGCCATTCGATCCAACCGAGATTATCGACAATCTTCGCCTGGAGCACTATGCAAACACGCGGGGCAATGGGAGCGGCTTCGAAAGCGTTCTCAGGAGACTGTATTATCTCTTGCGACCGCTCACCAATCTGCCGGTGCGAAAGCTGGTTCAGAAGTTCCGCGCACGTAATTGGAGAAAGCTGACCTTTCCCAAGTGGCCCGTGGACACATCGGTTGAGGATATCAGCGACAGACTTTTGTTGTTGTCGATGGAAGCCAAGGGTATGGAGAGGGTTCCATTCATATGGTTCTGGCCTGATGGTGCCAGTGCCTGCGTTATAATGACGCACGACGTGGAAACCGAGGCTGGAAGGGACCATTGCGAAGAGCTGATGGACGTGGATGATTCTTATGGGATCAAAGCATCCTTCCAGATCGTCCCCGAAAAACGTTATGCGGTTTCTCCGAGCTTACTTGAGTCAATGCGCAACCGTGAATTTGAGGTTGGAATCCAGGACTTGAACCACGACGGCCGGTTATTTGAGAGCAAGGAAGAATTCCTGCGTCGAGTGAAAATCATCAACAGCTATGGGCGTAAGTATGGTGCCAAGGGATTCCGGGCTGCGGCACTTTACCGAAAGCCTGAATGGTATGACGCCTTTGAGTTTGCATTCGATATGTCGGTTCCGAATGTCGCACACCTCGATCCCCAACACGGTGGCTGTTGCACGGTCACGCCTTATTTTATTGGAGATGTCCTCGAACTCCCCGTAACCACAATTCAGGACTACACGCTATTCCATCTTCTAAATGAACGTTCTATTGATTTGTGGAAAGCCCAAGTCGAATTGATTCTGAAAAAGAATGGCCTGGCGAGTTTCATCATTCATCCTGACTACGTCATGAAACACGATACAATTTCCGTTTATGAAAGTCTGTTGGGCTACTTGCGAGAGTTGCATGAGAAAACACCGGTCTGGTTTGCCCTTCCAACTGATGTCGATTCATGGTGGAGAGCGCGAAGCAAGATGTCCGTTGTAAAGGATGGGAACTCATGGTGGATTAAGGGTGACGATGCTGGGCGTGCCGTGCTGGCCTACGCGAAGAATGTCGATGGCAACTTAGCCTGCGAACTGGCACGAACACCTGGGGCCATATAGCTCGTCTGTTCTCGAAGAGTTGAAACAGGCAATCTCCTTGGACCTCATGATTACTCACAATCGCAAGAGCGCCCATCAAGTTCCCCCTGATTGCGGAATTGACCTGGAATACGATTGGGGGCCATTTAATTTTGGAGTACGAAATTCCGGAATATGGCGGTGACCTTGACTACCGAGTGTGTTCGCGGCGGCCCTAGCCGGAAATGCGCAAGAGCAAGGTTCATCACATCATGAACGCCTGCGAGACGCAGCGCACAAAGCGTTGGTATGAGTAGGAAATATTTCTTGCTTTCATGCGCTTGCGGGACACAACACCAACTTGTAGCTGAGCGAACTTCTCTCATTGCTTAGATCCACAAAGGATCGTCGAATTGGTTGATCTCACCGCCGGGGGGATAGCTGCCTGATGAAGGATTTAAAGGAAAGGGCGATCCGTGGCGGTTTCGCGAAAGTCTGTGCCCAAGCGGCTAATTTTCTTCTTCGCTTGGGTTCCGTGATGGTGCTGGCACGACTCCTGACGCCTAGAGATTTCGGACTCGTGGGTATGGTCACAGCTCTCACTGGAGTCCTCAGTCTATTCCGGGATTTCGGGCTTTCATCGGCTGCGATCCAGCGTGCGACTGTGACCAAGGAACAGATTTCGACATTATTCTGGATCAATATGTCAGTCGGCGCGGTACTGGCGCTTCTAACAGTATTCATGGCTCCAATTGTTGCCGCCTTTTATCACGAGCCCCGCCTTCTTGGCGTGACGGCTGTGTTGGGAGCTGGATTCCTCTTCAACGCTGCAGGTGTGCAGCATGGGGCGCTCCTGCAACGTCAAATGCGTTTTACGACCGTGGCGGGGATAGATACTTTATCTCTGGTGCTAAGTGTTGCGGTTGGAATTGGCATGGCAATTCGTGGTTGTGGATATTGGGCCCTCGTGGGAATGACTCTCACCGGACCATCGGTCTCCACTGTGGGTGCGTGGATAGCCACGGCATGGGTTCCTGGCTTACCGCGCACGCGTGCTGGAATCCGTTCTATGATGCGTTTTGGCGGTACGATCACCCTGAACGGCCTTGTCGTTTACGTTGCTTATAACATGGAGAAGGTTCTTTTAGGCCGCTACTGGGGAGCAGATGTGGTCGGGATCTATGGCAGGGCTTATCAGCTAACTAGTATACCGACAGATAATCTTAATTCATCAATTGGCGGAGTGGCGTTTTCGGCGCTATCACGGGTGCAGGACGATCCACAGCGTCTCAAAAGCTACTTCCTGAAGGGCTACTCTCTGGTCTTGGCACTGACCCTGCCTATCACTATTGTCTGCACCCTCTTTGCAAATGATGCGATCTTCGTTCTCCTCGGACCAAAGTGGAGAGACGCAATTCCCATTTTTCGCTTGCTGGCCCCGACCATCTTGATCTTTGCAATGATTAATCCTTTCTCATGGCTGCTCTTCTCCATCGGACTGGTCGGACGGAGCTTGAAAATCGCGCTGGTCATTGCCCCTCTCGTGATTGCGGGGATCGTTATGGGATTGCCTTATGGACCTCGGGGTGTTGCGTTTGCTTACTCAGCGGTGATGACGCTGTGGGTTGTTCCACATATTGCATGGTGTGTTCACGGCACGATGGTCTCCGTCCGTGACGTTGTGCAGACCCTGAGCCGCCCGTTGCTTTCAGGCATCGTGGCTGGAGTGCTCTCCTTAGTACTGCAGCTCTTTGGTGGTCAACTGTTGTCTCCTCTGCCCAGGCTCGTATTAGGAGTTACTCTTTTTGGCTTCGTCTATCTAGGAATGCTCTTGTACGTGATGGGACAGAAGGCGTTCTACGTGGACCTCGTTCGAGGGCTGCGGAGGCGCTCGTCAGTCGAGGAAAGCGCTTTGGCTTCGGCTTAGCGAACGAATATGGGATCTAGATCATCGCAGCCGCTGGTAAGCATTGTCACTCCCGTGTACAACGGCGCGGAGCATCTCGCGGAGTGCGTCGAGAGCATCTTGGCGCAGACTTATCAAAACTGGGACTGCACTATCATTAATAACTGCAGTTTAGATGCGTCTGCAGAAATCGCGCGCCGTTATGCTTCGAAAGACTCGCGTATCCGAATTCACGAGAATGAGAAGTTCTTGCGGGTAATCCCTAACCATAACGTCGCGTTGCGTCAAATTTCCGCCGCCAGCAAGTACTGCAAGATTGTATTTGCGGATGATTGGATCTTCCCGGATTGCCTGGAACGGATGGTTGCCGTTGCCGAGGAGCATCCCTCCGTGGGTATCGTAGGTGCCTACGGCCTTCGGGGACGGCAAGTTATGTGGACGGGGCTACCATACCCCAGCGGCGTGATTTCGGGCCGGGAGATCTGTCGCAAGCTCTATCTCGAAAATCTTTACGTGTTCGGCACACCAAACTCCCTACTTTTCCGGTCTGACCTCGTCCGGAGTCACGATCCCTTCTATAACGAGTCGAATCTGCACGCTGACTCAGAGACCTGTTGCGCCCTCCTGAAGAGCTGCGACTTTGGTTTCGTCCATCAGGTCCTTACCTTTACGAGAGAGCGGCCGGGGTCGCTCACCGAGTTTACGAATGACATGAATACCCTCATAGTGGGCAGGCTGCACGATCTGGTGACGCACGGTCCAGATCATCTGACTCGGGAAGAGTTCGAAATCTGCCTGGATCGGAAACTGTCCGAATATTACGAATTCCTTTCCCGAAGTCTGGTACGGGGGCGTGACAAGAAGTTCTGGGACTATCACAAGAGAAAACTGAATGACGCAGGCGTCGGTTTCAACCGCGCTCGTTTGGCTCGAGCAACCCTGGCAATGTTGTGCAGTGCTATCCTGAACCCCAAAGACACCGTCGAAAGGCTGCTGAAGAGTGAAGATGTCCACAGCGACCCCACGTTCGTCCGTGAATTTCCAAGAAAAGGCCGCGGCGCGATAGATGCAAAGACGTAATTCAAACGCGAATAACGGATTAAAACTGGAGGCCAGGATTGCAGTGACTTCTGGGAATTGTGATGGCAGAAAAAGAGGTGGTAGCGAGGACAATGATCACTGTTATTTTGTGTACCTATAACCGTTGCGGGAGCTTGGCAAAGACGCTGAACAGCCTTGCCGCTCTCACTCTTCCCGAGTCGGTCGAGTGGGAGGTCTTGGTGGTGGACAACAACTCTAGCGATGAGACTCGCGAGGTGGTGGAGAAGAATTTTTGCAGCCGATACTCCGGCCACTTCCGTTACGTGTTTGAACGACAACCAGGCAAATCGCATGCCCTCAACACTGGGATTCGGGAGGCTCGCGGCGACATCCTGGCTTTCACGGATGACGACGTGACGGTCGAGCCGACATGGCTGCAGAATCTGACAGTGGCCTTGCACAACAGTGAATGGGCTGGCGCAGGAGGGCGCGTCGTTGCGGAATGGGCCTGCTCGCCGCCTCGCTGGCTGTCGCTCGAGGGTCCTTACGCGTTGGGGGACACCCTCGCCTTGTTCGATCGGGGTCACGAGGCCCGTGAAATCTCCGAGAATCCATTTGGCGCCAACATGGCCTTTCGAAGGGTCATGTTTGAAAAGTACGGTGGCTTTCGAACCGATTTGGGTCCCCGCGCTGAGAGCCAAGATCCGCAAAAAAGCGAGGACGCCGAATTCGGTCGCCGGTTATTGCTCGCGGGAGAGCGGTTGCGTTACGAACCGTCAGCCGTTGTCCATCACTGGGTGCCCGAGAACCGGCTCCAAAAAAAGTACTTCCTGGAGTGGTGGTTCGACAAGGGCCGCTCTGATATTCGGAAATCTGGGATTCGGCCCGATAGCAACTGCTACTGGGGGATTCCACTTAACCTATTTCGTCAAATGATAGTCTCGACGCTGCGTTGGATGGTGGCGATGCAGCCGCAGCGAAGGTTTTACCAAAAGGTTCAAGTCTGGGAACTGGCGGGGGAGTTTGCAGAGAGATACCGCCACTCGCTCGACGTAAAGAAACCAAGAAGACCGTGGAAGGCCCGAGGGAATGCGACCCTTTGATTCTCAGCGCCGGACGGTGGGTCGAGGTCCACGGTATACTTTTTCATTTGAGACAGAGTTCACGAACAATGCCAAACGGTCACCGACCCGCAACAGCGCTGCTTACCTGGATGTACTACACGCAATGGTCTCCGCGCTGGCTCACGACATTTCTTCAGAGCCTTTTGATGAGTCACGTTGATTTGACCACATCATATGGTTGGCTGCTCTTAATCGTCATCATCACAAACCTTGCGGCACTATGGTATTTCTTTCGGACGGTCTTCCGCCTGTCTCGCACTACATCGTTTCTTGTTGCCGCTGTCTTTTATGCCGCGTATGTAGCGAGCCTCACCGACCTGCAACTTCAACTCTACTGGCTCACGGGCGCGACGGAGTACAACTTGTCCTTCAGCACTCTGCTGGTTCTTGTGAGCCTCTTGTACCAGGCTCGCCGCGCTGTTTGGCATTACGTCTTGGTCGTGCTGCTGTCGATTGCTGTCCCGGCACAACACGAGATCGCCGGCGCTTTTCTCTGCGTCATCTTGTTCGCGGGAGCAGTCGTGATGCGCGTTAAGAGACTCCCCGCCGGCCAGTGGTACTTGAGCCTTGGCATGGCAGCCCTCAGCCAAGCGATCGTGATGCTGTCTCCCGGTAATACCATCCGGGCGGCTCAAGAACACAAACAGTTGTGGGATATTGCTCATCTCCCCAGGTGGGTTGCGCATTCTTTTTATCACGGTCTCAACTGGTTGTCGTATCCCGCGATCTTGGTGGCTGGCTGCTCTATATTCCTGTTATGTCAACGCGATCAGGACACGCCCGCAGCAGACCAACCGCCGGCGAGGTGGCTCGGTTTAGCCGGTCTTTGTGCAATGTTTGTTCTCTTGTGTGAGGTCTCGTTTGTCGAGATGGCCTCGGGTATTTGGATACCTGCTCGGGTTATTGCCTGGTTTCAATTTGTGTTTTGGCTGCTGCTTGTCTGCGTCATCTTGACGGCCATACCGGAGATCCATCGAGTGCGGTTCTCGCCAGGCACAAGGATAGGTGTGTTTACCTTGCTGGCCGTGACCCTTCTCGGATCTTCGAATTTCCGTGCGGCTGTAGAAGACTTGCACGGTCCGGCGCAGTCCTGGTGGCGAATGAATTCCGCCCGGTTAAAACAACACGGCGGTGCGTTGGAATTCGAGGCCCCGGTTCGGTATCCGAGCCTGGCCATGCATCAAAACCTTTCCACTGATCCGGGATGTTTTGTTAACAAATGTATGGCAAATTATCTTCGAGCCAAAACCGTGGTCGTGAAAGATTCCACTGAAGAATGCCCGCACTAAAGACGCGTATGGCAAGAGCAGTTGACATGGCATCGGCTGGAGTTAATCTGGCCGCCTCGATTGGGTTCGAATACGCCGATCCGCCGGGGAAGTGGATCAGCTAGGGCAAGGCGAAGCAAACGTACAAAGCGCTACCGCGAGACGCACTTTCTGGCTTCCGATTGCAACTTCCACCCGCTTTGGTGCGACTAGCATGCCAAGCAACAATAGAAGCTGGCGAAGAGCACGAAACGTACTTGGACATAATTGGCAATCGACTTACGGAGAGTAGCCATCCCATGGGGGAAAACAATTCGAATCCACATAGGATTCTGAATCTGAAGGCCGGAGAATGGGTGGAGGTCCGCAGCCGGGAGGAAATCCTGGCGACACTTGACGAAAACGGCTGCCTGGAAAATATGCCTTTCATGCCGGAGATGTTCGCATTCTGCGGCCGGCGTTTTCGTGTCTACAAACGAGCGCACAAGACCTGCGATACGGTCTTCCCCGTTCGCGGGCGCCGGGTCAACGCGGCGGTCCATCTCGAAACGCGTTGTGATGGACAAGCACATGGCGGGTGCCAGGCCGGATGCATGATCTTCTGGAAAGAGGCTTGGCTGAAACCTATCAGCTTCAATTCATCCGGTGATGCTGCCCCGCGCGTCGAGGCCCATTCTGGGAACACCAGTGCCGCGTCACCTGCGGGATGCACCGAATCTGACATCTGGGCGCGTGCGCAGTCGTCCGCTGCAAATGGCGGAGCGCTCGTGTACACATGCCAGGCCACGCAGCTACCGTACGCGACGACCCAGCTTGCCTGGTGGGATATTCGTCAGTATGTCGAGGACTACTGGTCAGGAAACGTAAGTCTCTGGCGCATTCTCTGTGGCCTAGTCTATTCGATGTACTACAGCCTAAGCCAAGCCGGTATCGGATTGGGCCCCGCGATGCGGTGGTTCTACGACAAGTTCCATGTGCTCTGGCGCGGGACGCAGTTTCCCCGGAAGGCAGGAACTATACCCGAGGGCCAGCCAACACCGAGGGCGACTCTCAATCTGCAACCGGGTGAACTCGTGCGCGTGAAGTCACATGAGGAAATCCTCCGAACCCTGACCACAAGCGGCATGAATCGGGGCATGACGTGGGATGCCGAATTGGTTCCCTACTGCGGCGGAACCTACAAAGTCAGGATGCAGGAAATGAAGAACCCTTGCATCATCTTAGAATCGGTCGTGTGTCAGGCCCGCTACAGCAATTGCCGCATGTTCTGTCCCCGGAGCATCTATCCGTACTGGCGGGAGATTTGGCTGGAGAGAATTGCATCAAATTCCTCAGACGGCGGAAAATCAAAGATAAGCCAGTCCTCGTGCTGACATCCTTGCGCATTCACGCGCGAACATCTCTGGCATCTTGGTACAAGATGCGGAAGTCGGGCATACCCACGATGAACACCCGCAGGACACGCAGGCAGAAGTTCCACGCGATCATGCGGCAAGGATGCGTTATGATTATCATTGACGAACAATACTCGGAGGTGACCGCAGTTTGGAGTCCCTTCCAAGCTGCCTAGTTCTGACTGCAGATTATGTGTGGCACGGTGTGCATTGCGACGAAGAATGAATTTGTGACTGACGCCCTACGACAATTTGTGCGTTCCTGGCTAGTCTTTGCATTGGCTGCGGTTGTCGGCTGCGGCGGAGCTTACAGCCCAAATGGAGGCGGGAATCCTCCCCCAGCACCAAGCATCACGAGTCTGAATCCGACGTCGGGAGTAGCCGGTACGTCGGTGACGATTACGGGGACGTACTTCGGCGCCACGCAGGGAACGAGTACCGTGAAGTTCAACGGCACGACGGGGACGCCGACAAGTTGGAGCGCGACAAGCATCGTCGTGCCGGTGCCCACGGGCGCGACGACCGGCAGTGTTGTGGTAACGGTTGGCGGCGTAGCGAGCAATGGCGTGAACTTCGCAATGACGGCTCCGGCGCCAAGCATCACGAGTCTGAATCCGACGTCGGGACTTGTAGGCACGTCGGTGACGATCGCGGGTGCGAACTTTGGCGCCACGCAGGGGACGAGTACCGTGAAGTTCAACGGCACGACGGCGACACCGACAAATTGGAGTGCGACAAGCATCGTTGTGCAGGTTCCGGCAGGAGCGACGACGGGCAACGTCGTGGTGATGGTTGGCGGAGTGGCGAGCAACGGTGTGGGCTTCACGGTCGTTGCGGACACCACAGCCCCGGTGGTGAACATCACGACCCCTGCAAATGGAGCGACGGTATCAGCAACGATCACGCTGACAGCAACAGCGACGGACCCGGATAGCGCAGTGTCGTTCGTGCAATTCCAGGTGGATGGGGCGAACACGGGAGCACAACTGACGACAGCGCCGTATTCGATTTCACTGGACACCACCACGCTTTCCAATGCGACTCACACATTGACAGCCGTCGCGCAGGACCCCAGCGGGAACAAAGGCACAAGTTCGGCGGTAACGATCATGGTGTCGAATGCGACGAGCACGTCGATGGGGCCCCTGAAGAAGAGCACGATGAACACGCGGTACTTTGTGGACCCGGCGGGGAATGCGGTGTTTTTGTCCGGTTCGCACACTTGGAATGATGTCCAGGATACCAGTCAGAGTTCGTCACCTGCCGCGTTCCCTTTCGCAAATTATGTGAGCATGCTGAAAGCTGATGGGCAGAACGCAACGATTCTGTGGCGCAAAGACATGCCACGCGAATGCGGTTGGAACTTTAGCACTTGGAATTTGCAACCGCAGCCGTGGCTTAGAAGCACTACCTCCGGCGCATCGGATGGCGGCAATAAATTCGATTTGACGCAATTCAACCAGCAGTTCTTCGACCGCATGCATACCGAGGCGCTGACCCTCCAGCAGAACGGCATCTACGCGATCGTGGAGCTTTTTGACGGAAGCAACGTGGCGGGCTA
>WNFX01001571.1_pt2 | contig 21559 bp, 25 predicted proteins | sample 5400111 | NCBI WGS metagenome assembly WNFX01 (sample SAMN13153363, study PRJNA577476) | soil metagenome | isolation source: 40 cm soil or saprolite under grassland replicate 1 | place: USA:California | collected 2016-06-15 | reverse complement strand
ACGTGGATGCCCGCGATGCGGCCAAGGCTCAGGTTCTCGTTCATGTCATTTTCAGTATCGGCTTATCGGAGACTGAACTCCTCCGATCGAATCTGGTTTGCTGCGTCGCTCGCGGGTGCGGACTGGAGCCTCGATGCCGGTTGCGGAGGCCTCTCCGCAAGACGCCGCGGCGTTCGAGTACAGCGGGTCAACGGGTCCGATGAATTCGAGCCACGGATGGAGTCTTCATATTCGGCACGCATTACCATCAACTCGGAAGGAGCACAACCATGAAGACCGATTGGACCACCACGACGAAGGGCACCGGCCAGTACGCCGACGTCAACGGCATCAACCTCTATTACGAAACCCACGGGGCCGGGCGCCCGATGATCCTGCTCCACGGAGGACTTGGGTCGGGCGAGATGTTCGGGCCAGTTCTTCCACAGCTCGCGGAGCGCCACCAGGTCATCGCCGTCGACCTCCAAGGACATGGCCGTACCGCTGACATCGATCGACCGATCGATGTCCGGCTCATGGCCGGCGACATCGCTGCACTGATCGAGCACCTCGCGCTGGCCAGCCCAGACGTCGTGGGTTACTCGCTCGGCGGCGGAGTGGCGCTGCAGACGGCGGCGCAGTACCCGGCGAAGGTCCGCAGGCTCGTCGTCGTGTCAGCGAATACCCGGCCCGACGCGATCTATCCGGAGATGCGCGCGCAGCAGGGCCAGGTGAGCGCGGCCGCCGCCGAATTCATGAAGGACACGCCGATGTACCAGCTGTACCAACGGGTCGCGCCACGCCCTGAGGACTTCCCGCGGTTACTGACCAAGATTGGGGAATCGATGTCGAAGGACTACGACTTCACTGAAGAGGTCCGCGGCCTCCAGGTGCCGACGCTCATCGTCGCTGCCGATGCCGACATGGCGCCGCCGAGCCACTACGTCGAGGTGTTCAAACTGCTCGATGGGGGCCTGCGGGACGGCGGCTGGATGGGCGAAGGCCGGCCGAAGGGCGGGCACGCGCTTGCGATCCTGCCGGGCCTAACCCACTACAACATCTTCAGTTCGCCACTTTTCGCGGCGGCTACCCTCGACTTTCTCAAATAGCAGCCCACCTGACGGGAGAGCAGCATGCGCAAGGTCCATCAGGCCACCTCCTGTTCGCGTGCCGGAGCGAACTCTCGGATCGCGAGTGGCTCCAGGTCGTATCCACCCCACGGCGTTTCCCGCCCATAGTGGGTTGAGAACCACCGGCCAAAGTCCGTCACCGCGGTGTCTCCCATCAGGTTGCCCTCCTCGTCGTAAAGGAAATGGCGAGGAAATGGGCTGGCACCGAGCAACCACCCGTCTTTTCGTCCATCGGCGTGAAGCGTGAGGACCAGCGTGGTCCACGCCGTCGACGAGTTCCAGGCGAGAAAAGGTGGGCGAGCGGTGAGCCGAGGGAAGGGCATGCCGGTCCGTCCGCCGATCGTCTGCACAAAACGCGCCGTTTGGGCGGAAACCAGAGGTCGGCGCCGCAGCACCGGCCGAGCTCGCCCGGAAACGGTTACCCGGGTGACACCCAGATCGAGGCTGGTCGACCCTACGAAGCCCGAGTTGCGGCCGTATCCACTACGGTCTATGCGGCCATCGCGGACCTCGATCCACGCTTCCAGCCGATTGACCTCGCGGACGTTGGGATCGGCGCGCAAGGCATCGATGTCGCCCAGCCGCGTCCGCGGGCGATCGTCGTAGTGGGTGACCCCAAGCGAGAAGGGAACCCGGGCGAGGCCGCTCACCGATCCCTCCGGGATCCAGGAAACTGACGTTACCGATGATTCGATTCGCATCTTCTGAGCCTCCAATGTGCGGTCGGCGACAACGGGCTCATCGTCCCGCCGGCGCCAGGTAACTGTCGTCGGCTCGGGGTTGACAGTTTTTGCTAGGCGATGCGAGCAGTGGCGCGGCCCACCGCTACTCCCAGGGTTGAGGCCAATACCACCTACGGATGACGCAATTCAGCAAATCGCGCGGTAGCGTATAAAGCATGGGCAAACGCCTGGGCGAGGCGATTCGCGGTGGATGGCTGTCCACCGCCATCCAGGTCGTCGTTTTGGCCGCCGTGCTGCTGGCGATCGCCTCGTTTTCGTTCCGCTTTCATCCCCACAGCGGGCCGCTCAACTTATTGGGCTACAGCCTGATCCTGGTGGCGGCGGGCTCGATCGCATTGTCGCCTCGATGGCCGGTGGCGGCCGTCGGCGTCGCCCTGGGCGCCACGCTCATTTCTCACGGACTCGGCTTCGAGTCCTCACCGATTGACCTGGCGCTAATGGTCGCGCTGTTCAAGGCCGCCACGCCGCAACACCCCTGGCGCACGGTCGCCCTCGGCGTCGGGACCGTGCTCGGCTACGTCGCCTGGCAACTGATCGGCTTCGGTCAGGTTTCGCTCAACGCCCTGGTACTGGGCACACTCACGGTCTCCGCGTTCCTCGGCGTGGGTTATGCCGTTGCGTCACAGCGTCTCTTCGCCAGGCAGCGCCGCGAGGACGAGATCCGGCGCCGCGTCACCGAGGAGCGGCTTCGCATTGCTCGCGAGTTGCACGACGTCGTGTCGCACAGCATTTCCACGATCAATGTCCAGGCTGGTGTTGCGGCCCATGTCATCGATGAACGACCGGAGACGGCCAAGTCCGCTCTTCTGACGATCAAAGAGACGAGCCGGGACACGCTGCGGGAATTGCGCGGAATCCTCAACGTCCTCCGTCAGTTCGACGACGTCGAGTCGCGCCAGCCCGCCCCCGGCCTGGCCCAGCTGGACCTGCTTGTCGACACCGCAGCTCGGGCCGGCGTGCCAACCACGGCCTCCATCGAGGGGACCGCCCGCCCGCTACCGGCGGCGGTCGACCTGGCTGCCTACCGCATCATCCAGGAGTCGTTGACGAACGTCATCCGGCACGCCGGCCGGGCATCGGCACGCGTGACGGTCGCCTACGAGCCAGACCGAGTGGTGATCGATGTCAGCGATAACGGTCGGGGCGCCGCCATGCAGAGTGACAGCAATGGCTGGCAGGAAGGTCACGGCCTGGCCGGCATGCGCGAGCGGGCGGTGGCGGTGGACGGCGAGCTCGACGCCGGCCCTCAACCCGGCCGCGGATTCCGGGTCCGCGCATCGCTTCCAACGAACGGTGGCGGAACGTGATCCGAGTTCTGCTGGTCGACGACCAGGCGTTGGTGCGAGCCGGCTTCCGGGTGCTCCTGGACTCGGCTCCAGATGTGGACGTCGTTGGCGAGGCCGCCAACGGAGAGGACGCGATCGCGATCGCCCGCGATCAGCGACCGGACGTCGTCCTGATGGATATTCGGATGCCCGGACTCGACGGGCTCGAAGCGACCCGCCGGATCGTCGCCGACAAAGGCCTGACCGGGGTACGGGTGTTGATCCTCACGACCTTCGAGGTCGACGAGTACGTCTTCGAGGCGCTGCGGGCCGGCGCCAGCGGGTTCGTGCTGAAGGACATCGAGCCCGCGGAGCTGCTGCAGGCGGTTCGCGTGGTCGCCCGGGGTGACGCCCTCCTCTCCCCTACGGTGACGCGCCGGTTGATCGCTGAGTTTGCCGGTCGCCCCGAACAGCGCCGCATTGCCGCGGCTGACCTCAAGGTCCTGACCGAGAGAGAACGAGAAGTGATGGCGCTGGCGGCCGCCGGATACAGCAACGATGAGATCGCCGCCGAGCTCTTTGTCAGCCCGGCGACTGCCAAAACGCACGTGAGCCGGGCCATGTCGAAACTCGGCGCCCGGGATCGCGCCCAGCTCGTCGTCATGGCGTACGAGACCGGGCTGGTCGCACCCCGTCTCCGCCCCAACTAGCCGCGAAGCAGACCTATGTGGTACTCGCCCAGACGAACCATTGCCGGATAAGGGCACGAAGGCCGTCGGCATCGAACGCAATCGCATTTTCCAGGTCGGGCATGCGATAGGAGAGCCGAACGTGCGCGAGATCCGGGCCGACGGCGACAAACACCGTGTCCCCTTGCCGAGTCAGCGCTTCCACAATCCGTCTCTCATCAGCGGTGAAGTCGGCCAGATCAGTCGTCCGCTTGAGGTAGAGAAATCGTCCATTGAGTTGCAAGACGCCGACTGAGGTAAGGACAAGATCTTCCGCCCGCTCCGGGACGAGGGATTTTTCGTGCTGGAGCCAATCGAACCAGCCCGATTGCTCACCGTGGGTCTCGATCATCTCCATAGGCATAACGACGCAGGCCGCCGGGCTCCTTCGCGCCCAAATCCTTGCTAGCCTATGTCGATCCTGGCAAGGTCCGTTCGTAGTGTGGTGAGAGGCGGGCAAGGGCCCGCCCGTTACCAGGAGGAACATATGGCGCACTACTTGCTATCCGTTCACAGCGTCGCGGGCGAGCTCCGCGAGCCGATGACCGACGATGAGATGAAAGAGTCCTTCAGGCAGATCGGCATCCTCGAGGCCGAGATGAAGTCTTCGGACAGCTTGGTCCTGTCGGGACGCCTTCACGAACCCGATACTGCTACCGTCGTGCGGATGTCCAACGGTGAGGTGCTCACCACCGACGGTCCGTTTGTGGAATCGAAGGAGCACCTCGGCGGCTTCTACATCATCCAGGCCGACAATCTCGACGCCGCGCTTGCCTGGGCGACGAAAGTCACCAAGACGATCCAGAGGCCGATCGAAGTATGGCCCTTTGTGGATGTTCGGAGCTGACAGTCAGGCGAACGGCAACGCGGCACTCCCCGTCGATGAGACGGTGGTTAGCCGGATTTTTCGCGAGGAGTACGGGAGGTCGGTGGCGTCCCTCATCCGAGCCTTCGGTGACATCGATGCCGCCGAGGATTCGGTCCAGGAGGCCTTCGCCGTCGCCCTGCACAAGTGGCCGGGCGACGGCCTCCCGCCTAACCCGGGCGGCTGGATCACGACGACCGCCCGCAACCTGGCTATCGATCGTCAACGGCGCGAGGCGCGTGGACGTGAACTCCTCCGGGAGGTCGCGGTGCTCTTGTCGGACGATCCTGGTACGGCCAGGGAGGTGGGACCCGTGGAGGACGACCGGCTTCGGCTGATCTTCACGTGCTGCCACCCGGCACTCTCGACGGAAGCTCAGGTGGCGCTCACTCTTCGACTGCTGGGCGGCCTGTCGACCGAGGAGGTCGCAAGATCCTTCGTGGTGGCCGAAGCGACGATGGCGCAACGTATCGTGCGTGCCAAGCGCAAGATCAAGGCGGCCCGAATCCCTTACCGCATGCCCGAGGTTCACGAGCTGCCTGGCCGCCTGCGCCCCGTGCTAGCTGTCGTCTACCTTCTCTACAATGCCGGGTCGCCCACACCGGCCGAACCGGATCTCCGCCGTGAGGCGATCCGGCTGGCACGCGTGCTGTCGACACTCATGCCCAACGAGCCCGAGGTGGCCGGCCTGCTGGCGCTGCTGCTCCTAACCGAGTCCCGTCGCGCGTCGCGATCACAGCCTGACGGCTCTCTCGTGCTGCTCGGCGAGCAGGACCGTACCCGTTGGGATCGGGCGCTAATCGAGGAGGGTCAGGCGATCGTCCGCCGGTACCGTCGCCATAGTGCGCCCGGCCAATACCTGCTGCAGGCCGCTATCAACGCCGTGCATGCCGACGCCCTGACTGTCCAGCAGACCGACTGGTCGCAAATCGTCGCCCTCTATGACCAGTTGCTTGCGGTCTCCCCCACGCCGGTCGTTGCCCTCAACCGCGCCATCGCCATCGGCGAGGTGCAGGGCCCTGCTGCGGCACTGCGCCTGGTAAACGAGTTGGACCTTGGCGACTACTACCCATTCCACGCCACCCGGGCGGATCTCCTCCGGCGGCTGGGCCGGGCCGACGAGGCGGCAGCCGCCTATGAGCGGGCAGCCGCGTTGGCGCCGACGAAAGCTGAGCGCGACTTCCTCAGGCTCGGTGGCCGAGCGTCTCGCTGAGCCAATGTTATAGTGTCGGCCGGGGAAACGTTTCTCCGGTCCTTATGACTTCGCGGAGTAGATCGGTATCAGTACTGATGAGGCCGCTTCTGTCGCGTGGCGCCCTCGTTGGGGTCATGCTGCTGGTTGTGGTGGCCATCGGGCAAGCCGCTCCGCCTCAACATGCATTGCTGGCGCAGTCGGCATCCATCCGGCCCCTGTCAATCGCTGACCTACGGTCAGATCCACTCCCGCGGCGCGCGGACGAGCGCCCGCCGCCCACGCCATCGGCGGAGGCCCGGACCATAGTCCCGCGGGTACCGATGGCGACTGTACGGCCGAAGGCGCCGCCGCCGCATGCCGCCGTTGGCACCGGTCAGTGGGGCCTGATCAATCAGGACCGCCAGGCCGCCGGCCTTGCTCCGCTCCTATGGAATACCTGCCTCGCAAACGTCGCGACCGGACAGGCGTCGCGCATGGCGGCACAGGGATACATTTCACATGCCAACGGCCCCAGCCTGGATCTCAGCTGTCACCTGGGCTCGAGGAGCGGAGAGAACATCGGGTTCCAGGGAGGCGGCATCAACGATGCAGCAATGAACGCGTGGTTCATGGGCGATCCGCCGCACAGGGCCAATATTCTGGGACCCTATCACTACGTCGGCGTGGCCTGGGTCTTTGCGCCCAACGGCACCGCCTATCTTGCCGTCGAGTTCGGTTAGTCCAGCCGGAGGGAAGCGCCGGTACGTCAATAGGAGACACGACGATGAGTGAATGGACGAGGGACGAACTGACAAGGCTCGGAAACGCCGAGGAGCTGGAGATCGCGTCAGTCCGGCCCGACGGCACGCGTCGAAAGCCAGTCACCATCTGGGTGGTCCGCGATGGCGACAGCCTCTACGTCCGATCCGTCAAGGGCCCCTCGTCGGCATGGTTCCGTGGCACGCAGGAGAGGCGTGAAGGTCGGATCCGGGCCGGCGGCGTCGAGAAAGACGTCACGTTCGTGAACGCCGACCACGCCATCGACGAGAAGGTCGACGCCGCGTACCGGGCCAAATACCGGCGCTACGCGGGAAGCATCCTCAACAGCGTACTAACGCCTCAGGCACGATCCACGACAACCAAACTGATGCCCGTCGATCACCCGGCCAGCAGGTAACACACTTCGGTCTCAAGCGCGGCCGGGTCCTCCCGCCAGTGCGCGATGAGTTTCCTCGATCACGGCGGTCATAGCTGACAGAACCAGTTATCACCATCCTGGTCCGGCACATAACGAGGAGGAGTTGCACGATGATCCGAGAACGCCTGGCGAAGACCCTCGATGGCGAAGTGCTCGCCCCGGGAGATCCTGGCTATGACACCGCGCGCGCGGTATGGAACGCCATGGTCGACCGGCGACCACGCCTCATCGCTCGCTGCCATACTGTCGCCGACGTGCGGGCAGCCGTTCGGGCGGCCCGCGATCTCAACCTCGAGATCGGCGTACGTTGCGGCGGGCATAGCGTGGTCGGCCTGGGGATCCCGGATGACGGGCTGATGATCGATCTGACCCCGATGGGTGCGGTTCGTGTGGATCCGATTCAGAAGCGCGCGTGGGTACAGGGCGGCGCGCTGCTGGGTGCGGTCGACCGAGCCACCCAGGCACATGGGTTGGCAACGACGGCCGGGAACGTTTCCCATACGGGAGTCGGTGGCCTCACCCTCGGCGGCGGCATGGGGTGGCTGGCCCGACAGTACGGACTTTCCTGCGACAACGTCGTGGCATTCGAGATGGTCACGGCGGACGGCGACGTCGTCCGTGCGAGCCAGACCGAGAACGCCGATCTTTACTGGGGACTGCGTGGCGGTGGCGGTAACTTCGGCGTTGTCACCGAATTCGCGTTCCGGCTCCACGAGGTCGGAACTACCGCGCGGATTACCGAGCTTTCATTTCCAATCGACGCGGCCGGCTCGGTGCTTCGCACCTGGCGTGACCTCAGCGTGGAGGCGCCTCGGCAGGCGACCTTCACCGCCGGCCTGCCGAGCGATCAGAACGTCGTCGCGGTCGGCTTCGTCTGGGTCGGCCATCCAGCGGCCGGGCAGGCAGTCCCAAGCATGAAGGCCCTTGGCAGGCCCCTGACAGAGCGTGTGGTTGAGCTGTCATATGTTGATCTGCAACGGATCGACGACACACCACAGGGACACTCGCTACGCCGATACTGGAAGGGTCATTACCTTCGCGAGCTATCGGAGGATGCGATCGAGGCACTGTTGCAGAGCCGGCGGGAGCCACCGGGCGGAGGTCTCCCGAATATTGGCCTGCAGGCGTACGGCGGCGCGATCGCCGAGGTGCCCGAACAGGACACCGCGTTCGCCTTCCGAGACACCTCATTCGAATACGTCGCCGCCAGCCGGTGGACGGACCCCGCCGAAGACGACAGACGAATCGCGCTCGCGCGGCGTACGGCCGCCGCTCTCGATGCGTTTGCGCAAGGCCAGTACGTCAATACGCTCAGCGACGAAGGTGCCGCAGGGGTGCGTCGCGCATATCCGCCGGAGAAGCTCGCCCGACTGACCGCGCTCAAAGACAAATATGACCCGCAGAACGTGTTCCATCTCAACAACAACATTCGTCCCTCAGAGCCAGCAAGGAGGCCGCAGACATGAGAAAGCTCATCGTTTTGTCGTTCATCACGCTCGACGGGGTTATGCAGGGACCTGGTGGACCAGGGGAAGACGATAGCGGCGGCTTCAAATATGGTGGATGGTCAGTCCCGTATTTCGACGACGTCCTGGGGAACGTCATGGGTGAGCAGATGGCCCACTCGTTCGATCTGCTCCTCGGCCGGAAGACGTACGACATCTTTGCCGCCCACTGGCCCCGCCTGGGCGATGACGACCCGGCTGCGCGTGTGATCAACCTCGCGAGGAAATACGTTGTCTCACATCGACCCGTCAACCTCGATTGGAAAACGACGATCCCAATCACTGGCGATGTCGCCGGCAAGATCAAGCAATTGAAGAAGGAAGATGGCCCGGAGATCCAGGTTCACGGTAGCGGCAACCTGATTCAGACGTTGCTGAAGAACGACCTGGTGGACGAGTTCTGGCTCAAGACCTTCCCGGTGGCTCTTGGCACAGGGAAGCGGCTGTTTGCTGAGGGGACGATGCCGGTGGGATTTGCGGTGAAAGACAGCCGGATCTCGCCAAGTGGGGTTGTCGTGAGTACGTACGCGCGGGCCGGGGAGGTAAAGCTGGGCTCGTTCATGCTCACAGGTTCAAGCCAGGAAGCAACTCGCGACTGACGCCAGCACCCGTGACCTCGGACACAGTAGGGACACCTGGCGCGGTCGGGGTGGGTGTAGGCCCCTTTAATCTCAGCCTGGCGGCGCTGCTAGCTCCGACCGGCTTTAACGCCTGCTTTTTCGAAAGGAGCGCCGACTTTCAGTGGCATCCGGGGCTCCTGCTTCCGGAGGCCACCCTCCAGGTCTCCTACCTCAAAGACCTCGTCACCCTCGTCGATCCCACGAGTCAGTACTCCTTCGTGGCATTCCTTGGCGCCCACAAACGTCTCTACCGGTTCATCAACCGGACGGAGTCTCGTGTCAGTCGTCTGGAATTCAACCAATACCTCCAGTGGGTGGCCAAGCGCTTACCCAATGTCGAATTTGGTGCCGAGGTCCGGGAGGTCAGGCTCGATGCGGACGGCTTTGCCGTGCAAGTCGACGACCGGACGATGCAGACCAGGAACCTCGTGCTGGGAACGGGGCTGGTGCCGAATATCCAAACGTGGAGTCGCCCCTACATCGGCAACGAGGTTTTCCACTCGAACGACTTCCTGCGCCACCCCATCGACGCGACGGGTCGGGTCATCGCCGTGGTTGGCGGCGGTCAGAGTGGCGCCGAGGTAGTCTGGCACCTGTTACTGGACATCGCGCACCTTCCATCCCAACTGGTGTGGATCTCGCATCGCGCGAATTTCCTTCCACTTGATGAGTCGCCCTTCACCAACGAGCTCTTCAACCCCGCCTATAGCGATTATTTTTTCTCTCTGACTCCGGAACAGCGCGACATTCTCCTTTCCGAGCAGCGGCTGGCGAGCGACGGCATATCGCCGGTCCTCTTGCAGCGCATTTACGACCGGCTCTACGACCTCGAGTTCCTGGAGCAGGCTGGGCGGCGCGTCCTGTTGCTCCCTGGCCATGAGGTCGTCGACATCAAGCATGGATCCAAGGGTTGCCACCTCACCCTCCGCGACCGATGGGGCGCGAGCCGAACCGCCGACGCCGACGTCATCGTGCTCGGTACCGGCTACCACTATGAATTGCCCGAAGCACTGCAGCCGCTCGCCGGCCGGTTGACCTGGGACCAGGAGGGGTTTCCCGTTCGCGCCGATTTCTCGGTCGAGTGGGACGGACCGCCCGAGCTGCGGATCTACGCGCAGGACGCGGCTCGGCACATGCGCGGGGTAGCGGACCCCAACCTGAGCCTGATGGCGTGGCGCAGCGCCATCATCGCGAACAGTTTGCTCGGCCGACAGGTCTACGACGTAAGTAGCGAGAGCTCGGTCTTCGATTTCGATGTGACCCGATAATGGGAGGCTGAGGAGCCAAGTGGCCACGGAGACGGATCCATCCCAGCTTCCAGCCGATCTACCAGTACCGGTCGACGACGGCGCCGCCGCGCATCTTATGGGTGCGCTCATTCCAGACGTCCGACTGCAAGCGACCGATGGTCGTTTGGTGTCGCTGGCGCGGTTGGGCAATTCTCGCACCGTCGTGTACGTGTATCCGCGAACCGGCCGCCCCGGCGAGCCCGAACTGACTCCAGACTGGGATTCGATTCCCGGAGCGCGAGGGTGCACCCCCGAGGCCTGTGCCTTCCGCGACCATCACGATGAATTGAAGACCGCCGGTGCTAGCGTGTTCGGCCTGTCAACCCAGTCCACTGCCTACCAACAGGAGCTCGTCGCCCGACTGCACCTGCCCTTCCCCATCCTCTCCGACGAAGACCTCGTGCTGACTCGGGCCATGGGCTTGCCCACGTTTCGAGCGGCCGGTCAGACGTTACTGCGCCGGCTCACCCTCGTGATCCGCGAGAGCCGAGTGGAGCATGTTTGGTACCCGGTGTTTCCGCCCGATCTCCATGCCGAACGCGTACTTGAATGGTTAAGCAGTCGTATGAGCAGGTAATTAGGGGAGGCGGCGGACCGAAGCCTACTTGGCTCGCGCCAGGGCTCGATGGACCCTTTCGCCGAGCGCGGCAAGCCGATCGACCGGCTCATTACTAAAGACGAACCTGACGTGCCGGTTGGCAACCTGGTCTCCCCAACCGCGCATAGGGGTTGCCGCCACCTTTTGCTCCAGCAGCCGAGCAGAGACGTCCATGCAATCAAGCCCGAGCGCGGCGACATCCAGGAGCAGCGACCAACCGCCCGCGGGCCGCACCACCGGAAGTCCCGCGAGCTGCTTGAGCGTCTCGTCGCGACGTCGCTGCCATTCGGCGTTCGCCGCGGCCAGATCCTCGTCTCCCACGCCAAGGGCGACACGTGTTCCGATCTGGTTGAACCCGCTGGGCACCAGGCCGTTGTAGATATGAACGCGCGAGACATCGTTGACGAGATCACCGGGCGCAACGACCCATCCGATGCGCCAGGCGATCATGCGTTGCTCGAGCGTCGGTGAGCCGACCGTGACCGTGCGATCGCGCATGCCAGCAAGCGCAGCCGGATGCCGGATCGGCCGGCCGTCGAAGAGGACGCCTTCGAATCCGCCCCAGTACAGAAGTCGAAGTTCGCGCTCGCCGCAGATCGAGGCGATGGCACCCCATTCGGCATCACTCGCCACCCACCCAGACGGAAAGGACGCGTTGTTGATGAACACTACCCGCGTGTGGTCGGAAACGGCGGCCCGCAGAGCCTCCAGATCGAGGCGCCACTCACCGTCGATGACCTGAAGCGGAACGAGTCGCGGCGTGGCACCGACGAGTCGCACCCGGTTGAGCATGCCCGCATAGGTCGGGTCGGTCAGGATGACCTCGTCCCCAGGATCCGTCAAGCAGAAGAGGGCATCGAGCATCGCGTCGCCCTCGCCGCAGGTGATCACAATTTCGCGGCGACCGTCGTAGCGGGGTCCGCCGTGTCGCTCGATGTAGGCGGCCACCGCGTCTTTGAGATCATCCCGGCCGGTGAACGGCAGCCAGCTGTTGGCCTCGTCCTCGCCGATGGCCGCTCGGGTCGCTTCCATTGCGGCCTCAGGCGGCGGGATATCGGTATCGAGGTTCTCCATCCGAAGGATGTTCGGATCGGTGCCGGCCGCGGCCGCCACCCGATCGATGTTGAAGCCTGGGATCTGCCCGAGACGCCTGACACTCATCGGTCCGTTAGACCTGGTGTTGTGGTAGGGCCATCGGACATGCCGCCACGGTAACACTCGGGAAAGACGACGCGGGCCGGCAGCCGCGCCGGCCCGCGTTCTGAAAATTCTGGCTAGCGCGGCGCCATCTTCATCAACCCGAACGAGGCGCCCTGCGGATCGGTGAGGATCGCGAAACGTCCGCCGGGGAAGTCCATCGGCGCGACGAGTTCGCGCGCGCCGGCTTGCGTAGCCGTCTTGAACGACTTGTCAACGTCGGCAACTGTGAAGTACACGAGCCAGTAGCTCGGCACCTGTGGCGGAACCATGGCCTGCATCTCCTGGCCGCCGGCGACGCTTTCGCCGCCGAGCTGGAACTCCGTGTACGGCGGTTGGTCCGGGCCCATGTCATTGGCCTTCGGCGTCCAGCCGAATACCTTCTGATAGAAGGGGATGGCCTTGTCGACGCCGCGCGCACTCAACTCGGCCCAGCCGAACGTGTTCGCTTCGCCAACCGGGAAGCTGCCCGTCATGGTTTGCGGTTGCCATGCGGAGATGACGGCGCCGGACGGATCCTGGAAGGCGCCCATGCGACCCTGGTCTCCCACGTCGAAGGGGGGCGCCACCACCTTTCCACCGGCGGCCTCCACCTTCTTGGCGAGGCCATCGATGTCGTCGGTGCCGATGTAGATCGACCACGCCGTCGGGGCGTCTGGCGACATCTTCGGTCCGATACCGGCGACCTGCTTGTCAGCGACCTTGGCCATGCCGTAGCCGCCATATTGCGGATCCGGATTCACCTCGATCTTCCAGCCAAACACCGTCGAATAGAACTTTCGTGACGCTTCGGCGTCAGGGCTCGACAGGTCGGCCCATAGCGGCTTGTTCGCGACTGCGGTTTTGGCTTGCGCCATAGCTTGCCTCCTCTATTCGCTTGCTAACGTCGAATCGTCACCCGAGCGATCTGCCTGCCGGGTGAATCCCTATTCTGCACCCTCAAGGGATGCGCGTCGGCCTTCGATCTCGATGGCCGAGTGTTCATTTCACGTGAGGCCTCCTGGTTTTGTGACGGGGATTACCGGTGTCACGCCGACCAGGGCGGCGCTGACGTTCCACAGTTTGGCTGTCATTTCGGAATCGAAGGCGATCTTGTTGGGCTTCTTGCTCTTGCGGTTAGCGAAGTACTGGCCGGTGACACCGTCCATGTCCGGTGAACAGGCCAGGTAGATCGACGTCCGGGCACCCTGTGCCGGCGTCTTCAGCAGCGGGAGGATCACTCGGCTCATGACAGCGAACCACCGGGCTTGGTCTTCGGCGCCGAAGTTGCTGCGCACGACGCCTGGGTGCAGAGAGTTAGCGGTGACCCCGGTGCCGTCCAGGCGGCGGGCCAGCTCGTTGCTGAACATGACGTTGGCGAGCTTGGACTGGTTATAGGCGCGCTGCCCAGAGTAGTTGCGAGCGCCCTGCAGGTCGTCAAAGTCGATTCGGCCCATCGACTGCGCGCCGGACGAGACGGTGACGACCCGTGCTGGTGCGCTGGCTTTGAGCCGATCCAGAAGCAGGTTGGTGAGCAGGAACGGGGCGAGGTGGTTGAGGGCGAAGGTTTGCTCCAGGCCGTCGGCGGTCGGGTGTCGGTGTGCCCAGAACCCGCCGACGTTGTTGACCAGCACGTCGAGCCGTGGGTAAGCCTGCAGGACGCTGACGGCGAGCCGACGGACCTCGGCCTGAGCGGTCATGTCGGCGGCGAAGGCCTCGACGGCCGAGTTGGCTGACGCGGCACGAATGTCGGAGGCCGCCTGTTCGGCGCGGGCCAGATCGCGACCCGTGATGCCGACCCGCGCGCCCATCGCGGAAAGCCCGATCGCGGTGGCCTTGCCAATTCCGCCGGTGCCGCCGGTGATCAGGACGACCTTGCCAGCCATCGGGAGTGCGCCACCCATGGTCCGCGCCTCAGACAGAGGTCTGCCCTTGATAGGCGTCCGGCTTGAAACCCTTGAAGAAGAGCCAGAATGGCAGCACGAGCTCAAAGAAGAAACCGGGGATCGTGAGATACAGCCCGATATGGATCCCGAAGATTTCGGCGATCGTCCCCGCAACGAGAACCGGGTAGCCGATCAAGCCCGAAATCGCCAGCCACCTGGGGATCAGCTGGGTCCGGAACAACAGCAAGCACAGGAATACAGCCCCGACTCCGAGCGTCATCTCGCCCATCTGGTAGGCCGTGGCGTTCGTCTGGACCAGAATCGACCCGAGGGTTTGCGCCCCAGCCTCACCAGCGTGCTTGGCCAGGGGGACGATCAGGAGGAGAGCGAGCACCCCTATGCTCAGCAGGACGACCTCGACGATCATCGTCGCCAGGTAGGCCAGGGCGGTTCTCTTGCTGTGCTTCTCCAGGATTGGGAAGAACAGTACCCCCTTCGCCACATCCACCCCGGTGTTCAGGAACATCAGAAAGGCTCCGATGACCAGGATGGTTTGACTCGCCGCAATCGTCGAGAGAAAGTCGGACCCGCCGACGAGGGATGTCACCAGGCCGGATCCCACCCCGTAAGTGAGAAACCCGACGAGAAACAGTGCTCCAATCAACCTCGAATACATCTTCCGAGACCGCGCCCAATCACTGAGCTTCACGTTCGCCTCAACGGGGGCCTCCAAGGTCGCAGGCCCGTGGCCATTGGTCGTCGGTTTTGTATCGATCATGATCTCCCCTCCTTGGGAACGAGGCGCTCGCCTGACGTTGATATCTTGACGCCGATCACGAGCAGGTATCCGACCATCCAGATTTCCGCGATGGCTGACACGATGTTGACGTAGCCATGAATCGCTTTCCCGATGTCGGGAAGCAAGAATGCCGCGAGCATATCGACGAGGTAGCAGGCGCCACCCACGATGAGCGTGACGCCGAGCGCCTTGGGAAACCACCCTGACCTGTAGGCGAGATATCCGAGCGGCACCAGCCACAGGCCGAAGAAGATCGACGCGACGAGCAGCCCGTAGTGCTGGGCGTCGACCAGGAGTAGGGCCAGGGCATTGGACCCCGCGGCGCCGAAGCCGCCAAGGTTCACCGCGCCAGTTGCGACCCGCATGCCCTCAAATTCGAAAACCGCGTTGAGCATCGTGATAGTGGCCCCGATGGCGACGAGGACGACCATGGCCCGCGCCGCGCCTTTGTTCACGTGCTTGAGCAGCCGGTAGAGGATCAATGCGAGGAAGACCCAGATCGTGTTGTCGAAGAAGTCGGCGACGACGCCCAGACGCACCAGTCCGGAGTTCGCGATGAGGTTCGCAGCGGTGGTCGCCGCGTCACCGGCGACGTAGATCTTCGGGTAGACGAAGCCCTGGGCAAATCCGCCGAAGATGCCGACAAGGAGGTAGAGGACGCCAGCGATCCTCGCGAGGCGCTTGGGCGAGGTTAAGGCGATCTCGTCTCCAACCGGGGTCTGTGAGGTTGTGGGCCCGTGGCCATTGGTCGCCGGTTTGGTCGCGATCATGATCTGACGCCGTTGCTTACGGTGACGACGACCTTCCCTCGAGCGTGTCCGCCGCCGACATGGTCGATTGCGTGACGGGTCTCGCTCAGCGGGTAGGTTCGGTCGATGACCGGTCTGACCTTACCGGTCTCGATCAACGCACTCAGAACAACCAGGTTCTCCTGGTTCGGCGACACGATGAAGGTCGCCAGGCTCTGGCTCACGAACGCAAACGACACCTTCGCGCTGATAAGGCGACCCCCACTGGCGACCCACCGATGGTCGAAGCCCCCGCCGTTCGGCACGAGCATCCCCCGTGGAGCGAGGGCACGTCGCAGGTCGGACAATGCGTAGTTCGCCACGTTGTCGAGGATGAAGCTCCGAGCGACTTCGCGATCTGCACCGCGAAGGTCCCGATGCCACCAGAGGCCCCGTTGATCAGGACCCTTTCCCCGGCTTTGACCTTGCCATGATCCCGCAGCGCCTGCAGGGCCACGTAACCCGCCATGGGGACGGCCGCCGCTTGCTCGAAGGTGAGGTTGGTCGGCTTCGGTGCTAGCGCGCCTTCAGAGACGGCCGCATACTCGGCAAAGGCGCCGCCTAGATGCTTGGACGAGCCGAAGACCTCGTCACCCGGCCGAAACCGCGTCACGCTCGTACCGACAGCCTCGACCTGCCCCGCTACATCCGTACCTCGGACCGGATTCTTTGGCTTGCGCAGCCCGTACACCGGGCGGGCGATAAACGGCAGGCCGCCCATGATCGCCCAATCACCGGGGTTGACGCCGGCTGCCCGAACGCGCACGAGCACATCGCCCTCCCCGATCTCGGGCTTGGCGATGTCCCGAAGATCCAGCACCTCGGAGCTGCCGTACGTGTCCTGAACGACGGCTTTCATCGTGGTTCTTCTTGTCGTAGTTGCGCGAATCTCGGTCGAAATCATTGGTTCCACTTCCTTCTTGCCTTACTGGGCTTTTTTTGTGCTTACACCGTAAGCTTGTTGGCTAAGCCTACCACATACAGCGTAAGCCTGCACCGGACTTACGATGTATGCTAGCCGGTGAAGCTGAGGTAAATGGGCGCGCAAGCTAAACGAGCGGCAAAGCGCCGCGCAGCCTTGTCCAGGGAGCGGATCCTGCGTGCCGCCATCGGCCTCGCCGATCGAGGCGGGTTCGAGTCGCTCAGCATGCGCAAGCTCGGCGACAAACTCGGTGTCGAAGCGATGTCCCTCTACAACCACGTTCGGAACAAGGAGGACATGCTCGATGGCATGGTCGATGTCGTCTTCAGCGAGATCGATCTGCCTCCCGGTGGCGTGGACTGGCGGAGCGCCATGCGGCAGCGGGCGATCTCAGTCCGCCAGGTTCTGACGCGCCACCCGTGGGCAAACGGCTTGATGGAGTCGCGAACCACCCCAGGGCCTGCGAACTTGCGACACCACGACGCGGTGCTTGGGAGCCTACGGAGCGCAGGCTTCTCGGTCGAGATGGCCGCTCATGCCTACTCGATCCTGGATGGCTACATCTACGGATTCACGCTCACCGAGCTAACCCTGCCCTTTCGCAAGCCAGGGGACGTCGCCAGGGTGGCGGGCAACATCATGGAGCGGTTCCGCGCCGGCGAGTATCCGCACCTGGCCGAGATGGCCGTCGACCGGGCAATGACACCCGCTTACAGCTACGGCGACGAATTCGAATACGGGCTCGACCTCATCCTCGACGGCATCCAAAGGGCCCAGATCTCCGGCTGAGCCGGCTGACACTTGCAATAAATCCGCCGCTCGCGAGGTATTTGAGTGTGCAACTATCTCGCTAAGGAGGTAACGTCGGCATGGCCACTCAAATCGACACCGCACAGCGCCAGATCGTCGTCGTCAAGGACGCCCGGATCCGCCCAATGATGGGCAACCAGGTCCTCGAATCCTTGCCGTTACCCGGGATCCCCTACTCGATGGTGGACCCGTACATCCTGGTCCACGAAGCGACCGTCCGAATCACGCCGGAGCAGGCGAACCAGGACACGATCCATCCACACCGTGGGTTCGACAACATCTGGTACGCGATCTCGGGCGCCTCGAGCACGGGCCACAGCACCGGTCCCGGTGGGACCATGGAGCGGGCCAAACTGGACGAAGGGTCCCTCTTGAAAGTCCGCACCGGCCGCGGCGTGCTGCACGCGGAAGGCCTCGGGAAGGACGAGCTCGCCGAGGGCAAGATCGGCACGGAGATGCGCGGGCTGCTGTTCTGGGTCAACCTGGCACGCAAGGACAAGAATGTCGAGCCCACCGCACAAATCGTGCAGCGCGCTCAACTTCCGGTCCGGCAGCAGGGCGATGCCACCATCCGGACGCTTGTCGGCGAGGGCTCCCCGGTCACGCTCGGCACTCCCGGCCTCATCCTGGACGTTGAGGTGACGAAAGGCGGGGCCGTGACGATCCCGGTCGACGCCGGCTTCAATGGCTTCGTCTACCTGCTCGAGGGTGAGGCGAGCTTCGGCGCCAACCGCAGCCGGGCGAGCCGGTCGCAGATTGGCGTTCTTGGGCCCGGTCGCGAGCTCGCGGTTGCGGATGCACAACCGAGGACACGGTTCATGCTGATGGCCGGCAAGCCGTACAGCGAGACGCCGATCTTCAATGGACCCTACGTGGACTGACCCGGCGCCGACAATTCGGTAACGTTCGGGGATGCCTGACCCGATCCACGATCGCGAGCATCTGTCCGAGCTGGTCACACACGTGGCCGAAGCCGCGCGTGATTACCTTGCGCGAGTTGATCAGCTGCCAGCCGGCGGGACGGCGGGCCGCGACCAAGCCGCCGGCCACTTCGCCGGCGAGCTGCCCGAAGACGGAGACGGCAGTGTGGCCACAGTGACACGCCTCCTGACAGATGGCGTGCAGGCCGCGGTCAACTCGGCCGGTCCTCGATTCTTCCACTTCGTCACTGGAGGCTCGACCCCGGCCGCCCTCGCCGCCGACTGGCTGACGTCGACCCTCGATAACAACGCCGCATTATGGGTGAGCTCGCCGCTGGGCTCCAAGCTCGAGCAGGTTGCGATCGGCTGGCTGAAGGATCTCTTCGGTCTCCCGCGCAGCTGGGGTGGGGTGCTGACCACCGGCGCCACCATGTCCAATTTCACGGCCCTCGCGGCAGCCCGCCAGTGGTGGGGAGAAGAGCAGGGGAGCAACATCGCCGAGCGCGGGATGAGCGGACTGCCGGCGGTACCGGTGATGGCCAGCGGCTTCATCCATGCCTCGGCGAAAAAGGCGCTCAGCATGCTCGGCATCGGCCACAAGGTCGTCCAGCTCGTCACCAGTGACTCGACGGGCGCCATCGATCTGGCCGCGCTCGAAGGCGCACTGGTCGGCCTGAAGGGAGCGCCTGCAATCGTCATCGCGACGGCGGGCGAGGTGAATGCCGGCGGCTTCGATCCGATCGCCGCCATGGCCGATCTGGCCCACCGACATCACGCCTGGCTTCATGTCGATGGCGCCTTTGGGCTCTTCGCGCGTATATCCCCGGTCACCGCGGACCTGGCGGACGGTGTCGAGCTCGCCGACTCGGTTATCGCCGATGGGCACAAATGGCTGAACGTTCCCTACGATTGCGGCTTCGCGTTCTGTCGGAACGCCCGTCTGCTCAATGCCGTCTTCGGGATGAATGCCCCGTACTTTCCCGCGACCGAGGCCGATCATCCGGACTTCCTCTACCTGGCCCCCGAAATGTCGCGGCGGGCCCGGTCGCTGGCGGTCTGGGCCACGCTAGCCGCCTACGGTCGCAACGGATATCGCGCGATGATCGAGCGGCACGGCGGGCTGGCGAAGCGCCTCGCCGACCAGATCGGCGCCTCTTCGGACTTCGAGCTTCTCGCCGAACCGCGACTGAACGTTGTGTGCTTTCGCTATCGCCCGGCTGGAACCCCTGAAAGCGAGCTGGATCAGATCAATCGCCGGCTTGGTCAAGCCATCATCGCGGATGGCACCGTCTACTTCGGCACGACGGTCTATGGGGGAAAGGTGGCCTTCCGCCCGGCGATCGCGAACTGGCGGACGACCGAGCGCGACGTCGACATCATCCTCGACGTGGCTCGTGGGCTTGCCGACCGATGAATCGAAACAGTGGCGGCAGGCGCCGCTTCAACGAGTTCGCCGGCACGAACCTCGAGCGTCTCGCCGGAATTTCAGACGGCATTTTCGCGGTCAGCATGACGTTGCTAGTGCTTGGCTTGTCGGTCCCAGCGCTGAGCTCAGGGGCCACCGAGGGAGATCTCTGGCAGGCGCTGCAGCGACTCGGGCCGAACGTGCTCGTCTACACGATGAGCTTCATGACCCTAGGCATCTTCTGGGTTGGCCAGGGGACGCAGCTCAACCTGCTCGCGCGGAGTAACCGGCATTACTCGTGGCTACAGCTCCTCTTTCTTTTGGCCGTAACCCTCGTGCCCTTCTCGACGGCTTTACTGGCGCGCTATCCAGGCTTTCGATTGGCACTCGTGGAGTACTGGCTCAATATTGTCCTGCTGGGCATGACCCTGTTCGCCGGACTTCAATACGGAATCCGGGCCAGCTTGTTCGATGAGAGCAATGCGTCCGAAGTCGCCCCGCTGATGCGTGGCCGGATTTTGATCGCTCAGTCCTTATATGCGATCGCCACCGCTACATGCATCGTCTTTCCGACCTGGGTGAGCATCACGCTGATCTTCCTCGTCCAGTTGAACTACGTAATCGCGCCGCGCATCCCGATCCTGCACCGCTTCTGACGGAGTGCGTGCGCCTCAGGCCTAGCGAATCGCCCCGGCCGTGACGCGCTCAGGCACCTCGTCGAGACGACCGGTCTTGACGTCGTAGACGAACCCACGGATCTTGTCCTTTTTGGGGATGAAGGGGCTCGCCTTGATCCTGGCTATCGTCTGCCGGACGTCGTCCTGCAGATCCGAAAAGGCCTCGAGGGCAAAGTGGGGACGGATGCCGACTTCATTGGTGATGCTCGCCTTCACCTGATCGTCGCTAAACGTGAGCATCCCACAATCGGTGTGATGGATCAGGATGATCTCGTCGGTGCCCAGCAGCCGCTGCGAAATCGTCAAGGAGCGGATGGCATCATCGGTGGCGACACCGCCGGCGTTGCGGATGATGTGGGCGTCGCCTTCTTTTAGACCGAGGATCTTGTTGACATGCAGGCGCGCGTCCATGCAGGCGAGGACGGCAAGCTTCTTGGCCGGCGGCAGCGGCAAGCTCCCTTTGTCGAACGCGCGAGCATAAGCCTCGTTGTTCTTCAGCAGATCATCAGTCACGCTCATGGCGATTCCTCCACGGATATTGTTGACTTAGTCGATCACAATAGTCACCAATTGCTTCGGCTAACGATACCCAGATGAGGCCGAGACGTCAAATTTCCGATCGCCCCACCGGCGGGCGCCGTTCGGCTAGGCCTCCAGCGGCCCGCAGCACGTCGAGCGTCTGCATCGTCAGCACATCGGCCGCGTCGGACCAATCGACGACATCGACGTTCGCGTCGCCCCTTTGTAGCCAGTAGCGCCGGCCATTCGCTCGCCATCTTCCGTCGGGGCCACGTTGCGACTCGAGGTGATCCAGCGCCTCGCGGCACCGACCATCACGGACCAATCCTGCTTCGGTGATGGCGCGCAATCCCAGCAAGACGTCGTAGTGCCAGTAGGCGGGCCAATGGAGCTTGAGCCACTCCGGATTGATGGTCGTGCCGGCCGATTCCGAGCGAAACATCCGATGGCGCAGGAAGAACTCGGCGGCACGCGCGGTCGCTTCGGGGAATCCACCGTGGGCCGCCAGGCCGCGAAGTGGTGGCAACGACTCGTGAAAGGAGGAATGCGCGACGTTTGGGCGG
>WNFX01001838.1_pt1 | contig 21572 bp, 19 predicted proteins | sample 5400111 | NCBI WGS metagenome assembly WNFX01 (sample SAMN13153363, study PRJNA577476) | soil metagenome | isolation source: 40 cm soil or saprolite under grassland replicate 1 | place: USA:California | collected 2016-06-15 | reverse complement strand
ATGTTCAGCGACAACGCCGAGCCGGTGAACATGTTTCGAATTAATCGTGTCTCACCATTTAAGCTCCCCAGCGTCCTGGGTTGGCTGGGGCCCATCCGGGTGGAGTGGTTCCTTGGGCAGTTCGACGGCCATCAGTTTGTCTTCCAAACTAACAGCGGTCTTGTCGGGCAACTCGGTCATTCTCTGGACCGTCAACCCTTCCTCCAAGGACAGAAGATCAGTCTGAAGCCCACACCGAATTTTGAATTCAGTGTTTCCGTGACTACGGTTTTTGCAGGCGGTCCAACTCCGTTGACTTGGCACAACCTTCTCAAGAGTTATTCCATCGGAAATAGCGGCCTGCATCAGGGCAGCCCAGAAGACCCAGGGGACCGGCGCTCGGGCGCAGATTTCAGCTACAGAATTCCCGGGATGCGAAACTGGCTCACCTTCTACGGAGAGGCTTTTAATGAAGACGAGTTTTCCCCGGTTGCTTACCCCCGCAAGGCGGCCATCCTCGGAGGGCTTTATCTTTCTCACTTTCCGGGCCTTCCGAAGCTCGACCTAAGAGTCGAAGGCGGCTCGACCGTTCCACCCGATTTTCCAGGCTGCTTTGGTTGCTTTTACGTAAACCATCGCTACCCCGATGGGTCCTACACGAATTCCGGCAATCTTGTCGGCAGTTGGTTGGGGCGCGCTGGACAGGGTGAGCAAGCTTGGAGCACGTACTGGCTCACCTCCCGCAACAAGATTCAGTTCAACTACCGGCACCAGAAAGTGAACGGGCAGTATCTCCCACAGGGAGGAACGTTGAACGACGGAGGCGTGAAAGCAGATTTCTGGCTGAACCACACATTGAAGTTTTCGGGATCCGTGCAATACGAAAAGTGGAACTACCCGGTCCTAGACCCGCTGCCAAAGTCAAACGTGACCACATCGGTCGAACTGAGCTTCTGGCCTCATCCGTGGAAATGAGCGGGTGCGAAATCGGTATGGGCACTAATAGCGGAGGGAAGAAGAGAAGTGACGCAGACGGCAACCAAACAGCAACCTGAGGCGGCACCACAGCCGGTTATGGGAGAAGTTTCGCTGCCCGAAGTGCCACTCGCGGATCCTCGCGAATGGCAAGCGGAACGGCTGCGCTTGCTTTGGAAACGTCGCCGGTTTTTTCTTCGAGCTGGGACGCTAGGTCTGATTGCATCAACGGTCGTCGCGTTCTTGATTCCGAAGTCCTACACCTCGACTACGCAGCTTATGCCGCCGGATCCGCAATCCACGTCGGGCATGGCAATGATGGCCGCGATGGCGGCGAAGGCCGGGGGAGGCCTGGGAGCCGTGGCGGGAGACTTGCTCGGGCTCAAGAGTTCGGGCGCGCTGTTTATCGGCGTTTTGAGGAGTCAAACCTCCCAGGACCGGCTCATTCAGCAGTTTGACTTGAGAAAAGTTTACGGCAAGCAGCTTGTCATCGATGCGCGGATGAAACTTGATGAAAACACGTCGATTTCGGAAGACAGGAAGAGCGGTATCATCACCATTAGCGTGACGGATCACAGTCCGCAGGGAGCCGCAGCCCTGGCGAGCGCCTATGTGGACCAGTTGAACTCGCTCGTTTCCGAGCTCTCGACTTCTTCTGCGCACCGCGAACGCGTATTTCTCGAGGAGCGCCTTAAAGTCGCGAAGCAAGACCTGGACGATGCTTCCAACCAGCTCGCTCAGTTCTCCAGCAAGAACAACACGCTCGACATCCAGCAGGAGGGAAAGGCGATGCTGGACGCGGCGGGAACAATCGCTGGCGAGATGATCGCGGCGCAATCGCAACTCCAGGGGCTACGCCAGATCTATACCGACAACAACTCTCGCGTCCGGTCTTTGAATGCTCGCGTAGCGGAACTTCGCAAGCAGCTCGAAAAGCTTGGTGGTACATCGGCGAATGGCACGAATGGCACCAGCGCATCCACTGACCAGGCAGGAGATCCATCCGCCGCTAAAGCCGGTGGTGGTCTGCCTTATCCCACCATTAAGAGTCTGCCGCTGCTCGGAGCAAAGTACGCCGACTATTACCGCCGCGCGAAAATCCAGGAAACCGTCTACGAACTGCTGACCGAACAGTACGAGCTCGCTAAAGTACAAGAGGCGAAAGAAACACCGAGCGTCAAAGTGTTAGATCCGGCCAGGATTCCAGAGAAGAAATCATTTCCGCCACGTCTGGTGATCATGTTTCTCGGCACATTTCTGGCTTTCGCCATGTCCGTGGTTTGGGTGCTGGGATCGGCGCGTTGGGAAGAAGTTGATGCACAAGATCCGCGCAAGGTTCTCGCGCAGGAAGTTGCCGGCGCGCTGAAGGCGCGAATGCCATGGGCTTCGCGGAACGGGGCCGGAACGGTCTCCGAGGAAAAAGATTCCGTGAGCCAGGACAACAGCCGCAGCCCGCTTTCGGGCGGGTCGTTGAAGCTGTAGAACTGGCTCTAAGCGACAGAAACATAAAGGGTTAGGTCACATATCGCCCTGTAAGTGACGGGGCGAAGCTGTCCGAGGCCAACCGGAGAGGAGGATGCGTGGCAGGCACGACGGTAATACCGGGAAGCCCGGCGAATCTGCTGGAGCGACAACAGAACGCGGCAGGTTTGCTGGAGCAGGAGCAAGCGGTGCCAGGGGCGCACTGGTACGCCGCGTATACGTGCGCTAAACACGAGAAGCGCGTCGCGGCTGAGTTGGGAGCGCGAGAGGTGGAGCACTTTCTTCCGCTGTATAGCTCGGCGCGGCGCTGGAAAGACCGCCGCGTGATGCTGGACTTGCCGCTTTTTCCCGGATATGTCTTTGTGCGACTGGCGCTGCGTGACAGGATGCGCGTCGTACAGATTCCGAGCGTTGTTCGGCTGGTCGGTTTTGGCGGATTGCCGACGGCCCTGCCGGACACGGAAATGGAAACGCTGCGCTCCGGTCTTTCGGCGCGTATGCGAGCGGAACCGCATCCGTTCCTGACGGTTGGGCGGCGAGTGCGGATTACGGGGGGCCCGTTCGCAGGACTGGAAGGGGTGCTGAAGCGGAAAAAGAGCAGTCTGCGCGTGGTCATTTCGCTGGAACTGATCCAACGCTCGGTCGCGGTGGATGTGGACATCGCCGATGTTCGGCCGGTGAGTGGCTAGAGTTGGACAGGGCCCCCCACCCCCCGGTTTTTTGTAAGTGCGGATTCTAAAGGGTTTACGAGAGAATTTTCCGTAAGTGCGGATTCTAAAGGAGTTATAAGTCCTTTGTTTCCCGCAGATCCGAGGGGGGCCCGTAAGTGCGGATTCCAAAGGAGTTGCGAGCGCGAAGGCAAGACTGTAACCCCTTTGTTTCCCGCAGATCCAAGAGGCCTCGGAAGTGCGGATTCTAAAGGACTTGCGGTGACGGATTTTTCGTCACAGTGACGAGATGGGATGGCTTGGCCTGGGTTGCGGCTGATAAACACAACTCATGTTAACACATCGGTACGGTACGAGTCAATATAAATTTTAAGCGGTCTGAAATGAAGAACATCCCGACCCGGTCGGGACAAGTTCCGGGGCCGACGGGAACACAATTTCATGGCGACGATTGACATGCCGAAGCCGAGCGCTCTGAGCGCAGGGGCCGGTGCACGATTTTCCTCGATTATAGGGAATCTGGGTTCCCACGTGCGGGAGTACGGGGGAACGTTTGCGACCGAGTTCACAGTGCTGGCATGCCAGCTTTTGACGTACAAACTGGCGGCGTATTTCCTGGGCAAGACGGGGTTCGCGGAGTACGCGGTGGCGCGGCGGACGATTTCAATTCTGTATCCCATTGTGCTCCTGGGACTTGGTGTGGGATTGCCGCGGTATGTGGCCAGTGCGGCGGGGCGCGGCGATGAGGAAGCAAAAGCACGCTATCTGGGGGCGACAGTCTGGTGCGTGGGCTTCTCGGCACTGGCTTGCGTGGCGTTGTCGGCTGCGTTTCGCGGCGGCCTGGCCTATCTATTCTTTGGATCGCGGGGGTACGCGTCATTAATATTGCCGCTCAGCCTGGTGGTTGCGGGATCAGCGGTGCACGCCATCGCGTACAGCTACTTTCGGGGAATCCTTAACATGCGGGCCGCCAATCTCTTACAGCTTGTAAATTTCGGTCTGATGCCTTTGGCGGCGTTCCTCCTTTACAGCAAGAGCGTCCAGGCGGTGCTCACGGCGTTGGGAATTCTGTCGATTGCGGTGGCGGGAATGGCTCTGGTGTTCACTCCGTGGAAGACAGTTGCGAGGGACAACCGCGCGGAGGTGAAGGAACTCTTGCGATTCGGCATTCAACGGGTTCCGGGCGACTTTATTCTGATGGCACTCTTCGCGCTGCCTGCCACGTTCGTCGCGCACCAGAGCGGGATCCGGGCGGCGGGCTTTGTCGCCTTCGGAATCTCGATGCTGAACGTGATCGGGTCGTTGTTTTCTCCCTTTGGGCTGATCCTGCTGCCAAAGGCAGGGACGTTGCTGGCCGCGGGAAGGAATGGAGAATTGCGGAAGCAGGTCTGGCTGCTGACAAGAATCACCTTCGCTGTTTCGGCAGTCCTTGCGGTGGGAATCGCGGTTGGAGCCGAAACGCTGATCCGGCTTTATCTGGGGGCCGATTTCCTGGAGGGTGCCGGCATCCTTAGGTTGTTGCTGCTCGCGGCAGTGCCGTACAGCCTGTATACGGTGCTGCGGAACGTCATTGATGCGTTCCATGAACTAGGTGTAACGACAATGATCCTCGCCGCCGGGTTCGGAATCTTTTGCCTGGGAGCCTCCGGTGTGATCGCCTTGCAAGACAGGATGTACCTGGTAATCCTGGCGTTTGTCATCGGGGTGTTGACGCTCCTGGTTTTGTCCAGTGCGGAGACTTTGCGAATTCTCCGGCCGACCGCTGCTTCTGAGTGATGGGCCCTCGAATGGCAACCGCTTCCGGGAAACCGAACTCGCTCGGTCCAAAGTTGGATGCGAGCACGCTCGCGGCGGCTCCTGAGTTAAAGGACAAGTCTTATTGGGAGGCGCGCCTTGCAAAGAACTGGGGATTGCAGGGGGCCGGATACCTCGGACATGGCGCTCGTTATAACAAATGGTTGTACGCCGTGCGGAGGGAAGTTCTCCGCAGGCATCTATGGGACCTCGCGATCAAAGTATCCGAAGCGAGCGTCCTTGATATTGGCTCCGGAACAGGGTTTTGGCTGGAACAATGGAAGTCATTGGGAGCGCGCACAGTAAGGGGGACGGACATCACGGCAGTTGCGGTGGAGCGGCTCAAGAAAACATTCGCAGACATTGAAGTCGCGCAACTGGACATTGCGGGGAACCTTGAGGGGCTGCACTGGAGCGAGAGCTTCGACGTGGTTTCCGCGTTCGACGTGCTATTCCACATCACGGATGACGATCGCTTCCAAAGAGCGATCGACAATATTTCTAGTGTATTAAAACCGGGAGGCTATTTCTTTTTCTCTGACAATTTTCTGCATGGCGCGGCGCGGCGGTCCGACCATCAAGTGAGCCGCCCGCTGGAACAGATTGAAGAGATGGTGAGGAAGAGCGACCTCCGAATTCTCCGAAGAGCGCCGATGTTCATGTTGATGAATGCGCCAATCGATTCCTCATGGCGATGGTCCATGCTGGCATGGCGAGCGTTTCTTGCTCCCGTTCATTTTGTTCCTTTTCTGGGCTCTGTTTACGGCGCGGTGCTCTTCCCGCTCGAATTGATGCTAACGCGTTGGATGAGCGAAAGCCCGACCACCGAAATAATGATTTGCCAGAAGAACTGACAGGCACCGATGAAACCGAGGCGAATCTGCCTGCTGGCCAATCTGGCTGCTCCTCATTCCGTGCGGTGGGCGAACCACTTCTACGGAAAGGGTTACGAGGTCCACGTCATCTCCGTGGGCGAGGGTCAGGGAGTATCGGAAGGCGTTCGCGTCCATCGGTTGCAGGAGAGGCTTCCATTCAAGCTGGACTACTTCCGGGAAGTTAGGCGCGTCCGGGAGCTTGTAGCCAGAATCCAGCCATCATTTGTTCACGCGCACTATGCGAGCGGGTACGGGACGCTTGGCCGACTGATCAGGTTTCATCCTTTTATCGTTTCCGTCTGGGGTAGCGATATTTATGAATTCCCCCGCAGGTCAGCCGTTCACAGGTGGCTGCTTAAGCGAAATCTGGAAGCGGCCGACTATTTGTGTTCCACCAGCCGGGACATGGCGCGAGAGGCACGAAAATACACGTCGAAGCCGATTTTGATCACGCCATTTGGCGTGGACTGCGAACTGTTTTCACCCGCGAATACTCCCAGAAGCGAAGATGGAGAATTCGTTGTTGGGACTGTGCGGTCAATGGAAGAGTCTTATGGGATCGACATTCTGCTAAGAGCATTCAAACTTATGACAAACCAGCATCCCGATTCTCATTGCAAGCTGGTGATTGTGGGGGGCGGCACGCGGGAGGACGAGTACAAGCGGCTGGCACAAAGACTCGGGCTTGGAGCGCGAGTCCGTTTTGCGGGCCGAGTGCCGCATGAGCGCGTCCCGGAGTATGTCCGGTCCTTTTCCGTCTTTGCCGCGCTTTCACGCTGGGAAAGTTTTGGAGTTGCGGTACTGGAGGCTTCGGCGTGCGCGATTCCGGTAGTGGTTTCCGATGTCGGTGGTTTGCCTGAGGTTGTCGTCGGCGAAAAGACGGGGATTATTGTTCCTCCCGATGACAACGAGGCAGCTGCCAGGGCGTTTGAGAGACTAAGGATGTCGACCAGTTTGCGGAAAAGTCTGGGCGCAGCCGGTGAAGCGTGGGTTCGGGAAAAGTACAGCTGGGATAAGACCAGCGCAATAGTGCAGGATCTGTATGAGCGAGTTATGTCTTCTGAATCTTCCCATTCACAAGTGCCTGTGGACAAAAAATTGGTGTCGGGCAGTACGTGAGATCTGGGAGCGTCTTCCGGAAACAAGAATAAATGTCTTACTTGACCTCGCCATGGCTGCCATTGGGCGTGCTCGTTGCGCTTTCCCTTGTTGCTCGGATACTTCAGGGCAGTTGGCTGGCGCCCAGTGTCTTCCCGTCGGTGGTTGTATCGGGCTACGTCGTGATTCCGCTTCTGACACTCGCAGATAAGATTTCGGCGGTGACCGTTTGGGTGATGGTGGCTCTCGTGTTCTCAGCGCAGGTGGGGGCCTTTTGCGCGGAAGGTTTGGCACCCTCGCGAAATGTTGGGAGGGGCGAGGATGATACTTTCAGAACTGCCGTCGTCTCGCGCTGCTTCGTTGTCATTCTCAGTGCATCCCTGGTCGCCTTTGTTGGTGCCTTTGTCTACGCCGTTTCAAGTCTCAGACAACTCGATCTGTCTTTTTCGTGGAATGGTTTTCTTGGTCTCGGCGGCCTTCTCTACGGGGTCATAGTCGGTGGCGAGGGGGATCCATGGTGGTTCCGGCTTACGAGAATGTGGATATTCCCAGCCGCGTTTCTAAGCGGGATAGCGTTCGCGCTTAGTAGTTCACGCTTGAAAAAAGGCCTGAGTCTAGTTTGGTTCGTCCCGGTCCTGCTCATTGGAATAACATTAGCTTCGAGATACGGAACCGTTATGGCGATCGGATGCTGGGTAGCGGCCTACCTGGCTGCGAAGGTCTATGCTAGCCGCGGAAAATTTCAATTGGGCAAGAGAACGCTGGTAACTGCCATGTTAATTTTTGGTGCCTGCGCTGTGCTTTATATCGCTGTTGGCGTCGTGCGTGGCCACAAGTACGGTGACGTTTCAGATGATTCCGCACAACTCCGGTCGAATCTTTTCGGGTATCTAGCGGTATTCGATAGCTTCGTGAACAACGAGTCCGCATTCAACCTCACTTTTGGCCAGTATTCTCTTGCCGGGGCCTTCGATTTGCTCGGCTTGAAGAAGCGGGAGGCAGCGCTAGACTACGAGCCAATCATGCTCCAAAACGGTACAGCCAGCAACGTTTACACAGCTTTTCGAGGTCTAATCCAAGATTTCTCTTTGCCCGGGGCCCTCCTAGTTAGCCTTGCATGCGGGCTGTTGTGTGGAAGCGCGTATACGAGAGCCTGTAGTGGAAGGATAGGAAGCGTCCTGATTCTGGCGGGGTACTACAGTTTCTTCCTTTGGTCTCCGATCGTTTCAATCTTCAACTACAACTCGGTCTGGTTAGGTTTGTGGGTGGCTTGGTTCGTAGTCACGAGGGACCAGAGAAGCATTTCATTCTCTAATCCCCGGCCTCTCGCTTGACGCTCAGAGCCAGAGAAGTATGACTCTGTGGTGAAAACATGAGGTTAGCTAAGCTCGAACAGAGAAAAATTGTTGAAGCTGAATTTCACGACCTTCTGCGTGATCCGACGCTCCGGGAAAATCCCGAGCTCTACGCGAAGCTGACGTCGAACAAGAAGTGGTACAGCGTCGCGCGAAAGAGCCAGGAATTTGCGAAGGAGTATCTCCGGCAGCATAGCCCGGGAGCCAAAGCGCTAGACTACGCGTGCGGAGACGGCTTGTTCACGTTTCAGATGGCTGAGGCTGGAGCGGACGCATTTGGCATCGATATTTCTCCAGTGTCGGTTTCAAACGCGGCGAGAGAGGCCGAGCGGCGGGGAGTCTCCGCCAAGTTCGCGGTGATGGACTGCGAGAACCTGGAATTCCCGGACAATACGTTCGACCTGATCAATGTCAGCGGAGTGTTGCACCATCTGGATGTCAAGCGGGCGTATTCCGAGATGGCGCGCGTGCTGAAACCCACCGGGACGGTACTTTGTGTCGAAGCGTTGAGGCACAACCCAGTTTTCCACGCGTATCGAATGTTGACGCCACACCTCAGAACGGCGTATGAGGCGCGGCACATTCTGCGGCGAAAGGATGTGCTGGCCGCTCGCGAGTACTTCGGCGGGCTGGAATGGCGATTTTTTCATCTAGCCAGCGTGGCAGCGGTGCCGTTCAGGAAGACCCGTCTGTTCGAACCCATGCTGTCTGCGGTGGAAACCATCGATTCGGCGTTGCTCAAAGTAACTCCAATCCGCTGGTGGGCGTGGCAAATCGCGTACGTGCTTTCGAATCCCAAAGGAAAATGAAACCGCAAATGGCGGAAGCGTGCAGCGCTCCTGAGATGGCGACAATGGCGTTAGGGCCGGTGACGAAGGCGGAGGCGCTGCCGTTCGTGACGGTGGTGGTGCCGTGCCGGAATGAAGAGAAGCACATTGGGCGATGCCTGGAGTCCATCTTGGCGAATGATTATCCGAAGGAGCGAATGGAGATCCTGGTGCTGGACGGGATGAGCGAAGACAAGACGCGAGAGATTGTGGCGGGCTACGCGGATCGATTCCCCTGCATTCGCCTGGTGGACAATCCGCAGAAGCATATCCCCGTGGCGATGAACATCGGAATCGGGGAGGCTCGGGGCGAAAGAATTCTGAAGATGGACGCCCATTCGACTTACCAGGCGGAATACATCTCGCGGTGCGTGCACTATCAGGATGCATATGGCGCGGAGAATGCCGGCGGGGTGTGGAAGATGGTGCCGGGAGCGGACACGGCGACGGCGCGAGCGATTGTGCTGGGACTGGGGAGCCGGTTTGGGTCGGGGAATGCGAACGTCAAGGTGGGCGTGGAGAAACCGACATGGTCGGACACGGCGGCGTTCGGGTGCTTCAAGAAGAAGTTATTCGAGCGCATCGGGCTGTATGACGAGAAGTTGCTCAGCAGCTCGGATCTGGACTTGAACCAGCGGATTCAGGCGGCGGGAGGAGGGATCCTGGTGGTGCCGGACGTGGTCATCAGCTATATGGCTGATGCGAACCTGCGGGCGCTGCGGAGGCATGTATTCGCCGACGGAGTGTGGGTCAGCTACGTGCTGAAATTCGGGAAGAGGGCATTTTCGTGGAGGCACTGGGTACCGGCGGTGTTTGTGCTGAGCCTGGTGGCAGCGTTCGCGCTAGGCGCGTTGAATCGTGGGTTTCTGTGGCTGGGGTTAGGCGTTGCGGGGACGTACCTGGCGACGAGTTTTGCGGTGTCTTTGCAGATCGCGGTTCGCGAACGGGATCCGCGTTACGCGTTTCTGCTGCCGATTGTTTTTGCGGTGCGGCACTTCGTGCATGGGATCGGCACGCTGTTTGGCATGGTGCTGGTTGTTCTGCCGGGAGAGCACTGGAAGAGCAGAAGAGGGCTGAGAGCGTAAGGCCGGCGGCGATGAAGAGATTGTTTGATGCGATGATTTCGACGATCGGATTGATTGTGCTGGCGCCGGTGCTGGTCGTGGTGGCGGTGGCTATCAAGGTGGAGTCGGCTGGGCCAGTATTTTATCGAGGGCTGCGAGCGGGGCGATATGGGAAGCCCTTCCGAATTTTCAAGTTTCGAACGATGGTGATGAATGCGGACAAGATCGGAGGACCCTCGAGCGCAGTGGACGACCCGAGAATCACGCGCGTCGGAGGCTTCCTTAGGCGTTACAAACTGGATGAATCGCCACAATTGCTGAACGTGTTGATGGGGGAGATGAGTCTGGTGGGGCCGCGCCCGGAAGTGTTGCAGTACGTGGCGCTGTTCAGCACGGAAGAAAAGGTAATTCTAAGCGTGCCGCCGGGGATTACGGACTGGGCTTCGATTGCGAACTCCGATGAAGGCGCAAGACTGGCAGGAAGTCCGGACCCTGAGAAAACGTACCTGGAAGAAATCCGGCCGGAGAAGATTCGACTGCAGCTCGAGTATGTGCGAAGGCGTTCCTTTGGGATGGATATGAGGATTCTGCTGGAGACATTCAAGGTGCTCATGTTCAAACAGAGATCTATTGCACAGATGGAACCGAGACCGCGAGGTGGCGAGTGAGAAACGGAAGCAAGCCTAATGGAAAGCGTGAGGAAGCATTAGTGGATCAAGCTCTATTGTGGGAGATGTACAGGAGCATGATGCGGATTCGAATCGCGGAAGAGTCGATCGCTGAATTGCTGGAGAACAAAGAGATTGGTTGTCCAACGCACCTCTACTCAGGGCAGGAAGCAATCGCGGTGGGAGTATGCGCGGCGCTGACCAAGGACGATTACATTTTGGGAGGTCACCGTTCGCACGGACATTACCTGGCCAAAGGAGGGGATGTGCGGAGGCTGATGGCAGAACTGTACGGGAAAGTGTCGGGTTGCGCGCGAGGACGCGGCGGCTCGATGCATTTGGTAGCGCCGGAAGTCGGGTTGCTGGGAACCGTGCCGTTGGTGGCGGCCACGATTCCTATTGCGGTGGGCGCGGCGCTCGCGTGCAAACTGCGTGGGGAACAGAGAGTGAGTGTGTCGTTCTTTGGGGACGGAGCGACGGAGGAAGGCCACTTTCATGAATCGCTAAATTTGGCTGCGGTTCATCGGCTGCCCGTTATATTCGTCTGCGAAAACAATTTGTATTCGAGCCACATGCACATCAGCGAGCGGCGGGCGAAGGACAACATTTACAAATCGGGCGAGGCTCACGGGATGCCGGGGCTCAGTCTGGATGGAAATGACGTGGTTGCCGTGTATCGGGCAACGGTCGAAGCAGTTCACCGGGCAAGAAAGGGCGAAGGACCGACTCTGCTGGAGTGCCGCACGTACCGATGGAGAGGCCACGTGGGGCCAGCGATGGACATGGATGTTGGCGTGAAGCGGAGCGACGAACTGCGAGACTGGTTACCGAAGGATCCGATCGCGCGCACCCGAACACAATTGGCGGAGCTAGGGATGACAAACGCGAAAACTGAAGAGTTAGAGCGAGATGTAAGGCTTGAGATTCAAGACTCTATCCGGTTTGCGCGCGAGTCATCCTATCCACCAGTAACTGAATTGAGAAATCACGTGTTTGTCGATTTGCGGGCGGCCAACTGATATGCGCACACTTTCTTACGCACAGGCGATGCGGGAGGCGTTTGCCCAGCTGCTTGCATCCGACCCACGTGTCTTCGTGATTGGCCAGGGAGTATGGAGCCCCTGGTATGCGGGTACAAGCCTGAAGGATCTCGACAAGGAGTTTGGCCGAGACCGGATCATCGACTCACCTGTATCAGAAAATGCCACGACCGCGGCTGCGATTGGTGCTGCTATGGCCGGCATGCGTCCGATCGTATTTCATCCTCGAATGGATTTCATGATGCTTGCAGTGGATCCAATCGTGAACCAAGCCGCCAATTGGTCTTACATCTTCGCAGGCCAAGTCCATGTACCAGTGGTAATCCGAGCATCCATCAATCGAGGGGGAGAACAGGGCGCGCAGCATTCTCAAGCGTTGCAAGCGCTGTTCATGCATGTTCCAGGACTAAAGGTCGTAATGCCTGCGACGGCTTACGATGCCAAGGGATTACTGGTCGCGGCTGTGAGAGATGGAAATCCGGTTATGTACATTGATGATCGGTTGTTGTACGAGGAAGTGAGTGAAGTACCGGAAGAAATCTACGAAGTCCCGATTGGCCGCGCCGCCGTACGTCGAACAGGTGTGGATGTGTCGATCGTCGCTACATCCTGCATGGCGGCACAGGCAGTGACGGCCTCGAAGTTCCTTGAACGGCAGGGAGTTGATGCCGAAGTGATTGATCTCCGGTCAATCTCGCCGTGGGATCAGGATTCAGTTTTGTGTTCTGTCCGGAAGACAGGCTGCCTGGTTGTTGCCGACGCGGCCTGGAAGACCTGCGGCGTAGCCGCCGAAATAGCGGCTTCGGTTGCCGAACAGGCGTTCGATGATTTGCATGCGCCGATTGCAAGAGTCTGTCTGCCGGATACACCTGCGCCTGCCAGCGCGCCATTGGAAGGAGAGTATTACGCAGGAGCCGAAGATATCGTTCAGGCCGTTGAGCGTGTCCTAGAACAAAAGGAGAAAACATGGGCTACCGCGTCCCGTTCGTTGATCCAAAAACGCATTACAGCAGATTGAAGCCCGAAGTTGATTCGGCCATCACGGATTGTCTGGCGAATGGAGATTTGGTCTATCGCCAGCAGTTGAAGGGCTTTGAACAACGATTGGCCGCATTCGTCGGAGTAAGATATGCCGTCGGCGTGAATAGCGGATACCACGCTTTGCACTTTTCCTTGCTTGCGGCGGGAGTCGGGCCAGGGGACGAAGTGGTGACGGTGGCGCACACATTTGTAGCCACGGTCTCAGCTATTGTCCATTGCGGCGCGAAACCGATACTGATAGACGTTGGTCCCGACTACAACATGGATCCAGACTTACTTGAACAGTCTATCGGTCCAAAGACGAAGGCCATAATTCCAGTTCACCTCAATGGACGCATTTGTGACATGGCCCGGATCATGTCTATTGCTGAACGTCACGACCTGAAAGTGATCGAAGACGCAGCTCAATCACTCGGCGCAACCTTCATGGAAAAGAGAGCTGGAGGTTTCGGGCTGACAGGATGTTTCAGCTTTTATCCCTTCAAGATTCTCGGAGGCTTCGGAGATGGCGGTGCCGTAACCACCGACGATCCGGAGGTTGCTCGCACTGTCAGTCTGCTTCGGTACAATGGCGAGGATCGAGACACGGGCGAATACTATTACCACGGGTATACAGCACTCTTGGACAATATCCAAGCAGCGGTCCTCGACGTTAAGTTAAGGCGACTCCCAGACTGGATCCAGCATCGTCGTCGGATAGCAGCACTATATTGGCAAGGTCTCGAAGGCATCCCTGGTCTGATGATGCCGCATTTTCAAAACTCTCATTTCTTCGATATCTATCAGAACTATGTAGTTAGAACGCAGAGGCGAGATGAGTTGCGTCAGTACTTGAGAGACCAAGGCGTGGAAACGCTCGTCCATTGGGCCAAACCGATGTGGGAGCACAAAGATCTTGCGCTCGAAAATCCTGGACTCCCAGAGACAGAGAACATTTGTCGAGAAGTCATTTCTTTACCCATGAGCGCAGAAACGACTCCCGAGCACGTGGAGATTACCGTCGGCTGTATCCGCGACTTCTTCGCTTCACGGCCGATGTCCCTGCGCACCACTGCCGCGCGTTAGCAATGATCTGATTTATCTTTGTGCTTCTGCCCCGCTGCAGTATGGCCTTGCCGTTGATCTCTCCCAGCTCGATTGTTCGTTTTGTCAGGAACTCTCGTTCGAATATATCAAGAAGCGCGATCGTCGCCGTCGCTTTTGTACAGCCCAAACGCTATACATCCAAGCGACAGCAGGTTCTTGATTAACCGCCTGATGCGTTCGGCTTATCTAGTTCAATCTGGCGTTCCATACATATCTTTTTAGGCTAGACAACGATGACTCATGAGATGCCGTTATTGCTGCTAAGACGCAGGCCTTGGTTCATCAGCATTTTCCAGGCCTGGTTGATCGTTTGCTCTTTAGTCTTTGCTTGGTTGTTGCGGTTTGATTTCACTCTTCCTTACCGCTCCGTTCTGCTTTTCGCCATTCCAGTCCTGGTCTTACTTCGACTCGTGACGATGGCTTACTTCGGATTACTCCGCGGCTGGTGGAAATACGTGGGACTCAGAGACGGAATCGACATCTTGAAGGCTGTCGGGACCGGTTCTTTTTTGTTCTTCATCATTATGAGATTTATTCTGGGAGCGACAGGTTTTCCGCGCACTGTCTACATCCTTGAGGCGTTGCTCACTGCAGGATTGTTGGCCGGTGTACGCTTGCTCTCGCGGCTACTTGCAGAGTCTGTGCGAGAGAACATTTCGTCGTGCAAGAGCGTTATCCTTATTGGTGCGGGCTCCGCAGCGCAGACGATTCTTCGCGAAATCCGTCGGCCAGGAAGCGGCTACGTAGCCGTTGGCTGCTTGGACGACGACCAGTCCAAGCGAGGTGTACGAATCCATAATGTTCGTGTCATTGGTACAGTGGAACAACTCTCAGACCTCCTCTCTTCCGAGCCTGCAGACGAAGTCCTCATCGCTGTGCCATCGGCGACCGGGGCCCAAATGCGCAGGTTCGTCGATATCTGTAATCGGGCAAAAATTAGCTTCCGCACGGTTCCCGCGCTTAAGGACATCATTGCCGGTGAAGTCATCGTAAGCCAACTTCGTCAAGTCAGTCTGGAAGATCTGCTCGGACGGGAGCCTGTTCAGATTGACCTGGACTCCGTCCGGAAGGAGATAGCAGGGCGAACTGTAATTGTGACGGGGGCGGCTGGATCAATCGGGTCAGAACTGTGTCGTCAGATCCTCGATTATAGCCCTGCTCGACTTATTTGTTTGGATCAAAGCGAAACGGGGCTGTTCTATCTCCAGTTAGATCTTGACAGACACCGGAATGGCACTGAGGTGGCCTTTTGCGTTGCCGATGTGACCGATTGTGAGCGCGTACGCAGCCTTCTGTCGGAATTCCGGCCGGAGATTATCTTCCATGCCGCTGCGTACAAGCACGTGCCTATGATGGAATCCAATGTCCAAGAAGCAGTTAAGAATAACGTGCTCGGCCTCCTAGGCTTGTTGGGGTTGGCTGATGAATCAGGCTGCAAGAGTTTTGTGCTGATCTCCTCCGACAAGGCTGTCAATCCAACGAACATCATGGGCGCTACCAAACGAATCTGCGAATTGATCCTTGCGTCTCGCCCACCAAACGGCATGCGCTGCGTGTCCGTACGGTTCGGAAATGTTCTGGGATCTAACGGGAGTGTGATCCCTGTGCTGACGCAGCAGCTGCACAACCATGAGCCGTTGACGGTCACTCACCCGGAGATCGAGCGTTTCTTCATGACTACGCGTGAAGCAGTCGCGTTGGTCTTGCAAGCCTTCACGATCGGAAGCCATGGCGACATCCTAGTCCTAGACATGGGCGAGGCTGTACGCATCCTTGACTTAGCCCGCACTCTCATCCGTCTTTCTGGCAAATCTGAGAATAATGTAGAGATCCAGTTTACTGGATTGCGAGAAGGAGAAAAGCTCAGAGAGGAACTGTTTTATGAGCACGAAAACGTGATTGCCACATCGTGCGATAAAATCAAACGCACAAGCGGGCTGTTGAAAGATTGGTTAGAGCTGTCCCGTCAGTTGGATGAGCTCCGCGTTTCAATGTCGGTTGACGGCGCTGCACCGATCCGAGCCAAGATCAAAGAAATTGTGCCCCAGTATTCGTTCCAGTCTAACCACTTGATAAAAAACGCCGGTAAAACTAATGCAGAAGCTCACTTCAAAAAGGCCGCAGGTCACGACTAGCTTGTTCTCTCGTCTCCACTAGCTTTACCTATTTGGGGTTCTCTCCCTAATCCCCTACTTGTCCCAGATCAACCATGAGAGGATCGACTTAAGGAGGTTCAAATGAAAGGTGTTGTGCTCGCAGGCGGGACGGGGAGCCGACTCAGTCCACTCACGCGCGTGACCAATAAACATCTTCTGCCAATCTACGATAGGCCGATGGTCTATTATCCGCTACAGACCCTAGTTGAAGCCGGAATCCAGGACATCCTGATCGTGACCGGGGGCAACAACGCGGGAGACTTTCTGCGGCTGCTGCGCAACGGGAAAGACTTCGGCCTGAAGCAACTCAACTTTGCCTATCAGGAGGGGGAAGGAGGAATCGCGGACGCGCTGCGGCTGGCGGAGCCCTTCGCAGCGGGTGAAAAAATCTGCGTGATCCTGGGCGACAACATCCTGGAGAAGAGCATCCGGGCGGAGAGAGAGAAGTTCGAGCGGCAAACGGAAGGCGCACTGATCTTGCTGAAAGAGGTGCCGGACCCGGAGCGCTTCGGGGTACCGGTGTTCGATGGTAAGCGAATTGTGCGCGTCGAGGAAAAGCCCAAGCTTCCGGGATCGCCGTATGCAGTCATCGGCGTGTATTTCTACGACGGAACGGTGTTCGACCGCGTGCGCACGCTGAGGCCTTCCGGGCGCGGGGAGTTCGAAATCACTGACGTCAATAATTCGTACATTTTCGAACGACAGCTCAGTTATGACATCATCGACGGTGGGTGGACGGACGCGGGAACGTTCGAATCGTTCTGGCGCGCGACGAAGATGGTGCGCGAGAAAGTGTTGCTCGCCGAGGAAGAGAGGCTGGCAGCGGCGCGATATCGGGAAAAGGGGAAGAGCACCCGGGCAGGAGTCGGGGCCGCTACAAATGTCTAAGAATCGAGGTGGTTCCATGGCCGCGACAGCGGTGCAAACATCAGAAGTGTTGGCAGCTGAGATCGCTGACCTGAAGATGATTGTGCCGCGAATTCATCGCGATCACCGGGGATTTTTTTCGGAGATGTATAACAAGGCCGGCCTGACGGCATGCGTGAATCCGGAATTCGTGCAGGACAAGCATTCGTTGTCCGTTGAGCGCAGGGTGGTGCCCGGGCTGCATTTTCAGATTCCCCCGTTCGCGCAGGACAAACATGTACGTTATCCTTGGCTTGAGATTACTGACATCAATACTTTTACGTTCGGGAAGGAAACTTGACCTATGAGGTGCTCGAGGGTTGGTGGACCGACGCAGGAACGTTTTGAATCTCTCCTACGCGCCAACAACGTGGTGGCCAAGACAGGGGGCGAACAAATTGACGGACATGGGTGAAACCGCTGCGGTCATGATTCAGGAGGCAGCCCGATGAAGATTTTTGTCACCGGGGGCGCTGGATTTATTGGTTCCAACTTTATTCGATATGTCCTCGGGACCGGGAAGGGCTTTTCGATTGTCAACTATGATAAGCTCACCTACGCGGGAAATCTCGGAAATCTGGAATTAGTCGCGCGCAATCTGAATTATCAATTCGTGAAAGGTGACATCTGCGATGCAGCCGGAGTGGAAGCGGCAATGTGTGATTGCGACGCCGTTATTCACTTCGCTGCCGAGTCCCACGTGGATAGAAGTATCTACGAGCCGGCTCCAGTGATCCAGACCAACGTCAACGGCACTCTTACTCTACTCGAAGTCGCACGCAAGCTCTCAGTGTCGCGGTTTGTGCATGTTTCCACAGACGAAGTATATGGTGACATTCTTGCGGGCGCCTTCGCCGATGAAAATTTTCCTCTGCAGCCGAGCAGCCCTTACTCCGCGTCGAAAGCAGCCTCTGATCTTTTGGTTCGGTCGTACGTCCGCACTTATAGGTTTCCCGCGGTGATCACGCGATCTTCGAACAATTACGGTCCTTATCAGTTTCCTGAAAAATTTGTGCCGCTCATGATCACAAATGCCCTCAGCGACAAGGCTCTCCCTGTTTATGGCGACGGCAAGCAACAACGAGATTGGCTGCACGTCGAGGACAACTGTCGAGGAATTTTAGCGGTCCTCGAAAGGGGCAAAATTGGGGAGGTTTACAACATCGGAGGACTGGACCTCGTGGAAAACTTATCGATGGTTCGGCGCATCCTCCAGCTGGTTGGGAAAACGGAGAGTTTGCTGTCCTATGTGCAGGACCGCCCGGGTCACGACCGTCGTTACGCTCTGGATTCCCGGAAAATACAAGCCGAGTTAGATTGGAGACCTTTGATCTCTCTAGAAAATGGCCTCCGCCGGACCATTGACTGGTATAAAAATGATGGGCTGTGGCTTGCCAGTGTTCGCGGTGGTGAATATCTCTCCTATTACGAGAAGTATTACGAGAACCGTGAGCGCTCTCTTCACGCGATCGCTCGGTCCGGATCAATAGCTTCTGATTGATCTTTGCGAGTGCTAATTTTTGCGCCTTGCTGCAGATGTGCGAACGAACGAGCATCGGGCTTAATGCAACGAATCGAGACATCCCTTCCGGGCGTGTTTGAGCTGCGACCGGTTATTCATCGCGACACGCGCGGCTTCTTCATCGAAACCTACCACAAAGCGAAGTTCGCCGACCTCGGGATCGCGGATGCCTTCGTTCAAGACAACCATTCGCGTTCTACCAAGGGGACGCTGCGCGGTCTTCACTACCAATTAACTCACCCACAAGCGAAACTTTGCCGCGTCGTGGAAGGCGAAGCGTTAGACGTCGCAGTTGACATACGAGTTGGGTCGCCGAACTTTGGAAAATGGACAAGCGTGCTTCTTTCTGAGAAAGAGCAGAATCAGGTTTATATTCCGATTGGTTTCGCGCACGGCTTCTTGACCCTCACGGATACAGTTCAATTTCTTTACAAATGCAGCGACGTCTACGACCCGGCGGACGAACATGGCATCGCGTGGAATGACACCGATCTCAAAATATGCTGGGGCGTTACCGCTCCAATTGTTTCTGAGAAGGACGCAAAGTATCCAAAGCTAGCTCAAGTTCCCGCGCAACTTCTGCCGGGGCATCCGATGAAATGAAAGCCGTGATCTTATTGACTGGGAAGAACGGGCAGGTTGGCGGGGAGCTTTTGCCGTTCTTGCCTCAACTGGGCGAAGTGGTTGCGCTCGGCCGCGATCAATTGGATCTTTCAAAACCTGATGACATCAGCCGGACGATTCGAGAAGTTCGGCCAAAACTTATCGTCAATACCGCCGCGTATACGGCTGTAGATCAAGCGGAAGCGAACGTAGCGATGGCACACGCCATCAACGCGGAAGCCCCCAGACTGATGGCCGAGGAAGCCAGGAAAATTGGTGCAGTTCTGGTCCACTACTCGACCGACTATGTGTTCGACGGGGCCAAGAGAGCACCCTACGATGAGGCGGATTCCGCAAATCCAATGAACGTTTACGGGAAGACCAAATTTGCGGGGGAGCAGGCTATTCGCACTTCAGGTGTAGCTCACCTGATATTTCGCACGGCCTGGGTCTATGCCACGCAGGGCCGCAATTTCCTGCTGACGATTTTGCGTCTCGCAACCGAACGGGAAGAGTTAAGAATTGTCAGCGATCAGGTCGGAGCGCCAACCTGCGCTTCGGATGTGGCGGCCGCAACGATCAAAATCCTGACCGGCATACGTGAGCGGAATCATGGAGAGTTTGTTTTTTCTGAGGTTAGCGGAACTTACCATATGAGCGCGGCAGGTCAAACGACGTGGTATGACTTTGCCAAGACCGCCCTCGAGAAAGCAGGAGCCACCTCGCAGGGTCTAGTCTGGCTCGCTAAGGCTACTCATGGACGCCAGTTGATTGCACGGCGTGTCGTCCCCATCTCCACGGAAGAATTTCGATCTCCCACGCAGCGCCCTGTCTATTCAGTTCTTTCGAACTCACGCCTAATTCAGACGTTCGGAGTTGCACTGCCAGACTGGCATACTCAACTGCAACGCTGTTTCGTTTCCGACAGTATCGCAGCCAATCGTGGAGCAGATTAGAACCAGCTTAAACCGCGCCCTTCTGTCGCAGGCGCTTCCTCCCTTCAACACTCCGAACAAACCCCACGGTGGTGTTCCGCAATTCCCTGCCGGTCCCTTTCGCACGCGTAGCTATACCCTGCTTTCTATCATGGTTTCCTTCGAGTGTTGGATTCCCGGTCCGGTCGTGTATGCCTTCCAGACGCGAGACCCGTCTCCCTAAGGCCGCAATCAAGGTGAATGCGTGTCGGGCGTAACCTGTGGCGTCCTCCGACGATTGATGATAGATCGGCTCGTGAGCAACCTGGTTTCGCAGCAGACGCAGCCTACGAATACAGTCGGCGAATCCGGGGCCAAGGACCCGGTCCAGTGACACGGCTTCTTCCATTGCGCGGCGATTCCTGGGGCGGACTACCTGCCTGAGGGCAACATAGTCGCGCAGCGCGAGGTCGAGTCGGCGCCACCAATCCATGACAAGCGCATGCGGTGAGTTCGCAGCCATCAGGGCTACGTAGTCGTTAAAGTTGGTAGCGAACGGTACTTCCATGACGTGCGCTCCTCGATGCGGTTTCAATTCCGGGAATCCTGAGCGTGTGACACTCATGTGCGCGACAGGTTGAAGCCCTCGACTGTCACCAAATTGTCACTAAAGCTGGCGCAAAACAAGACAAAACTGAGCAAATCCAGAAAACAGAAATTGTCGCTATCTGGCGGCTGGCAAAGGGATTCAATTGAATTTTCTCCTAGATGGCGAACCGGTGATTTAATTTTTCAAGACCGGAGGTTGCAGCCGCTCCGCCATCCTTGCGTTGAATATCGTTGTTTCTACCGGCGCCCGCCGTGACATTTGCTGTGACAACCGACGCAAAGCGTAATCAAGTTGTGCATCACGTCGCCACCGAGCCGGCTCCTGGGTTTCATGTGATGGACCTCCAGGCCTTTTAGGGAGCCGCACTCTTGGCACCGCCAGCCATCTCGTTCGAGCACGCGTGTCCGGACGATTGCGTATTCTTTCGGATCCAGTTTGAGTCGAGGTCGTTTGTGGCGTAGACGCACTGAATTTATCGAACTTTGCATAATCAAATTTATGGCTGAGCCTCAGCAATGTTGGCACCCGCCAGAAAATCCGCACAGATCATCTCCAGGCAGTAACCCCTGGACTTGTTTGAGCCGAGCATCAAACCAGCAGTTTCGAGCGCCTCTTCGATCACCGGCAACTGGCTCTTGTACACCTTGAAGTAAAGGATCTCGTGTGGCTCGGTCTCGTGCCCGGTCAGGTGCCGCTCGACCTCTTGCTTGAATTCCTCCCTGGGCATCGAACTGGCCTTGTGCACCCAGGGTGCACAATCGAACGTCTGTCCTTCCCTCCGGGCCACCTTCACCAACTCCCTCGCCTTGGTCCATCCCATCAACCTTAGTTCCGGTTTCGCGATCCGCGGTAGATGCTCGTGGATCGCCATCAAGTAATAGGCTTTTCGACGCGATTCCGGAAAGCGCT
>WNFX01001837.1_pt1 | contig 21585 bp, 20 predicted proteins | sample 5400111 | NCBI WGS metagenome assembly WNFX01 (sample SAMN13153363, study PRJNA577476) | soil metagenome | isolation source: 40 cm soil or saprolite under grassland replicate 1 | place: USA:California | collected 2016-06-15 | reverse complement strand
CTTTTTTTGGCGCGACACATGTACGCGACGGCGTGCGCCAGCGGAATGCGCGCTTCGGGCAGACCGACAAATTCGACCGCTTGTTGAGTGGCGATCGCCAGCGGGAGCGCTTCTGGATCGGCTAGACCGACATCTTCGCTCGCGAAAATCACGACCCGGCGGGCGATGAAACGAAAATCTTCGCCGGCGTGCAGCATTTTCGCGAGCCAGTACATCGCGCCTTTCTCATCCGACCCGCGCATGCTCTTAATGAATGCGCTGATCGTGTCGTAGTGCGCGTCGCCCGCGCGATCGTACACGATCGCCTTTTGCTGAATGCTTTCTTCCGCAACCGCGATTGTAAAATGAATAACGCCTTTCGAATCTGGCGGCGTGGTCATCACGCCGATCTCGAGCGCGTTCAAACATTTCCGCGCATCGCCGTCGCTTAATTTGGCTAGATGCCGGCGAGCGTTCTTGTCGATCTTCACGTTGTAATTGGCGAGACCGCGTTCTTTGTCCGCCAGCGCGCGATCGATTAGTTCTTCAAGTTCTTCGACACTGAGCGGTTCGAGTTGAAAGACCTGTGAGCGCGAGACGAGCGGACTGTTGACGTAGAAAAACGGATTATAAGTGGTCGCGCCGATCAATCGCAGGTTCCCGCTCTCGACATCCGGAAGCAGAATGTCCTGCTGCGCTTTGTTGAAATGATGGATCTCGTCGATGAACAGAATCGTCTTTTGTCTGGAAGTGCGGGTGCGATTGGTCGCGCCGGCGATCACGCGTCGCATTTCCGCGACGTTGCTTTCAACGCCACTCAACCGCACGAATTTGGCGTGGGTCATGTCAGCGATGATGCGAGCGAGGGTTGTTTTTCCGGTGCCGGGCGGGCCGGAAAAAATCACCGAGGGCAAACGATCGGCTTCAATCGCGCGGCGCAATAATTTTCCGGGCGCGAGAATATGCTCCTGGCCGACAAATTCCTCGAGCGATCCTGGACGCATCCGCGTCGCGAGCGGGGCGCCCGCCTGAGGGGGGTTGCCTCTAGCAGAATCGACATCTTCTTCTTCGAACAGGTCCTGCACGAGGCAAAGTTACCCCGGGCCATAGAATCGCGCATCTTTGTGTAGCCACGGTCCTGTGGCCGTTGATCGCCACAGGCGCGTGGTTACACCGTTGTCGGTTTAAATTCAAAACTTCGCGAGTCAGATGCCGTATTACCTAGCCGACGAGTTCTCTCGTCGCGATGAATATCCCGCGACAACCATTTGTTGGGCTGGCGTTGATGGCGGCGTTGGGAATTGTTGTTGCCGATTTTTTCCCAATCCCGCCGCCTCATTGGTGGGCGGGCGCGATCACGTTTGCGTTGCTCGCAATCGCACTCTTCTGCCGGCCGAACTTAACATCGACATATTTCCTGGTCGGCTGCGGTTTCTTTTTGCTCCACAATTTTCGGATCGGCGATACATCGGGCTTGCAACTCGCGACCGATCTCAGCGATCGGCCGCGTGTGGTGAACGCGGTCGGGTTCGTGACATCGGAACCAAAGGTGGCACCGAACGGATTCGCCACATTCCTGTTCAGACTCGAATCGATCGAGTTCGACGGCAAAACGAGGCCGGCTCATGCGACGTTGCTCGTCCGCTGGCGTGGCAATCCGGAAAGCGGCGATGAACTGAAAATGGTTGGAATCGCGGAGCCGATTGCGCTGCCGCGCAATCCGGGTGAGTTCGATATGAGTTCATATCTCGCGCGTCAGGATGTGCGACGAAGTCTGTTTGTTCGCTATCCAGAAGATGGAGTTTTGATTCGCAAGGGAGCGGGAAACCCGATCTTCCGAGCTGCGCAGAAATCACGCTCCTGGATGCAAACTGCGATTTGCCGTGGACTGGATGATTCACCCCAGGTGCAAAATTTCCTGAGCGGCATCGCACTCGGTTTGCGCCACCAGACGCCGGAAAACATTGAGGAGCCGTTTCAACAAACGGGCACGCTGCATCTTTTCGCCGTTGCCGGTCTGCACGTCGGAATTGTGGCTCGCCTTTTATGGATCCTTGCGATGCTGGCGAGGCTTTCCCGGAAATGGGCGACGGCACTCATCATTCCGCTTTTGCTTTTTTATGCAGCGGTCACCGGACTGCACGTTTCCAGCGTTCGCGCCGCGGTTATGAGTTCGATTCTGCTTGGCGGTTTTTTCTTCGAACGAAAAGTTTTCGCGCTCAACAGTCTGGCCGCCGCGGCGTTTTTTCTTCTCTGCTGGGACACGAACGAATTTTTCTCGACCGGATTCCAACTTTCGTTCGCGGTCGTCGGCGGAATTATTTTATTGGCGGATCCGCTTTCCGGACGGCTTCGACTGATTGGCGCGCCTGATCCATTCCTGCCGCGGCGTCTGGTGAGTGGTTTGCGGCGCATGATCGGAGTCGGCTACGAATGGATTTGTCGCGGCGGTTCGGTTTCTCTGGCGGCATGGCTCGGCTCGCTGCCATTGATCTTCTGGTATTTTCATCTGATCACACCGAGCTCGCTTTTCGCGAATCTTGTCGTGGTGCCGATCGCATTTTTCATTTTAGCGATCGCGCTGCTGTCGCTGGTGGTGGCACCGATTGCTTCGGGCTTGTCCCTGATTTTCAACAATGCGAACTGGTCACTCGCGACGGCGGTGATCGCATTTGTCCAATGGTTCGCGCAGCTTCCTGGAAGTCATTATTACGTTGCCGAACCTGGTTGGCCGAAGAAACTATCCGCGAAAATCACAGTGCTGGATGTCGGCGCAGGTGCGGCCGTCCATCTTCGGGCTTCGAGAGCTGATTGGCTTTTTGATTGCGGGAGTGGCCGCGATTACGAGCGCGTTCTTCGGCCGTACTTGCACGCGGCAGGAGTAAATCGAATCAACGGGCTGTTGCTGACTCACGGGGATTCGCTCCACATTGGAGGCACGGAGAATCTTTTGCGCGACTTTGTTCCGACAGTTTTGATCGACAATTTGGCGACTGATCGTTCAACGGTCCATCGGCGGCTTCGCGAAATTTTTCCAATTCATCGATTGAATCTCATGAGCTTGAAAGCGGGTGAGAATTTTTCCGTTTCGTCTGATGTCGTTGGGAAAATTTTGTTTCCACCAGCGGACTTCACTGTGACCGCAGCCGACGATCAAGCATTCGTGGTTCAGCTATCAATCAAAACGATGAAGATTTTGTTTATGTCCGACAGCGGTTATGCGACTGAAAAATCATTGCTCGCATCGCGGTTTGATTTGCACAGTGATATCTTGATTAAAGGCCAGCATCATTCGGGTAATTCTGGCTCGGACATTTTTGTCGATGCAGTGCAGCCGCGATTGATCGTGGCGACGTCGCGTGATTTTCCACAACACGAACGAATCACGGATGAATGGGCGCAGCGGGTTCGAGCGCGCGGTATAAAATTGTTTCGCCAGGATGAAGCCGGCGCGGTGGAACTCGACTTCGGCGAGCGCGAGTGGCAGGCGCGGGCCTATCTCACGGGCGAGATTTTTCGCAGCGCTAATCGGTGAATCGGCAGGCCTAGGGCGCTAAATCGTCGTTCGAATTTCGTTAACGGAAGATCGGTCCAAGCCGGACTGACACTCGCATCGACAAGCGCAAATCCGGAATGATTTCGGGCAGTACCGCGAATCTGCTCAAAATAATCGAGTTGATCGGTAGCGATTCGGAAAAAGCCGTCATCCGCGAGTGCGCGATGAATTGCGTCAAGAAAATCTAGTTTGACGATGCGGCGGCGCTGATGGCGCCGTTTTGGCCAGGGATCAGGGAACAGCAAATAAAAGGTTTCGACCGATGCTTCCGGCAGGAGATAACGCGCGGCGTAGGTATTTTCGACGTTTAGAACCCGGACGTTTTCCAGTGCGGACGCTTTCTGACAGGTCTTGGCAACGCGCCCCACCAATCGCTCGATGCCAAGAAAGTTGTGGTCGGGATAACGCCGCGCCAATTCGCATAAGAACGAGCCGTCCCCGCAGCCAAGATCGACATGCAGCGGTGCGACGCGCCCGAAGATCGCAAGTAGGTCGAGAGGCGCGACATATGTCTCCGGGATCAACTCGATCACGGAATAAAAATGGAGCTATTGCGAAGCGATTCAACCTCGCAACGGCTAAAACTGGATCGCGGAACAGCTAGGCGGTTTGTTTTGGCGTGCCGAAACCAATCGCGAGCATTACAACCGCGAGCACAACGTGCAGCCAGGTATCTGCCGGATTATTGGACATCATATTGAGCAACATGCCATTGGGATTCATGAACCCAAGGATGGCGACGACCGCGTAGACAGCACCGAAGATCTGAAACCATAAACGGGCGGCTCCTGCTCCTGACATGGAAGCGATGAGGAAGATTGCGCCCGAGGCGATATGCACAATGCTGTGCGTCTTATTCACCATGAAAATGCCGAGAAGCATATCATTAGTGGTGATTCCGGGAACGAACCCGAGGATTCCAATCGCCAGGAAGACGATACCAAAAAGCATTCCGAGTATTCTAACCATTGCGAAACCTCCTATTGGTTTAAGACGTAACGCTTATGGCAGCGTGACCTGCCCCTGGCAAGCCAAAAGGGGTCAATTTATTCACAACGGCGACGCGGCGGAGCTGTCTAAGATCGACAATATGAGGCTCTTCCATTTCGCTTGTGTTTTACTGTTGTTTCTGGCTGCTGCGTCGGAGGCGCAAAATTCCCAGCCGGCAACGACGAAAACCGCGATTTTTGCCGGTGGTTGTTTTTGGTGCGTTCAACCTGCCTTCGACAAAGCGCCGGGTGTAATTAAGACGACAGTAGGCTACTGCGGCGGAACAGAACCCAATCCGACCTACGAACTGGTCGGTTCGGAGAGGACCAACTATCGGGAATCGATCCAGATCGTTTACGATCCGGCCAAAATTTCGTACGAGCAGTTGCTCGACATCTACTGGAAGCAAATCGATCCGACGCAGTCCGACGGCCAATTCACCGATATCGGTCCAAGTTACCGGGCCGCGATTTTTTATGGCAGCGATGAGGAAAAAAAGATCGCGGAAATGTCGAAGGAGAAGCTGGCCCACTCCGGGAAATTCAAAAAACCGATCGTAACGGAGATTCTGCCGGCAATGAAATTCTACTCGGCGGAAGATTACCACCAGAAATATTACCAGCAGAATCCGGAACACTTCGAAGCCTTCGAACACGGCTCCGGACGAGTCTCGTTCCAGAAGAAAAACTGGGGCGACAAACCGTAGTGGCACCGGTGCCTCCCGGTTGCTCCGCCTAGAATTTGTAAACTTGTGCCTGCTGCGATTCGACGAACTCTGCGCGGTCGACCGAAAGCGGCTCGTTCATGACTTTGCCCAATTCCTGAGCCAGAACAATGGCGATGGCGCGAGCGTCTCGAGTGTACACCGGGATCGGAAACGAGCCGGCGTTACGGTCATAGCCGTAAATGGTGCCGTCGGTTTCCCACACGCAGTAGGCGTGGCCGGCAGGATGATCGTTGTAACGCACGAGAAGAATTTTTGCCCAAAAACTCTTGTCCAGAGCATGCTGGGTCTTAACAACTGCCAAATAATTGCAGGCTGAAATAACGCAGCCGTTTAAAACGACGAGGTCACTCTGGCGGGGGGAAAGAATGACCGCCTGCTGGGGGCGGCAACTAAGGGTGATACAGGCGAGCAAGATGGCGGAGTGATAAAATGCTTTACCGAGAGCGCGAAAATTCATGAAAGCGGAAGCGGCTGCGTCTATTAGATTTATAGATTTTATAGCACCTCTGACCCCCGGATGTGAAGCTTTATTTTTCACCGTTGCAAGAAAATTGCACACGAACTGAATTTGGAGTGTTCGACCAGGTGGTGTCCCCGGTCCGTAGTCTCGGAGCGTGCCGGCAGACACCTAAGGCCCGCCTCCGCTTGGTTTACGGCGCGGCAGATCGCGACGCGGCGACCGCCTTGATCAGCTTCGCGACATAACTCTGCGTCGCGTGGTATGGAACGCCGCGCATTGGAACGGGTACGTTTGGTCAGCGCGACGTTGAGCAGACCAGCCGCCTCCCTGGCGTCTTCAAACAATAGTTCATAGAAATCTCCCAAGCGAAAAAGCAGAAGCGTGTCCGCCGGAATGCTGCTTCCTAGCCGCCGGTACTGCTGCATCATCGATGTGAGCGCGCCCTGCATCACCTGAGATTTGCACCAGTGTGCGCGAATTGCGAGGTCGCAATGCCAATTGTCAGAAATCTCTTGCTCCTGACAACCGTCTGACTCCAACTTGTCGCGCGGATATCATGAATTTTGTTATCTCCATATTTGGCAGTCGGTGGGTTTGTTTAGCGTTGCTTCTTGTTCCCGCAGCGCTGTTCTCGGCCGCGCCCGTGCAGAAAAATCCGCCGGTCAGGCCTGCTGATGCGGACTCACCGGTGTTGATTTGGGACGTTGATCCAAAACTGGAGAAGAGTTTGCCGCGGAACTTCCGCACGACTGACGACCCGATTAGAGCGAACAAGGGCCAAACCCGCTTAGACGCCGGCTTGGCCGATCTTCATGCTTCTGGCAGTGGCGAGTTTACGGCTGATGGTCTCAGGCTTTTGTTGGCGCGCACGCGCGGCCCAGTGACCGTTTTCGATTTGCGGCAAGAGACGCACATATTTGTCAACGGATTGCCCGTTAGCTGGTTCGCTACACGCGACTGGGCGAATGTCGGGCGCAGTCAAGGCGCAATCGAAGCAGACGAGAGTGCACGGGTGGAATCGCTTAAGCGTGGGAGTAAAATCGTTGTTAGGCCGGGCGCTGCCGTTAAAAAACCCGGTGTTAGTCCGAGTATACCGCAGAATGTAACCGTCGAGCACGCGAGCACGGAAAGTGAGTTTGTTAAGCCCAATCACGCGGCTTACGTGCGTGTCACCGTAACGGATCATTGCCGGCCCCTTGATGACGAAGTCGATGGATTTATTCTCGCGGTCCGCGCGCTTCCAGAAAATGGTTGGGCGCACTTTCACTGTGAAGCGGGCCGCGGACGGACGACCACCTTCATGGTGCTTTACGACATGCTGCGAAACGCAGCTCGCGTCCCGATGGAGGACATTGTGCGCCGTCAGCAATTACTTGGGTACGACTACGACGTACTCCGTCCCGCCAAGCTGGAAGACTGGCGGGCACCGTACACCGACGACCGGATTGCGTTTGTCCGCGCGTTCTATAATTACGCGCGCGCTAACCCTGGTGGCTTCCCGCAGCTTTGGAGTGAATGGCTGAAATCGAGTGCGCAGTGATTGTCTAGTTTCCAGGTTTTGCATTAGCCGATCGCTGCTTTACATGGCGAGCGTGACCCAGAAAGGCTAGTCTTCCACCAATACGGCCCGCCTACGCTTTGCTCCGGCGTGTGCCCTGAAGCTTTCGGGGCTGGAGGCGAGGGGAGTTGAACCCCTGTCCTCGTCGCTATCCACGCAAACATCTACATGTCTATCCGGTGAGATTTTTGAGAAGCCGACGTTGCACCGGCACACTGCCGACTTCCGAGCGTCCACGAATTTCCTTCACCGTCCGGCGCGGTCGCTCCGCCGTCCGATTAGCCTGCTGTCCACGTTTGGCGCCGTAGCAGGCGTCCAACTCCAAACGTCACGGTCAATTAAGCCGCGAGAGCGAGATCTTGGTGATCTGCGTTTATTTGTTTTGGCTCGGTTTTTTACGAGGCCAACGAACCATCCTCGACATGCCGTCTGCGCTTCCAACGATGAGTCGAAGCCAATACGCCCCCGTGTCACCAACATACGACGTCGAGCCTTCTTCGGCAAGCCGGTCTGAGGCGAAGCCGCGGGCTAAACGTTTGTCATACAAACTCCGACACGAAAAATATGTGAACGTTTGCGCTAGATCGGGTTCAATGGAGTAATGCGAACGCTGGCGTACGTTGCACCAAACGCTTTGGTGGCATCGTCTTCCCACATGGCTGGAATGTTCTGGCGAAACTGGCTAACGCGGTCGCGCTTTGCGCTCACAGCAGCCTGTCTCATTATCACTGCTTGCCTTGGATACGTCGATTACATCACCGGCTACGAGCAAACCTTTCTTTTGTTTTACTTGGTGCCGATCGGGCTTGGAACATGGTTCGGCAGCTTTTGGTTGGGTCTGTCGATTTCTGTCCTTAGCATCGCCGCTTGGATAATCTCCGATATCGCGGCCGGCGTGCCCACAGTCGGCTTGTGGAATATCGGCATGGCGCTCGGATCGTATGCTGTTTTTACGGCGCTTCTTTCCAAGCTGCGCACCCTATTGAAGGAACTTGATCAACGCGTGCGCGATCGCACAGCTGCGCTTAAACGTGAAATGGGCGAGCGCGAACGCCTCGATCAGGAAATCGCCGGGGTCGCCGACCGCGAGCGTCGGCGGCTCGGCCAAAATTTACACGACAGTCTCGGCCAACATTTGACCGGGACAGCCCTTGCCGCGCAGGTCCTCCGCGAAAAACTAGCGGAACGGTCCGCGACTGAGGTCAAAGACGCGGACAAAGTCGTGCAGTACATCGAGGATGGAATTGATCTCACTCGGAACCTCGCCCGCGGTTTCTTCTCACCGGAATTGGAAGCGGACGGGTTGAATGTCGCATTGCAGGGTTTGGCCGCGAACGTCACTGAACGATTTGGTGTCCCCTGCAGGTTCAGAGGAGACGATACCGTTCGCGTCGGCGATAGTACCACTGCCACGCAGCTTTATCACATCGCGCAGGAAGCGGTTATGAACGCGATCAAGCATGCAAGCGCGAACAAGATAGACATCGCTCTGACGCGGAACGGCCGCAAATTAACTCTGGCTGTTTCGGACGATGGTCGCGGATTTCCACAAAGAATTCCGGAGCCGCCTGGCCTCGGTCTGCGCTTGATGATGCACGGAGCTTCCCTGATTGGAGGTAGGCTCGACATCGCAAATAATCCCGCTGGCGGCACGTTAGTGACATGCAAGTTGACCGGGCGGCAGGCCACTGATTGAAACCCAAACTTTATGAATCAAAAATCATCCAACGGAGTTGCGCGCAAGCGCCGAGTCTTCATCGTTGACGACCATCCGCTCGTTCGCGACGGACTCGCTAATCTCATCAATCAACAAAGTGATCTGACTGTTTGCGGAGAGGCGGAGGATTCGGCCGGAGCGATTGCCGGAATCGAATCATCCCGGCCCGATGTCGCATTGATCGACATTTCGCTCAAGAACGAGTCCGGTCTTGAGTTGGTCAAGACATTACAAACGAAATGTCCGCAAGTCGCCTTGATCGTGCTCTCCATGCACGACGAGGAGCTTTACGCCGAGCGGGCATTGCACGCCGGTGCGCGCGGATACGTGATGAAACGCGAGACCACGAAAAATGTTCTCACTGCGATTCGCCGCGTCGTTGGAGGCGACATTTATGTCAGCGACCGCGTAGTGAATTCAATGGCGCGACGCATGAGTTCACGGAAAAGCGCGGCCGCTACGCCGGTCGAACGATTAAGCGACCGCGAACTGGAGATTTTTCGATTGCTCGGCCAAGGCAGAACGCCATCGCAGATTGCGGAGGATTTGCGTCTGAGCTTGAAAACCGTGCAGGCGTATTGCGCGCGAGCGAAAGAAAAATTCGGCGTCACTTCACTCACTGAATTGCTGCGGGCAGCAATTCGCTGGGAAGACGCGATGCACGTGAAGTAGATGTCGATCTAGGAAGATGTCGATCTAACACGTGCCGGACGAATGCTGGCGGCCGCGTTGGCGAGATCTCGCGTGGCCACTAGCAGTTCACAGAAATTCCCCAATTGCTCCAGTATCGCGGGCGGATTTAGCTGGAGCTCTTCAAACTGGAGGCGCTGATAGTTCGGGGAGGCAGCGAGTCGCTCTCCGGCGGTAAGGTAGGTTTGGACAAGTTGCGCGCAGTAATCGAGGTCCGCGAGACTGGGCGTGGGCGGATCGCCCACCGCTTGAAAATTCAATTCCCGCTCACGAATGCTTGATGCTGCCGCATGTGTGTCTCGGACCACGTGGACAATTCGCGCTTCGGGAAAAATTTCCAGCCAGGCAGGAGCGAACAACGTAGTGCGCGGTTCCTTCCAACCCCATCGCGCACCGAAATTGAGCCGCATTTGGAGCCAGAGTCCCTTGGGATTGCGGCGATAACCAAAGATCCGAGCGAAATCGCGGCGAACATTTGTCCGCAGATAGGAACTGCAATCCTGCTTCCCTTCTGCGGTTCCCATCCATCTTAGGAATGGCTGCGGATTATACCAAGCCGCTCCAACTCGCTGCAGATAATCCTCGTGCAATTTTTGCAACGGTCGCGACTCACGATGACTATCGAGATGCTGACCAATTTGTAATCCAAGCAGTTCCAGCGCGCGGGCGGTCGCAGTTGTGCCCGAACGATGCGCACCGACGATAAGCACAGGCGGACGTTGTCGACCTTTCATCGGCGGCTCGTCACGCCGTGTAACCGAAGCGCGCGTCCAGATGTTTGAGCGCGTCGGCGGCAAATTCCTGGTCCTCCGGCGAAAGATAATCGCGATAGCCACCTACTTTGCCGCGACGCACCTTGAACGATTCCGGATTGCGAACATCGCGCGAGCGCAGAATTTTGGAATCGAACACACCTGCAACTTCCAGCCGTTGCATGTTAGCGAAGTCGGAAAACTCGAGCGCGTATTTAAATGCTTCCGGATCGGGCGAACTCTCACCCAGAGTTGCCAGAATCGCGCGGAAGTTTTTTTCCGGCGCTGCGCGCAATGATTCGTAATGTAGAAGCGTAAAGTTTTTGCGGCGTCCGAATTCGGCGAACCAGTTATTCATCGTTTTGATGATGGAAAGAATTCCGTAGCGGCGATCGCGAAGCAGATCGCCGATGCTTTTCTCTTTCAATTCCTGCGGTGTTTCGCGAGTGCGATGGACCAGTTGCATGTAAAGCGAGACGAAGGCATCGCGCGGATCGCGCACGAGAAGAATAACGTGAGCCCGGGCGAGTTCCCTTGCCGGCACCAGATATTTGCCGCGAACGCGCTCCCACAGCGTCGCCTTCATTCGCTGTTCGGCGAAGTCGTGAGAAAAAATCATGCGCGGAATGTCCGGCTCGTGATAACGGTCGGGGCGGAGCGTGAATGGACGACTAGTGCGTTTACAGAAATACGCGCAGAGAAAAGTGCGCACCCAGGTGCGGCCGCTTTTCGGGACCGAGATGACGACCGCGTCGCCACCGGAAAGCTCGCGCGCGCGACTGCTGAAGTTCCATCGTCCAAAACTGCGACGTCCTATGGAATCAGCCGATTCGCCCGGAATGCGCGCGACTTCGCGCAATAGCTTCACGTAGCCCTCGGCGAAGCTTTCCAAGGAATAGCGTTTCTCGATCAGCTCGCGCCCGCGCAATCCAAAAGTTCTTCGTTGCTCCGCGTTCTGAATCAAACTGCTGAGCGCTTCAATCCAATCCTCCTGCGTTCTTGCCAGAAAACCATTTTCGCCGTGAGAAATGATTTCATTGTTCACGCCAACATCGGAGGCAACCACGGCCGTCCCTACTCCCATGTATTGCAAAATTTTGTAACCACATTTTCCCCGTGTCCAAACCGAGTCCCACAGCGGCATAATTCCGATGTCGAAGCTCGCGAGATTGGCCTGTTCCGTTTCCAACCGCCATGGATCGTTCTCGACGTGCACTCCGTCGAGTTGAAGCGGTTTGTCGGACACGACCTTCAGTTTTAGTCCAGGAAACATTTCGCTCAGCCGCTGCAACGCGGGCTGGATGTGCCGCAGATAGGGGAGGCCATCGCTTAGCCCAACCCAACCGATCGTTAGTCCCGGATCGCCGAAGTTTTGTTTCAAATGATAACGGCGAAGATCGATCGAAGTCGGCAGAATAATTGCTCGGCGACCGGCCGCTTCCGCGAAGCAGGCAAGAAAATCATTGCCCGCCACGACCGCGGCGCAGTGTCTGACCGTTCGTAGGAATTTCTTGAAATCTTTGCCACGTAACGGCCGGCGATGTTTTTGGTCGCGAAACATCACCGCGTCGTCGAAATCGAAAAGGATGCGGCGATTAGCACGCTGCAAGAGACCGAGCTCGAATTCGTTGAAGCCGATTGTTTTGAAAAGAACAACTACGTCATGCCGACGTGCTTCTTTGAGCACGCGCAGTCGCTCGGTCACGCTGGAACGTCGTGTTGGAACTACCGTCGCCTCGACGCTAAGACCGGCATAGTAATCAAGACAGTCCCGCAGACGCAGCCGCGTGCTGGGAGCGTTACCATGTTCAACGACACAAAGTACTTTCATTCAAGTGGCTGCGAAGAATCCCTTTTCCTACAACTTCCTTGCCTGCCATTCCAGCGGTTAAGATCGCGCTCTTCCCGCCGAAGCGCTATTGCGCCGCGACAGCTTAAACTGTAGCCGCTTCGCTCTGCGAAGGGCGATGTTGATCTGCCACCTTTCGCGTCGCCGGGAGGGCGACGGCTACAGCTCACACTCTGCCCGTGCCCCACCGCCGGTGGAGAAAACGCTCCCAGGGCGAGAACAAAATTTTGTCCGCCAACAACCCGATGATGACGATTACCAGCATGATGCCGATGACTTGGTCCATTGCGTTTAGTTCGCGTCCGTAATGGAGGAGATGTCCGAGGCCAAAACCGGTCAGGATCGTCACGTAAATTTCTGCTGCCATCAATGAACGCCACGCAAACGCCCAGCCCTGTTTCATTCCGCTGACCAGATAAGGAAGCGAAGCTGGCAAGAGGACGTGCACCCATTTGTGAAACGGACCTGAGCCCATCGTCCGCGCCGCCCGCGCGAAGATCGGCGGAATAGTGCGCACGCCGGTGTCGGTCGCGATCACAACCGACCAGACCGTTCCCATGATCACGACAAACAACATCGCCCCTTCGGTTTGTCCGAACCACAGTAACGCCAGCGGCACCCAGCAAACACTCGGTAGCGTCTGCAAACCAAGCGCGAGCACTCCGATCGTATCTTCCACGAATTTCGAAGACGCAGTCAGTAGCCCGAGTGGCAAACCAATCGCCAGACCAGCAAAATATCCGAGCAACAAACGCCGCAATGTCACGGTCGTGGCCTGCAACAAAGTGCCGTCCCGAAAAGCACTCGTTAGATATTCGGCGACGCTCCCAGGCGATGGCAACAGAATCGGAGACCAAATTTTTGCTCGCACGATTAGGCTCCAAATCGCGACCAGCGCGATGAAGAACAAAACCGCAAGCAACGTTCGTCTCATATTTGTGCCGGCGTCGCGTTTGGCATGTAGCCTTTCAGCGCGTGGGTTAATTGCGCCGCGTGCTGTGCGATCTCGATGCTGTTGAAATCGCGCGGGCGAGGAAGTTTGACCTCAAAAATCTCGTCAATCCGCCCCGGCGTTGGCGACATGATCATAACGCGATCAGCGAGACAGGCCGCTTCACGGACGTTGTGTGTGACAAAAATGATTGTCTTGCGCCGCTTCTCCCAAATCCGCTGGATGTCTCTGTAAAGCTGTTCGCGCGTCATCGCATCGAGGGCAGCAAACGGTTCGTCCATGAGCAGGACCCTCGGGTTCGGCGCGAGTGCACGTGCCAGCGCCACGCGCTGTTTCATTCCGCCGGAAAGCTCGTGCACGTTTGTTTCCATGAATTTTTCCAAACCGACCAGACGAAGAAAGAATTTTGCAACCTCACGTCGCTCGGAATTGCGCAAGCCAGGTTTTAATCGCAGACCGAACATCACGTTGCCGAACGTATTCAGCCACGGGAAGAGCGCTGATTCCTGAAACATCACGAGTCTATGCCGGCCCGGCGCGAGGACCGGTTGATTGTCCGCCAGCACCTGACCTTTGTCGGGTTTTTCCAGCCCGGCGATGATATCGAGCAAGGTCGATTTGCCACATCCGCTCGGTCCGACAATGACGATGAACTCGCCCTCCGCGACATCGAAAGAAACATCATCGAGCGCATGGATGGTTTGTCGTTTTTGCTGAAACCATTTCGAGACATGATCGACCACCAGCTTGGCCGGGGGCGGCCCACGCAGTTCTTCCTGTAGTGACATTAGAGCTTCTCGAAAAGCTTCGAAAGATCGGGCGCAGTCTTGATGAAACCCGCGCGCACCGAATTTTGCATGAACTTCTCGACGGCCGGGCGGGGCGTGTCCGCTGTAAACACAATTCGCTTCCATGCCGACGCGATGACTTGCGGCGTCATGTCGCTTTTTGTTTCTTCGAGCAACTCGGCTTTGATCAAGCGCTGTGCTTCTTCCGGATTTTTAACGATCCAATCGGTCAGCTCCGCGTGTGCTTGCGCGAATTTTTTTGCGAGGTCGCGTTGTTCGCTTAGAAACTTCACGCTCGAAACGAGGACAGTCGTCGCGACTTCCTTTTCTTCGACAATCACTTTTCCGGATGCTTCCTGCTCCAAACGCGACAACCACGGCTCCACCGTCCAGACCGCGTCGACTTTTTTTCCGCGAAATAATCCGAGTTGGTCCGGGTTCTGTGTCGGGATCACTTGGACGTCGCCGCCGAGCTGAGTGATTTTTAATCCGCCTTCCGTCAGCCACGCGCGACACGAGATGTCCTGGGTGTTGCCTAGTTGCGGCGTCGCGATTTTCTTTCCGCGAAAATCCGCGGGCGCTTTCAAGTTTTGGTCTGGCTGAACAACCAATCCGGCGCCGCCGTTGGCCGCGCCACCAATCAGACGAATCTCTTCGCCTCTCGATTTAGTGTAAGCATTTAGCGCCGGCCCGGAGCCGACGTACGTCAGATCGATCGACTTGGCGAAAATCGCTTCCATTGCGCTCGGCCCGGCGTTGTAAACAAACCATTCCATTTTGGTTCCTTCACCGAGGCGCTGCTCAAACCACCCTTTGCCTTGGCGGGACAGCGCGTGTGCGATTACACCCTGCGCATGAGTGATGTTTGGAAAATGGCCAACCCGAATTTTTGTTTGCGCAGAAACTGATCCCGGCGTGAGAGCGGCCAGTAAGATCGACAACGCCAAGATCGACATCTTCATGAGTGAATGTCGATCTTGTCAGAGATTCGGCACAACAACAAATGCCGAAAGCTCGATAACTACCTCAGCGGCCGCGCGACCAGGATTCCCGAATCGCTCCGATACTTCTTCAGGTAATCTGAAAGCCGCGAATCGACGACCACGCGGTCGTAATTGTGCGGGGCCGACGCATGCAAAAAGTGCAAAACGCCGTCGGGGGGGCGCAGCGCCAGGCCAACATGCGATGTCGAATACAAACGTCCGTCGTGTGAAACGATTCCGATGATGTCGCCGCTTTCCAGTTTTGGTTCGATTTTCGCGACTCGATTTTTTGGAATTTGGTAGAGCGGTCGCCCTGAAACGTCCGCTTCCATTCTCGCAAGCGGTCCGAGCAGCGATTTGTTCGCCGCCAAGTAACGATAATGCCGCCACGCAACGGTCATTTCATGCGCCGCGTGTGGCACGCTCTTGCCGCCAAGCTTCGTTGTCAGGTCTTCCACCAGTCCGCGCTTGTCGTTGTCGTAGAGCCAGTCCTCCAAATAGTGCAGGCGCGAGAGATATTCGCCGGTGCACACGCCGCCCCGATACCGATCGACTTCGATGTAATGCAAAAAGTTTTCCGGCGTCCAATTCGCTTCCGGCTCATTCAGCATCCGCGCAAACGCGAGCGACGTTTCAAAAAATGTCCAGCAATCGAGTCCATTGAAATTCACCGACGGCGACTCGATTCGATTGTCGATCTCGAGCGTATACGATTTGTAACGCGTGCCGGTGAGCGCTTGCCCGACCGTCGCTGTCCGCTCGCCAATCGGTAGCGATTTCCAATCGTTGCTCTTGGCCAACGAAACCAATCGATTGAATTGGTCCTGCCCTTTGAAAACTGTCTTGAACGGCAACCGCGTCTCGACCGCAAACGCCGTCGCGCAAATCAAAAGAATCGGAATAAAAATCCTCCAAGCCCTCATAGCGGACAGAACTGAAAGCCAAATCCCTGCGCAATCAAGTTGGAGGTGTCAGTGTCCCTCAGCGGCAGATGCTCCCTCTTCTTCCTCTCCCTCAGGGAGAGGATTGAGGTGAGGGTGGGATGTGCGATCGCTGGCGACGATCCGTGAATCGATCTCGCAGCGAATACGCCCGCGATTTGAGAAATTCCTTCGGCCGTTCCCCGCGAATCGGTTTCATGAAATAACGCAACGAACGCCGGCTCAACCGCGGCTCGTAACCAAACTCCGGCATCAAATCGCGGCAGTGCCATTCCACCCAGCCAACTTCGTCTTCGTGAAGTTCGTTTTTCCACCGCGTCACCGGCGCGGTGCTGATTTCGGTAAAGCGAACACCGGCCGCTGAGTTTCCCACCCACGACCGTCCAACTTTCGTCGGATTCAGAACAATTTCAGGATCGAAATTGATCTCGAGATAATCGCACACCTTTTGCATCGACATCTTGGGATCGAGCGCGAGGTTTTCGTAGCCGACGACCAAACCGGGAATTTCGCGATCGCGAATCTTTCTCGCCAGCTTTGCTGCGGCCCGCCAGTGCGCCACGACGTAATAAACCGAGAAGTGTCGGGTCTTTCTCGTGCTCTCGAGTGCGATCTGCGCCGCGAGCAGCGCGCGCGGATCGCGCATCGTCAGCAATAGCTTCGACCTTGGGAATCGATTAAAAATCTCCGGAACGTAATTCCGATTCGCCGGAGTTTTTTCAATCCAGCGCTTTATCCGATCGAGCGGAGTGCCGACGACTTGCGCGTACGACTCCATCATCAGCACCAGCAAATCTCTGTTCGCGTTCGCCGGATTAAAGGCCACGCGCTCGAACGTCTCGAGAAACGCTTTCTTTGGAAACTCGGCGTAATCCTGTCGGCCGCGCATCGCTTGAAATCCGAAAAGCACGTTGGTCCACGATTCCTTCGTCAGGTAATCGAACTGCGCCCGCCGTCCGCGCGCTCCGTACTTGGTTAGCACCGTTGGAAAATAGGCCGTGTCCTGCGGCATCACCAGCAGCTCGGGATGGCTGTCGAGGAGCGAGATCAGCAGCGTTGTCCCGGATTTCGCCGCGCCCGCAATGAAACAGGCGCGCTCATCGAACGGCAAATTTTCCATCGACATCAACCTAAATCTGGTGGCCTAACCACACAAACCGCCGATCATTTCCTGTAGCCGTCACCCTCTGGCGACGTGGGCGCGTCCCACAGGGACGTGGCTACCAACTTTTGTCATTCCGAGCGGAGTCGAGGAATCTCCAAATATTTCCGACTGCACTCAAAGCGAGAGAATAGTAAGAGATGTCTCGACTTCGCTCGACATGACAACAGAACCGCCCTCCCTCACCAAAACCTCCGTCGCTGAACGCGCCGATACGTTGCTGTCGGAATACCGAGAAATAATAGGAAGCATTCCGCCCGAAGCCGGTTTCGGCGGAATTTGGGAGAGCGAAATGCTTTTGTTTTACGCGACCGTTCGGCCGTTCGCACCGAAACAGATTCTCGAGTCTGGTCGCGCCCGCGGCAAAAGCACGCTCGTTCTCGCCCATTGCTTTCCCGAGGCGCGCATCGTTAGCGTCGAATACGATCGGCAATCAGAAAACGCCGCCGCGGCTGAGGCCAAACTCAAATCGTGCCCCAACGTTGAGCTGCTTTACGGCGATTCGCGAAAAATTTTGCCGCAACGATTGCAAATCGGCGACGCCGTTTTGATCGACGGTCCGAAAGATTTTCGCGCCCTCAAGTTGGCTGTCGATCTTCTGCGCACCGGGAAACCGAGTACTGTTTTCATTCACGATTTCCCGACCGGCTCGCCGCAGCGAAAATTTGTCGAGCGCAATTTTCCTAAAGCGTTCTTCGGCGACGATCCGCTCTTTCAGCGCTTTCAAAGCTTGGATTCCGAACGCGACCCTCGCCGAAATCCGCAGCGCCGCTACGGAATTTTCGTGTGTCTGCCGCCACGACTGCCAACGCCGTATTTTCTATTGCGACTCCGACTAATGCTTCGCGGCAATCCGTGAATGTTTGATTCAATTCGCGACGCTTATATCGTTCCTCGACTGTGCCGAATCCTTTTTCGAGAAAGCGAAAGATAGTTCGCCAAACTTCTTCGGGTGGTGGGAAAAAATCGACCCGGGTCAAGCTGCGTCCCGGCAGCGATTGGACTAAACGTAATTTCATTACCAGCGTTTGGATTCCGACGCTATTCACAAAACGTTCCGGCGCCCGCGCCCGTCCGCTGTTTCCAAAAGTGCAGCCCGGCCAGATTTGTATTACCTGGATCGGGCACGCCTCTTTTTTGCTTCAAACACACGAGGTCAACGTGCTGATCGACCCGATCTGGTCGATGTGGCTCAGCGTGATCAAGCGATTGAAGGAGCCCGGATTTCACATTCATCATCTCCCGTCGATCGATTTCGTGCTCGTGACCCACGCGCACTTCGATCATCTCGATCGCCGGACGTTGCGCAAAGTCGCGTCCGATCAGCCGATTGTTGTGCCGGTTGGCGTTGGACGCCTGGTGCATCGGCTCGGCTTCAACATCGTCCATGAGCTCGACGAATGGCAGACGATCGAACTCGGCCCGCTCAAAGTCTCACTTACGCCTGCGCGTCATTGGGGCGCGCGCTTTCTTGCTGATACCCATCGCGGCTTTGGCGGTTTCGTAATCGGCGCAAACGGCCGCTCTGTTTTTCATTGCGGCGACAGTGCTTATTTCGAAGGATTCAAAGAGATCGGCGAACGGCACAACATCGAGATCGCGCTTCTGCCGATCGGCGCTTACGATCCGCCGCTCGCGCGCGAAGTGCACATGAACCCGGAACAAGCAGTGCGCGCCTTCAACGAGCTCAAAGCGAAGACGCTCGTGCCGATGCATTACGGCAGTTTCCGTCTCGGTTATGAACCGCTCGAAGAACCGCTCGAGCGTTTGCAGGAATCCGCTCGCGTTCACGGGATCCAAGACAAGGTCCTTGTCATGACCGAAGGAAAACCGGTCGTCCTGTAAGAAAATAATTGTCTCGCCACAGATGGACGCAGATGAAACACAGATTCTTTCTGCGTCTGTGAAAATCCGTGTTAATCAGTGGCCAAATTTTCCCGGCGCAATCATTGCCGGCCTAATCGTTGTCGGGTTCTGCTTCTTTCTCCTTTGGCACGATCCGCTCGTTTTTTGGAATGACGACTACCAATTGTCGGTCTTGCCGGTGTTCGCGGACGTCGCGCGCAGCTGGAATGAAGGTCGTCTGCCGCTGCTCAGCCCGTACTCATGGGTCTGCAGCAATCTCGGGGGCGAATTCCAGTACGGAACGTTTTCAGTTTTTATAAACGCGGCCGTCATTCTGATTTGGAAATTTCCACTCACGTTTTCGCAACAGGCGGCCGCGCTTTCGATCACGCATCTTTTCGTTCTCGCCGCTGGCGCGTTTCTGCTCGCGCGCGATCGCAAACTTTCCGTTTCATTGTCGATCTTCGTCGCACTGATCGCGTCGTTGAACGGCTGGATCGTCTGCTGGGGCGCAACTGATTGGTTCGGCGCGCTCGGCGCATTCGCGTGGTTACCATGGGCGTGGTGGGGTCTCGAACGGGCGTTGGACCGAAAACGAACTCGCTGGAGGTTTCTTTGGCCGGCGCCGTTTGTCTACCTGGTCGTCACCGGCGGTTTTCCCTACACGGTTTTAATGCTCGTGCTCTTGATCACATGGCTGTCGATCAAATCTTTAGTTGAAACGAAAAGTTGGATGTCGATCTCGCCGATGCTGAGCAGCGCCGCACTCGGCTTTGGATTATCAGCGCCAGCCTGGCTGGCGATTTTGGATTACGTCCAAGGTTCCGCGCGCGCGTTGTATGCAAGCGCCGCGCATTGGCAATGGGTCGTCCCGTGGCGCGCTTTGCCTGGATTAATTCTTCCCTGCTGGACGGTAAACTGGGCCGATTTCTCCACACGTTATCTTCCGCACACCGCCACTGAGTTGGCGTGCGGGCTTGTTGCGCCGGCAGCTCTCATCGCCGGATTCATCTGGCGACCGCGGATGCTGGCACGGCGAATGAAATGGGAGCTGATTCTGCTCGCGATTTTGTTGGTGCTCTGCATGGTTCCAACTGCGGGAGTTTTTCGCTGGAGCTTTCGTTGGCTGCCGCTCTTTCATCTCGTGCTCGCACTTTGCGCGGCCCAAGTGCTGCATGTCCGACCAGGCTCGCCCACTGGCTCAACAACAGTCCTGGCGCTGATCGTCGTGACAATTCCGATGTCGATCTTCGGCACGGCGGGTAACTTCGGCCCGACGGTCGCTTGGCTTTACTTTCAGATCGCTGTCATCTGGGCGCTTTGCGAATTATTTTTGCCTGGTATCAGACTGCGCGAATGGGCCCCGCCAGCCGTCACGTTTGCTGTCTTGCTCGCAACTTATTTTTGTATTCCGCCGAATTGCGGTGTGCCGAAATACAGTCTCAGTCAGCAACTGCTCGATCCGGCGCCGCTCGATCGGCAACGCTTATATCTCAGTATCTATCCGGGCGCTGAATCAAATTATCGCGTGGAAAAGAAATCGGCGCCTGTTGGCCAGCTCGTTAGGCCAGGTAGCACATCGCTGTGGGCAGGCCTGCATTTCATCAACGGTTATAGTCCAATTCTCCCGGCCGGCGTCGCGCGCGAATTCGATTTCCGCATTCATGGCGAGATCAATCCGCACCAGGCCGAGTATCTTGTCTGGAGTCAGTCGAATTCGAATGGGCTGCTGGCGCAACTCGGTGTCGATGGAATCGTCGTTGCGTGGGATTCAGGCATCGATCCGGTGCTAGGTCCGGATTGGGAGTTCGTTGCTTCAACCGAAGAGGGTGCTCTTTATCATCGAATCGGTCCGCCGTTGGCGCGTGTTCGCTCAGTCACATCGATCGATTCCAAACCGAACGAGCAATTTGTCGCGGCGACAGTTTCTCAAATCGATGATTCGCGAAATCATGTGGCGGCAGGTGTCGATGTTCCAAGTGGGGGCGCCTCTGCACTTCTGACTTTTTCGCGACCTTTCTTTCATGGTTACGAAGCGCGGCTCGGAAATCAGAAGCTTCAGGTCGATTCTTACCGCGGCTTGTTTCCGATTGTCGAAGTGCCGAGCGGTTTGCACGGAAAGCTCAGTCTCATTTATCGGCCGGCGTGGCTCGTTCTCGGCGCGGGATTGTCGATCTTATCTGCGGCAATTTGGTTGCTTGGATTTCTCGCCGCCGCGCGCGGACGCTTCGGATGAAACGGTTCCTACCGGAAAAAACGACGCTCGCACGCTGCGAATTCGCCGCCGTTCTGCGGATTTGGATCGGTCTTGGTTTCGACAACTGGGACAAGCAAATTGCTTGCTTGCTTCGAAGCCACGCTGTTGAAACCGAACGGGTGGCGCTGAACGAAAAGCAATCCATCGATCCGCGCGAGCATGAAGAGGTGTTTGCCTTTTCGGGATGGCGCGATTAGCCGTTTCCGCGCAGATCAGTTCGCGAACGTAAACATCTCAACCGGCTGATCGGCGCCTTTCACCGCTTGTCGCGGGAGTTCTCTTCAACTGTCTCCACCTTTGCGCCCAGGAATTCATTCAGTAAGCCGACGGCCTTGGTCGGCGGAAATGTGCGGAACACGCTGTAAACGCTCGAATATCA
>WNFX01001836.1_pt1 | contig 21588 bp, 21 predicted proteins | sample 5400111 | NCBI WGS metagenome assembly WNFX01 (sample SAMN13153363, study PRJNA577476) | soil metagenome | isolation source: 40 cm soil or saprolite under grassland replicate 1 | place: USA:California | collected 2016-06-15 | reverse complement strand
GCCTACCACCAGCGACTGGTCGCGTCGGGCAAGACCACTCGCGAGGCCCGACGCTGCGTCAAGCGGATGCTCGCCCGCTACTTCCACCGCAAGCTCTGCTCGCTGCCGGCCCTGGCCTTGACAACATAGAAGCGTCCCGGCGGGACGGCGAATTCGGCCGGGCTACAATGCGCGCCGAGCCCAGGGGCGTAGCTCAGTTGGTAGAGCGGCGGTCTCCAAAACCGTAGGCCGGGGGTTCGAGTCCCTCCGCCCCTGCTCATCTTCAACCGGTGCAACCCCCCGGCGAGCAGACCGGAGCGTGAGTTCCGCGACGATCGGGCCGCTATGAGGTTGGGTTCGTTACCGCCTGCGCCTCGATCGCCTGTCCTCTCGTAAACGGCAACGCCACGGCCGCGCCGACGAAGTAGCCAACGAGCACGGCGGCGATCGCCTGACCACTGCTCGGCTTGTTGACCATGTTCCAGAGGATCCCGAGGACGATGCCCGGATTTGCGAAGGTCACGACCCAGAGAACGGGATCGCGTGCCAGGCGGCGCGCGGAATCGCCGAGCGGTCCTGGGCCATTCTCGGCCAGCGCATGCTCGAGTGCCTTGGCACGGAGACCCGCGAGGAGCGGACCCTGGAGCGCGACGATGGCCAGAGCCACGATCGAAACGTCGATCCAACGGGTGCTCCACGTCCAGACATCGCTCGTCATATAGGCGCCTGTGGAAAACAGGCCGAGGACGGCGACCGGGAACACGCGCTCCGCTTTGCCGGCGAGCATGCCCCATGGCAAAGCATCGGCGAGAGTTTGCGCCGATCGCAAGCGGAACAAACAGACGCCGACCACCGCCGCTGCACCGATGCCCAGGAGCAAGAAAAGGACGTGCAGATACAACACGGTGCGGTAGGTATCCATCGGTCTCCTCAGATTTAGGGGTCGGACGGCGGTCGCCCTGATCCGCCGGTGACGATTACAGCAGGTCGCCTGTCTGACGTCCATGGGCCGTTCGGCCCATGGCGCCTGTCAGCGCCGTGCTGTTGAGTTGGCCGCGGATTCTCCGTATCCTGCTGCTCGCCGTCCTGGTTTTCACTGTCGCTGCGGCCGCCCCCCGGCCAGGCTCATCGACGAATCTGACGCACCTGAAGATCATCGTCGGCGTCACCGACGACACCGCGAAATGGATGAGCCGACAGGTCGGAATCGTGGGCGTACATCGCGACCTGCGATTGATGGCGGTGCGCGTGACCATTCCCTGGAAGCCCGGGCAGGTCCGGCCTACGAAGCTGCAACAGGTTTACCTGCGCCGGATCGCGCGAATGTCCAGCTGAACGACCGCGTCATCCTCTCGGTCTACAACGTCGCGCGATACGCCCCCGCCGCACCGCCCGCTCGCGACCAGTACTGCGCGTTCCTGCGCGGCGTCGTGCGACACATTCCCCTCATCCACGACGTCGAGATCTGGAATGAAGCCAACTCGCCCGCCTACTGGCCGCAGGACGATGGCGCAAGAACGTACGGCTTGCTGCTCGCGCGTTGCTACGACGCGCTGCACAATCACCCAGGCCCGACCAACGTCATCAGCTCGACCGCCTCGCGGCACGATCCCGCCGGGTTCGTCTTCGAGCTCGGCGCTGCGTATCGCGCGAGCCCGCGGCTCCGCCCGCTCTTCGACACGTTCGGGCACAACCCGTACCCGGAGAACTCCGCGGAGCCGCCCTGGATCCTGCACGAGAACTCCGACCTGATTGCATGCTCGATGAGGACAGGCTCGGAGGCTGGCAGTCCGGCCTGCTCTCGCGCGACGGATCGCGCAAGCCTTCGTACGACGTCTTCAAGTCGGCGATCGCCGACGTCCGCCGACGGGACACCGACTGCAGCAAGGTCCGCGGCGCCCCGGCCGGATGAGCGAAGCGCAAGAAAGGCCCCGAAACGGCATCTACCCGGCGGCGAGATGGGGACGTCGGTCAGAGGGGCTTCTCTATCTCGCCTTCTTCTGCGCGGTAGGCTGCGCCGCCGTGCGCGTCTCATTTCTCGTCCCCGCCTACAACGAAGCGGCGACCATCGTCGAGCTACTCGACCGCGTCTCGCGGCTCGAGCTCGAGAAACAGATCGTCGTCGTGGACGACGGCTCGACCGACGGCACGGGCGAGCTCATCGAGAAGTGGCGGAGCGGACGCGAGGACGTCGTCTTCCTGCGGCAGGAGAACCGGGGCAAGGGTGCGGCGGTTCGCGCCGCGATCCCCCACGCCGACGGTGAGATCTGCGTCATCCAGGACGCCGACCTCGAGTACGACCCGGCCGACGTTCCGGCGTTGATCGAGCCGATCGAGCGCGGGAGCGCGGACGTGGTGTTCGGATCACGCCTGTCGGGCGGCAGGCCTCAGCGCGTGTACATGTTCTGGCATCTCGTGGGCAACAGGTTCCTGTCCATGCTCACGAACGTCCTATACAACACCACGCTCTCGGACATGGAAACGGGGTACAAGGCGTTCCGTACGGAGATCCTGCGCTCGCTCGACCTCCGTCAGAACGACTTCGGCATCGAACCGGAGATCACGGCGAAGATCTGCAAGCGGAAGCTGCGGGTGTACGAGCTTCCAATCGCCTACTACGGCCGCACCTACGCAGAGGGGAAGAAGATCACATGGAGGGACGGCTTCAAGGCGATCCGCGTCCTTCTGAGCGTCCGCCTGTTCGGCTGACGGCCGTCGCAGCCGCCGTGCTCGTCGCAGCGCTGGCCGCGTCTGTGCTCGTGAGCGGGAACGAGGTGCGGGGCCATGTCGCCCAATCCGTTGCGCGTGACTCCAAGCTCACGCCGGCCGAGCGGCGGCACGCAGCCGGTGACCGCCTCGGCCTCGACCCGGCGCCCTTCGACGCGTTTCGGGCGGAACTGCGGCCGCGAGAGCGATACGCGGTCGACGTCCCGCCCGGCGCCAGGGGGCCGTTCATCACCCGGGGCGCCGTCGTCAGGGCCTATGCGGCGTTCTACTTCTTGCCTGCGATCCAGGTCGAGCAGGCGGATCACGTCTTTCACTATCGGTTCCGATGAGGATGGCCGCGCTGGTCGGCGCGAACGCGCTGATGCTCGTGGCCGGCCTCGGCATGCTGCCTCTGCTCGGCATTGCGCGCTCCTGGCGGCTGCTCCTCTTCCGCTGCGGGCTCGCCTACCTCTGTGGCATCTTGCTCGTCGGGATCGTCTCCGCGCACCTTGCACTGGTGCACGTGAGCTTTGGCTGGCTCGGACTCGGGTTACTGGCCGCTCTGTCGTTCGGGTTCTGCGCGTGGCGCCTCGACGGCACTGAACGGCCGGGGTGGCGCCGGCCCGATTGGATCGACGCAGCCGGTTTCGCCGCTCTCGTCGCCCTGATGATCGACTACGGCCGCGCCTTCCGGGTCGCACCGCTGAATCGCTACGACGCGTGGGCGATCTGGGCGCTCAAGGGTCATGCGCTCTATGCCTTCGGGTGGGCCGACCCGGCCGTGTTCGCCGGCGCGTCCTACCGGTTCGCCAATCTCGACTACCCATTGCTGCTCCCTTCGCTCGAGGCGGTGGACTTTCGCGCTATGGGAGCGCTCGACACACGCCTTCTGCATGTGCAGTTCCTGCTCTTCCTCGTCGCGGCGTTGCTGGCGCTCTTCGCGCTGTTGCGCGACCGCGTTCCTTCGCTCGTACTCTGGCTGTCGCTCTTCGCTCTCGCGCTGGCGCCGGCCGTGTTCGACCAGTTGCTCACGGCCTACTCGGATGTCCCGCTCGCGCTCGTGTTCGGCGTCGGCGTCGGGACGGCCGGCCGCTGGGTGATCACGAACGAACGTTGGGCCCTCGCGCTGGCGACGTTCTGTTTCGCCGGCGCGCTGCTGACGAAGAACGAGGGCTCGCTCTTCGTTCTCGCGGTCTTCCTCGGCCTGCTCGCCGCGGCCCACACGCGCTGGCGCGCGCTCGCAGTCGCGGCTGCGATCGACATCCTGCTCCTGCTTCCCTGGCGTATCTACGTCCACAGCCACCGGCTGCGCGACATCAACTACAGCCTCGGCGACAGCTTCGACTACGAGCACGTGCACGGCAGACTCGGAGTCGGACCGATCGCGTTCAGGACACTCGCCGGCCAGATGCTCGATCCACAGCAGTGGGGGCTGCTGTTGCCGATCTTCGTGGTGCTGCTCGCCGCCGCTCTGGTGACCGGCTTGCGCGCACTACCGATCTTTGCGCTCGTCTGGACGGTCCTCGCGTGGCTCGGCTTGAGCTGGATCTACGTCGTCTCCCACCTCGAGTACAGCTCGTACCTCGACTCTACGAAGGAGCGGGTCGTCGCGTCCGTCGTGATCGGCAGTGCGGCGCTCGTGCCTCTGCTCGCGTCAGAATCCTGGGCGCACTTCAGCGCCGGCGATCGAGGCCGAGCTCCGACCGGCGACGGACGGATTCCTTGACTTCCTGGAGGAACCTCCAGCAGTCGGCTTCGTGCCCGTCGGACACGAACTGTCCGGGCGGGTGTTGCTCCTCCCGCTTGGCAACGAGCTTCGTCTCGCGGGGGTCCAGGGGCGGCAACCGTTCTCCTCACCGTCGTCGTATTGGCCTTCGGGCACACGCGGGATCCGGGGGCTAGGACCACACCGAATCGTCGTGCGCCTCCGCGTTCGAGTGTAGAGCGTTCGCCGCTCGGCAGGGCGGGGTTCGCCCGCAAAGTGGGCACTAATCAGACGAGCGCGAGTTGCTGGTGGCTCGTCAACCCTGAAACGCCCACCCCGACGAGCCGAAGCGCCCCGGGGCGGTCGGCGAGTGCACGGTCCAGAAGTGCGCAGGCGAGCTCTCCGATCTTTGCTGCCTCGTCGATGCCGACGCGCAAAGACGTAGAGCGCGTGCGGATGGAGAAGTCGGTGTAGCGCAGCTTCGTCGAAACGGTGCGCCCTACACGTCCGGTCTCGCGCAGATGCTCCGAGAGACGGTCGGCCATCCTTCGTAGCTCCGTATGCAGCTGCGCGCGGTCGGTCAGGTCTCGTTCGAAGGTGTTCTCGACGCTGATGGAGATGCGCTGCGTCTGGCCTTCGAGACCACGCGGGTCGATTCCGCGGGCCCGGTCGTGCAGGACACGCCCGACGCTGCCGGGGAGCACGCTCCGGAGCTCGACGTCCCCGAGGGCGGCCAGCGAGCCGATCGTCGCAACCCCCGCGGCGACCAGGCGCTCCTCCGCCTTCGGGCCGACTCCCGGGAGCCGGCGCACGTCGAACGGCGCCAGGAAGCTTGCCTCCTGACCCGCTGGGACCACGGTCAACCCGCCGGGCTTGCGATGGTCACTGGCGATCTTGGCCACCACCTTCGAGGTGGAGACGCCGAGTGCGCAGGTGAGGCTCGTCGCGGCCCGGACGGCCGTCTGAACGGCCTCAGCGACCTTGCGGGCCTCGAGAAACGTCTCTGCGACCTCGCCGATGTCGAGGTAACCCTCGTCGAGCCCCGTTTTCTCGACGGTGGGAACGACTCCGCGCACCGTCTCCCACACGTGCTGCGAATACTCGCGGTAGAGGGGATGGCGGGGGTGCAGGAAGACGGTCTGCGGGCAGCGCCTGAGAGCTTCCGCGCAGCTCATCGCCGAGTGAATGCCGAACTTCCGCGCGACGTAGTTCGCGGTCGCGACGACACCCCGTCCGTGCGGATCGCCGCCAACCACGAGCGGCTTCGTCTTGAGGCTGGGGTCCTCGAGCTCCTCGACCGCGGCGAAGAAGGCATCGAGGTCGAGATGGCCGACGATCATGGTCAGGAGCCTAGACCCTGGACCTTCCGGCACCCGCCGCCCCCGCGGTAGGCTCAAAGTGATGGCCGTCCTCACCTCGCAGGTGGAACGCGAGTCCGAAGAGTTCAGTCGCCGGAGCCGCCGCATGGAAGGCCTGGTCGCCGAGTTGCGCGAGCGCACCGCAGAGATCGCACGCGGCGGAGGAGAGGCGGCGACGGAGCGCCACCGGTCGCGCGGGAAGCTCACCGCGCGGGAGCGCATCGACCGCCTGGTCGACCCCGGCGCCGCGTTCCTCGAGCTGAACGCGCTCGCCGCCTGGGACATCTACGACGGCGAGGCACCCGCGGCCGGCATCGTCACCGGGATCGGAATAGTCGAAGGCCGCGAATGCGTCATCGTCGCCAACGACGCGACCGTCAAGGGCGGCTCGTACTTTCCGCTCACGGTCAAGAAGCACCTCCGGGCCCAGGAGGTGGCCGCGCAGAACAACCTCCCATGCCTCTACCTGGTCGACTCGGGCGGCGCCTTCCTGCCCTTACAGGACGAGGTCTTCCCCGACCGCGACCACTTCGGCCGCATCTTCTTCAACCAGGCGCAGATGTCGGCACAGGGCATCCCGCAGATCGCCGTCGTGATGGGATCGTGCACCGCCGGCGGCGCCTACATGCCGGCGATGTCGGACGAGACGATCATCGTCCGCGGCACCGGCACGATCTTCATCGGCGGGCCGCCGCTCGTGAAGGCGGCGACGGGGCAGGACGTGACCGCCGAGGAGCTGGGCGGGGCCGACGTGCACACGAGGCAGTCCGGTGTAGCCGACTACCACGCGATGTCCGACGAACATGCGCTCGCGCTGGCACGCCAGATCGTCCGCAACCTGCAGGGCCGCAAGCCCGAGCCGCCCTGGGTGTCGGCGGAGCCCGAGGCGCCGGCCGCCGATCCCGCCGAGCTCTACGGACTGATCCCGGAGGACTTCCGCCAGCAAACCGACGCGCGCGAGCTGATCGCGCGGATCGTGGACGGCTCGCGCTTCGACGAGTTCAAGGCGCTCTACGGCGAGACGCTCGTGACGGGGTTCGCGCACATCGAGGGCTACCCGGTCGCGATCCTCGCGAACAACGGCGTCCTCTTCGCGGAGTCGTCCCAGAAGGGCGCTCACTTCATCGAGCTCGCGACGAAACGACGCATCCCGCTGCTCTTCTTGCAGAACATCACCGGCTTCATGGTCGGGCAGGAGTACGAAGCCGGGGGGATCGCGCGCGACGGCGCGAAGCTCGTCATGGCGGTCGCGAATGCGCGGGTGCCGAAATTCACGGTGATCGTCGGCGGTTCGTTCGGAGCGGGCAACTATGCGATGTGCGGCCGCGCCTACGAGCCGCGCCAGCTGTGGATGTGGCCGAATGCGCGCATCTCGGTGATGGGCGGCGAGCAGGCCGCCACAGTTCTCTCGATGGTCGGAGACAGCGATCCGGACGAGATCCGGGCGAAGTACGAGCGCGAAGGCAGCCCGTACTACTCGACGGCCAGGTTGTGGGACGACGGCATCATCGATCCGCTCGACACGCGGCGTGTCCTCGCACTCGGCCTCTCGTCGTCACTCAACGCACCCATCGCCGAGACGACGTTCGGCATCTTCCGGATGTGATGCGGCTGTTCGGCAGAAAATCGAAGCGGCGTCTCCACGAGCTCGGGAGTCGGAGGCGTACCACCACTCGTACGGCGAGCCGCCTCGGGACGTGAAGCTCGTGAAGCTGCCGCCGCGCCGACCCCGCTACCAACAGGTGCTCGCCGACGGCGAGCGGTTACGGCAGGCATTCGCGCAACGCCTGGACAAACGAGACAAGGAGGAATAGTGGCTGCGTTTGACGTCGTCGATGTCGACGAGCTCGAAGCGGAGGGCCCCGGCGGGATGGTCAGGAAGGTTCGCCGCGCGCTCGACGCGAAGGCGTTCGGCTTCAACTACTTCATCTTTCCGCCGAATCAGGAAGGACGCGAGCATGACCACGGCGACTCGAACCTCGAAGAGGTGTATTTCGTCGTGAAGGGCACCGGCACCATGCGCGTCGACGGCGAAGAGATCGAGCTCCAGCCCGGCCGCTTCGTTCGCGTCGACCCGGCAGCGACGCGGCTGCCCATCTCCGGCGCCGACGGTCTCGAGCTCGTCACGATCGGCGCTCCTCTCGACCGTCTGTACGAACCCCCGTCGTGGGGCTAGGAGGCGCAATGCACACGATCGAACTGTCCGAACAAGAGCTCGCGCTTTTGCATTCCGCATTGCACGCATACCTCGACGACTTCGGCCACGAAGAGGCCGATGTCCTCCGCAAGCTGAAGGCCCTGATCGCAAAGCTGCCACAGCCGGCGTGATCCTGCGCTTCGTTCTCTGGAATCTCGCCGACTCGAAGACGACGATCCAGGAGCTGCGCCGCTATCTCCGCGACGAGTCCGCGGACGCCTTCGCCGACGTGCCGGGCTTGCGCTTCAAGGCCTGGATCTCGGACGAGGTGACGGAGCGCTGGGGCGCCGTGTACCTGTGGGAGTCTGCCGAGGCCGCCGACCAAGAGCTGCCTGGCGGCGCGCGGGAGCTGATCGGGAAGGATCCGGACGTCGGCGAGACGTTCGACGTCGAAGCCACGATCGAGGGCCGCTACGTCAACGAACAGCTGTCGCGGCTGGGGCTGGCGTTCGAGTGAAGCGATGAATGCGAGCCCGGTTGCCCGGGCCCGCATTCGATCCCCTACCTCGTCGTCGCGACCTGCGCGAGGCGACGGCTGGAACACCGGCGAGCAAAGACTCGCCTTCCTTTCGCGCCCGCACGAAGAACTGCACGTTTTGCAAAGTGCTCAAAGGATGAGATGTTCGGGGAATGTTGTCCCTTCTGAGAAGCGGGCCAGACGGTACGGCGAGAGGTCGAGCGAGGACTCGCCGTGAACCAGCTCTTCCGCGACCGCGCGCCCGACCGCCGGCGACTGCATGAACCCGTGCCCCGAGAAGCCGCACGCCGCATACAGGCCGTCGCCGATCGCATCGATGATGGGATGCGCATCAGGTGTCATGTCGTACAAACCCGCCCACGCGCGCGCGATGCTCGTGCCTGCCGCCGGCGGGTAGCGCCGAACGAGTCGCTCGAGCCTGTCGTCGAACACCGACTCGTCGACCGTCTCGTCGAAGCCCCAGCGCGGCTCGGCGTCGGCCATCGCGATGCGCAGGCAATCGTCGCGCCGGCGGAAGTGAAACCCCGACTCCGCCTCGATCACCATCGGCAGGTCGTCGGGCAATCCGTCGAGTGGTTCGGTCTCCAGCAGCTGGCGTGCGAGGGGCCGGATCGGCAGCCCGACGCCGAACTCGCCGGAGTAGGCGCCGGCCGCGATCACGAGCACGTCTCGCTCGAGCTCGCGCGCATCCGTTCGCTCGAGCACCTCTACTCCCAGCTCGGCCGCACGGCGGACGACCTCTCGCGTGAGTGCCGGTGGATCGGCGACGCCGTCGGTGGCGCAGAACACCGCGCCGAGAACGTCGTCCGCCGCGAGCCCCGGCACGAAGCGAGGATCGACCTGCTCGACCGGCACACCGAGCTCCGCCTGAAGCTCGCGTCGCTCCTCCAGCTCGGTGAGCCCATCTGCCGTCGTTGCGAGGAAGAGATAGCCGACCTGCTGGAACCACGACGCACCAAGCCCCTCGAAGAAGGCGATCGACTCCCGGGCGAGCCGCACCTCGGCTGCGGAGGAGAACTGCTGTCGCACTCCGCCCATCGCCTTGCCGGTCGAACCGGACGCGATTTCTGCGCGCTCCGCGAGCACCACGTCGCGCGCGCCGAGGAGCGCGAGGTGGTACGCGATGCAGGCTCCTACGGAACCGGAACCGGCGACGACGATTCGAGCCATCGCTCGAGCTCCCTCCGCTCCTCGTCCGTCAGCAGTCGCAGCGGGCGGCGCACATCGGGACCGACCGGCACGCCGCGCTTTCCCAGCACGACCTTCGCGGCCGCCTGGAATGGGAAACGTTCGAGGGCTGAGCGGACGGGCCCGAGGTCGGCGCCGCTCCGCTCCCGTACGGCTGCTGCGACGAGCTCCGGAAATGTCGACGCTAGCGCCGACACCGCGCCGATAGCGCCTGCCGCAAGTCCCTGCGGCAGCAGCGCCTCCGGGCCGACGAAGACGTCCAGGCCCTCGATCAGGTAGGGAGCAAAGCGCTCCCAGGGTTTGTCGGACACCTTAAGGCCGCGGAAGTTCGGCGCCGCTTCGCGCAGCCGTTGCAACACGGCGACGGGAACCGGATAACCACTCCTTGCGGCGAACTCGTAGACGTAGAACGGCGTCGGCGCGCAGGCCCGCGCAGCGGCGTCGAAGTGTGAAAGCAGCTCTGCATCGTCGAGCACGAAGTACGGCGGCGCCATCACGGCGATGCCGTCGGCCCCGATGTCTGCCGCGTGAGCGGCGAGCTGGACGGTGTCCCACGTCGACTGCGCACCGCAGTGCACCGCCACGAGCAGCCTTCCGCTCGCGGCCTCCACAAAGAGCTGCGCCGCGCGGAGACGCTGCTCCAACGGAAGCAGAAAGCCCTCGCCGGTCGTCCCGAGGGCGAGCAGGCCGTCCACCCCACCCGCGGCGAGGAAGTCCACGTACGGCGCGATCGCGTCCTCGTCGAGGGCTTCGCCGCCGTCCCTGAGTGGCGTCAGCGCCGCCGCCAGTGCTCCTCGCAGCATGGACCAACTCTAAGCTGAAGCCGTGGCCGGACTGAGGATCGAACGTGACGGACACGTGTTGCGGGTCACGCTCGCGCGCCCCCAGCGCCGGAATGCCTTCGATGCGGCGCTGATCGGGGAGCTCACGGAAGCGTTTGCGGACGTCGGCGACGCGCGCGCCGTCGTCCTCTCCGGCGAGGGCCAGAGCTTCTGCGCCGGCGCGGATGTCGAGTGGCAGCGTTCGGCGGTCGATCTCTCGCTCGCAGAGAACGTCGAGGACGCGCTGAGGCTCTACCGTATGTGCGAGACGATCGACCGCTGTCCGGCACCTGTCGTCGCCCGCGTCCACGGCTACGCGCTCGGCGGAGGCTCGGGCCTCGTCGCCTGCGCGGACGTTGCGATCGCCGCGCCCGATGCGGTGTTCGGATTCTCGGAGGTCAAGCTCGGAATCGTTCCCGCCGTCATCTCGCCGTTCGTGCTCCCGAAGATCGACGCACATGCGCGGCGCTACTTCCTCACCGGCGAACGCTTCGACGCGGAGGCCGCCCTACGAATCGGCCTGGTCGCGGAGATCGCCGACGATCTGGATGCCGCCGTCGACCGCGTTCTGTCAGAGCTACTGACAGCGGGGCCTGAGGCGGTGCGCGAAGCGAAGCGTCTGATTCGCGAGCGTCCCGCGGGCGAGGAGACGGCGCAGATCGCCGCACGGCTGCGCGCGGGCGAGGAAGGACAGGAAGGATTGCGAGCGTTTCTCGAAGGACGGAACGCACGACTGCCTGACGGCACCGGATTCGGGGTTCATCGCCCACCTCGTAACGCCGGCTAGTAGCACCTCCTTGCTGCGAGGGCACGATTCTGTCAAGCCGATGCGCCGCAACTTCGGTACGTCATCCGGTCTTACAGTCCGAGGCCGGCCGGCGCGTACGTCATTCGCCCTCGGTCAGGCTGCGGAACGTCAGCTGCTCGCGGCGACCGCCGGCGCTCGATCGCACGATCGCCTCGCCGATCTCGGACGCGCGATAGCCGTCCTCGAACGTCGCGCCGTGCGGTGCGACGTCGCTGCCGTCGGCGATCGAGTGCAGGAGGTGATGCACCTCGTGCACGAAGGTGTCTCCCCAGCCGATGATGTGCCCAGGTGGCCACCAGAAATCCATGAACGGATGGTCAGCCTCCGTCACGAGCACCGTCCTGAAGCCGCGCGTGCGGTCCTCGCCGTCGAGAAGGACCTGCAGCTCGTTCATGCGCTCCATGTCGAAGCAGAGCGAGCCGCGGGAGCCGTTGATCTCCCACTGAAACGCGTTGCGCCGTCCGAGCGCGAGGCGCGTCGACTCGATCGTCCCGACCGCGCCGCTCTCGAACTCGACAGCCGCCTCGATCGCGTCGTCCACCCTGCGACCGCTCACGAATGTCTTCACGATGCCGGCGACCGAACTGAACTCGCCGACGAGGTAGCGCGCGAGGTCGATCACGTGCGTACCGAGATCGCCGAGCGCGCCCGATCCCGCCTGGTCCGGATCGAAGCGCCACGTGTCGAGCGTCGGGTCGTCGCCCCAGTCCTGCAGGTAACGGCCGCGGAAGTGGCGGATCTCTCCCATTGCGCCGTCGTCGATCAGCTCGCGCGCGAGCCGCACCGCGGGGACGAAGCGGTAGTTGAAGCCGCACAGATGCTTGACGCCGGTCGCGGCGACGCGGCGCCACACCTCGTAGCTCTCGTCGGCCGTGCGCCCGAGCGGCTTCTCGCAGAGGACGTGCTTGCCCGCTTCGGCAGCGGCGATCGTCGGCTCGGCATGTAGCGAGTTCGGGCCGCCGTTGTCGAAGAGCCCGATCCGCTTGTCCGTGACGATGTCGTGCCAGTCGGTCGTCCACCGCTCGTAGCCGTATCGGCCCGCGGCCGCGGCGACCGCATCCTGGTTCCTCCCGGCGATCGCGATGAGCCGTGGCACGAGCGGGGGCGGCCACGCCATGTACTCGACCTTGCGGAACGCGTTCGAGTGCGCCTTCCCCATGAACGCGTAGCCGAGCATGCCAACGCCGATCTCTGCCATTGCGCGATAGTACGCAGGTCATGACGACGCGGTACGACGAGCTGATCGCGGACCCTCGGACCGTGCGTTAGCAGTACAGTCGACGCGTGACTGAAACGCCGGTCGACGCCCTCCGCCGACGGGCCCGCACCGGGTTGCTCGAGAGCGCCGAGCGTGCGCCCGCGCGCGCGCATTTCAGGGCGATGGGCGTCGACCCGACGCGGCTCGGCGGTCCGATCGTCGGCGTCGCGTCGACGTGGACGGGAACGATGCCATGCAACCTCAACCAGCGCGAGCTCGCCGAGCGCGTAAGCGAGGGCGTGTCTGCGGCGGGCGGCCTTGCGCTTGGCTTCAACACGATCGCCGTTTCCGACAACCAGTCACAGGGAACCCCAGGTATGCGGGCGTCCTTGATCTCGCGCGAGGTGATCGCCGACTCGATCGAGCTGATGGTTCATGCGCACGATTTCGACGGGCTCGTGTGTGTTGTCGGTTGCGACAAGACGGTGCCTGCCGCACTGATGGCGCTTGCTCGCGTGGACAAGCCCGCGGTGCTCGTCTACAACGGTCCGATGCGCGCCGGCCGCTGGCGCGAGCGCGAAGTAACGATCCAGGACATGTGGGAGGCGGTGGGGGCCGAGGAGCGCGGGCTCATGACGCGCGAGGACCTCGACGAGCTCGAGCGCTTCGCTTGCCCAGGCGCAGGCACGTGCGCAGGACACTTCACCGCGAACACGATGGCCGTCGCGATCGACTGCCTGGGAATCGCGTGCGTCGGAGATGCGCTTGTTCCGGCCGACGAGCACGAGCTGAAGGGCGAGGCCGCTGCCCGCGCCGGCGCGCTCGCCGTGCACCTCGTCGAACAAGGCGTGACGGCACGCCGTTTCCTCGACCGGCGCGCGCTCCTGAACGCCATGGCCGGTATCGCCGCCACCGGCGGCTCGACGAACGGCGTGCTTCACCTGCTCGCGATTGCCTACGAAGCGGGCGTGCCGCTGACGCTCGAGGAGTTGACAGACGTCTCGAGCCGCACGCCCGTGATCGCCAACCTCGCGCCCTCAGGCCGGTGGATGGCGGAGGACTTCCACCGCGCGGGCGGCTCGCGCTCCGTGATCCGCGAGCTCGTGCGGGGCGGGCACGTGAACGGCGAGGCACCGACCGTCGACGGGAGGACGCTCGCGGACGCGACAGTGGACGCGCCGCAGCCGGACGGCGAAGTCGTCTACACGCTGGAGAAACCGTTCAAGCCGACCGGCGCATTGCATGCGCTGCGCGGCAACCTTGCGCCCGAGGGTAGCCTCGTCAAGGCATCCGGGACGATCCGCCGCTCGCATCGCGGCCCCGCACGGGTGTTCGAGAGCGAGGAGGCGTGCACCGACGGCGTGCGCGCGGGCCTCGTCGCGGAGGGCGACGTGCTGGTCGTGCGCTACGAGGGCCCCGCGGGCGGGCCGGGTATGCGCGAGATGTTGAGCGTCACGGCGTCCGTGGTCGGAGCCGGCATCGGCGAGTCCGTCGTACTCGTCACCGACGGCCGCTTTTCGGGCGCGACCCGCGGGCTGATGGTCGGGCACGTCGCGCCCGAGGCCGCACGCGGCGGACCGCTTGCCGTTGTGCGAGACGGTGACGTGATCGCAATCGACGTGGACGAGGGCACGCTCGTTGTGGAGCTCGACGACCGCGAGCTGGCAGAGCGCCTCGTCGCATGGGAGCCCCCTCCCCCGCGCTATGACGTCGGTGTGTTCGCGCGCTACCGGGCGCTCGTGTCTTCCGCGTCTGACGGCGCCGTACTCCTCCCACCCGCGTGAAAGACGGTGCAGGCGCTCGTCACGCGGCCGGGTCACGCCCACACAACACACGTCGGCGACGTTCCTGCCGTGGAGGCGCGCGAGGGCGAGGTGCTCGTCCGTACGCTCGAGGTGGGCGTGTGCGGGACCGACCGCGAGATCTCGGAGGGCCTGTTCGGAATCGCACCTGAGGGCGAGCAGCTGCTCGTGCTCGGCCACGAGGCGCTGGCCGTCGTCGAGCGAGACGGCTATGGCTTCAGACGCGGCCAGCTTGTCACCGCGACCGTCCGCCGCTCGTGCGGCCACTGCATCGCGTGCGCGGAGGACTCGCCGGACTCGTGTCTGACCGGCGACTACAGCGAGCGCGGGATTACACGCCTGCACGGCTACGCCCGTGAGCTCGTCGCGGAGGATCCGGCACAACTGATCGCGATTCCGAAATCGCTCGGTCGCCTCGGCGTGCTCGCGGAGCCGACGTCGATCTGCGAGCGCGCGCTCCGACATGCTCGGACGATCGGCGGCCGGCAGCCGTGGCAGCTCGAGCGCGCGCTGGTCATCGGCGCAGGTGCGATCGGCCTCCTGATGACGTACCTCCTGCGCCTCGCGGACGTCGAGGTGTGGACGGCGTCGCTCGAGCCGGGAAACGAGCTCGTCGAGCAGTCCGGCGCGCGCTACGTCTCGACGCACGACAACGAGCTGTCGGAGGTCGGAAAGTTCGACCTCGTGGTCGAAGCGGCCGGCAACGCGCAGTTGATGGCACAGACGCTGGGCCTGCTCCGCCGGAGCGGAGTCGCGTGCCTCCTTGGGATCGATCCGCGTGTCCAGACGGTCGAGCTCGACGGCCGGGTGCTGGGCGTGGACACGATCCTCGAGAACCGCGTTCTCTTTGGCAGCGTCAACGCGCACCGCCGGGACTGGCTCGCCGCAGTCGATGATCTCGACCGAGCGCGCGAGTGCTGGCCGGAGGCGCTGGAGCAATTCGTCTCGCTCCGCGTCCCGCTCGACCGCTTCCCGAAGGCCTTCGAACATCGCGGCGGCAAGGCGACGCTCGTTCTCTCGGACTAGTCAGGATCAGTGAGAAAGGCCTGCGGCCTCGAGTGCCTGCCGAGCTAGCGCTTCGTCGACCTCGCCCGGCAAGCCGCTCACGCCGACCGCACCCACCCGCGTCTCGCCCTCGAACGCGGCGAGCCCACCGAGGAAGAACGTGAAGAACGGGTCGAAGCTCTCGCGCTCGACAGCATCCTCGCGCACCTTCTCGGCCAGCTCTCTCGTCGAACGCGCGTCGCTTCGCGCGGCGGTGTACGCCTTCCGCTGCGCGTTCAGGCGCGTGTCCGGTGCCGCGCCGTCCATCGTCGCGGCCGCGACGAGCTCGCCGTGCGTGTCCGCGATGAAAACCGAGACCGGGTTGGGCGCCTCACGCACTACGAAATCCACGATCGCCTGTGCGTCCTCGAGCTTCACGAGGCGATTCTACGGGCCAGATTGGACTCCCACCTTCCGACCGTGGGCGATACATGCTGTAGTTCAAATCCATGCGCGTCGAAGTCGTCCGCCTCGCGCGGCGAGTCTTGGTCCTGGTATTTCTCTCGGGCCTCCCCGCCTTGGCCGTCACAGCCCCCTCAGGCTGGCCCTCTTCGGCAAACGTTGCGCGTCACGCCTCGGGCTCCGGCTTCGAGGGAATTCGCCTGAAGAACGTCGCCAGTCGGGTCGGGCTCGACTTCCGTCAAGGTGCGTTTCGCTTCGGTGTCACGCCCGACCCGCCGGCGATGACCGGAGGCGGGGTATGTGCTCTCGACTACAACGACGACGGCTGGGTCGATCTGTTCGTCGTGAATTCGTACTCGCAAGCCGACGTCGGTCGCTGGCAAAAGCACGGCGGCCTACCGCGGAGCGCGCTCTTCCGCAACACGAGAGGCCGCTTCCGGAACGTGACCCGCATCTCGGGAGCAGGGCTCGCAGTCCGTGGCCAGGGCTGCGTCGCCGCGGACCTCAACGGGGACGGCTACACCGACCTCTTCATCACCGCAGACGGGCAGAACAAGCTGCTGTGGAACCACGGCAACGGCACGTTTACCGAGGGCTCGCGGGCTGCCGGGATCAGGAGCTATGGCTGGCATACGGGCGCGGCGGTCGCAGACGTCAACGGCGACGGCCGTCCCGATCTCTTCGTAGCCGGCTACACCGACGTCAACCTCCCGATCTCAGGCTCCGCTGCCGGCTTTCCCAACAACTACGCCGGCGTTCGCGACCTCCTCTACCTGAACATGGGCCGTGACAAGCACGGCCGCTCGCGCTTTCGCGAGGTTGGCCTTCAGGCAGGCCTCGAGGCCGCGCGGTTCGATCACAGCCTCGGTGCAGTCTTCTCCGACTTCGACGGCGATGGGCGGCCCGATCTCTACGTCGCCAACGACGGTGACCCGAACCGGCTGTACCAGAACGTCGCCTGGCCGGGTGGGAGGAAGGCCGATCCGGCGGGGCTCGGCTTCCGCTTCGAGGAGCGCGCAGCCATCGCGGGCGTGGCCGACCCACATGCAGGGATGGGTGTCGCGGCTGCGGACTTCAACGGTGACGGCCGCAGCGACTTGTTCATCTCGAACTCGCGTGGCCAGGGCCATGCGGTCTACACCGGGCAGCAGCCCCTCGCTTCCGGATCGTCGTTCAACGACGTCCAGACGGCGTTCGCGACGGCGTTCGGCAAGACGTTCACCGGCTGGGGCGCTTCCTGGGTCGACCTCGACCTGGACGGCAATCCAGACCTCGTGCTCACGAACGGCGGCATCCCGGTAACCAACCTCGCACGGGACGCGCAGCCGATCCAGGTACTCGAGAACATGGGCGCACCCCCGGGATCTGCACCCCGATTCACGGACGGGACCGCACTCGTCGGCGGGAACGACCTTCCTCGCGTCGTCGGCCGCGGCCTCACGACGGTCGACTTCGACAACGATGGCCGCATGGACATCGCCGTCAATACGATCGGAGGGAAGCTGGAGCTCTTGCGTCCGACCGGAGCAGTCGGCCACTGGCTCGCGGTACGGCTCGCCAGATTCTCGCCCGGAGCGGTCGTGATTGCGGTCCTCCCGGACGGTCGTCGGCTGGTACGCGAGGTGCAGGCAGGGTCGAGCTACCTGTCCTCGCAGGACCCTCGAGTGCACTTCGGGCTCGGCGCGGCGACGAGCGTGAGTCAGCTCATCGTTCGCTACCCAGACGGTCACGTCGTGGAACAGAACGACGTTCCGGCCAACCGCATCGTCATCGTCCGCCGCCAAACGCGGAGCGCGAGCGATGCAAGATCGACCGCGCTCGCACGGCCAAGTCGGAGTCAGCACCTTTCCCAGACTGCGCCGTACCTGATCGACGGGTGTACACGGACCGACGTGCAGGGGCGCTCGGTCGCCCGTCTGTGGGACGAGGCCATGCTCGACGCCATCAGGCGGGACTTGCCGGCGCCGACCACGCACGCGCGGAACCTTTTCCACGTCTCGGCCGCGATGTGGGATGCCTGGGCGGCCTACGACCCGGCGGCGGACGGCTACTTCGTCACCGAGAAGGACAAGGCTCCCGACGTCGAGACTGCCCGGGAGACCGCGATCAGCTACGCGGCCTACCGCGTTCTGCTCTGGCGCTACGCATACGGGGCCAATGTGCGGGTGACGTTCGACGAGCTCACCCGGACCTTGCGCTCGCTCTGCTACCGGCTGGACTTCACGAGCACGAAGGGGGACTCACCGGCCGCACTCGGCAATCGCATCGCGGCAGCGGCGATCCGGTACGGAAGGAGCGACGGCTCGCAAGAACGGCTCCACTACACCGACGAGAGCTACGTCCCGGTGAACACTCCCCTCGTCGTCGCCGAACCCGGGACGGGAATGCACGATCCGACCTTCTGGCAGCCGCTCGCGCTCGATCACAACATTGCCCAGAACGGGCTCAGCGTGCCGGGGAAGGTGCAGACGTTCATCGGCGCGCATTGGGGCCATGTGCGGGGGTTCGCGCTCCCCGCCTCGAAGAACGGCGTCCCGATCGATCCCGGCCCGCCGCCGATAGGAACTCCCGGCGATGCGGCGTACAAGCAAGCGGCCGTCGACGTCATCCGCAAGAGCGCCGAGCTCGACCCCGCCGACGGGCAGACAGTCGACATCGGGTTGGACGCGCTGGGGAACAACCCCCTCGGGACGAATGACGGCCATGGCTACACGGTCAATCCGTTGACGGGGCAGCCCTATGCGCCCGAGCGCGTTCCCCAGGCCGACTACACCCGCGTGCTCGCCGAGTTCTGGGCCGATGGGCCGAGCTCAGAAACCCCGCCCGGCCACTGGAACGTGATTGCCAACACCGTCTCGGACTCGCCGCTGATGGCGTCGCGGATCGGTCCGGGAGCAGCGAAGCGCCTGCGCTGGGACGTGCAGATGTACTTCGCTCTCAACGGTGCCGTGAACGACGCCGCGATCGCCGCGTGGGGGTTGAAACGCAAATACCAATCGGTTCGTCCTATCTCGATGATCCGCTACCTGGCCCAGCACGGTCAATCGAGCGATCCCAAGCTCCCTTCGTACGATCCGGAGGGCTTGCCACTGATCCCCGGCCTGATCGAGGTGATCACGAAGGAATCGAGCGCGCCGGGGAAGCCCCACGCCGCCCTCGCCGATCACGTCGGTGAGATCGCGATTCGGGGCTGGCGCGGAAATCCGAAAGACCCGAGCCAGGTGAGCGGCGTCGGCTGGATTCTCGGCGAGCGCTGGGTGCCGTATCAGAAGGCGACCTTCGTCACCCCGGCCTTCCCGGGCTTCGTGTCCGGCCACAGCACGTTCAGCCGTGCGGCAGCCGAGGTGCTCGCCGCCTACACCGGCAGCCCCTACTTCCCCGGAGGAGAGTTCACCCAGACCTTCTCGCCCGGCTACCTCAAGTTCGAGCGAGGGCCGAGCAAGCCCCTGACGCTGCAGTGGGCGACGTACTACGACGCGGCGGACCAGGCGGGCAGCTCACGTATCTACGGCGGCATCCACATCGCGGCGGACGACTTTGCCGGCCGCCGGATCGGATCGAGAGTCGGCAAGCAGGCGTGGGCGCTCGCCGAGCGTTACTTCGCCGGCACCGCGCGGTAGGCGGCTAGCGGCCCGAGCGCGCCTGAAGCCTGCGCGCGATCGTGTCCAGTGTCACAGCGAGCAGGAGGATGACGCCGGTGACGACATAGATCGTCCCCGTCTTGTAGCCCGCCGTGTTGAGCCCGTTCGAGACCGTCGCGATCACGAGCGCGCCGATGAGCGCGCTGCGCACCTCGCCGCGACCACCGAACAGGCTCGTGCCGCCGATGACCGCGGCGGAGATCGCATCGAGCAGCAGGGTGCCGCCGCCGACGTTGAGGTCGACGGAGTTCAGCCGCGCGGCCAGGATCACGCCTCCCACCCCGGACATGGCGCCGGAGATTATGAAAACGATGATGCGGATGCGGGCGACGTTGATGCCGGCGCGACGAGCCCCTTCGGCATTGCCGCCGACCGCGTAGACGTGACGGCCGAACGGGGTTCGCTTGGCAAGGAAGGTCAAGCCGACCAGTAAGATGACAACCAGGACGCCGGCCAGCGGTAGACCATTGGGCACGCTGGCGTGGTTGGAGACCGCGACGGTGCCGAAGCAGGCGACCGCGACGCCGATGACCTTGGCGACAAGGAGCAGCGGTCGTTGGATCGTCACGCCCGCGCGGCGCTTGCCGATTACGCCGCCCAACGTGCCAACGGCGTAGAGACCCGTGACGACGGCCGCAATGATCCAACCCGTATTGGCTGCGAAGTAGTAGTTGGCGAGATCGTTGATCAACTTGTCCTGGATCACGATCACGCCTTTGATCTCGAGCACCTGCAGGATGACTCCCTGCCAGATCAGAAGGCCTGCAAGCGTGACGACGAACGACGGGACGCCGACCTTGGCCACGACCGAGCCCTGGACGCCGCCGATGAAAGCGCACAGGCCTACCGCGATTGCGATCGCGACGAGTCCGGGATACGCATGGCCGCTACCCGGGAGCTGGAACTCGGCGACGGCCAGGGCCGCTATCCCGCTCAGATATCCGATCGAAAGGTCGATCTCGCCAAGCAGGAGGACGAAGACCACTCCGAACGCGAGCATGGTCAAGCCGGCCATCTGGACGATGATGTTGTTGAAGTTGTCCGCGGTGAAGAAGTTCGTCGCCTTGAAGCTGAAGAAGACGACGATCACCGCCAAGCCGATGACGATCGGCAGGATGCCGAGGTTCCCCGTCCTCAGGTTGTCGTACGTCCGGCGCCAGAGCCCCGACGGCGCCTCGGCTTCGTCTCCTTCGGGGAGACCGATCCCCGGTGCGGCGACGTCGAGGTCCGAGCTCACGACGCCAGCTCCGGCGCTGTCGTCGGGATGCCCGCGACCTTCGTGGGAATCCCTGCGGTGATCGCTTGCACGACCTCCTGCTGAGTGGTCTTCTCTCGCTCGTAGACACCCACGTCGCGCCCGAGGCGAAGCACGGTGATCCGCGTCGCGACCTCGAAAACGTCGTGCAGGTTGTGCGAGATGAGCACGACGGCCAGGCCCTGGTCGGCGAGGCGCTTGACGAGCTCGAGCACCTGGCGCGTCTGCGCGACGCCGAGCGCCGCGGTGGGCTCGTCGAGGATGACGACCTTGGAGTTCCACTGCACGGCCTTGGCGACGGCGACCGACTGCCGCTGGCCGCCCGACAGGGAGGCCACCGGCTGACGGATCGAGCGGATGGTCGTGACAGACAACGACCTGAGGGTCTCGGCCGTGCGCTGCTCCATGAGCGGCTCTTTCAAGCGCCAGAGCCAGTCGCGTTCCTCGCGGCCCAGGTACATGTTCTGCACCACGTCGAGGTTGTCGCAGAGTGCGAGATCCTGGTAGACGACCTCGATTCCCAGCCTGCCCGCGTCCTTCGGGCTGCTGATGTGAACGGGCTTCCCATCGAACAAGATCTCGCCGCTGTCCGGGCTGTGGATGCCCGCCACGCATTTGATCAAGGTCGACTTACCGGCGCCGTTGTCGCCGACGAGTGCCATGACCTCTCCGTCGCGCACCTCGAAGTCGACGTCGGCAAGCGCCTGTACCGACCCGAACGACTTCGAGATGCCGCGAAGTTGGAGGATCGGCGTCTCGCTCACGGGTGTCGGGTTTCCTACCACAAAGCCGGTGGGGACGCCCGCCCGGGCGCCCCCACCTGTCAGTCCGGTTTGGCTACTTGCAGAACTGCGCGAACTCGCCGACGCACACGTCGCTCTTCTTCAGGAACTTGTCCTTGAAGAGTCTCGTGTAGTTGGCCTTCGTGATCGAGACGACCGGAATCTGGACGGTCGGCTCCTTCTTGCTGCCGTTCTTGCGGAACCCGTTGACCCCGGGCACCTTC
>WNFX01008448.1_pt1 | contig 21591 bp, 15 predicted proteins | sample 5400111 | NCBI WGS metagenome assembly WNFX01 (sample SAMN13153363, study PRJNA577476) | soil metagenome | isolation source: 40 cm soil or saprolite under grassland replicate 1 | place: USA:California | collected 2016-06-15 | reverse complement strand
CCGAGCAGGGCCGAGCGGTCGGCCACCCAGAACCCGTCGCAGTCGAAGTTGGTCAGCAGCCACTTGTGCGGGTTCATCGAGTACGAGTCGGCATGCTCGCCGACGCCCGCGTGGGTCCAGCGCAGCTCGGGGCAGACCGCCGCGGCGCCGGCGTAGGCCGCGTCCACGTGCAGCCAGGCGCCGTGCTCCCGGCACACCGCGCCGATCCGCGGCACCGGGTCGATCGCCGTGGTGGACGTGGTGCCGACGGTGGCGACCACCATCGCCGGGGTCGTCCCGGCGGCGCGGTCCGCGGCGACCGCCGCCTCCAGCCGGTCCGGCCGCATCGCCAGGGTCGCCGGGTCGGCCTCGACCGAGCGCAGCGCGCCATCGCCGAGCCCGGCCATCCGCACCGCCTTGAGCACCGCCGAGTGCGCCTCGACCGAGGCGTAGACCGCGTACCGGCCGCAGCCCACCCCGGTCCGCCCGGCCTCGCCGGCGCTGGCCCGGTGCAGTGCGGCCAGCAGCGCCACCAGCATCGCGGTGGACGCGGTGTCCTGGATCACCCCGCCGCCCCGGCCGGCGGACCGGAACCGATCCGGCAGGCCGAGCAGCTCGGCCAGCCAGTCCATCACCTGCGTCTCCAGCTCGGTGCAGGCCGGCGAGGTGGCCCAGAGCATGCCCTGGACGCCGAGCCCGGAGCAGAGCAGGTCGGCCAGGATCGCCGGGCCTGAGGCGTTCGCCGGGAAGAAGCCGAAAAAGCTCGGGTGCTGCCAGTGCGTGATGCCGGGCAGCAGGATCCGGTCCAGGTCGGCGAGGACGGCCTCGAACGGCTCGCCGCGCTCGGGGGGGTGCTCCGGCAGCGCAGCGCCGACCTGGCCCGGCTCGACCTGGGCGGCGACCGGCAGGCTCTCCACCCGGTCGTGGTAGTCGGCCACCCAGTCCACCACCTGCCGGCCGTAGCGGCGGAACTGCTCGGACGTCATGTGCGTGCTCACCCGGCGACCGTACCCACCCGGCCGGAGCCGCCCGGGCGGTACGCCCGGACACCTGCGGTACCCAGTGCCGACCGCTGGGTACATAGCCAGGTGTCAGCCCGCGCGAGAGGAGCGGACCATGGCGGTACGCGACAAGGTCCGTGGCAAGGCTCAGGCCACCACGGGTCGGGCCAAGAGGCGGGTCGGGCAGGCCACCAACAACGGCCGCCTGGTCCGCCAGGGGTGGGTCCAGCAGGTCAGGGGCAACCTCCGGCAGGCGTTCGAGAAGATCAAGGACGCCTTCCGCCGCTAGCCCCCGAACCCGACATCCGCTGGCCGGCGCCGGGGCCGGGGATACTGGCCTCGGGGGCACGGCTGTGAGGGGGATGTGGCGGGCGAGCGGCATCGGCACGGAGAGCTGACCGCGGCCGGCCGGCATCGGAGCCGGCTGGCCGCGGTGCTGCTGATCACGCTCGGGGTGCTGGTGGCCGAGCTGGTCGGCGCGGTGCTGTCCGGCAGCCTGGTGCTGCTGGCCGACGCCGGGCACCTGGCCACCGACGCGGCCGGTCTCGCGCTGGCCCTGCTGGCCGCCTGGTTCGCCGGCCGGCCGGCAACCCCCCGCCGCACCTTCGGCTACCAGCGCGCCGAGATCCTGGCCGCGGCGGTGAACTCCGCGCTGCTGTTCGGCGCCAGCGGCTACATCCTGGTCCAGGCTGTGCGCCGGCTGATCCAGCCGCCGGAGGTCGGCACCGGGCTGATGATCGCCTTCGGCCTGGTCGCGGTGGCCGGGAACCTGACCTCCCTGCTGCTGCTGCGGGCCGGGCAGGCGGAGAGCCTGAACCTGCGCGGGGCGTTCCTCGAGGTGCTCGCCGACACCGTAGGTGCCGCCGCGGTCGTGGTCGCCGCCCTGGTCGTCGCGCTCACCGGCTTCCGCCGCGCGGACGCCATCGCGGCCGCCGCGGTCGGCCTGCTCATCGTCCCGCGCACGCTGCGGCTGCTCCGGGAGGCGCTGGACGTGCTGCTGGAGGCGACCCCGAAGCACGTCGACCTGGACGACGTCCGCCGGCACCTGCTGGACACCCCCGGCGTGCTGGACGTGCACGACCTGCACGCCTGGACGATCACCTCGGGCCTGCCGGTGCTGTCCGCGCACGTGGTGGTCGCCGACGCGGCCTACGCCGACGGCGGCCGGGTGCTGGACCGGCTGGGCGCCTGCCTGGCCGGCCACTTCGACGTCGAGCACTGCACCTTCCAGCTCGAGCCCACCACGCACGCGGCGCACGAGAGCGGCATCCACCACTGACCCCTGCCGCTGCCCCGATCGACCGGCTTCGGAGCCGGCATCGGCAAAGCCCACTGGCGGGAGCAGGGGATCCGACGAGTGCCCCGGGTGGGATTCGAACCCACACTGGATGGTGTTTGAGACCATCGCCTCTGCCGGTTGGGCTACCGGGGCGGGTGGCGGCCGGTACGAGCGTAGCCCGGGTACGCTTCACGTTCGGTCCGCGACGACGCGTGTCCGACGTTATCCCCGCAGGAGACACCGTGTCCGACATCCCCGCACGCCGGGTCCTCATCGCCGAGGACGAGGCGCTGATCCGGCTGGACCTCAAGGAGATGCTCGAGGAGGAGGGCTACGACGTGGTCGGCGAGGCCGACGACGGCGAGCGGGCGGTCGCGCTGGCCAACCAGCTCCGCCCGGACCTGGTCATCCTGGACGTGAAGATGCCGAGGCTGGACGGGATCGCGGCGGCCGAGCAGATCGCCGGCGAGCGGGTGGCGCCGGTCATCATCCTCACCGCGTTCAGCCAGCGGGACCTGGTCGAGCGGGCCCGTGAGGCGGGCGCGATGGCCTATCTGGTCAAGCCGTTCCAGAAGAAGGACCTGCTGCCGACGATCGAGATGGCTGCGTCCCGGTTCGCCGAGATCGTCGCGCTCGAGCAGGAGGTCAGCGGCCTGCAGGAGCGGCTGGAGGCACGCAAGATCATCGAGCGGGCCAAGGGCGTGCTGATGACCGAGCACAACATGACCGAGCCGGAGGCGTTCCGGTGGATCCAGCGCACCGCGATGGACCGCCGGACCACGATGCGGGTGGTCGCCGAGGCGATCCTGGCCGCCGGCTTCGACCTCACCGCCGCCGACACGGTGCGCTGAGCCGGCCCGGGCGGGCAACCGGCCCGGTCCGCGCCCGTCGGCGGGTGCGGCGGGGTCGCGGTTGCGTTACGACCTGTGGCGTCGTCGCTGCTCTCGTCACGGAGTGCGCTATGTTGCGCGGCACACCGGGTCACGGCAGGGCCGGTCCCGGCGGTACACAACCTGTCCTATGGAGGTTCCGGTGCGTCGCACTCTCCAGGGCCTCGCGGTCGTAGCGGCCGCGTCGACCCTTCTGCTCTCCGGCTGCGGGGGCAAAAACAACAACAGCAACGCAGGCGGGGGAGGCGGGGGTGGTGGACCGGCGACCGTCAAGATCGGCTTCATGGGCGACCTGACCGGTGAGAACGCGGGCATCGTGATCCCGCCCCGGAACGGCGCCCAAATGGCCATCGACGAGTACAACGCCACGAACCCGGCAACCAAGGTCCAACTGGTGCCGTACGACAGCCAGGCGCAGCCCGACCAGGCGGCCAGCCTGGCCCAGCAGGCGATCAAGACCGACAAGGTCGTGGGGATGATCGGCCCGGCCTTCTCCGGCGAGTCCCAGCAGGTCGGCCCGATCCTGGAGGAAGGCCAGATCCCGAGCATCTCGCCCTCGGCCACCAACGTCACGCTCGGCCAGAAGGGCTGGAAGTACTGGCACCGCATCGTGGCCAACGACGGGGCGCAGGGCACCGGCATCGCCAACTACATCGCGGACGGGCTGAAGGCGAAGAACGTCTTCGTCATCCACGACAACCAGGACTACAGCAAGGGCCTGGCCGACATCGTGACCAGCACGCTGAAGAACAAGTCCGTCACGGTCGAGAACGACGTGATCGACCCGCAGGGCTCGGACTACGCCTCGACGGTGAACAAGGTGAAGCCAGCCAAGCCGGACGCGATCTTCTACGGCGGCTACTACGCCCAGGCCGGCCGGCTGCTCAAGCAGCTGCGCCAGGCCGGCGTGACGGCACGCTTCCTGTCCGGCGACGGCTCGCTCGACCCCGGTCTCGCCAAGGGTGCCGGCGGCACCAACGCGGACGGCGCGATCGTCGGCTGTCCTTGCCTGATCGACCCGACCGGCGAGGCCAGCGCGGCGAGCAAGAAGTTCGCGGACGCCTACAAGGCGAAGTTCAGCACCCCTCCATCGATCTACTCGGGCGAGGGCTACGACGCGGCGACCGCCTTCATCGCGGCGATCAAGGCCGGGAACACCGACGCGACGAAGATCAACCAGTACCTGTCGACGATCGACATAGCCGGCGTGACCAAGCAGATCAAGTTCGGGTCGAACGGTGAGCCGGCGGCCGGCGACGTCTACATTTACGAGTTCAAGGGCGGCTCGTACAAGCTGCTCGGCAACACGAAGGAGAACCCGCCGCCGCGCTAGTACGGCGGCGGCAACCGTACGGCACGGCCCACAAGGCGCAGGAGCGGGAGCGCGCCGGCGCTCCCGCTCCGGTCACGAAGGCGGACCACCTGTGCTGCACAACCTCATCAACCAGTTCTGGCCGGCCACCGTCGACGGCCTCTCGCTCGGCGCCATCTACGCGCTCGTGGCGCTCGGCTACACGATGGTCTACGGGGTGTTGCGACTGATCAATTTCGCGCACTCCGAAGTCTTCATGATCGGCACCGTGGCCGCCCTGTGGGTGCTGACCGAGATCGGCGTGTCGAGCCCACTCGGCGGCTTCGGCCTGATCGGCATGCTGGTACTGCTCGCGGTCGTCGGCATGGTCGTCTCCGGTGGCGCCGCGGTGACGCTGGAGTTCGTGGCCTACCGGCCGCTGCGCAAGCGGGGCGCCTCCCGGCTCGCCGCGCTGATCTCGGCCATCGGCGCCTCGCTGTTCCTGCAGCAACTGTTCGCCCTGCTGGTGATCCCGAAGCTGTTCCACCGGTCGAAGGCCGGCGGCCACCTGCCGGTGCAGGCGCCGAACTGGGTGCAGCTGAGCGACGTCTTCTCCATCGGCGACTTCGTCGTCCGCAACGACAAGCTGCTCGTCGTGGTCGGCGCGGTGCTGATGATGGTGGCGCTGGACCAGTTCGTGAGCCGGACAAAGCTCGGCCGGGGGATCCGGGCGACCGCGCAGGAGCCTGAGACGGCGGTGCTGATGGGGGTCAACATCGACCGCATCGTGACCGCGACGTTCGCCATCGGCGGCGCGATGGCCGGTGTCGCCGGGGCGCTGTACCTGATGCGGTTCGGGGAGACGAACTTCTTCGTCGGGTTCCTGCTCGGCATCAAGGCGTTCACCGCCGCGGTGCTCGGCGGGATCGGCAACCTGCGGGGCGCGCTGGTCGGCGGCTTCGTGCTCGGGCTGATCGAGATGTACGGGTCGGCCTTCTTCGGATCGGAATGGCAGCACGTGGTCGCCTTCACCGTCCTGGTCCTGGTCCTGATGTTCCGCCCCACCGGCATCCTCGGTGAGTCCCTCCAGCGAGCGCGCGCATGAACGGAAACCGAAACGACACCCTCGGCCCGCTGACCAGCGCCCGCAGCGGTGTCACCGGCGGCCTCGAACGAGTCCGCGAGTGGTGGGCGAGGGCACCGCGGCCGGCCCGCTGGCTGGTCTACCTGGCCCTGGTCGCCATCGCCCTGGTGCTGCCGAACCAGTCGATCGGCAGCTTCATGACGCCGCGCAGCGACTGGCCCACGGTGCTGTTCTACCCGATCGGGATCTACATCCTGCTCGCCATCGGGCTGAACGTCGTGGTCGGGCAGGCCGGCCTGCTCGACCTGGGCTACGTCGCGTTCTTCGCCATCGGCGGCTACATGATGGCGGTGCTCGGCACGAAGTTCGGCTGGGACTTCTGGGAGATCCTGCTGGTGGGCGTGCTGGCGTCGGCGGTCTCCGGGCTCATCCTGGGCGCTCCGACGCTGCGGCTGCGCGGGGACTACCTCGCCATCGTGACCCTGGGTTTCGGGGAGATCGTCCGGATCACCGCGCAGAACACCGACTACATCGGCGGCCCGCGCGGCATCGCCGGGATCCCGCACCCGCCGAGCTTCAGCAACGTCGAGATCTTCGGCGTGAAGCCGTTCAAGTACGGCGTGCTGGACCCGCGGCCGTACTACTACCTGCTGGTCGTCGTGATCGTGATCACGATCATCTTCGCCAAGCGGCTGGAGAACAGCCGGGTCGGCCGGGCCTGGGCGGCGATCCGGGAGGACGAGGACGCGGCCGAGCTCATGGGCGTGCCCACGTTCCGGTTCAAGCTGGCCGCGTTCGCGATCGGTGCCGCGATCGGCGGAGCGGCCGGCGTGGTCTGGTCGGCCAAGGTGATCTCGATCATCCCGAACAACTTCCCGTTCATCCTGTCGGCGACCATCCTCGCCGCGGTCGTGCTCGGCGGCTCCGGGAACATCCCGGGCGTCATGCTGGGCGCGTTCCTGATCGGCTGGCTGCCGGAACGGTTCCGGGAGCTGCAGGACTACCGGGTGCTGGCGTTCGGCGCCGTGCTGGTGCTGATGATGGCGCTGCGCCCGGAGGGCCTGCTGCCGTCCCGGCGGCGCAAGGCCGAGTTCGCCGAGGGCGGCGGTGGGATGGGCAGCCTCGGCGCCGAGGTGGGCGCCGCGCAGGTTGCCGCGTCGGCCGGAGTGACCAGTGAGTGAGCCGAGGACCGACCCGCCGGTCGCCGGTTCCGACGCCGACCGGGCGCTGCTCGAGCTCCGCGGGCTGACCATGCGGTTCGGCGGCGTGGTCGCCCTGAACGACATCGACCTGGCGGTCGCCGTCGGCGAGATCTTCGCGCTGATCGGCCCGAACGGCGCGGGCAAGACCACCGTCTTCAACGTGGTGACCGGCGTCTACCAGCCGAGCGAGGGCATGGTGCGCTTCGGCGGCGAGCGGATCGACGGCAAGAAGCGGTTCACCGTGACCAAGCTCGGACTGGCCAGGACCTTCCAGAACGTTCGGCTGTTCCACAACATGTCCGCACTGGAGAACGTCATGGTCGGCACCGACGCCCACCACCGGACCGGGCTGGCCGGCGCTGCGCTCGGGCTGCCCTGGCACCGGCGCGAGGAGCGCGACGGCCGGGCCAGGGCGCAGGAGCTGCTGGAGTTCGTCGGCATCCCGACCCGGCGGGACGAGGCGGCGAAGAACCTGCCGTACGGCGACCAGCGCCGGCTGGAGATCGCCCGGGCCCTGGGCACCGACCCCAAGCTGCTGCTGCTGGACGAGCCGGCGGCCGGCATGAACCCGGCCGAGAAGCAGTCCCTGCAGGAGCTCATCCAGAAGATCCGGAACTCCGGCCGCACGGTGCTGCTGATCGAGCACGACATGAGCGTGGTGATGGGCATCAGCGACCGGATCGCGGTGCTGGACTTCGGCGAGAAGATCGCCGAAGGCCTGCCCGTCGAGGTGCAGAACGACCGACGGGTCGTCGAAGCGTACCTGGGGGCGCCGGCCGATGCTTCTTGAACTCGAGGACGTGCACGTCCACTACGGGAAGATCGAGGCCCTCCGGGGCATCTCGATCACCGTCGACGAGGGCGAGATCGTCACCCTGATCGGGGCGAACGGCGCCGGCAAGAGCACCACCCTGAAGACGATCTCCGGGCTGCGCGGGGTCTCCCGCGGCCGGCTCCGGTTCGGCGGGCAGGTGATCACGAAGATGCCCGGGCACAAGCGGGTGCTCGCCGGCATCGGCCAGGCCCCGGAGGGCCGGGGCATCTTCCCCGGGATGACCGTCGAGGAAAACCTCTACATGGGGGCGTACGCCCGTAAGGGCGACCTCTCCGGTGAGCTGGCCGAGGTGTACGAGCTCTTCCCGCGGCTGGCCGAGCGCAAGCGCCAGGCCGGCGGCACCATGTCCGGCGGGGAGCAGCAGATGCTGGCCATCGGCCGGGCGCTGATGGCCAAGCCGAAGGTGCTGCTGCTGGACGAGCCGTCGATGGGCCTGGCGCCGATGCTGGTCAAGCAGATCTTCTCGATCATCGAGGAGATCAACCGGCGCGGGACCACGGTCCTGCTGGTCGAGCAGAACGCGCAGCAGGCCCTGCAGATCGGACATCGCGCGTACGTGCTGGAGACCGGCCGGATCGTGAAGAGCGCACCGGCGCGGGACCTGCTGGACGACCCCGACGTGAAGGCGGCCTACCTCGGCGGCGGGCACGGGCCGGACGCCCGTGGCGGGGACGGTCGGCACCGGCGAGGCTGACGCCTCCGACCAGGCCCTACCGATCTGGCCCTACCGGTCAGGCCCCGCCGGTCAGGCCCGGTCAGGTGGACGGCAGTGGGATCTGGACGGCCGGGTCGAGGTCGGTCAGCCGCAGCAGTCGCAGCTTCGAGCCCTTCGGCACGTCGTAGCACGATGTGGGCGAGGGTGAGGAACACGAAGCTGCGCGAGTCGTTCTGCACCGAGACCCGCAGCCGGTCGAACTCCCCGCGCGGCGCGAAGTCCGCGTGGGTACCGGCCAGCAGCGGCATGTGCGCCCGCACCCCGATCACCGCGACCTTGACCTGGCCGCTGACCGCGGTGGCCCCGGCCACCGGGGTCTCCGACAGCCGCACCGGCCGCGGCGGCAGCGGGTAGGTCGGCGACGCCGCCGGCGGCACCGGCCCGGACCCGTGTGAACACCCGGCCAGCACAATGGCCAGCACCGTCACCAGGGTCGCGGATCGGCACCGCACAATCGGAACGCTACCTGGGACCGGAAAGCACAAGGGCCGACCCGGGGGCTTTTGGTGCCGTCCCGCGCCTCCGCATCGCGGGACGTTCTCTACTCAGCGCTCCGGGCCGGCCGGGCATGGACAGTAGGGCAGTCCGAGCGTGCCGTCAAACCCCTCGTCGGCCGTCCTGTCGTACCCCGACCCTAGACTGCCGGACGTGACCGACGCCCCCCGGCTGCTCCTGCTCGACGGCCACTCGCTGGCCTACCGGGCGTTCTTCGCGCTGCCCGTCGAAAACTTCAATACGATCACCGGACAGCCGACCAACGCGGTGTACGGGTTCACCGCGATGTTGATCAACCAGTTGCGCGACGAGCATCCCACCCATGTCGGGGTCGCCTTCGACGTAGGCCGCAAGACGTTCCGGAACGAGACGTACGCGGAGTACAAGGCGGGCCGGTCCGAGACGCCTGCCCCGTTCCGCGGGCAGCTCAGCCTGATCCAGGAGGTGCTCGGGGCGCTGCGCATCCCGATGGTCTCGGTGGAGGGGTACGAGGCCGACGACGTGATCGCCACACTGGCCACCCAGGCCGAGGCGCTGGGCATGGCTGTGCTGATCGGCACCGGCGACCGGGACGCGATCCAGCTGGTGAACGAGCACGTCACGGTGCTCTACCCGCGGCGCGGGGTGTCCGAGCTGGTCCGGTTCACCCCGGAGGAGGTGCAGGCGCGCTACGGGCTGACCCCGGCGCAGTACCCGGACTTTGCCGCGCTGCGCGGCGACCCGAGCGACAACCTGCCCAGCATCCCGGGAGTGGGGGAGAAGACCGCGGCGAAGTGGGTGCGCGACTTCGGCTCGCTGGACGAGTTGGTGCACCGGGTGGACGAGGTCAAGGGCAAGGCGGGGGACGCGCTGCGGGCGCACCTGGCCGACGTGATCCGCAACCGGCAGCTCACCGAGCTGGTCCGCGACGTCCCGATGCCGATCGGCCCGGCCGAGCTGCGGCTCGGCCAGTGGGACCGGGACGAGGTGCACAAGCTGTTCGACAACCTGGAGTTCCGGGTGCTGCGGGAGCGGCTGTTCCAGACCCTGACCGCGGTCGAGCCGGAGGCGGACGAGGGCTTCGACGTCGAGGGCCGGGTGCTCGGCCCGGACGATGTCGGCGGCTGGCTGGAGGAGAACGCCCGGTCCGGACGCCGGGTCGGGGTCAGCGTGCGGGGCACCTGGGGTCGCGGCGGCGGCGTGGTGACCGGGGTCGCGCTGGCGGTGGAGGGCGGCAAGGGGGCGTACGTCTCCGCCGAGGAGCTCACCGACGCCGACGAGCGGGCGCTGGTCGACTGGCTGACCGACGAGTCGGCGCCGAAGGCGATGCACGACCTGAAGGGGCCGCTGCTGGCCCTGCACGCGCGCGGCTGGGACGTCGCCGGGGTCACCAGCGACACGGCGATGGCCGCCTACCTGGCGCTGCCCGGGCAGCGCACCTTCGACCTGGGCGACCTGGTGCTGCGCTACCTGCGCCGGGAGCTGCGGGCGGAGTCGGCCGAGGCGGAGACCGGGCAGCTGTCCCTGGACGGCGGCGAGGACGAGGCGGACGCGGCGATCGGGCAGACCGAGGCGGTGCGGGCCAGGGCGATCGCCGACCTGGCCCGGGCGCTGGACGACGACGTCGACCGGCGCGGGTCCGGGGCGCTGCTGCGCGACGTCGAGCTGCCGCTGACGTTCGTGCTGGCCCGGATGGAGGAGGCCGGGGTCGGCGCCGACCTGGATTACCTGATCGGCCTGCAGGCCGAGTTCGCCGCCCAGGTCAAGGCGGTCGAGCAGGATGCGTACGGCAGCGTCGGCCGGGAGTTCAACCTCGGCTCGCCGAAGCAGCTGCAGCAGATCCTGTTCGACGAGCTCAAGCTGCCCAAGACGAAGCGGATCAAGACCGGCTACACCACCGACGCCGACGCCCTGTTCTGGCTGTCCGAGCAGGCTCCGGACGTGCCGCTGCTCGGCCACCTGCTCCGGCACCGGGACGTGTCCCGGCTGAAGACGGTGGTCGACTCGCTGATCCCGATGGTCGACGAGCGCGGCCGGATCCACACCACGTTCAGCCAGATCATCGCGGCCACCGGCCGGCTGTCCAGCCAGGACCCGAACCTGCAGAACATCCCGATCCGCACTGCCGAGGGTCGCCGGATCCGCCGCGCGTTCGTGGTTGGCGACGGGTTCGAGGCGCTGATGACGGCCGACTACAGCCAGATCGAGATGCGGATCATGGCGACGCTGTCCGAGGACGCCGGGCTGATCGAGGCGTTCGAGTCCGGGGAGGACCTGCACACCTTCGTCGCCTCCCGGGCGTTCAACCTGCCGCCCGAGCAGATCGACCCGGAGCTGCGCCGGCGGATCAAGGCGATGTCGTTCGGCCTGGCCTACGGGCTGTCCGCGTTCGGTCTGGCCCAGCAGCTGCGGATCAGCGCGGACGAGGCCCGCGAGCAGATGGACGCGTACTTCGAGCGGTTCGGCGGAGTGCGCGACTACCTGCGGGGCGTGGTCGACCAGGCCCGCCGGGACGGCTACACCGAGACGATCCTGGGCCGCCGGCGTTACCTGCCCGATCTGACCAGCGACAACCGGCAGCGCCGGGAGATGGCCGAGCGGATGGCGCTGAACGCGCCGATCCAGGGCTCGGCCGCGGACATCATCAAGGTCGCGATGCTCAACGTGGATCGGGCGCTGCTGGCAACCGGGATGCGGTCCAGGATGCTGCTGCAGGTGCACGACGAGTTGGTGCTGGAGGTGGCGCCCGGCGAGCGGGACGCGCTCGAGGAGCTGGTCCGTCGGGAGATGGGCGGGGCGTACCGGCTGGCCGTCCCGCTGGACGTGTCCATCGGGGTCGGCCGCACCTGGGACGACGCCGGCCACTGACGAGGCCGCCGACGAGTCGCTGACGAGGTCGCCGACGAAGGCTGCGGACGCCAACCACGAGGGGACGCGGGAGCATCAGGTGCCAGAGCAGGACACGCACGAGGGCGACGCCCCGAAGCAGGCGCCGCCGGCGCCCCGACGGGCCGACCCACAGCCGGGTACCCCAGGCACCCGAGAGGCCGGCAGCCCGGATCAGGACGCGCCGGAGCCGGGTGCGCAGGAGCGGGGTGCCCGGGAGCCGGGCGGCCCGGAGCCGGGTGCCCAGGAGCCGGGCGGCCCGGAGTCCGGTGTGCCGGGGCGGGGTGCGCCGAAGCCGGGAGCCGACCCGGCCGCCACCCCGGACAGCCCGGCTTGGCGATCCGACCTGGCGGTGCGCGAGCCAGCGCGATACGCACGGGGCCGGCCCGAGCCCGGCCGGCCCGAGCCCGGCCGGCCCGAGCCCGCCCCGGCCGGCTACTCCGGCTGGACGCCGCCGCCCGGGGGCCGGGACCGCCGCCCGGACGACCGCCCGCCGTCGCCCGCCGCGGTGCCGCCGGCCGCGCCGGCGGACCGATCGGTGGGCACCCGGATCTGCTTCCTGCTGGCCGCGCTGCTGCTGGTGCTGGCCGGCTACCTGCTGCTCGCCCCGCTGGAGCGGCCGAGCAGCCAGGGGCCGCCGTTCGGCTGCGGCACCGCGCTGCACCCGCCGTCGGACAGCTTCGCCCGGGCGGTGTGCGGCGGGCTCAACCGCCAGCACGCGATGCAGTCCGGCGCGGTCGCCGCCGGCGCGGTCGTGCTGGCCGGCGGCGGGCTGCTGGCGTTCGGACCGATCCGGCGCCGGCGCGGCCGGTGGCGGCGGCTGCGCCCGGGCGAGTGGGTGACCGGGGCGCCGGTCGACGACCGCTGACCGACGACCATACCGGAGGGTCTGCACGATGGACACCGCAGCGTTCGCGGCCGCCCTGGACGGGATGTTCGACGGGCCGCTGGCCGACGGCGTCCCGCGGGATGCCCGGTTCGCCGCGGTGGCCGCGGAGGTGCCGGGCTTCACCACCCCGGCCGAGCTGGCCGTGCTCAACCTGGCCGCCCGGATGCTGCCGGCCGGCGAGGCCTACCTGGAGGTCGGCACCTTCAAGGGCCGCTCGCTGTGCGGGACGCTGCTGGACGCGCCCGACCGCAGCTACCTGGCGGTGGAGAACTTCCAGGAGTTCGGCATGGTCGCCGGCTCCTCCCGGGCCGAGCTGGCCCGGCACCTGGACCGGTACGTGGCCGGTCACCGGCTCGTCCTGCACGACGCGGACTGCTTCCGGCTGCTGGCCCGCCCGGACCCGGTGCCCGAGCCCGTCGGGGTGTACTTCTACGACGGCGCCCACACCGGGCTGGCCCACTACCTGGCCCTCGGGGTGGTCGAGCCGGTGCTCGCCGAGGAGGCACTGGTGCTCGTCGACGACGCGAGCTGGCCGATGGTCGCCGCGGCGACCCGCCGGTACCTGCGCCGGCACCCCGGCTGGACTGAGCTCCGGGACATCCGCGCACCCCGCGACCACGACTCGAGGTGGGCCAACGGGATGCTGCTGCTGGCCTATCGGCGGCCGCCCGGCGCCGCCCACCGGATGACCGGCGACGTCCGCTGGCGCCGGGCCGTCCAGGTGCACCTCCGGGCACCGGCCACCGCGCTGGTGTGGCGGTCGCTGCACCGGCTCCCGTGGCTGGTGCCGCTCGCCAAGCGGCTGGTGCCCAAGCGGTCCCGCACCGTGCCGGCCGGAGTTGGCGCCGACGGCTCAACGGCCGGCGTGGACCTCGTCGGTGACGAGCGGTGAGCCGGGCACCGGCTGCCCGGCGGCCGGCCCGCGGCGCAGGTCGAGCGCCACGCCGCCGACCACTAGCAGGCCGGTGGCCACCAGGCACACGGTCAGGATCGACCCCGGGGACTGGTGCGGACCGAACGCGATCGCGGCCGCCTCGCCGGCCGCGACGAGCCACAGCAGCCGGCCCGGGCCCGGGTCACCGGCGGCGACCGCGGCGAGCAGGGCGAGCTGGACCAGCGCCCACAGGGTGCCGAGGACCGCGAACGGGACGACCAGCCGGGCCGCGCCCGCGTACTGCTCGTTCCCGCCGGACACGGTCTCGATGACCGGCCCGCCGGCGACCGCCGCGACCAGCACGCAGCACCCGCCGACCGCGGCGGTCACCAGCGCCGCACGGAGCAGCAACCCCCGCTGGTGACCGCCCCTGGCCAGCCGGGTGAAGACGACCGTCGGCACGAACTGGGCACCCCACAGGCAGACCTTGGCGAACAGCGAGGCGAGCGCGTACCTGCCGGACACCTCGCGGGGCAGGTAGTGCCGGGCCAGCAGCAGGTCCAGGTTGGACAGCACGACGATCCCGGCGATCGCGGAGCAGGACCTGGCCAGGTCACCGAACAGGGCACCGGCGCGCACCGTGCCCGGCTGCCGCCAGGAGCTCGGCCCGGACAGCCAGAAGACCAGGCCGCAGGTGACCAGCGTGCCGAGCGCCAGCGCGGCCATCGCGCCGGCCACCGAGAACCCGGCCAGCCCGCTGAGCAGGCCGGCGCAGAACCGCCCGAGCGCGAGCGCGACCTGGGCCACCGCGAACGCGGCGTACCGCTCATGCCCGAGCAGGCTGCCGAGCAGCGCCCCGGAGACGGTGAACGGGACCAGCATGACGCCGAGCCAGACCACCGGCCAGGCGCTGCCCAGGTGGAAGAAGCCGGCCGCGGCCGGGGCGAGCGCCACGGCGAGCACAGCAAGCGCGGCACCGACCGCGGCGGACAGCCGGAGGCCGGCCGGCTCGTTCCAGCCCGGCCCGAGCCGCCGCACCGCGGTGCCCCTGGCCAGCACGTACTGCAGGCCGCCCGCCGGGATCGCGCCGATCAGCCCGGCGCCGAGCAGGGTCCCGATCGCGCCGTACTCGGCCGGTCCGAAGCCGCGGGCGAACACCACCGTGAGCCCGTAGCCGAGCGCGTTGGCCAGCACGGACGCGACGCCGAGCAGGACGCCGCCGCGGGCCAGTGAGGCGCCGCGGCGCCGGCCGTCCACGGTCATGCGCCGCCCACCGCCTCAGCCCGCTCCCACCGGCCCGATGCCGGGTCCTTGCCGGCAGCCTAACTCCGCCACCGCGCCGAGTCTGGCCGGTCGGCGGGACACCCCGTCGGTAGGGTGGCGACGATGGCGGCCCGGCCAACCCCGCACGGTGACCGGCGGCGGGTCAGACGACCGGCGGTGAGGACGACGCGATGACTGCGGACGCTGACCTCGGCGGCCCCCTGCGGCCCGCGGCGCCGCCGGACCTGCCCGCGGACGACACCGTGCAGGCGCCGGAGCCTCGCCGGCAACCCGGGCCGGCGGCCGGAGCAGGCGGCGGGTCCGACCCGCCGTGGCGACGGCTGGCCGGGTGGCTGACCCCCACCCGCAGCGTGCTGCTCTGCCTGTGGATGCTGCTGGCCGCGGCGGTGCTGGCCAACTCGCCCCGGTCGTTCGCCGTGGACACCAAGCCCGAGCTGTACTTCGCGCCGTGGCGGAGCGCTGCCGCCTACCTGTCGGCCTGGCAGGCCAACCCGCAGCTCGGCGTGCCGAACTTCAACGTCGGCCTGGCCCCGGTGGCGGCCGCGGTGGGGCTGATCCAGGCACTCGGGGTGACCCCGGCGCTGTCCGTGCGGGTGCTGCGGCTGCTGCTGCTCGGGCTCGGCGGGTGGGGCGCGTCCCGGTTGTACCGGGAGCTGCGGCCGAACGTGGAGCGGGGCGACGTCGGGCCGCTGGTCGCCGGCGTCGCGTTCGTGGCCAACCCGTACGTGGTGGTGGCCGGCGCCACCCAGGCGGCCCTGCTGCCCTGGGCGCTGCTGCCCTGGCAGCTGATCTGCCTGGTCCGCGCGCTGCGCGAGCCGGCCGGCTGGCGCTCGCCGCGCGGCTGGCGCTGGCCGGCCGGGTTCGCGCTCACCTTCTTCGCGATGAGCGGCACGAACGCCGGCGTGGTGCCGCTGCTGCAACTGCTGGCCGTGCCGGTGATCGTGCTGCTGCTCCGCCGGCCCGGCCGGGCGGCCTGGTCGCAGGCGCTCCGCGGGCTCGCCCGGTGCGCGGCGCTGGTGCTGGTCGTGTCGGCCTACTGGCTGCTCCCCTCGGTGCTGGCGGCCGGCGCCGGCAACCTGGTGGTGGACAACTCGGAGACGCTGGGAAGCATCTTCGGCGCGTCCTCGTCCGCCGAGGTGCTGCGCGGGCTCGGCCTGTGGCCGCTGTACGGCAGCGGGGCCGGCGGGCCGTGGCTGCCGCAGTACGGCGGCTACCTGCACAACCCGGTGGTGGTCGGGCTGAGCTTCGGGCTGCCGGTGCTCGCCGCGGCCGCCACCCTGCTGACCCGCGGGCTGGTCCGGCGGCTCGGGCTGGCGCTGGTCGCGGCCTGTGTCCCGATCATGGTGGGGCTGTTCCCGCCGTCCGCGCCGAGCCCGTTCGGCCGGCTGCTGCGCTGGGTCTTCGAGCACGTGCCGGCGGCCGGCGCCTTCCGGACCACGAACAAGATCGGAGCGGTGCTCGTCCTCGGCATCGCCCTGCTGGTCGCCGCCGGCGCGGTCGCGGTGGCCCAGCGCACCCGGGGCCGGCTGCGGCTGGCCGCGACCCTGGGGCTCGTCGTGACGCTCGCCGCCGGCACCGCGCCGGCCTGGACCGGCCGGCTTTACGTCAGCACGGTCGACCTGCCGGCCTACTGGGCCGCGGCGGCCGGCGACCTGAACGCCGGCCCGAAGGACGAGCGGGTGTGGTTCGTTCCCGGCGAGGCGCAGTCCTCCTACCGCTGGTCCCAGGACCGGCCGGACGACCTGTCCACCTCGGTGCTGTCCCGCCCGTCGCTGGTGCGCACGGTGATCCCGGTCACCTCGCCCGCCGCGGCGAACCTGCTCGCCGCCACCGACGTCCAGCTCAACGAGGGCACCCTGGCGCCGGGGGCGCTGTCCGCCACCGCGCGCTACCTCGGCGTCGGTGACCTGCTGCTGCGCAACGACGTCGTGTGGGAGGACTCGGCGGGCGGCCGGCCGCAGCTGATCCAGGACGAGGTCAACGCGGACGCCGGGCTGCTGCCGGAGGGCAACCACGGCGCACCGGGCCAGAACACCATCTCCTCCCGGTACCCGCCGACCTCGTCGTTCGAGGCGAGCCTGCCGCCGCTGCAGCGGTACGGGGTGGACCGGGCCAGGCCGATCACCCGGCTCGAGCCGGCGTCCGGCACCGTGCTGGTGGACGGCGACGGCTTCGCGGTGGCCCCGCTGGTGGCCGCCGGCCTGCTCGCCGGCAACCCGCCGTTCCGCTACCTCGCCGACCTCACCCCGGCCGAGCTCGGCTCGCTGCTGGTCGACGACGTCGTCGGGTCCGGCCGGATCGTGCTGACCGACACCAACCGCCGGCGCACCGCGGTCAGCGGCCGGCTGGCCGGCAGCCAGGGACCGCTGCTGCCGGCCGGCGAGGACCCCGGCCCGACCCGGGCGCTGTCCAGGCCCGACGCGCAAACGGTGCTGCGGGTCGAAGGCGGCCGGGCCGCCGCCACCCAGGTCGGGTCCGCCTTCGGCACGCTGGCCTCGGCGGCCGCGGAGAACGCGGTGGACGGCGACCCGGGCACCGCCTGGCGGTTCGGCGACTTCCAGCACGCGGTCGGCCAGACGCTCACCATTCGTACCGACGGCGACCGGACCGTGTCCAGCGTCCGGGTCAAGGTCAGCCGGACCGCCGGGGTGTCGATCAGCCGGCTGCGGGTCGCGGCCGGCGGGGCGAGCCGCGAGGCCGACGTCGACCCGTCCGGCATCGCCGAGGTCGGCTTCGACCCGCCGGTGCGGACGGACACCGTCCGGGTGACCGTGACGGCCACCCGCGGCTCCGGCTTCAACCTGGTCGGCATCGACGAGGTGGAGATCCCGGGCGTGCGGCTGGCCCGGGTGGCCCGGCTGCCGGAGACCGCCGCCCGGCTCGTCCGGGGGCTGGACGCCGGCGGCCGGGCCGCGCTGGACCGGATCCCGGTCGACCTGGTGCTCACCCGGGTGCGGGGCACCGGGCTGCCCGGCGACGACGAGGAGTCCGGGCTGGCCAGGGACCTCGACCTGCCGGTGGACCGCCGCTACCGGGTGTACGGGCTGATCAAGCCCGGCACCCTGAGCGAGCGTGACCTGGACACGCTGGCCGGGGCCGGCGCAGGGGTCTCGGCGACCTCGACATCGCGCGCCTTCGACCTGCCGACCCTGCGCGCCTCGCAGGCGGTCGACGGCGACCGGAGCACGGCCTGGGTGCCGGACCCGCTCGGCCGTCGGCCGGCCGACTGGGCCACCCGGGTGCTGGTCGGCGTCGACGGCCGGACAAGGGTCGCCGCGCTGGGGCCGGGCACCACCCGGCTGCCGCTGGCCGCCGGCCCGGCCAGCACGCTGACGCTGACCATCCTCGCCACCCGCAGCGGCGCGCCCACCGGCACGGTGCGGCTGTCCGAGGTGGACTTCGGCGGCGCCCGGATCGGGTTCGACCGGCGGCGGGCCGCCGCCGCGTGCGTCGCCGTCGGCGTGCTGGACGGGCAGCCGCTGCGGATGCGGCCGGTGCAGCCGGTGACCGGCCCGGGTCCCGCGGTCTGGGCCGGCTGCGCGCGGGTGCCGCTGGCCGCCGGACCCCATACGGTCCGGCCGGTTCCCCTGTGGACCGCCGACGAGCTGGTCTTTCGGGACCCGCGCGGCGACACCGCCGGCGCCACCGGCCCCGCCGGTGGCCGGCCGGCCGCGCCGCCGGCCGAGGTGCGGTCCGGCCGCGGCCCGGCCATGACGGTGCGGGTGCGGTCCGCGGACGCGCCCTACTACCTGGTCACCGGGCAGGCCTACGACGCCCGGTGGCGGGCCACCCTGGACGGCCGCGACCTCGGCCCGCCGGTCCTGGTCGACGGCTACTCGACCGGCTGGCGGGTGACCGAGCCGGGCCCGCACGCGCTCCGGGTCGAGTACCGGCCGCAGCGGGTCACCGACGCGGCTCTCGTCGCCTCCGGCCTCGGGGTGCTCGGCTGCCTGGCGTTGCTGCTGCGCGCGCCGCCACCGGGCCCGGGCCCCGGCGGGCGCCGGGTCGGCGACCAGGCCCGGCGCAGGTGGCCGTGGACCGGCCGGACCGCGGCGGCCGGCTCGGTGCTGGCCTGGGCCGGCGTGGTGGCTCTCGGCTGGCTGGCTGGCGGCCTGCTGCTGGCCACCGTGGCGCTCGGGGTCGCCGGCTGGCACCTGGTGCGCAGCCCGGCGCCGGGTACCGTGCTGCTCGGCGGGCTGGCCGCGCTGCTGGCCGTGCCGGTCGCCTGGCTGGCGTTCCGGCCGGACCTCGGCGGGCTGCTGAGCGCCCGGCTCGTGCAGGACAACCAGTGGCCGCACCGGCTCGCCGCGGTCGGCCTGCTGCTGCTGGCGATCGGGGTGGCGCGGGCCGAGCGCGCGGCAGCGGCACCGGAGGGGGAGGCGGAGGGGTGACCGACCCGCTCGTCACCGTGGTGGTGCCCACCCGGGACGTGATCCGCACGATCCGCGCCTGCCTCGCCTCGATCCGGGCCCAGGACTACCCGGCGGTGCAGCTGGTCGTGGTCGACAACGCGAGCACCGACGGGACCTTCGAGGTCGCCGCCGCGCTGGCCGACATCGCCGTCCGCGGCGGGCCGGAGCGCAGCGCGCAGCGCAACCGCGGCGTCGAGCTGGCCAGCGGCGACTGGGTGCTCTGGATCGACTCCGACATGGTGCTCGGGCCGGACGTGGTCCGGCTGGCGGTCCGGACCGCGGCGGACACCGGCGCGGTCGCCGTGTCGATCCCCGAGGTGAGCGTCGGCGCCGGCTACTGGACCGCGTGCCGGGCGCTGGAGCGGCGCTGCTACCAGGACGACCCGGCGCTGTCCAACCCCCGGCTGGTGCACCGCGGCTACCTGGCCGGCCTGGGTGGCTTCGACCCGGGCATGTCCGGGCCGGAGGACGCGGACCTGCGACTGCGGCTGCGCGCCGACGGGGCCCGGATGGCGTACTGCGCGCAGGCCCTCATCCGGCACGACGAGGGCCGCCTGACGTTCCGCTCGATCCTCGCCAAGCGGGTCTACTACGGCCGCAGCCTGCCGGTGTTCGCGGCCGCGCATCCGGGCGCGCTGCGCCGGCAGGGCGCCGGGACCGTGCGGGCGTTCCTGCGCCACCGCCGGCGGCTGCTGCGCGACCCGGCGCACCTGGCCGGCCTCCTGGTCATGCGGCTCGGCGAGACGGCGGCCTACGGGGTGGGCGCCTGGCAGGGGCGCCGGGTGCTGCGCCGCCCGGCGGCGCCGGCCGGCGGAGCGCCGGCCGGAGGTGCGGTGGGCAGGGGATGACCCGGCGGCTGCTCTGGGTGTCACTCGCCGACCAGCGGCAGCGGCGGGAGCTGTTCTGGCTGTCGCTCATGCCGGGCACGAAGGTCGCCGCGCTGGCCGCCGAGCGCCCGCACGGGGACATCCTCTGGCTGCCGGCCAGCTACCGCCGACCGGTGCGCCGGTTCGTGGAGGCCGGCGAGCTGGCCTGGGTGCGGGAGCTGGACGGGCTGGCGCCCGCCTACGACTGGTGCGCCTCGCTGGAGCTGTGCTCGCTGGTCACCGGGCAGGTGGCCGGCTACGCCGGGCGCAACGGGGTCCGCCAGGCGGTGCTCGCCTGGGAGAACGACCCGCTGCAGCCGCTGTACCGGCTGCCGCCGTACCGGGCCGCGGTGCGCCGGGCGCTGGAGTCCGCCGACCTCTTCCTGTGCCTGGTCCAGTCGGCCGCTGACCACCTGCGGGTGATCGGGGTCGGCGACGAGCGGATCCGGGTCGTGTACCCGGGCACCGACCTGCAGCTGTTCGCACCGGCGCCGCGCCAGGTGCTGGACCCGGTCGTCGCGTTCGTCTCCCCGCTGATCCCGAACAAGGGCATCGACCGGGTGCTGCAGGCGTTCGCGTTGGTCCGCCGGCAGGTCCCGGAGGCCCGGCTGCGGGTGCTCGGCGGCGGCCCGCTGGAGCCGCTGGTGCGCCGGGCCGCGGCGGACCCCCGGTCCGGCGTCGAGCACCTCGGGTCCGGCGACCCCGGGCGGGTGGCCGAGGTGCTCCGTGCCGCGGCGGTGTTCGCCACCGCACCGCGGTCGACCTGGAAGTGGACCGAGCAGTTCGGGCTGGCCTACCTGGAGGCCATGGCCTGCGGGCTGCCCGTGGTGACCACCGTCTGCGGCAGCAACGGCGAGATCGTGGTGCCGCCGAACGAGCGGGTGGTCGACCACCCCGAGGCGCTGGCCGCCGCGCTGGTCGGCTTCCTCGGCGGGCCTCGGTGGGCGCCGGAAACCGCCGGTACGTCGAGGAGCGGCACGAGCTGTCCGCGCAGTGCCGGCGGATGGGCGAGGCGTTCGCCGAGATCGAGTCGGCGTGACCGGGACAGCTCGGGAGCCGTCCGGCCTGCTCGGCGCTGTTGGCGCCGGCGGGGCACCGGCGCCCGGGTCGGCCACCGGCCGGCCCGGCCTGGCCGGCCTCGCGGTGGGCGCGGCGGCCGGGCTCGCGGTGTTCGCCCCGGTGCTCGGCCGCGGGTTCGTCCTGTCCTACGACATGGTCTTCGTCCCCCGCCCGCCGATCACCGCGGCCACCTTGGGCATCGACGGGTCGGTGCCCCGCGCGGTGCCCACCGACCTGGTGGTGGCGCTGCTGGCCCGGTTGCTGCCGGCCGACCTGGTCCAGCAGGCGCTGCTGCTGGTGGTGTTCGTGCTGGCCGGATGGGGCGTCGGCCGGCTGGCGCCGGCCCCGGCCGGCGGGGCGGCCGCGGCCGCCGGCTACGTCTGGAACCCGTACGTGGCCGAGCGGCTGGTGCTCGGCCACTGGGCCTTCCTGCTCGGGTACGCGCTGCTGCCCTGGGTGGCCGGCGCCGCGCTGGCGGTCCGGCGGGAAGGCGCCGGGGGCCGGCCCTGGCCGCTGCTGGCCTGGCTCGGCGCGGCCGCGCTGGCCGGCAGCACGGCCGGGCTGATCGCGA
>WNFX01003799.1_pt1 | contig 21607 bp, 21 predicted proteins | sample 5400111 | NCBI WGS metagenome assembly WNFX01 (sample SAMN13153363, study PRJNA577476) | soil metagenome | isolation source: 40 cm soil or saprolite under grassland replicate 1 | place: USA:California | collected 2016-06-15 | reverse complement strand
CGCGGCGGAGGTGGGGCGGGCAGCGTCGGCGATGCCGATCAGCGCCACGGCGCGGCCGTCCACCGCGACCCAGACCACCGTCCGGCCGGTAGCGGCAAGCTCTTTCTGGCGGCGGACGAGTGGGCCGGGGTCGGCGCCTTCATGTTCCATCAGCCGGGTGTTCCCGACGGCCACCGCCCGGCCATCGACGTGGCCGATAGCGCCGTGCCCGGGGATGTTCTCGAAGGCTTCAGCCTTGGCGTGGCCGGCCCCGTTGGCCTCGGCGTAGGTGACCACGGCTTGTGCCAGCGGGTGCTCCGATTCGCGTTCGACGGCCGCGACCAGCCGTAGCACCTCGTCCTCGGCCATGCCGTCGGTGATCAGATCGGTGACCTCGGGCTCGCCCTTGGTCAGGGTGCCGGTCTTGTCCATGACGACGGTGTCGATGCGGGCGGAGGTCTCCAGGGCCATGGCGTTTTTGAACAAGATCCCCCGTTTGGCGCCCAGGCCGCTGCCGACCATGATCGCCGTCGGGGTGGCCAGGCCGAGCGCGTCCGGGCAGGTGATCACGACCACCGTGATCGCGAACAGCATCGCCTCGGCGAACGTCCGCCCGGCCGCCAGCCACGCGGCCAGCGTCACCGCCCCGCCGATCAGCGCCACTAGCACCAGCCAGAACGCGGCCCGGTCGGCGAGCCGCTGCCCGGGCGCCTTGGAGTTCTGCGCCTCCTGGACCAGCTTGACGATCTGGGCCAGGGCCGTGTCGGAACCGACCCTGGTCGCGCGGACCCGCAGCGTCCCGTTCTTGTTGATGGTCGCCCCGGTCACCGGCGAGCCGGGGGACTTCGACACCGGCAGGCTTTCGCCGGTCACTACCGACTCATCGACCTCGCTGTGGCCTTCCTCGACCACCCCGTCGGTGCCGATCTTGTCCCCGGGCCGGACCAGCAGCAGATCCCCGGCCACCACCTCCGCGGTGGGGATCTCGACGGGTTCGCCGCCGTGGATGACGGTGGCCTGTGGCGGCGCCAGGTCCAGCAGGGCCCGGATGGCGTCGTTGGCGCCGCCCCGGGCGCGCATCTCGAACCAGTGACCCAGCAGCACGAACGCGGCCAGCACGGTGGCGGCCTCGTAGAACGTGTCGCCGCCGCCGGTCAGGGTCACCACCAGCGAGTACAGCCACCCGGCGCCGACGGCGACCGCGACCAGCACCATCATGTCCAGCGTCCGGGCCCGCAGCGCCCGGAACGCCCCGTCGAAGAAGATCCACGCCGAGTAGAAGATCACCGGCAGGCTGAGCAGCAGCAGCCACACGTCGTCGCGCAACCCGAACGGCGCCGCGACCGTGAAGCCCAGCACCTGGCGGCCGATCGGTGACCACAACAGGATCGGGACCGAGAAGATGGCGGCGACCAGGAACCGGTTGCGCATGTCGGCGACCATCGCGTCCATCGACATGCCGGCCGCGCTGCCGTGGCCCATCATCTCGTGCGGAGAAGGACCAGCATGCTCAGCGGCCATCTCATGACCGGCGTGGGTGGGCATGGCATCCACGGCGGCGGCGCGCGCGCCCGCAGCCATGACCGTCTCGGCGCTGGGAGGGTCTGGCTCTGCCAGCGGGTCACATATATGGCAGGGCACCGACTGGCCGACGCTTTGAAAACCGCACTCCTGCACACACCGCTGCAGGTCCGCGACTGAGGTCTGGCCGGTGTCGAAGGTGACGTTGGCGGTCTGCGCGACCGGGTTGGCCTCCACCAGAGCGACCCCCGGCCGCTGGCCCAGCACCTGCTCCGGGACCGCCTTCTCGGAGGCCCAATTCAGGCCGCCCACGTGCAAGACCGTCGTGACAGTCTTCCCGGGCGTCCGGCCGGTCTGGGATGTCATATTGCCGCCGTCACATAGCGCCGCGTGCCGTATGGCCGGCCGCGGGGGCGCCTGGGTGCCGGGCCGTGTCGAAGGTGGCCGCGCAGTGCGCGGAGCAGAACCAGACGGTGCCCGAGCTGGTGACCCGGCGTTCGGGTGCCGTGGCCGGGTCGACTGCCATCCCGCACACCGGGTCGGTGACCACGCTCCCCAGACTGGGCTCGCCGCCGGTGCCATCATCGGCCGGGGTTTGGACATGCGGCTCGATACGGAACTGGCCCGCCGGCGGCAGCGGGGTGGGGTGCCAGCGGCGGAGCCGGTTGGCGTTGGTGACCACCGACAGCGAGGAGGCTGCCATGGCGGCGGCGGCGATGATCGGGGACAGCCGGATGCCCAGGAAGGGGTAGAGGACCCCGGCGGCGAGCGGGATGCCGATCGCGTTGTAGGCGAGGGCGAAGAACAGGTTCTGGCGGATGTTGCGCATGGTCGCCCGGGACAGCCCGATGGCGGTCACCACCCCGGCCAGCGAGCCGGAGATCAGGGTGACGTCGGCGGCCTCGATCGCCACGTCGGTGCCGGTGCCGATCGCCAGCCCGACGTCAGCGGCGGCCAGGGCGGGGGCGTCGTTGATCCCGTCGCCCACCATGCCCACCGTGCGGCCCTCGGCCCGCAGCCGGCGGATCTCGTCGGCCTTGTGGTCGGGCAGCACCTCGGCCACCACCTGGCCGACACCCACCTGGGCGGCGATCGCCCGCGCGGTCCGGGCGCTGTCGCCGGTAAGCATGACCACCTCGACGCCCAGGCGGCGCAGCGCGGCGATGGCCCGGGCCGAGTCGTCTTTCACGATGTCGGCGACGGCCAGCACGCCGGCGGGCACGCCGTCGACGGCGGCCAGTACGGGGGTCTTGCCCTGGGCTGACAGTCCGGCCGCGACCGGGTCGAGCGCGGCGGTGCTGATCCCGGCACCAGCGAGCAGGCGGCTGTTGCCGGCCAGGACGGCATGGCCGTCCACGGTCGCCTGGACGCCCTGGCCGGTCACCGAGGTGAAGCCGCCCGCGGTGGGCAGGACCAGGCCGCGCTCACGGGCGCCGGCCACGATCGCGGCGGCCAGCGGGTGCTCGCTGTCAGTTTCTGCCGCGGCCGCCAGGGCCAGCAGTTCGCCCTCGGTCAGGACCCTGGTGGGGCGGACGTCGGTGAGGGATGGTTTGCCTGCGGTGATGGTGCCGGTCTTGTCCAGCACGATGGTGTCGAGCTTGTGGGCGGTTTCCAGCGCCTCGGCGGAGCGGATCAAGATTCCCGCCTGGGCACCTTTCCCTGTTCCGACCATGATCGACAGGGGGGTGGCCAGGCCGAGTGCGCACGGGCAGGCGATGATCAACACCGATACCGCCGCGACCAAGGCCAGCGTGAGTGCCGGGGCGGGCCCGGCGGTGAACCAGATTGTGAATGTCGCAATGGCGATGGCGATGACCGCGGGCACAAAGTAGCCGGACACGACGTCGGCGAGCCGCTGGATGGGGGCCCGTGAGGCCTGGGCCTGCCGGACCAGTTGGATGACCTGGGCCAGCATGGTGTCGGATCCGACCTTGGCCGCCCGCACCCGCAGTGACCCGGTGGTGTTGATCGTGGCCCCGACGACGGTGTCCCCGGCGCGCTTGGTGATCGGAATCGGTTCGCCGGTCACCATCGATTCGTCCACTGCCGAAGATCCGGAGATAACGATTGCGTCGACCGGGATCTTCTCCCCCGGCCGGATCACTACTTCGTCCCCGACCAGGACGTCTTCGGCCGGTATCTCGGTTTCGGTGCCGTCGCGGACCACCCGGGCGGTGCGGGCCTGCAGGCCGAGCAGTTCGCGGATGGCCTGCCCCGTGCCGGCCTTGGCCCGGGTCTCGATCAGCCGCCCGAGCAGGATCAGGGTCAAGATCACCCCAACGGCCTCGAAGTACACCTCACGCACATCGGGCGGAAACAGCCCGGGCGCGACGGTGACCAGCAGGCTGTACCCATAGGCGGCGGTGGTGCCCAGCGTGATCAGGCTGTTCATGCCCGCGGACCGGTGGGATAGTGCCAGCCAGCCGGTGCGGTGGATCGGCCAGCCGGTGTAGAACATCACAGGGGTGATCAGCGCCAGCTGCACCCTGTGGTCCACTAGCACGTCCGGCACCCAGCTGGCCTTGAAGACCTCGTGGGCCATGACCGCGAACAGCACCGGCGCGGTCAGCACCGCACCCACCACCACCCGGCGGGCCAGGTCGGCGAGCTCGGCCCGCCGCTCGGCCGCCTCGGTGTCGTCTCCCGCTGCCGCGATGCCATCGGCCGGCCACTCGGTAGGAGGTTCAGTAGTGGTTGCTGGTTGCGCGTCAGGCTGGCCCGCCTCTGGTTCGCCAGCCGGCTCGACGACGAGCGTGCCGTGGACCATGTTCATTCCGCACGCGAAACCGAACGTGCCCTTGCTGGCCGGGGTCAGCCGCACTGTGGTCTGCCGATAAGCCGGCAAGGCAGCGCTCATCTGAAAATCGGGGAAGACTACCCGGGAGGTGCAGTCGCCGGACTCCTGCCGGTCGAAGGTCAGCTGCGCCGGGACCCCCTGGCGCAGCCGGATGACCTCCGGGCTGTACCCGCCCCGCACCGTCACCACGGCCCGCTGCACCCCGCCGTCCAGCTGCGCCGAGCGCGCCCGCCGCGGCCCGAAGAAGAACCAGCCCAGCCCGGCCAAGACCAGCACGGCGGCGACAACGACCATGACGTCGGCGGAAGCCATAGCGGGCCTCCCTTCACATCACCCTCATGGCTCGCATCTCTAGACGATACCCCCAGGGGGTAAGGAAGTCCGAGGCCAGACCCCGGGATGAAGGTCTGCACTCGCTGATCTGCAGGCCGTCAGCGCTGGCGGTGACAGACGTCATCGCCCACGCCCACTGCCAGCGCGGCTGCGGCCCTCGCCGGAGGCAAGCACATCCCGCAGCCGCCTGTACTCTTCAGTGTCGATCTCGCCACGAGCCAGGCGCTCGTCCAGGATGCGCCGCGCATCCTCGCCGCGGGGCTCCTCGCCCCGGGGCGCGGCGCCGGACCGCCGGCTTGCGCTGGTGATCAGGGTGTAGATGGCCCAGATCAGCAGGCCCCAGAATGCGATCATGCCGACCCACATCAGGGCGATCTCCCAGAAGGGCCAGCCAGCATTGCCGTACCAGAACATCATCACAACCATCTCCTCGTGGGCCCGGCCTGCCCGGGCTCCGTCCACAAGTCCATGGTCGGCTTCCATACCCCTGGGGGGTAGTGTCCTCAGTCCCGCCGCCAAGTGACCGTTGGCCCGCCATGCTGCGCTCAATGACCCTGCCCCCCAGGGGTATTTGCGGCGCATTGTCAGTGGAGCGCCGGGCGGGCGGCCGCTGCTGCCGCCGCCAACCTGGCGCAGCCGGTCCCTGGCCGCGGGGGCGGCGGTGATGCTGGGCGCCACCGGGATCCTGGTCGGCACGTTCTTCCTCAACTCGCTCTACCTGCAGGACGTCGTCGGTGCCTCGGCGCTGCGGGTGGGCCTGGAGTTCCTGCCCCTGGTGGCGGTGATCGGCCTGGGGGCGTACCTCACCTCACGGCTGCTGCCACGGGCGGGATCACGCGTGCTGGCCGTCGCCGGACTGCTGCTCATGGGCGCCGGCGCGCTCCTGCTCTCCGGCGTGTCCACCCAGGCCGGCTACCTGACGGGGCTGCTGCCAGGCCTGCTGGTCATCGGGACCGGAGCCGGCCTGGTCTTCCCCGCGGCCACGGTCACCGCGATGAGCCACATCGCCGAAGACCGCGCCGGGCTCGCATCGGGCCTGATGACCGCCGCGCATAAGGTCGGCGCGGCATGGGGGTCGCGGTGTTCGCCGTAGCCACCGCACAAGCGGAGGCTGGCGGCGGGTTCGCGGCCGGCTACCGGCATGGCTTTGCCGTAGTGGCGGGCGTCGCCGCCGCGCTCGTCGTGGTCGCTGCGCTGGCTGTCCCGGCCGTGCGCCCGGCCTCCGGCGCCCGGGTGGCGGTGCACTGAGATGGCGGAACAGCGGGCGGCCGACTACCAGCGGGGGATCGCCGAGCGGAACGTGGAAACGATTCTCGACGCGGTCGAGGAATTGCTGGAGCGGCGGGGGCAGGCGAGCATTTCGGCGGTCGCCGCCCAGGCCGGAGTGTCACGGGTCACGGTGTACGCCCACTTCCCCACCTGGGAAGCGCTGCTGGAGGCGGCGGTGGAACGCGCGGTCCGCCAGACCATGACCGCACTGGAGGCCACCGACCCCGCCTCCGGCCCGCCGCTCCAGGCGGTCGAACGGATGCTCGCCGCCGCCTGGCAGCACCTGGCCCGCTACAGCGCCATGGCCAGGCAGTCGTCGAGCAGCTGAGCGCCGAAGCGCTGACCCGTACCCATCAGGCCGCCCACCAGACGGTGGGCGCGCTGCTGGAACGCGGCCGGGCCGACGGCTCGTTCCGCACCGACCTCCCCGCCGCCTGGCTGGTAACAGCCTGCATCGCGCTCATCCACGCCTGCGCGCAGGAAGTCCGGGCCGGTCAGATCGGCGAACGCGACGCGGCACGCATCCTGACCGCCACGGTCCGCGACCTGTTCACCGGAACAAGGCGAGCTTGAACCCCGGCCTGTCCAGGCCCAGCCGGCAGGTCATTCCCTGCTATGGCAGGACGGAGGTCGCTGACGACGTCATCTTCGTCACGCGCTTCCGGCCGTTCAGGCTGCGTTCTTGCCAACTGGAAGGTCGTATTCTCAGCGTTTCGGCCAGGGCCAGGGTTCTATCACGTAGACGTCTCGCCTCAGGCCGTCTGCGACATTCGAATACGTGATCTTCTGTGATGGCTTTGGCGGCGACAGCGAGGTGCCCGAATCGTCTACAACGGTTCTACTACTGTCAGCGCCAATCGGGGGTTGCCATAATCCCGCAGAAGTGTTAAACGGGGAAGCATGGCTGAGCCTGGCGGGCGGCAGCCGAGGGGGATAACCGTGAATCATCCGCAGTGGCGGTTCGTCCCGGGCCCGGGGTCGCTATCTCCAACGGACCCGCCGGAGGGCGAGACAGCGGTAGCCGGGGAGCCTGCGCCGATACAAGACCTCACCGGGACCTTAAGTCCATGCGCTGTCTTTCGACTGCTACTCAGATGGATCCGGGGTGCGCGGGGTCGGGAAGGGGGTCACAGCCGGACTCGTCCATAGGTTAGCTCCTGCATCTGGGGGGACAACGGTCTGATCTTCGGGGGTTTCAATGATTTCCGCTGGTTTCCGGACAGTCCCTGACTGGCTTGCCCCAGCAAATAAGGGGGCCTCTGTCGCTGTTGGTGACGTGACTGGCAGCGGGACGCCCGACCTTGTCGTGCTGGCAGTCGACAGTGGAGCGCAGCCCAACCGCGGCGCCTATCGCATCGGGCGCGATCTCGGCGCCGATGGCAACATCAGCGCGGGCTGGACGCCGTGGATCCTGGTTCCGGACTGGTTCTCGCAGGACACCCAGGGAGCGGGCATCACCGTCGCCGATCTCAACGGGAACGGGAGGCTCGACCTGGTTGTGTTCATGGTCGACAACGGAGCCCAGCTCAACCGCGGCGTCTACCGTGTGGGCCACGACCTCGACGCTGACGGCAACGTGACCGCTGGCTGGTCGGGGTGGCAGGACGTGCCGTGGTTCTCGTGGGAGAACCACGGAGCGGGGATCGCCGTCGCCGATCTCAGCGGCAACGGACAGCCAGACATTGTCGTTATGGCCGTTGACAACGGCCTTCAGCAGAACCGGGGTGTCTACCGCGTCGGCCGCGACCTTAACGCCGACGGCCACGCGACCGGCGGCTGGTCAGACTGGCGCGATGTGCCCGGCTGGTTCTCGTGGGAAAACCAGGGCGGCGGAGTGGCCATCGCCGACATCACTGGCAACGGACACTCCGACATCGTCGTGTTTGGGATCGACAACCCGCCGCAGCAAAACCAGGCCTTCTACCGCATCGCGTACGACGTTGATGGGGACGGGGTGCCGGCCGGTGCCCGGGCGGACGACCCGCAGGCCGGGTGGTCGAGCCTGCTCGGGGTGAATAACTGGTTCTCCTGGGACAACCAGGGCGCGGGGATCGCGGTTGTCCCCCTCGGCGGCGTGCCTCATCTCCTTGTCCTGGCAGCCGACCACCCACCGGCGGGCAGCATCGGCGTCTACACCACTGTCCAGCTCACGGAATCCCTCAGCGTTCACGGGCAATGGGAGGTGCTCCCCTTCAACTCGGAGGTGCTTGCCATCCATGCGGCAATGCTGCGCACCGGGCGAGTCCTCTTCTTCTCCGGGTCGGGGAACAACACCGTGCGGTTCGCCGACCCTACCTTCGGGGATGTCGCCGCTGGCATGTACACGAGTGTGGTGTGGGACCCGCAGGCCCCGCAGGGCCAGAATTTCATGCATCCCCCCACGATCTTCCGCCAGGACGGCCGGCCCTTCGATTTCTTCTGCGGCGGCGACACATTCCTGGCGGACGGCCGCGTGCTTTCCGCCGGAGGGAACCAGGACTACAACAACACCAACAACCTCGGCCAGCGGGAAGTCGCGATCTTCGACCCGGTCACTGAGCAATGGGCGGCGGCCCCGCCGATGGAACACGGCCGGTGGTACCCGCAGCTGCTGCTCTTCCCCGACGGGCACGTCCTGACAGTCAGCGGCAAGAACGAAACCGATGGCGCCCTCAACCAGCTGTTCGAGATCTACGACCCCGTCAACGCGCAGTGGCTTCAGCACAACCCACCGCAGAGCCCGGACTTCATAGGCCTGCCGTACTACGCCCACCTGTTCCTCATGGCAGACGGGCGTGTCTTCTTCAGCGGAGGCAGGATGGATGACCCCAGCCCTCAGCGTGCTGGCATCATGGCCTTCGCGCCGGACCACGTCGACTTCCAGGTCGTGCCGGCCACTGTGGACTCCACGCTCCGCAATCAGTCATCGAGTGTGCTGCTCCCCCCTGCGCAAGACCAGCGAGTCATGATCATCGGTGGCGGGCCTGCCGACGACATCACCAGCGCGAGCGGAATAACGGAGACCGTGCACCTGGACCAGCCGAACCCCGTATACCAGCTGACGATGCCGCTGAGCCTGCCGCGCATACATCTCAACGCCGTCCTGCTCCCTGACCGCACCGTGCTCGTAAGCGGCGGGGCAATCATCCACGAGGAGCGGGGTGTACCGCCCATCGCCCGGCTCCAGTCCGAGATCTACGACCCCGCGACAGACACCTGGCGGCCCGGCGCCGTGGCCAGCATCATCCGCATGTACCACTCCGTCGCCCTGCTCATGCCCGACGGCCGGGTCGTCACCGCGAACGGCAACCCGCCGCCATACGGGGACAAGGCCCCATGGCAGCCGCCGCAGCCGAACGAGGAAATGCATATCGAGACATACAGACCGCCGTACCTGTTTGCCGCAGCCCAGCCCGCGATCGGAGCTGTCGCAACCGAGTGGCACTACGGCCAGGCAGTCGACATCGCATCGCCCCAAGCGGCCACGGTCATGTGGGCCGAGCTCATCCGCGGCGGCGTGACCACCCACGCCTTCGACAATTCCCAGCGCCTCGTCGACCTGCCGATCGCCGCCCGCCCACCCGGAAGCCTGACCGTAAACGCACCCGCGACGCCGACGATCGCACCGCCCGGCTGGTACATGCTCTTCCTCGTCGACCAGAACCGCATCCCATCGACTGCCGCCTGGATCCATCTCTCCTAGCCATCACAGGACCATGCAACGACCAGGCTGACCCAAGAACTAGGGAGGCTACCGTGGCTGTCCGCGACATCTACCTGAAGATCGAGACCATCCCCGGCTACTCGCCGGTCGAGCCGGATGACCACGTGTCGCCGGACGCCTTTGCCCGTCGCGGTCTCGCGGACTCCCCACTTGTCAGCCAGGGCCTCTATGAGCGCGAAGCCAAAACCTGACTCGTCCAGAGCGGCAGGGGCTCGCGGCAATGGCGGATCCGGGTTGGCATCCAGGACCTCCACGCGCAGACACGTGCCGCAGGCTTCGAGCCCGACCTCTAGCACCAGGTCGGCGCAGGCGTACCGCACCGCGTTGCTGACCAGTTCGGAGACTAGCAAGACCGCAGTCTCCTCGAGGTGATCCAGTCCCCAGGAGGCCAGTGTGTCTTGGGTAGCCCGGCGGGCCAGCCTGGCTGCCAGCCGGTGCACGGGCAGCGTCATGGAGAAGGCCCGGCATTACCCACCTTCTACGCCGGGCCTTGCCTGAGCCGCGCCTGATCCGCTCAGGTGACCGGCCATTACCTGACTGCCTCGATCTCGTTGAGTGCGAACATGATGTGAGCCCATGCAAGCTGACAGTGACCAGCGCCCGACGGCGCCAGCGGGTATTTGCGACAATGTGCTGACATCCCTGCTGAACGGAGAACAGCGGTGAGGGAGCTGGAGGTGGCCGCGGCGCCCAGCAGCGCGCTGGGCGTGGAGCTTGCTGCCTACCGTCGGGCCGCCGGTTACACCCAGGCCCAGTTCGCCCAGCTCACCGGGTACAGCCGCAGCACGATCGCGAATGTCGAGACCGGCCGCCGGCATGTCTCACGAGACTTCTGGGAAAGTGCCGACCGGATTCTGCGTACCGGCGGTGTCCTGGCCACTGGCTATGACGAAACCGAAACCGCCGCCCGTCGCCAGCTGCGTGCAGCCGCCCGCGACGTCAGCACCTCCCGGCAGGCGCGGACCTGGCAACTGCGGTCAGGTGCCGCACCAGATATGAGCGCTACAGGCAAAGCGGACGCTGATGTTGCGCCAGCGCGTTCTACGCATATGTCTTTCTGGCCCGCCGACCAGGAAACACCTCGGCCGCCGCCTACAGGGACAGCGCTGGTCGATCTTTCCATGTCGCCAGATGCGCTGCCTGCCTGTGATCGCCCGGTCCCAGGACCTCGGGAAAACCCACGACCGATCAGCCTGGGAGACATTGCCCGTCTCGCCAGCATGCGCCAGCACCTGAAGGCCATCGACAACGCCCACGGCGGCGGCGCCGCGCTCCCCATGGCGGACGGGTATTTGCGATGCGAAGTGCTCCCGCTCCTGAACGAGAGCCTCGGCGACCCTACGAGTCGCACACTGATCGCCGTTGTGGCGCAATTCCAGCATGACGTCGGCTGGATGGCCTACGACATCGGCCAGCAGCCGCTCGCTACCCAGTACTTCCACAGCGCGCTTCGTTTTGCCCATGCGGCCGGGAATCGTCTCCTCGGGGGCGGATCCTGGCGGCCATGAGCCATCAGGCCATCTACCTCGGGCATCTGCGGCAGGCGATCGACTTCGCTCAGGCTGCCCGCAACATCACCCGGCAGGTGGCGACACCCCGCACCGTCGCGATGCTCGCGGCCATGGAGGCATGCGCGCACGCGGCAGCCGGTGATGCCAGGCAGAGCTGGCATGCGCTTGGCGATGCGGCGGAAGCGCTGCCTCTCGTCGTTGACCGGTCGGAGCCGGAATGGCTGGACTTCGACGAAGGCGGCTACCTAGGTCACGCTGCCCGTGCCTACCGGGATCTCGGCCATCCGCGTGAGGCCGAAGAGTATGCGGCGAAATCCGTTGGGCTGTGCCTGCGCGGCCACAGCCGCACGCGGGCACAGCGCACCACTATCCAGGCAACCGCCCACCTGAGCATGGGAGAAGTGGACGCGGCCGCGGCGGCCGCCGAACGGGTCGTCCGGGAGGCATGGAACCTGCACTCCGGCTACGTGTTCGGAGAGGTCGCGCAGTTGGTATCGGCGATTGCCCCGTTCGGAACACCGGTGGCCCGGGACTTCCTGGACCAAGCCCATGAACTGCTCGCTGCACGAGGATCCGGGGCGGACGGCACGGCTACGAGCTAACCGGTCACGACGACCTGGAAGGCCTCGGCCAGCCTGCCATCGGGCAGCCCCGCGGCGGCTGTGTTGGGGGCGATGCGCTGCCGCAGCCGATCGGCGAGGGTGTCCGGGTCTTTGATCTGGCTCGCGTGCGCCAGGACCGCAGCGACCTTGCGTTCGAAGGTGGCGGTGATGTCGACGTAGTGGTTGATCTCCCGCTGTGGGCTGTTGATGAGCCAAACCTCCTGCACAGTCCACGGTTCCAGGCCCTCGTCCTGTTTGAGGTGGATCATCGCGAATGGGTTGCTGGCGTCCGGGTAGATCGCTTTCAGCACGGCGGCGCCGGTCGCCAGGTGATCAGGGTGGCAGCTGCGGAACCGCTGCCAGTTCCATTCCGGGCTCCATGTGACGACTCGCTGCGGGCGGGCCTGCCGGATGACGCGGACTAGGTCTTCATGAAGCTGGCGGAGGCCATCCAGCAGACTCCCTTCGGCTGATTCCAGGAAGTGGACCTCCCGAACGCCCAGCATCGCTGCTGCTTGCTGTTGTTCTGTCCGGCGGATGTGTGGAATCTCACCGCGTGGGACATCGGGGTCGAACCCACCTCCCCCGCCGTCGGTCAGCACGCAGTAGGTCACCTCGATGCCCGTGTCCGTCCAGCCGACGATCGTGCCGCCTGCCCAGAACTCAGCGTCGTCAGGGTGCGCCACGACCACAAGAGTCCGCTCGACATCGCGGTCCGCAATCACCGAAACCCGTCCACCTCTCGGTCCGGCTAATCCATCGGCGGCACCGGCGTTTCCAGGCCAGCATCCAGACGGCAGCTCTACGTAGCTCCATCCGCCTCGCGTTTCTGCTTGGCGACGGCCTTCAGCAGAACGCGCAGCAGGGCACGCGCTACATCCGGCGTCAGCTCCGGCGGCTCTTCGGGCAGCTCCACGAGGAGGCGGGCGCGCCGGGGCCTGCGCGCGGGCGGCCCCTGACATCGGCAGGCACCCTTGCAGCGGCAAGGAAACTCCTCATACCAGGCTGCTCGATAAGCCTCATATTCCTCATCGTCCATGTCGGGCTCGCGGAGCCGGAACGCATCAGGGTCGCCCTGCCGCCCTGGTACCGGGGCCGGTCGGACTACATGGCGCGGCAGTCTACTTGCAGCCTGGCTCACCTCTGTCGGCTGGTCGCGCGCCGACCCCGATCTGCGCGACCAGCCAGGGCGTGACGCGATTGCCCTGATAGGCGCAGAACTTGTGTATCTGCTCGGCCTCAATCTGCAGCTGGTGCCCGCGATCGGTCTGCATGCGCCGGACTGTCGTCGATGAACGTCGTGGCGATTCGGGCTGGCGGGCTTTGTAGCGGCCGATCGCGTTGGTGTGCGGGCGCCTCAGTACCGCGCCACCGCCTCGCCTGGGCGGCGTTTGGCGCCACAATGCGCGGGTACGTGCGTGGATTGCCCGGAGCGAGATCGGAGGGAACGAAAATGGCCGCAGAGCAGGGCAAAGAAACGCGGACCGGCCAGTGGCCGACGCTGAACGTCGAGCGGGTCTACAGCACCACCATCCCGGCGGACAAGCTCGCCCAGGCGGTGGCCGACCACTTCCGCGCGAAAGAGTTCGAGACACAGGTCTTCCGCAGCAGCGGGGACCGCACCGTGATGCAGGCGCGCAAGGAGAGCCTGTGGCGCAACCTGCTCGGGGTCGCCTACGCGCTGACCGTGGTCTTCACCCCCGGCGAGGGCCAGCTGAGCATCGGCCTGGGCGGCCACGAGTGGGTCGATTCAGCGATCAGCGGCGCGATCGGGCTGGTGGCGGTCCCGCCGGTGCTGCTGGGGACCGCGTACGGCATCTGGAAGGAAAACCAGCTGGACAAGGAGGTCTGGCAGGTGATCGACGAGCGGGTCAGCGCGCCAGCAGACGCAGGCCCGTGAGATGGCCGGTGAGATGCCTGCTGACACCCCACACCCACGGCTGCCCCGCGGAGGGAGCAGTCGATACTTGTACCGGTTCTGTGGGAACTGGCGTTCGGCGCTATCCAGGCCGTGTCGCCGCGCATCCGCGCATCGCCGGGCGTGCAGGCAGCCAGCTGATGCGGGCCTGTCCCGTTCCGGAGCAGGGCATGACAATGGCGGGCACCGGCGGAACGCGCTGACATGACCGCAACAGGGGTGACAGGCCGGGGTCCCGCCCTGCTGGGCCGCCTCGCCCGCAGCCTGCGCGGGGCAGGGCTGTCCGGTGCCGCCTTGGCGGGGGCCGGTGCCGCCGGGGCGCTGGTGTCGCTGCGGGCGGCCTACCCGCGGCCGCCACGCGCCGCCCCGCCGGAGGGCTGGCCTCCGCCGAGGCCAGTGCCGCAGGGCCGCCTGACTGTCGCGGTGGTGCTCGGCGCCAGCGGCTCGGTCATCACCGATGCGCTCGGGCCGTATGAGGTCTTCGCCCGCTGTCCCGAGTTCTTCGTGTACACGGTGTCCGCCGGCCCGGCCGCGATGCTCTCCGGCGGGCTGGCCGTGGTGCCCGACTATTCGCTCGGCGACGTGGACGCGGGCACGGTGCCCGGGCCCGACGTGGTCGTGATCCCGGCCGTGGTCTCCCCGGCCGGCAGCAAGGAACGGCCGCTGCGCGAGTGGCTGGCCCGCCGGGCCGGCCGGGGCGCGCACCTGCTCGGTGTCTGTGCCGGGTCACGGCTGCTGGCTGCCGCGGGCCTGCTCGACGGCTACCGGGCCACCTCCCACTGGTCGAGGCTCAAGGGCCTGCAGCACAGCCACCCGCAGGTGGACTGGGTACGCGGCCAGCGCTACGTCCAAGACGGCAAGATCACCACTACCGCCGGGGTGACCTCGGGCGTGTTCGGCGCCCTGCGGCTGGTCCAGCAGCTCGCCGGCGCCACCGAGGCGCAGCGGGTGGGCCGCGAGCTGGCCTACCCGGGCTGGTCGCTGGATGGCCCCACCGGCATCCCCGCGCAGCGGCCGGCGCCACGTGACCTCACCAACCTCCTCGCCGCCCTCGCACCATGGCGCCGGCCGACGCTCGGCGTCGGGCTGGCCGAGGGCGTCGGCGAACTCGACGTCGCCGCGCCGTTCGAGGTCTACGCCACCTCGTTCGCCGCCCGCACGGTACCGATCGCCGCAAGGCGCGCCGTCACCACCCGCCACGGGCTGCGCCTGATCGCGGCACCCGCCGACGCCACCGCACCCCGGGTGGACCGGCTGATCGTGCCCGGCGCCCATAGCCTCGATGAGGTCGGCCCGCGGCTCGACGGCGAGTTCAGCTTCGATGCGATGCTGCGCGACCTCGCCGCCCACGCCGACCGCGCCACCGCCCGCGTCACCGCCAAATCCATCGAATACCCCACCTGCCACCTCCACCTTGCCGGCGCGGCGTGGCCGTGGCGGCCCACCACCATGCTCGCCCTGACCGTCGCAACCGCCATCGGCGCCGGGCTCCTCCCGGCGGTCGCCGCCCACCGGAACCGGCCATGACACCCACCCACAAAACCGGCCCCCTGGCGGAGCATCCGCTGCGCGCGCCCGTGCTGTGGGAGCCGCGTGGGCTCTCATCCAGGCCGCGGCGCCACTCGGCTTCTGGTGGCTCGACCGTGCGCGCAGGCGATCAGGGAGTACGGCAAGGCGCCGATGTGCGGGCGTCCAGGTCAGATCCGGTTTCGGAATCTACGCGGGTCTGCCGCTAGCCTGTCGCATGGCTAGTGATGAAATCCGGCTCCTGCAATGATCTCGGTGGCGAGAACGGCGGCGACGAGCCAGCCGACGGCGGCGCAAACGGCGGCCACCACCGTGTGTTGGCAACATGGCACCTTGGCACGTCGGTCTTGTCCATTACCCCGCGTCTGGCCTTTCTTGCTCATCCTCAAAGAGCCGTTGCTGGTGGCCATGCGCCCAGGCCGAAAGCTGGAACCACATCAGTGCCACCAAGACAGCGGCGCCCACCACCCCGCCGGTGACGAACCCGGCGACAGCCGAGTGGCCAGCGGCTATGGTGGCCAGCAGGCCCGCGGCAGAGCCAGTCAGGACCGCGGTGACCACGCCGATCATTCCGGCGGTCGTCCGGAAGGCAGGCCAGTACCCGCTGCGCAAGCCCAGGATGGCAAGCCGCCGCGATGGCGGGACGCTGGCCAGGTAGTGAGTCAGTTCTGGCGCGAAGTCGAAGTAGTAGGCCCTCAGCCGCGCGATCCGTTCGACGTAATGAAGCTCTTCGATCCCGGACTGGAGCACGCGGTCGCAGGTGACGAAGCCAATGAAGGACAGCGTCGACAGCAGTATCAGGCCGAAGGCATAGAACGCGGTGCCGATGCGGGTGGCTGTGGCGATCAGCCCCAAGGCAACGAGCCCGGCGGATACCGCGCCGATGAAGATCGTTGCCCGGCTGGTCGATTCGGTGATCGCCGCGGCCCGTGCTCCCTGCAGGGTGAAATGCTCGGTGGTCACGAACGCGACTGCGCTCGGCGGCGGAGCCGCGCCGTCTGCCCCGGTTCTCGCGTCCTGGTCGCTACTCGTAGTCTCACCAGCTTTCAGGCGACGGCCAGGGTGCGATTATCGCAGCAGTCACGAGCCGGCGAGCCCGATGAGCCGGGCCCTGTGATCTGTGCTGCGATAATTGCCGCTGCCCTGTCGCATGGCTAGTGATGGAATCCGGCTCCTGCAATGATCTCGATGGCGAGGACCGCGGCGACGAGCCAGTCGACGGCGGCGCAGAACGGCGGCCACCACCTGGTGTTGGCAACGTAGTGGCTGCGTTCTTGCCAGAAGTCCTTGAGGCCATGGCCGGTGTAGCCAAGGACGAGGAGCCAGGCCGATCCGGTGACGCCCGCGGCGGCCAGCAAGACGAAGGCACCAGCGACGGTGCACTCGACGGCGATCACCTTGGGCCTTCCGTCGGCCACCGCGAACCCGATGTAGACCGCTGCGATCAGGGCCAGCAGCAGAGACTGGACGGTTGCCTGGTCGAGCCACCAGAGGGCGAGCGGCGACGCGGCCTGGATGGCGCCGAATGCCAGTCCCCACAGAACCGGTGCACGTATCGACTGCTCCCGCTGCGGGGCAGGCGCGGGCATGGGTGTGTGCGTCATGGCCGGTGCGCGGTAGCCCGGCGCGGCGGCCTGCCGACTGCTGCGGTCATGGCCAGCACGCGGTAGCCCGGCGCAGCGGACCATGCGCACATCTTGACCTCGTCACAAGAGATGCTTCTGCTCCTTCATCTGTTCACCGGCGGGCGATCTGCCCGGCCAGGAATGCCGCGTCGTTGCCGACCCAGCCGAGCAGGGCGGAGCCGCGGGTGTGCTGCCAGGTGAGACCGAGCATGTACAGGCCGGGCGAGGGCGTCACGCCCCGCTGGTGCAGGATGTGTCCCTGGCCGTCCTTGGCCTCCTGGATGTCGATCCACGAGTGGTCCGCCGCGAACCCGGTGGCCCACACCACGGCGTCGAAGTCGGCGGCGCTGCCGTCGGCGAAGGTCACGGTCCGCCCGGCCGCGCTCGCCGCCCGCGGCCGGATCCGGATGCCGTGGTGGCGGGCGAGCTTCCGCGGCCCGGGCCCGATCACCTGGTCCCGCCCGGCCAGCCGCTGTCCTAGCCGTGAGTCCGCGGTCACCTTGTCCAGCCGCAGCGCGGTCGCCCATGCCCAGATGTCGCGGCCGAGCGGCCGCTGGGGGATGGCCGGGAGCCGCTGGCCGACCGAAAGCTCCACGCGGTGGGTGGCCGAGAGCTCCTGGGCTATCTGGCAGCCAGAGTTCGCGGCGCCGACGACCAGGACCTTTCCCGGCGGGACGCTTTGTGGGTGCCGGTAGTGGGCGCTGTGGATCTGGTGCACGCCCGGGCCGAGCGCATCGGCGATCGGCGGGATGAACGGCACCTGGAAGGGCCCAGTGGCGACCACCACCTGCCGGGCCTCCAGCTCCTCGCCGCCCGCCTTGGCGACGTAGCCGCCGTCGCTTCTGGCCAGCGACGTCACGGTCGTGTTGAGCCGGACCGGCAGGTTGAACTTTGCGGCGTAGGCCTGCAGGTACCTGGCGACGTCGTCCTTGCCCGGGTAGTTGTCCGGCGCAGCGGGGAAGGGCAGGCCCGGCAGGCTGTCATAGCGGCCCGACGTGAATAGCAGCAGCGAATCCCACCGTGACCGCCACATCCCGCCGATCTCGGCACTGGCGTCCACGATCTGGAAGGACCGCCCGGACTGCGCCAGGTGGTAGCCCATGGCCAGGCCGGCCTGACCGCCGCCGATCACCAGCACGTCCCCCAGCGAGCCCGCAGGCCCGGCGGTCATCGGGCCGCCTCCCGGTTGCGGGCCACGTTGAAGCTGAACATCATGCCGCTCTGGTTGTGCTCGGCGATGTGGCAGTGCGCCATCCACAGCCCGGGATTGGAGACATCCAGCAGGATGTCGACGGTCTCTCCGGCGCGCAGGAGCACGGTGTCCTTCCACACCAGGTTGGGCTGGGGCAGTCCGTCGCGCGACAGGACGAGGAAACGGCCGGCTCCATGGACGTGGAACGGGTGGTGCATCGGGTGATCGGAGTCCATCTCGTTGACCAGCCGGATCTTCACCCGGTCGCCCACCGTGAAGGCCCAGTCGATGTCCGCATTCTTGGCGCCGGTCTGGCGGTCGATCAGCTGCCAGATCATGTTGCCCGAATCCGACGCCTGGTTGATCTGCGGCATCAGGTCCTCCCACTCCAGGCCATCGCCGTGGTCGTGGCTATGCGCCGTGTCCTCGTGCGGCTCCGAAGCGGGGACCAGCGGGGCATCGGAGGGCACCAGCTTCATCCCGCATTTGGGGCAGGTCCCCGGCTCGGTCGCGGTCACCTCCGGGTGCATCGGCATTTGGGGCAGGTCCCCGGCTCGGTCGCGGTCACCTCCGGGTGCATCGGGCAGGCGTAGACCGTCGGCGCCGACGCGGCCGCCACCGCCACCAGCTTCATCCCGCATTTGGGGCAGGTCCCCGGCTCGGTCGCGGTCACCTCCGGGTGCATCGGGCAGGCGTAGACCGTCGGCGCCGACGCGGGCGTGTGGTCGCCCCCGTAGAGCAGCGGCATCAAGGAGAAGAACGCGAGGACTTTGTCGGGCGGGCGTTCCAGGTCGTGGGCGAGCGAGCGGTGCTCGGCGGTGAGCTCGGGGTCGGTGCGCAGCTGATCGAACGCCCCGGCAGCAGCGCCGGCAGTGCCTTCGGTGACAGTGAACCCGCCGAGCTGGTAGGTGTGGTCGGGGGTGCGGTGCTCCAGTTGCACCTCCCCCGGGCTGTCGAACAGCACGTCAATGACCGCGCGCTCTGAGGGCGCGAGCAGCACCTCACCGGTGAACGTCTCGTGCTCGTACCGGCCGCTGTCACCGCCGACCAGCTTGGCGCGGGCGCCGCGGATAGCGAAGTTGAAGATCCGCGTGTTTGCGGTGTTGACCAGATATAGGCGCACCACCTCCCCCGCGGCCGCCTGGCCGGAGAACTCGGTCTCCCCGTTGATAAGCATGACGTTGCCGAACCGGCCCATCGCGACATAGTTCGGCCCGGAGCGGCGGAACGGCGCGATGTGCCCGTCCTCGACCAGCAGGTCATCCAGCGTCAGGGTCAGCTGCCGGTCGGCGGCGGGCCAGTATCCCGGGTCGGCGGGCTCGACCACGATCGTGCCGTACAGCCCCATCTCCAGGCCGTAGTCCTCCCGGATGTGCGGGTGGTACCAGTAGAGGCCGGCGTCGGGGAACTGGAGCTGGTAGGTGAAGCTGCCGCCGATCGGGATCGGCTCCTGGGTCTCGTGCGGGACCCCGTCGTAGCGGTTCTCCAGCCGCAGGCCGTGCCAGTGCACGGTCGCCTCGACATCGCCATCGTTGGTGACCTGCACGGTGATCTGCGACCCCTGATCGACGTGCAGGACCGGGCCGGGGACCGACCCGTTGTAGGCGAGCATGCGCAGCTCGGCGTCGTCGAGGCGCTTGCGCGCCGGGCCGATGCGCAGGTCGAGCCGGTCCCCGTCGTGCAGCCGGATCACGCCCGGGCTGGCCACCTCCGGCAGGCCCGCCGTCGCGGTTGTGAACAGGCCATCTTGGCCGTTCCCATTGGTCTGTTTCATCGTGTGGTCCATCGTGGCCCCCGTGGTGCGACGTCTTTACTCCCCCGAGAGCACCATCCTGCCTATGCTTTACTAGTCGCTGTCAAGAGCAGTGCACGCAAAAGGTGCTGCCGATCGCGCTGCGGGACGGGATGTGATCATGAGCCAGGACGGGCAGGACCGGCCCTCGGTGCTGCGGGCCGCGCGCGAGCGGACCCGCGCCGAGATCACCCGCCAGATCCTCGACGCCGCCCGCCGGCACCTGGCCACCGAGGGGGCGTCCGGGCTCAGCCTGCGCGCCATCGCCCGCGAGCTCGGCGCGTCATCGTCAGCGGTGTACCGCTACGTCGCCAGCCGCGACGAACTGCTGACCAGGCTGATCGTCGCCGCCTACGACGCGCTGGGCGCCGCCGCCGAGACCGCCGAGGCAGCCGTGGCCCGCGCCGATCTCGCCGGCCGCTGGTCGGCGGTCTGCGGCGCCGTGCGGGGATGGGCCCTGGCCAATCCCAACGAGTACGCCCTGATTTACGGCACGCCGGTGCCCGGCTACGTAGCCCCGCCCGCCACCATCGCACCCGCCGCCCGCGTCTCCGATGTGCTGCTGCGCATCCTCGCCGACGCCGCCGGGCGCCCCACACCCGCCATCGCCGGGGACGGCGTGCCCCCCGACGGCCGGAAGGCGCTCGCGCCGGCCCGCTCCACTGTCCCGCCTGAGGTGCCCGACGCGCTGCTGCAACGGGGGCTGATGGCCTGGGCGGCGCTGTTTGGCACCGTGTCGTTCGAGCTGTTCGGCCAGCTCCATGGCATCGTCGGCGAGCAGGCCGGAGACCGCGAGGCGTTCTTCGCAGAATCGGTCCGCCGCTGGGCGGCGCAGGTCGGCATCACCCCCGGCCGCACGGCCCGCGAGACCGGGATCCCAGACGGCTGGCGCCCGCCGGAAACGGAAACAACCGCCACGGCGCAGGCCGTCGAAACCAGCGCCAGCCTTACCGCGAAAGAAGCGAGCTCGTGACCGCAGCCCCCCGGGAGAAGCCCAGGCAACAGGCCGGCGCCTCGACCCCAAATACGCCCCGCTCCTGGTCCCCGCGATTATGGCCATCGCGATGTCGTTCGTGATGTCGCTCGTGCAGACCATCGCCAGGCTCGGGTTCACACCGAACCTGGCCTCAGCCTGGCTCACCTCATTCGCCATCGGCGCGGCCGTGGCGATACCCACCGCCATCCTCGTCGCCCCGCGCGCTCAGCGGCTGGTCGGCAATCTCACCGGCGCGGCGCGCAGGCCGCCGCCGGCCAAGCGCCGGTAAGCAGTCCAGCATGCCGGGCCTGCGTGCCGAGCTGAACGCCGCTCAGCGCGAGCGCGGGACGCAGCTCGCTCTTGCCTTGTATGACAACTCAAGGGTGTCTTCCCGCCCCGTGCCCCAGACAGCAAGTGGCTGATCAGGCCGAACCGGGAGGCTCCGGGCCGCGAGCGTTCCGTTGCACGGGCTGGCAGCGCCGAAGAGCTTGGCCGCGTAAGCCGGCCTGATGGGTGAACGGAGGAACAATGGACGACGACCGGCAGCAGGCGTTCATGACCGCTCTCGTGACGGAGCATTTCGTGCTTCAGGGTGCACGAGGACAAACCACTGGCGAGATGATGGGCCGGGCGGCGCTCTACCTGGCGACCGTGTCCAGCACTCTGATTGCCCTCGGTTTCGTAGCCCCAGACCGGTCCGCCTTTGTTCCCTTCGCCGCCGCTGTACTCCCCGCATTGCTGATTCTCGGCGAATTCACCTTCGTCCGGCTCGTCGCGGCCAGTATCGAGGACCTCCGGTACCTGTATGCGATTCAGCAGATACGCAGCTACTACCGTGGCCTCGTTCCCGACGGGCTTACGT
>WNFX01005226.1_pt1 | contig 21611 bp, 19 predicted proteins | sample 5400111 | NCBI WGS metagenome assembly WNFX01 (sample SAMN13153363, study PRJNA577476) | soil metagenome | isolation source: 40 cm soil or saprolite under grassland replicate 1 | place: USA:California | collected 2016-06-15 | reverse complement strand
CAGCCCCAAATAGTTTCACAACACAAATGAATGTTAACTTTATGAAAGATATCCCTATTAGTTGAGTGCTTCACCATAGGTTATTCAAATCATTCCTTTTATCTGAGCGGTAGCATGCAGCCAAATTTGCTACTGATTTATCGGTCTCTTACGAAAAATTTCGCACAACCTATTGTCCTTTAAAATTCTATTCGCCTAGCTTTATGTCTTAGGCGATACCTTTTGGACTCGGCTAGCTGCTTTCAAGCTTAATCTGTTCCTCCTCCTTGTATGCAATTCTACAGTAATCATGCAAATGGGTAACGTCCTTCAATCTTTCACATTTACTACATACCCAGGAAATATCCTCTTTGCAAATATTGCAGACCGAGATAGGAGTGAGACAGGTTCCACATGCCCTACATGATTTACTATTTATCACAGATTATAATTACTCCTATTTTTTCCAGATATAGTTGTAATTTCTATATACATTCATATAAATATTGAGATTTGGATCAATTCTACTAGAAGAATGAGCTAGATTAAAATTATTCTCCAGTTGACTGACCTAGAGATAATCACTGAACTGTAGGGGGGACGAGCTGAGCCCGGATTCTATCAGTGCAGTTCCTTGTACTGCCCAGTGAATATTTCTTGCCATAAGAGGCTTTTGTATCAATTTGAAAATATCCTCGTTAGCAGCAGAGCGCGAAATTTCAAATTGGCTTTTTAACTGAGTTGTAGAGTTAGATAAGAGTTGTGGCCTTCCGTTAACTGGAACATCCTCGAAGGAAAGCATTCCTTGACCTAATGATTTGTTGTTTGCATTCAGCTGATACTCAATTTTTGATGTTGTTAATGATTTCTGAGTTGGATTATGAATACTGAAAATTACATTCAGGCTGATATCTTCATTGGTACTATTAACAACTTCAACTTTGGAAAGTCTTATTGCGATAGTATTCAGGTCAGCCGGAAGCGTAGCCGTTAGTATAAGTGGAAGTAGAATAATTGCTCCAGCAACAGCAGCAATTACAAGAATAAGAACGATACGACGTCGGCTTAAAAACATGACAATCTTCAAGCCTAGTTGAATACCTGCGAATTAAAACGTTTCTTCTAGGGCATGAATAATATACGATGACCCAATCAATTACTTTGGAAAATGACCCTAGCGGATAGTTTAATCATGTGGCTGCATCTAATTTGTGCATCCGTGTGGGTTGGGGGCTCGGTATTCCTTGGGATGGTCCTTGCACCTGTACTTGGTACCATGACTGAAACAGTTGAAGAACGAGTTGCCCTGATGATCCGGATCGGAAGAAGATTTAACAATATCGCACTACCGTCGTTTGCAATTTTGATAATAACAGGCTTATATAATTCACGGGCATTTTTCGCGGAACCAGCATTGTTCTTTGGGACTAGCTACGGCATAATCCTTTTGATAAAAATTATTCTTGTTATCATGACTCTTATAACATACATTGTTCACGTGAAACTACTCGATGAAAAAATAGAAAAAAAAATAATGGGATCAGATACTGGGAATGTGTATGTTCAATCTATCCGTTCTCGAATAATTTATCTCGGAAGAATCACAGTCATTATGTCTTTAGTAATACTGTTACTTGCATCGTTACTTCAGACCGGAGGAGTTGTCTAACTCGTATGGTTGTGTTATTTCGAAGACGCAAGAAAGCGATGATGTCCCTTATTGAATTTAATAGAAGGGACGGAGATCGGTATGGGTATAACTAGGACTTAGGTGATTTCAAGTAAAGCTTTGTGGCGTAGGAATCCCAGTCTCGGGATTTGTTGCAGAGATTTTAAATGAGACACAAGAGTATGATGGTTCCTTATTAAAAACCGTAGCCTTCGGCATTAGAAGCCGTGGCCTTAGATGAATGGAGGGATGAATTTATTGAAGCGCATTATTCAGAGATATCTATACTAAACATGGGTAGAAAATATTATAGTAGTTTACAAGCTCAAACAGCTAGCCCAGAATAATTGTTATCATACGTTTAATCGTCAACAGAACAAACGGGTAAGCAATAATTCTGGTCGCTGTATTCTTGACAGGCAAATTTCTTCAACCAAATAACTTAAGTCGATTATAATAGGGCGAAGTAAATTTATAAATTACGTGAGGCTACGGCATATTGAATTCAAGCGATGGCTAACGACAATGATGAAAAGGATGATACTGGGGAAATAAGCGATCACGATGAAGTGAGTGAGTCTGAAGAACCTACGATTAATAATTCTGAAGCAGAAGGGCATTTGTCTTCTGAGAGTGGCACCTCCCAAGAATCAAATGCTGCCAAGCCTGATGTAGCGGATGCGGCTAAACCAGAGGAGATAAAAGCGACTTATCAGTCAAAATTTTTCGCAGTAAGGACTACTGGAGGACAAGAACATGTGGTTGCAAATATCCTGCATAATAAGATCAGCTCCAAAAAAATTGGAATACATTCAATTTTAGTTATGGACAACTTCAAAGGGTATATTATTGTAGAAGCTCAAGACTCAAACATTGCTTATGAAGCATTGGCAGGTATTCGGCATATGAGGGGACAGATTCGGGGAGAGTTACCCTTTAACGATATCGAAGGCTATTTAGTGAAGAAGCCGATAGTTTCAGACCTCAACATTGACGATATTGTAGAAGTTATCGCCGGCCCGTTTAAGTCTATGAAAGCCAAGATTACAAGAGTTGATCATGAAAAGCAAGAAGCTACGGTAGTATTACTTGATTCTCCGTATCAGATTCCAGTAACAGTTGATGCTAACTTCTTAAAAAAATCACTGCATTGAGCATAGTGCAGCAAAAATTTTAAGGCTTACCTATAACGATCAGGAATCTAGACATTTATATGCAGGATTAAAGACCGTCTTAAAAATGGGAGATAAGAAATCTATCTCTGCACTTGTAACGGGCGGCGAAGCTAGCGCAGGTCCTCCTCTTGGTCCTTCACTTGGTCCCATGGGATTAAATGTATTACAGGTAGTAAATACTATTAATGAGAAAACTAAAGATTTTCCCGGGATGAAGGTTCCGGTTAAGGTCGAAGTTGATTCTGAAACCAAACAATTCACCATTGAAGTTGGTATTCCTCCAACAGCTGCATTAGTTTTGAAGGAAGCAGGCGTTAGTAAAGGTTCAGGCACCGCTGGTACAGATTATGTAGGCAACATCTCGATGGACAGTGTCATAAAAATTGCCAAGATGAAACTAGAAAGCTCCTATTCTGCTGATATCCAGGGGGCCGTGAAAGAAGTAGTCGGCTCTTGTGTAAGCATAGGGATGAAAGTAGAGAATAAGCCTGCGAGAGAAGTGTTTATAGAAATCTCATCTGGAAAGTACGAGCAGTTTAAGTAAGCTGAGGTATTATAGAAATGATGGCTTGATTTCCACTAATATGGTACTTATTTATGTCCATTAAAAAGATAGCCAACACTATATTATAGCAAGCAAATTGAGGTATACGAGCAGAGCTTTAATTGCAGTAAGTTTAAAATACCCAGACGACGCCATCTAGTTTGTAAATTTTAGGGAGAAAAAAGGAAATGTCAATTCAACAAGGATCAGCTGGTGGAATGCCACTATTAATACTGAAAGAAGGTGCAACTCAGACGAAAGGTCGAGATGCACAAAAAAATAATATTACAGCCGCGAAACTGATTGCCGAGGTAGTTCGCTCAAGTCTAGGCCCTAGGGGCATGGACAAGATGTTAGTGGATAGTCTAGGTGACGTAACAATAACAAATGATGGTGCAACAATTTTGAAAGAAATTGATGTTCAACACCCATCGGCCAAAATGATGGTGGAAGTTGCCAAGTCTGTTGATAATGAAGTAGGTGATGGGACAACGTCTGCAGTGATTATCGCAGGCGCTTTAATAGAAAAAGCAGAGGAACTAATTACCAAGGATGTTCATCCAACAATTATCGTTGATGGTTACAGAAAGAGTGCTATCAAGGCAATTGAAGTTCTCAATAATATCGCGCAGAAAATTGCTGGTAACGAGAAAGAACAGTTACTCAAGATTGCAAAGACCTCGATGCAAACAAAACTGGTGTCAAAGGAAGCCGACCAACTCGCAGAACTAGTAGTTAATGCTGCGTTACACGTTTCTGAAAAAGGAGAGTCCGGGGATAAAGTAGACATTGACGACGTGAAAGTAGAAAAGAAGGCGGGTGGTTCTTTATCCGATACTAAGCTAATCAAGGGAATTGTCCTTGACAAGGAAGTCGTTCACGGAGGAATGCCAAAAAGAGTAGAGAAAGCAAAAATTGCTTTGATCAATTCTGCTCTTGAAATCGAAAAAACAGAATTTGATGCCAAGATAAATATAAGTTCACCCGATCAAATGAAGCTCTTTTTGGAAGAAGAGAATAAGATGTTAATGAATATGGTTGACAAGATTACAAAAAGCGGGGCTAACGTAGTCATTTGCCAAAAAGGCATAGATGATATTGCACAACATTATCTTGCAAAGTCGAATGTTTTGGCGGTTCGTCGAGTCAAGGAAAGTGACATGACTAAATTAGCTAGAGCAACCGGAGCAGGTGTGATAAGCAATCTAGATGATCTTACATCTAAGGACTTGGGTTCTGCTGAACTTGTAGAGGAACGCAAAGTCGAGACAGACAAGTGGGTGTTTGTAGAGGGATGCAAACATCCAAAGTCAGTTACGATACTAATAAGAGGCGGCTCACAAAGAGTCGTAGATGAAGCAGAACGTTCTGTTCACGATGCACTAATGGTAACAAAAGATGTCCTTGAAAGACCTGCGATCGTGGCAGGCGGAGGCGCTCCTGAAGCTTATGCAGCATCTAAATTAAGAGACTGGGTAGGCACCCTAGTGGGTAGAGAGCAGCTAGCAGCAGAAAAATTCGCCGAAGCGTTAGAAGTAATTCCACTTACGTTAGCAGAGAATGCAGGGATGGACCCAATAGACGCTATGACAGACTTGCGGGCAAAACAAGGCAAAGGGTCCAAGTGGACCGGGATTGATGCAAGAAACGCGAAAATTGCTGATATGTCCAGACTTGATATCGTAGAGCCACTTTCAGTAAAAGAACAGATAATAAAGTCAGCAACAGAAGCTGCTTCAATGATCTTGCGAATAGATGATGTAATCGCATCTGGTAAATCAGCCGGTGGTCCAGGAGGTGGAATGCCACCAGGAGGAATGGGCGGCATGGGAGGAGAAATGTAAACTGGCACCAATTTCTCCAATATTTCAGTCTGTTGATTAATTTTTAATCTACCTAGCCATTATCTTTAACCCTAGCACATATCTTCAAAAATTAGATTATTAGATATTAGGATATTTTTTTTGAAAATTCAACTATAACATGCGCCTCAACTCGAGGCCAGCCTATCTTCAGCGACTGGAGCCTGGAAGAGTCCTGTAATGTTGAATGACCGCGTATTTTTATTAATTTTTAACTATTATTGACTTGGCAGTTCTGAAAATCTCCAACCACATCTCCCATGTTAACCTGCCTGTGTTCGTATTCTGTTTGCTGGGGTGGTAAGAAGCCAAAAGCGTTCTGCCACTACTGAGATTATGCCGGCCCCCGTGCGCAAATTCTAGACGAGGTAATTTGCTTACTTTACAATATGTGTCAAAAGCAACTTTTCCAAGCGTTAGTATAACCTTAATTGTTTTATCTAAAATTCTTAATTCTGCGCAAAGATGCTGTGAACAGTTAGAGACTTCTTCTAAAGTAGGTTTATTATGAGGTGGCGAACATCTTACGGCAGTAGTAATATATGCGCGATTTAATATCAATCCGTCATATTTTGATCGGCTTGTAGCCAAGTTGGCAAATCCGGTCTTAAACAGTACTTTAGCAACCCATTCGCCAGAGCTATCTCCTGTAAACATTCTTCCAGTCCTATTGCCCCCATGAGCAGCAGGCGCCAGTCCAACGAATAATAACTTAGCTTTTACATCCCCAAAACTCGGAAGAGGTTTAGCCCAATAGTTTTCGTGCCGGAATCTTCTTACCTTATTTTGTCCTACCTCTGTAATGTAATTAGTTAAACGCGGACACAACCTGCAATGAATTACGCGTTCACTTACCCTATTCAGCAAGATACCTTCTGGTGTGTAGCTCATAACAATATGAAGTCATATTGGACCATTCATATAATACTTAAAGTGGCAGCGAGCAGATATAGAAAACCGCGTACATAGTGACCTGTAAATTAATATCAAGCCGCCTTACCCTTTTCTAAATCATACTTTCGGATCTTACTTTTATCTATGATCATATGTAATGCCTATTTTGTCATGGTTGGTGGTAAACGCACAGAAAACTGAACTATACGAGTATCCTTATAGAAGAGCATAATAATTCTGTTCTTTGAATTGCCCTCATGTGGAGATGCCTTTACCAAAATTATAACCCAGGATACTCAATAAGAAGAGTGATTTTCTTTTCTTAACAGTATATATAGTTCGCGCTAGGGCTACCATTTAGTTGAATTATTATCATCCTCAGGAAGGAAATTTATCTAAACATACACCCAAGGGCGAATATCATTAGTAGATGCTTCCCATAGACCAAACTGTCACATGGCTTTCATTATTATTCGCCATGACTATTCTTGCTAATAGGCTGCACGTACTTGACACGTTTGGCGCTATGGTAGCTTTACCGATTGGTTTTACAGTGTTATGGCTTGGTACTATTTCGTGGTTCTTCATATTGTTGCTATTTTTTCTTCTAGCTTCGATTCTCACTAAATACAAATACAAGTATAAGGAGAAAATGGGATATTCGGAGGGAAATAGAGGGGCAAGAGGATGGAAAAGTGTACTAGCAAACGGAGGACCTTCTGCACTTTTTGCCGTATTGTATCATTTTTCCAATAACAATCCAGTATTTGTATTAGCATTTGTTGGATCGATTAGTTTTGCGCTGTCAGATACTGTCGCTACTGAAGTAGGGCTGCTTGGCCAAGCAAAACCCCGTTCAATAATAACGGGTAAGAAGATTGACACAGGCCAATCTGGTGGAGTGACCCTTCAAGGAGAAATAGCTGCACTAATTTGTTCATTGTTTATAGCAAGCATCTGCGGCCTTCTGTTGTCACAGGACGTACCACTTTCTGCGTCTATTATATTTTCATCCGGTGTCATAGCAGGTATGATATCCACTAATATCGATAGTATATTTGGAGCAACTATCCAGGCGAAATATTTGTGTGCCAAATGTAAAAAATGCCTAGAAACAAAGATTGATCATTGCCAAGTTAGGACGGAATTGACAAGTGGCATAGTGATAATTGATAATAACATCGTAAATCTTTTAGGTGCATTAATAGGGGCCGCTATCTCAGGGAGCTTTGTTTTGCTCACATGAATATAACATTCCCACATTATGTAATCTTATGTAATTGGGTAATCTCAGCCAAAACGATCGGCGGCCTACACATAAATACAGAATCAGCATGTTGTCATAAAGGAATTCCAAAGGAGCCAAAAGAATGAGAATGCATTATCTCATATGGCAAAGTGGGCAGCCATATAAAACCATAATAAATAATTAAACGCTGTATGAAAAAAGACCGGGTTTATTTTCGGCGATCCAATCTAGTGTTCACCAAGTTTTTTAGTTCGTGGATTCATTATAGACTTCTGAATAATGCAACAGAGCAATCGCGTGGCCTTAGTACAAATGAGATCTTCAGGTGATAAAGTCAAAAATCTCAAGCTGTCAGTTGAATATGTCAAAGAGGCATCAAGAAAGAAAGCATGTTTAATATGCTTCCCTGAATTTCAAATGATGTTCTCTCCAAAATCCCAGTCTTTAAAGCAGCTTGGAAGATTAGCTGAGTCAGTAACAGAAGGTAATTTTATATCATCGCTATGTAAAGCTGCTAAGAGATACAAAATAAATATTGTGGCAACGATATACGAAAAAAATGATACTTCAGTATACAGTCATGTATATGATACAGCGATCATGATAAGCGATAGAGGATCTGTATCCTCGGCATATAGAAAAGTTCATCTATACGACGCCCTCGGTTTCAAAGAATCCAATAAATTTGCCGCAGGCAATACGATAGAAGAACCAACTAAAACACCCATAGGAAAAGTTGGTTTGTTGATTTGCTATGATATCCGTTTCCCAGAAATGGCTAGAATACTGTCAGTGAAGGGTGCGGATATATTAATATCTCCCTCGGCATGGGTCGAAGGAGTAATGAAAGAAGAACATTGGGAAACTATGCTGAAGGCAAGAGCTATTGAAAATGGATCATATGTAATTGCACCCGATCAGGTTGGCAATATATATTCAGGAAGAAGCATGGTTGTGGATCCCTTCGGCACAGTGGTCTTGGATATGGGAAACAGGGAGGGAATGGAGATTATAGAAATCGATAGACTAAGGATCAAAAAAGTCAGGGAGTCACTTCCTCTTCTACTAAATCGACGAATCGATGTTTATAGGGACAGCATCAGCGTATTCGGTTAAGAAAGGACTCTGATTTTATTTGGTTTGATTATTAGTGTTATTATTATTAGAGCATTGGATAGGCAAAAACAACTTGATCAGTCGAGAGCCACATACAACAGGTTTGATTATTAGTGCAATTATTATTAGAGCATTGGATAGGCAAAAACAACTCGATCAGTCGAGAGCCACATACAACATAGGGTTTGGTTGTCATTTTGCCGAAGAACATGTCTTACGAAGAGAAACAACAGGCTAATGTCGAAAATGTAATAATTCATAGCTATCAGCAAACGCATATTAAGATTTTAACGTACCTTATCTTCTGACATCCGATATTGCCACTAGAAGTTTGCCCGGATCGCAATTTCAGCAGGCGCGAAGGCTGATACGACAAATCCTGCGTTCACTGTCTGGACTACCTTAAACAACGTAGGTAACAAAATGTGTTACATTTCTAGATATAGGTATTAATTATATAATGGATGAAGGAAAATCGTTTGACAATTTAAAGGTAAACACAATATAATATAATTAGATTTCAAGATGGCTATGGATTAAGATAAATTGGGCTGCTTTTTTTTAATTTTGGCTTGTCCAGAACAACTCGTCCAAGTTTGACTGACGAGGTTTTCCGAGAATAGATTTAAAATTAAAGTTCAAAGATGAAAGAACCTGATCGAAGGTGGCTTCCATTGTCTCAAGATATTTTTCGGTATCAACTTCTTCTGGTTTTGCAAGTTCTACTGGCTTGACACCATCTCCTGTCTTTGTTTTTACATAAGAAATAACGTCCCCTGCCTTGACGTCCTTTCCTACATCGACTAATAATTTTGCGGCCTTGATGTGTTGAGGAATACCCTTATAGGTATCAGAATCTTTATCCTTCCCATCTAGTGCTGTTGCTCTTGTAGATCCAGAATTAGTCTTCTTCCCATATTTTTCAGGAGATTTGTTTACCATGACGTTAAAGCTCAAGTCTGAAAGAGGAATTTTTTGTGATTCTAAATTCCTCGCATTTTCCTGTATTATATTTTTTATCTTCTCCTTAGCTGACTCGAAATCTTTTTCTGAGTTTACTTTACTCAAAATATCTAAAATATTATAAAATGCATTGCGTATAAATGGAGGAGTATGTGATTTCTTCCCAGTAAGACCCTTGACATCTACGGTACCGTCAGCCAAAACTCCGAGATAGTTTTTCTTAAGAGCGCTAAATACTACATATCGGTATTGCTTATCTGTCTCGAGGTCGACACCAAGGTTCTTTCTAGCCCAAAGCGTAATTTCATCTACTCGCGAGGCGCTAGGATTCTTTAGAAAAAGCGAGTCAGTATCTCCGTAGATCACTTGAATTCCTATTTCCTTACATTTTTCGATGGTCGAAGTAGTTGTAGTTCTGCCAATTGCCGCAGTAGCATCTGCTACCGGCAAACAATAGAGCGGAAATATTTCTGCTCCCATTACACCATAGCTAGCGTTGAGGATTACTTTGATTGCTTGACTGACAACATTATATAATTGCCTTTCTTCATAAGGAATTGTTTTATCCTTTGAAAGGTATTTGTAATAACTTACTCTTAAATCACGCAATGATCCTATAAGCAGAGAAGTTAACCCCCTATTTTCTTTGCATCTCCAATGTGTTGTTCCCACTACCATTTGGCTAGGATCATTTTTGCAACCCTGATGTGGGCAATTTACAGTTTCGTATGAAAGATTATGAACCTTAATGATGCTCGGGTACAGACTTGCGAAGTCTACCACTATTACATTAAAATGGATACCTAGGATAGGTTCGACAACTAATCCCCCACGATATTTTTTTTCTTTGATGATTGCAACTGTCGACGCACTTCCTTTCGCTTGAAGTTCATCGCGTCTTGGTATCAGAGCTTTTTGCTGCCGGTGTTCATAGTATAACATTCCTCTGATCCATTGGTTAACGCCGAAACGTGATATATCATCAATTGACAACCTTGCGATCCTTGAGATAACCACCAAAAGTTTCATCAATAAACTGTCGTTGAAACTAGTGAGTCTGAAAGTTAAATCGGCGTCTTTAAGACAATAGAGCGCTAGTTTTTGAAGGGGGAGTTCACTGATATCTCCTTCAAAATCAATCTTGCTGTCATTAAGGAGGGCCTCTGAGATTGCATTAAGTGTAAGTTCGGAATACTTGTGGCTAAAAGCATAGATCTGTACGGATCTATTCTGAAATGTCCTGAATAAATCTATGTGAATTCCATGTTTTATTTGGACTGGTTCTGCTTGAGTACCACGCTTTACAAAGTTCTCCTTTTTTGTAATGATAGGAATATCCTCCTTGGGTATTAGCAAGCTATGCTCAGGATCAATTGATGGATCTTGAGACCTAGCATATAGGTACGGCAGGTCAAAATCATCGCCATTGTACGTGATGATAATTGGATAGGAGTTCATAATTTCAAATGATTTCTGTAATAATTGTTTCTCTGTAACACAGATATCAGCCTCAGGAATTAATGGCGTGCGATCATCACGAAGTCTACCATGGTTCAACACAAAGACTTTTTTTAGTCCGTCGCTACCAACGAACCCAACTGCGATAACTGCCCTATCATGATCACGAGGGTTGGGCATTCTTCCTTCCTCAGACTCGACTTCAATATCCACCGATACTCTTCTCAGCTCTGGTATGGGCTGGTTGAGTAGTTTTGCCCAGCCCGTAATGTATTGTTGGTATTCTTTGTTGCCGATCTCGCCAGCGTCTTCTTTCATCTTGTCCCATAATAGATTTTTTAGTGCATCTTGAACCTTATCAGTCATCTGATGCTCAAATTGTTTGATATCCTCTCCTTTTCTTTCGTAAAACGCCCCAGGAATTAGTGAAGTATCGTATAAATAATTTTCATGATATTTTATATCAGCTTCCCATGAAGTTATTTTTTCTCGGATGCTATGATCTGTTCCCCCGATAGAAAGCGGATCAGGGGCAACTATTTTTATAACATCAATCTCCTGATCAGAAATCAGATCTCTCTTTTTTGTAGTCTCTAATGTGTATTTCGTGTCCGCATCAACAATCTTTTTTAATTTCCCTGCGTACTGCATTTTCGTATAACAATAAGGTTTATGATTTGTCCTATCGCGCCAGAAGTAGACCTTATTATCTTTTGGGTCATAGAATTTTAAATAGACCTTCTGTTCATTACCTGAATAAATAGCAGACATTAATAGAGCCGGCCTATTTTCAGGTAGTTCGGGTAAATTATCAAGCCGTTTTTTTCGTTCTGCTGCCATAAACTGTTCTTGATGCGTCAAGGACTCATGTTAATTCTGTACAAATCATATTAAAAGTTTGATAGTTAGGATCAGAAAATAACTATTCTCCCGATTGCAAGGGATATCCCATTATGAAAACCACTTCTTTCCTCGTACAAATATAGAGTATGCTAACAATTATACAGAATAACCCACCCAATATAGTGGTTACATATGAATGCCCAACCACAAAAAAATAACGACAAATCAGCCAATGTAAAGAATGCAGCAGAGTTACTTGTGAAAGGTGCATCTCTTATCAGTGATGCCTGTAACATTTGCAAAGGTGTTCAAATAAAATTCAAGGATAAAATCATGTGTATCAATTGCGGCAATGTGGAGAATAGATCACAGACAGTTACTTCTACTAGTTTCCAACCTGCTACTAATTCAGATTTAAACAAGACACAATCTAAGAAAATATCCCTCGAATCACTGGAATCGAGAATACAAAATAAGATTTTAACGTTGTCAAGACAACTAAACGATCAAGAGGACATTGTACTTCAAAGGCAGTCGGCTGAACTCTTAGAGATCTACCTTCGAATACTGGAAAAAACCCTACATTTAAGAAGCCTCCAAGTTATCGAATTTCTACCTACATGAGCAGCAGATCAGCCGTTTCAGACTGGTCCGTTATAGCTTATAGTTTACTCTAGGTTTCAACTTTTCGTGAGGAGTATTAGCACCAATAAATAAAGAGAAATTCTAGTCCCTTTTAGAAATTCCCCATGTAGAAGATAAAATTAGAGATAAATCAACCAAACCGAGCGCCAAAAGCCCTTTTTTGGATATCTGCATTGGTCTTCGAAAGGATAGACAAAAGGTGGCCGGTGCCAAAGGCATTCTACGAGTAGTTCTGGTGCAGATACTTCTACTTTTTCTTGACCACAAATATTATCTAGGAGAAATTTTAAACGTGGATTTATCAGTTCGGTCCGTATATCCTCTTGCGAATACTTTTGCTGTTACGACGTAATCTCCAGGTTTACTGTTGCCATCTATTTTCCATCCGTGCGAAACAAGACCCGAATGATCGGTTATTCCAGAAAAAAAAAGCGTTGCAATGCCAGATGCATTACTTATCCATATGTCTATGCTGGCTCCATAGATCTTTTCATTAGTCTTTGAGTCCGAAGCGGTGACTACTACAGTCTGGTTATTTCCTGGCTTAACTGGATTATTGGCAACTAAGACTGAAGTTGATATATTGGCAAGTTTTACATCGCTGCTTTGCTTCCCGGTCTGATTAAGAGTCTTCGTTACATTAATTTGGTTCCTTGCAATTTCAGCAGCCGTGATATTATACAAAACGACATTTGTTGCTGAAGCTGCCGCTGCACCTAACAATACTCCTGTTGTTCCATTATACCGAATTGCATTGTTTATTGTCAGAATTCGCAGAGGGCTTTTAGATTTCCCGGTAAAATTGACACCGTAAAATTTTGTTAAATTAGCAGGGCTATCCCCCCCACAGACTACTTTAGCTGTAATTCGATTTGGTCCATCCTTTATAACTCCGTTTTTAGGGGCAAATGTGTATTTCCAAGTAGAGTAGTCAGTTAACCCGTTCTCTCCTGTAGGTCTAGCGTGTTTGTACGGCTTTAAATCATTTAACAGAACTAGAACTTGGCAACCAGAGGAAACGCTATCTGTAGATATGCCAGCAACTGTCAAGGGATGTCCGATTGGAATTTCTTGTCCTTTTGCTGGCGAGGTTACTTTTATTGTAAGGGGATTGGTGTGATAGGAGCTGGAGTTTGTTACTTTAGACTGTGGTTTGGACAAAGCTTGTGAAAAAACGATATTGTACGAAATACCAGAAAAGAGTAATGAAAAAATAATAATTAGTGTTAATAGATCAAATTTCAATTGTGTAATATTTTTTTTTAGATTTATTAAGTGTTTATAAGCATCCTTTAATATATCATGACGAGAGGGGTCTTTAGAATAGCATATTTTAACCGAACTAATAAATGTCCTTATACTCCTGAGCTTGATCACTTAATATTGTCACAGTTCTTCTGTCCAACAACAGATGCAATTGCCTTTATTACTCTTATTATGGACATTTGCGCTACAGCTTTTTTTCAGCGGTTTCTTGCATTCTAGAAGCGATAGTCTCCAACCTAAGACATCGTTTTTTCGAGCGATTGTGTAATTAATCCATAAATGTAAAATGCCATTGATAAAAATCCTTGTAAATAATTTGATTCAATTCAACTAAAATCTCCTGCGAGTTATTTATTTTTTCACTATACAAATAATTATGCAAAAACCAGAGAAAACTACTTTATTTTGACAGAATATGGACATACATTGTCCGAGGCATCTGGATTCAGATTTTAACTGAACATTAAATGGCGGTCGAAATAACATATAAAATGAGATAATACTTTTGATTCATTCAATACCTTTTACCCTTAGACCCAGAAAAAAAGAACAAGACACAATGATCGAATTAGTTTTAGATTCTGTAAATAATAATAAATACAATCCCTAATTTAACAAAGCCCTTCTCCAGCAGAGCGACCAAGTACCAATAAAACTTCGGTTGTCCCCCGCCTCTGACCCACACATATTCATTGGTAGCCATACACTAAAGTGTACTCCTCCTCGTGCACTCTCTACAACGGGGAGCCTACGTTCAGCGCACATGAATCATAGCTAGAGTCATTTCTCAATGTATATCTATTATATACTTGCATCAATGGCCCTAGCAATCACTGCGGAACTGAAGGCATTTTTATCTATCTCCCTTCACAAATATAAAGATCAAGCTAAAGGTAGTTGTGATATATTTAGCTCAAAGGCGCTTACCGGAACTCTTATCCTAAAATTCTCTATTGCCAAAGGAGTAATCTCACCTATATTGCCAACTGCTATGTTATCAACAAGTATCTCAGCGCAACGACCATTAATGAATATAGGGTTTTTTGAAGCACGAGTGGTAACATTTTTTCCAAAGCTTGATTTTAACATAGTTTGCAAAACTGATCTCGCCTCTGTATAATCTGCGTTGTTATGAGCAATAACCGCCCCAATACTCCAATCTTCGCGTATCTCATTAGCCGACCAACGAAAAATCTTGCCTATCTCAAATAGTTTTTGTGGATACCCTTCATGAATGTTAAATGATAGCGACTGCAGCAAGGAGGGAATCAAAGAATCCCGCAAAATTTCATGCTGAATGCTTTTGGATCCTTCAACTGACAAGATTTTATCGGGTTTATCGATTCCCATTAGCTCATATTGAACCTTGCTTCCTACAAGACTAAAGTTGACAACTTCTAGGATTCCGAGGCCTACCATTGCTTGTCTTAATACATCAAAATAAATAGAAAGAGCACTTTTTTGTCCTGCTATATTTGAGAATGGCATTGCAGGGATAAAGTTATCAATACCGTGACCAATGGCCACTTCTTCTACTAGATCAATGGGGTGAAGGATATCAGTTCTGTACCTTGGGATAGTACATCTTATATTTCCCTGGCTTTGTACTTTTGCCCCCAGCCTGTTTTTCCGTAAACATCTGAGAATTTGCCTTACATTTAGGTTCAGTCCTAGAATCTTATTAATATATGATGGTCTAACATCCATATACGCCGGACTCATAATCGGCGTGGGTATTTTTTTGCCTAGCTCCAAATAGTCGACATAAACTGCTTGAATCTCAAAACTCATTTCATAAAGAGTCATAGCCAAGATAGCTAAAAGATTTTCAACTGTATTTCTATCTCTTCCTGTAACCTCTACAAATAGGTTATTAGCAGTTGCATTCATTCTTGTTAAATTACTATTTATAATAGGAGGAAAAGAGATCACGTTATTCTCGGCATCTACTAGCAACGGAAATGCGTTTGACTGTTTGAGAGTATCTTTATAATCTTTGACGGTATCGAATATCTCCAATATCTCCCTAATCGTATGAGCGTCAGATTTGCCTAGTGGAATAAAGGAAATATCTTCTCCTACTGTTTTGTAAGTAAGGGGAAATTTGATTGGCTCTAAGTTATGGAAGCCGATAGAAGCCTTCAATCGTCGTCTGCCTATGCCATTATGAAGATCTTCCTGCATCGCTATTAGTTGTTCAAAAATTCCTTTGTCAAGTTTACCATGTTTAGCGACTAATGCCACAATATAAGGCCTTATTTTATCTACAGATTTATCAACGTCGATAGTATACACTCCTTTATTTTTCGACAATCTAAATTTTGGTATTCCAGTTTCTATCTCTAATAGTCCCCTTAAGGCTCGAGTTATGCCGTAGTCTATGCTGAAATCTGGCCTATTTGGATTATATTCAATTCTTATGACATGACTATCCACGCTCTCTATATCTAGTCCAACATAAGGGAGTGCTTCTAGTATTTCGCCTAAATCCTTTCCGGGAAAGAACTGAGCTAATTTATCAATGAATAGATTTACGACGGGCATTTTGAGACACTCCGAAGCCAGCCTAATCTATTATTATATAGATCTCGTAAATCATTTAATCCAAAACGTAACATGGCAATTCTCTCTATGCCCCCGCCCCAAGCAAGAACGGGATTGCTTATTCCAAGAGGTTTTGTTACTTCAGGTCTAAGAATGCCCATTCCGAACAATTCAACCTGATTAAATTCAACAAGATGTTTATAGGATACCTTTTCATTTCTAAAAACACGCCCAATTGAGAATACCTTTGCACTGTCAGGCTTGTTATCCGTAAGATACTTGATTGTAACCGCTGTTGTGTGGGTTCGCAGCAGCATTCGCTGTGCCTCATCTTTGTTCCACTTATATTTCCAGCCTTTTTGATGCATTTCAGATATCTTTTGGATATGAACACGGCTAGCAAAATCGGTCTTATTTATCTCAGAAATATAAAAGGTATCTTGCATTTCTCGAGCGGGATGATCCTGGGGTATGAATAGTGCGTCAAAATTCCAAAAACTAGGCTGGGTAAAGGGTCCGTCAACCTCCACGAAACCCAAGCCGACAAAAATTTCCTTCACCTCGCTAATTAAATCTGTTAGTGGATGTGTAAGTCCCAAATACCGAGCGGGGACTGACGCCTCTACATCTAAAGGACTAAAATGCAGCTCCTTCCATTTTCCAGTGCTTATCATCTCTTGAGTCAAACGGCGCTCAGTAGGTCGCTCCTGAGTTAAAGTTGGTAGCATTTCTTTGCCAGTTTTTGTAATAAGAATTTCTGAATCGCTCTTCTTATTTTCCTCTAGATAGTTTCCACGTCGTTTGAGGTTATTAAAGGCCTCCATTTCTTCTTGTGTAAGATCTAAGATGTTTAGTTGATTGTGCACTTCTAATTTATCCAATAATTTCTCTTCTGGTGATAAATTACTTGCCGAAGAAGACAAGTTGCATATTGTTCTTCCCGCTGAATCCTGTTGCATCTCTATCCAATTATTTCTTTTGGCTATTTTTACTGCTGCAACCAATTCCTGCTCAGTTAAATTGCCTTGTGACGCAATTTGGTGCATATATTGATGCCCTTGTTCTATCGCCTCAACCAATCGGCGTTCTGGAAGTTTATTCTTTCTGGCAAAAAGTCCATTTTTTCCTAGAGAGATGATGAAAATTGATTTATCATTTGTAGTAATCAAATTCTTGTACTTTAACCATTCTATTCCCCTTCGTACTTGATCGATTGGAAGATTCGAGATTTCAGAAAGTTTCTGTACAGAAAGTTTATCTTCATAAGCAAGTGCTTTCAACAAAGATTTCTCAATCTGATGAAGGTTCGAGCTGCTACGACCACTATCCAAGCTACTGTGATTCATTCGCTATTAAAATTTCAAAGAGAAAAAGACTTTTTAAACGTTTAAACTCTAAGGACTGTCATGTAGAAAAATAATGGTGGATTCAACTCCGAGCAAAAGTCATGGCGGTGTAGCTAGTTCTCCAAATAGTTCTGAACCTGAGTTCAAGATTACTCCCTGGGAAGTAGAAGGCGAAATAGATTATAATAAAGTGATAGAAAAATTCGGCACCCAACCAATCGATTCACAAATAATAGAAAAGCTGAGCGAGATCGTAGGCGAAGTTCATCCTATGCTAAGACTGCGGTACTTTTTTTCCCATCGTGATTTTGATTGGATTTTGAACAAATATGAGAATGGTGAAAATTTCTATCTTTACACGGGTAGAGGACCATCAGGTATGGTTCACATTGGTCATTTGATGCCATGGATATTTACAAAGTACATTCAAGACAAGTTTAATTCAAACCTCCTGTTTCAACTAACGGACGACGAGAAGCTTCTGTACAGTCCGGATTTAACTAGAGAAGATATCAAGCATTTCACTTATGAGAACATATTAGATATTATAGCCATCGGGTTCAATCCACAAAAGACAAGAATTATTGTGGATACAAAACACATACAACATTTGTACTCTTTATCTAATGAAATTGCAAGGAGAATTACGTTTTCAACCGCAAAGGCAGTATTTGGTTTCTCGAGTTCCACTAACATTGGCATGATAGGTTTTCCAGCAATACAGGCAGCACCTTGTTTTTTACCCTCAATAATCGAAGGTAAACCTACTCCGGTGCTGATCCCCGCTGCTATAGACCAAGATCCTTATTGGAGAATCACAAGAGATGTCGCTGAACGCATGGGTTACTATAAACCTGCTCAGATCCATAGTAAGTTCATACCGGGGCTTGGCATGCTAGGCAAAATGTCGTCGTCAAGACCTGAAACCGCATTATTCACTACCGACGAACCCGAGGTTATAGAAAAAAAAGTTTCTACTGCATTTACAGGTGGACAAGCAACAGTTGCATTACAAAGAAAGTTAGGAGGTAATGCCCTAGGATGTCCAGTGTTTTGGTACCTGCGATATTTTTTTGATACTGAAAACCAATCAGATGAACGACTAATAAAATGCAGAAGTGGAAACCTTCTTTGCGGAGAATGCAAGAGTGACTTGGCTAGGGAGTCAAAGTCTTTTATAATAGATTTTAAGAGGCGCCGCGAAAAAGCAAAAGACCTTGTTCCAAATTTCATGTATGATAATGAACCCTATGAAGGCTGATTGTCTTCAATGAAGGTACAAGATTTTGATTGCGACGATAGTTATGAAGCTGAAAAATTGGCGGGCTTGTTATCCCTAAATGCTGATAATTCCAGCTATATCTATGGGGTTGCCACGGTTATCGAGAATGAGATCGTTGTTACACTAAAGGACAGGTCTTCCCATAGCATAATTATGAGAGATCATAATGCTGCTGTAAATCTCAGCTTGGTCTTGCAAGATGTCATTGATGGAAAAAAAGCAGTCTCTAAATGTGATTTCAAAGGATATACAGTAAACATTATGCTAATTGAATAATGTTCTAATTCTGGATCGATGTAAAAATATTTCATTCCCGGTAAAATTTAACGAATGGAGATAACACACAGAAAGTAACAATACAGGGGCTTTAGATTCTTTGCTCGTTAATTTCGTATTTTCATGAAATGGGATCACTGGATCATAATATTCATGCAATTGGCATTAGCAAAAATCCTATTAACTGGCTGCCTTAAAGTGCTCTCCGTCTATAATAAAAACAACTCAACGATAGGTTTTCGGTCATCATGATTATTATTTTGCTCGGGATGATATTGTAGGTTTTTGATCCGTATGCTCTGCCCCGTGAGCTTTTGCTGTAATTACGAGACGCCCGTTTATTGTCCATTTTGCGCTTCCCATATTTTGCCCGCCCGGACCCACGGCTTTTGGTATATCAATTTCCAGATTTTCAAAATTGTAAGTTATCTCAGCACCTTTACCAGTTAATCTATCAAAAAGTTCTCCCATCAATTCTGCCCATTGGGTTACTTTTTCATCGGGCTGATTGTCCACATTTTTACTCATAATTTCTACGATAAGTAATATCGTTAATATAAATATGCTTTCAGAACTCCGTCTCCTCATCAGTTAATGCAATAAAAATAAAAAATATCTTTAGAAATGGCTATCTCGCCTCTCTTGATGAATTACTCTAATGGCACAGTTTTAAGCTTTATAAGGTCACTTGGAAAAAAATTATATCCAAGTCTTCATTTCCCAATGGGTTTACATTTGTTTCTATCAATTGATGGTTTTTGGCCAATGACAACCAGGCTAAATTAAAAATTTCTTCTAATATCAGGAATCATGCGTTTCAAGAGAATTGAGTACACATTTTTATGGATAGCTGTCTCATAATTCCAGTATTATCTACTAGCAACTAAAGACGGCTAGTACTAGCGAGCTTTGACGATAAATTAATGTTTAATTAGCAAAGAGCTTATTAGTAATGACTTATCTAATACATGCGATAAGATTGTCGGACGTGGGATATAATATAGATGCAGGAAAGGATTACTTAGAAGGAGCCTCTAAGTTTAAGCCAGCAAGGGTTGAGCTGAACGTCTCGAACGCAAAGGCGAGCGATGCTGAATACTGGGTGAATGAAATAACAAACCAATACGCAGATTTTGTTGTATCAAACGTAAAGACCGATGCCAACAAGATATCCTTTGATATTGGTTCACCTAGCATGGAAGACCTCACAGCTGAAGATATAGAATTCAGACTAAAAGAATATCTTGAGATGAATGTGCCGCCGTTTGAGGTAAAAGATCTAAAAGTTCAGCAGTAAAAATTATCCCTTTTTTTTTAATTAACTTCACTACACAACACTACCCATAATCCCAGATACTGATTGAGGATCAGGCAACTACATTGTTAGCTTCAGAACAAGAAGTAGGTTAAACACTATCATTCGGAAAATTTGCTTAAGTTAAAAGACGCATTTATCATGCCATTCGTTTTTGAGTTCCTTGATTCGACCTCTACCGGAGGTCTTTGTTCATCTCCTCTATAAGTATCTGCTGAATCTTTCTAAAATATAAACCTGTAGAATATGGCATCATCACTATATACTCTTCGATCGCTTTCATAACCTGAGGTAGAGCCCGTTTAGACAAATCGATCTCAAATTTCATCCATAAAATTCGATCTTGTTTGAAATGAATCTTGTCTTTAAGATTGGAGGGGACATTTTCTATAGCTTTATCTTCTATCCTTTTGTACCAGTACGCTAGAATTTCAGGGTCTAATCCGTCACTTAGATTCTTTATAACAGATCCGATATTATTAGAGACAAAACCATAACGATCTTTGTTAGACATATTTCAGATTGTATTAGCAGACGAGGATAAAATACTGATAATTAATAAATGTTGAGCCTTCTTTATTTGGCCTTTAACAAGTTTCCTGAAGAATCTATCTCACCCTCTCGTATACGAGTCGAGGAAATTAGCTTACCGTCTTCTGCTCTCATCATCGGCACTGTAATAATGATTAATGGCTGCAGTTTTCTTTTGGAACGAGTTTTGTTAATTTCAAATGCTTTGTGTACAGTTTCCGTGCTGACTACAATCGCTTCCACTACTTCAGAGGTTACCGTTGGTCCATACTCTGTATCAAGCTTGGTGATTTCGTAAACTAAGCTACCAAATTTTTTTTTATCATCTGCTCCAGGTTAGTAACCCTTTCTTGGTACCTGTGAGTCAGTTTACTCTTACGCTTTACATTAGCCGCTAGTTCATCGCTTGAAACTCCGATGATTACTTTCTTGCCCACTTCAAATGCTTTAGATAATAGTCCTAAATGACCAACATGTATTTCGTCGAATGTGCCTCCAGTTGCAACGATATTAAATTTTGCTGCTACCACTGGTTCTCCATAATATCTCTAACATATATATATAATCGGGGATTGGAGGATAAATCGGTAAGCAGCAATCACGGTAAGTAATTTTGAAAATATCCAATGACTATTTATGATTATCCAGCCCTCA
>WNFX01004010.1_pt1 | contig 21616 bp, 23 predicted proteins | sample 5400111 | NCBI WGS metagenome assembly WNFX01 (sample SAMN13153363, study PRJNA577476) | soil metagenome | isolation source: 40 cm soil or saprolite under grassland replicate 1 | place: USA:California | collected 2016-06-15 | reverse complement strand
GTTTTGATGGGTAGCTCATCGTACCCGGTGCGTGCGCCGCCTGGGTCTGAGGCCAGTATCAGCAGCATCGTGGGCACATCGCCCCTTGGCGCGGCGGCGGTCGTTGGGGCCAACGAGGGAGCATTCGCAGCCGATTGGATCTCTTTTCCGAAGGACGTTTTTTCTGGCGTCGTGCTTCTGGTCGCCGGGTGCCATTGCCTGAGTTTCCGGGCGGCGTGCTTCCCGCGAACGCCCTCTTGGCCAACCACAGCAGCACTTGGCCCGGACTCCCTGGAACTGCCCGAACCGACCGGGCGAGCCGTCTTGCCAGACACCGTCTCAACTACCACGCGGATAATGTCACCGAGACTGAGCCGGCCGGGCGTGGGGCTTTCGGAATGGGAAACGGTTTGTCCCGACGCAATCCTAAGGATCGGGTAATCAGCCCCCCAGCCAGTCACTGTCAAACCGATCAGTGCCACTACCGGCATCAGCAGCCAGCCGACGTTTCTTCCCATGACCAATCCCCTAACCCCTCAACGTTCTTTTTTTGGGACCAGCTCGAGGCGCGTCACACTGTGATAGGTGATCGCCGAAAACCGAGCAGCTGTAACAAGTCGCTGATTAGATTCAGCGACAAACAACGATCCCCCTGGATCGAGACCGGCCCTTTTAACTGATTAACTCTAAGCGCAACCCAGCAAATTGCAGCGTTAAACGTTCATTAACCTTAACGAGGAGCCAGTCGTCTCAATTTGGATCATGCAATTTTGGCCGTTCCCCACTGCGTGCGCACATGTGCGACGGACTTCGTTTTGCGTTTTCGTGGTTGCGTGATGCGCCTTAGCATTCTTGACACGCGCACCGAACGACCGAGAGCATTTTGGCCTGGCAAGGGCGCAACGCCGATGCGCAGCCGGGCGATCCCGCCGCTACTTCTTCACGGCCACGGTCCCGCACCGCGTGGTCATCACACGCGAAGCGTTTCGAGCCTGCGGACATCAAGCTTGGATAGAACGCCAGCCGCGGCTGTGCGGCCGAAACAGAATCGGCCCTGCTCCCATTCAGGCCAGAGCCACTATGCCGCGCTAGGCCATGTCGCACGTCCCGCCGAAGCGGCCCCGCTGATCTCATGCCGCGGCTGAAAGCGCCGATCGGTGGAGCGCGATGGGCACTGCAGTCCCCGGTCGCGTCCACCAAGACGCAATACGCGGCCGCGCTCGTCGAGCCGCTCGCCCGTCGTAGTCGCGGGGGTGATTTGCGAGGTGCCGCCCCAAGCGCTCCCGAGGGGATTCAGCATGCTGTCCGAAGTTCTCGATCGCTAAGAACGTCAGGCGAAATCCCGCGGCAATCGTGTTAGCATGGTTGCTCCACTCACAATCACAATCACAGGTTAGTTTTGGCAAAACGAACCCAATCGGGACGACGCCGTCGACCGGTCCGCCAAAAATCGGTTGCGAGTCTGCCAGATCTGCCGGCACGGTGTCGCCGGCGAAGTCAACGAGCAGCTTCTGGTCGGCAACATGCGCCTGGCGCTGCACCACTGACTGATCCGGGGCCCTCCGAGGAATTAGCGCTTGAAAATCTCTGAACGAATCTCGTATATTGTGGTCGGACGCCGGTGGAATCGTAGCGGAATCCGCGGTCCAAGAACGCACACCAAGGACGGATTCCGCGATGTCGGTAACTTTCCGCACCAAGCCGCTATCTCGTCGACTCGCGCTGTATGCTGATTGCGAGGCTCTCCTCCCGTTGGAGAACTCGAGCGATGTTGCCACCCTCTTCAACGAGCTCTGTCAAGAGCTCAAGCCGATCGGCCTCCTCGAAGAAAGCCAGATCGCCACGATCGGAAGACTTTTGTGGCGGAAGTACCACCTCGAAATCTTTCTGTTGGCGGAGCAAGCTCGAGTAGAATCTTACCGGGAACAACGCGAGAAGATGGCAGCCGCGTCCGCATCTCCAGCACAACAAGCACTCGAAGCGGCATCTAAAAAAAGGAAGCCACTTGAAGAAGACGACAAATGGCAGGAGAGGCTGGCCGACTTGGCTGACCTACGTAACCTCGATCTAGCGCGCTACCTCAAAGATCTCGAAATACTCGAACTACTCGACGCCGGCATCGAGCGCGCCCTTGCTCGCCTTGAAAAATACCAGACTTGGAGGAGGACAGGCTCGCTATCGCGGCCCGCGCCCAAACCTCGCGCTCCACGCTGGGGCCAAGTTCGGCAGTAACCATGGCGCGTCAATCAAAGGGGGACGGTGACATGCAACAATCGGACGCGATGAACTCGAAGTCAGAGGTAACGAAATCGGCGCCGAGGATTCCGCCAGAGATTCGCGCGCTCCTGAGGACCCCAGCGCCTACGAGGCCTTGCTGGCCACGTTCGCCGCCAGAATGCGGCCGACAGACGAAATCGAATGGATCTATATCAAGGATTGCGTGGATCTGACCTGGGACATCCAGCGCATCCGGCAGGCCAAAGCCGGAATCATCGACGTCACGCGAAAAGAAGCGCTCCGATCGATCCTCGAATCGATTCTCGAAAAAGGGAACCTGGAGCTCGACAAGGGCCGAATCTCCGAGGCCGATCTCAAAGCCGACGAATGGTACACTTGCCCTGAGGTGAGGGAGGAGCTCATCGCGCTCATGGCGAGATACGGCCTCGATGAGAAAGCGATCACCGCCCAGGCCCTTGCGTTGCGCTCGCGCGAGCTCGCGAAGCTCGAGCACATGCTCGCCTCCGCGGAACTGCGGCGCAGCTCGATGTTCGAGGAAATCGCCAGGTACCGCGGTCTTTTTTCCTGTCGGCTCAGTTTCGAAAATTTGAGCGTGGATGAGGGGTTCTCGTTGGCGCCGCCGAGCAGCGGATAAACGCACGCTAGTGCAACATGGCTTCCCATCGCCAGATCGCCGCCAATCGCAGAAACGCTCGCCGCAGCACCGGGCCGCGCACCCCGGCGGGCGTGAAACGCGCGGCTCGCAACGCGCTGCGGCACGGACTCACGATTCCCCTCGTCCGGGATCCGGTGGCTTGTGCCGAGATCAACCGATTGGCGGCGGCGCTGGTCGGACGACCTCCTAGTCCCGCTCGCCTGGAGCAAGCCCGTATCGCGGCGGAAGCCGAGTTTGAGCTTCGCCGAGTGCGGGCTCATCGGAAATCCCTCCTCGATCGCAAAGCCGTCGCACTTGCGGCGCATCAACATGAGGCCGACCAGCGCTCGGAGCCGGTAGCCTTTGACAATCAGCGTGGAGGGATTGCGATCGCCGCCGCTTTGCCCGAGCTCGAGGCTCTCGAGCGCTACGAACGCCGGGCGGCATCCCGCAGGAAGCGCGCTATGCGATGGTTGATGTATACTACGGCCACAACCAATGGCTAGTTTTGGCAAAACGAACCCAATCGCCGTCGCGGTGGCCCCGACGTCAGCCTGCGGACGCCCCGTGATGAAGGAGACCGGCGATTCTGTTTCGGCGCACAGCGCGGCCTTCGTTCAGGGCCGCCGACGCTCGTGGACTACATCGAGCGTGCCGCCGAAGTGACCTCCCGCTGAGCTTCACGCCGCGGGCGAAAGCGCCGAGCGGTGCAGCGCGACCGGCACCGCGGTCCTCATCATGTCGAGCAAGACGCGTACGCGGCCGCCCTCGTCGGGCTGCTCCAGCGTGCCGCCGACGCGGGCCTGCCCCTGGCCGCTGAGCTTCATGCGGCGGGCGAAAGCGCCGAGCGGTGCAGCGCGACCGGCACCGCTGTCCCCATCATGTCGAGCAAGACGCGTACGCGGCCGGCCTCGTCGAGCCGCTCCAATGTGCCCACAAGGTCGGCAAACGGTCCGGTCAGGATCCGAACCGACTGTCCGGTTGCGAGACCGTCGTCCAAGCGCGTCAGGTTCGACTCATCGGTACGCTCAATGAGGGCTTCCACAATCCCCGCAGGAACCGGGACCGGCCGATCGCCGCAGATGAATAGCGACGAAACCCCGACCGTGCTCCGTATCGACAACCAGCGGTCTCGGCCTAGATCGAGGATGACGAAAAGGTAGCGTGGAAACATCGGCGCCCGCACGGTCCTGAGCTTGCGGGCGTGGCGGACCGTCTTTAGAACCAGCGGAACGTGCGTGCTGAACCCCTGCCACGCGAGGTGCATTTGGGCTTGCGTCTCGCTTCTCGGCAGCGTGTGAACGAGAAACCACCTCTCGTCCCCCTTGAGCGCCAAGCTTTCCCTTTTGCAAGGACCCAATGTATGCCCCCCTTCCCTGCTCCAAGCGCCGGCCGTCGAGGATTGTCCCGCACGTCTTATCCCGTCAACGGACCCAATCGCGGAATATCATGGCCGAATTACGGAATCTCGGGTATCGTCTTGCCGGACGCGGGGCGAAGGCGGTCTGCCCTCGGGTCGCCATCTTCCCTGCTCAAGCTAAAACCCCCTATCCAGGAGCCGAAGATCCGTCCCGCTGAACTCGGACGATAATCCAACTTTGATGCAGGTAAAACTTGCAAAAAGCCACGCGTATCGTTAGCAGATGATCTGCCTGCGTTGGTCTCCATCTAGGGCATATCGGGGGGTTGGGGAAATGATGACCGAACGTCGCGTTCTCGTCACTGGCGGGGCCGGATTCATCGGTTCGCATTTATGCGAACGGTTGCTGGATCGTGGCGATGAGGTTCTTTGCGTCGACAATTTCTACACGGGACGCCGAGGGAATGTCAGCCATTTGCTGTCGAATCCCAGTTTCGAGCTAGCACGACACGACATTTGCTTCCCACTGTATGCGGAAGTCGATGAAATTTTTAATCTAGCTTGCCCAGCTTCTCCCATACACTACCAATTCGACCCGGTGCAAACCACAAAAACCAGCGTTCATGGGTCAATCAACATGCTGGGTCTCGCCAAACGAGTGAAGGCCAAGATCCTGCAAGCGTCGACCTCGGAAATCTATGGCGATCCGACAGTTCATCCCCAGACGGAAGACTATTGGGGCAATGTCAATCCTGTTGGTCCGCGATCGTGCTATGATGAAGGTAAGCGCTGTGCAGAGACCTTGTTTTTCGACTACCGACGTCAGCACCATCTGCCCATCAAAGTTGCGAGAATTTTCAACACGTACGGCCCGCGCATGCATCCAAATGATGGCCGCGTCGTCTCGAATTTCATTATCCAGGCGCTTCGCAACCACGACATTACCGTCTATGGCGATGGTAGTCAGACGCGCTCGTTCTGTTATGTCGACGACCTCGTAGATGGTCTCATTCGATTGATGGAAACGTCGGATGATGTCACGGGGCCCATAAACCTTGGCAACCCGGTAGAATTCACAATCCGTGCGCTAGCCGAGAAAACGATCGCCCTCATCGGATCTTCATCGAAGATCGTTCATCAGCCGCTTCCCCTTGATGACCCCAAGCAGCGGCAGCCAAATATCAGCAGGGCACAAGAGCTGCTCGGATGGGAACCCAAAGTGCAGCTCGAAGAAGGATTGCTGAAGGCGATCGATTATTTCGACCGTATGTTAAGCTCTAGTGTGGCCCCCGTCAAAGCCAACGAAAATATGCGTGTTGCGGCCGAATGAGAACGAATTCCCCTCCCCGATAGCTAATCCGTTCCCGAAGCTCTGCTGGAGTGACGCTGTAAATGTTGCCAAATTATCACAGCAAACACGATTTGGCATTGAGGAAGCCCACGAGCCTGGCCGCAACGTGCTGTGTAGGCTACCTCTAATTTGGCTCGGCTACGTGAACGGGGGAATCTATGCGTGTTGCTACCATCGGTACTGGCTACGTGGGGCTAGTCTGCGGAGCTTGTTTGGCCGATTTTGGTCATCAGGTCATCTGCATCGACAAGGACGCCGATAAAATCGCAGGACTTTCCCGCGGCGAGATGCCGATCTACGAGCCGGGTCTCCACGCCCTCGTGCACTCGAACGTGCGCGAAGGGCGGCTCGAGTTTTCGACCGGCCTCGCCGGCGCGGTCGGCCAAGCCGACGCGGTGTTCATCGCAGTGGGCACGCCCTCGCGCCCCGGCGACGGTCACGCCGATCTCTCCTATGTCTATACCGCGGCCCGCGAGATCGCCGCCGCGCTCGACGGCTTCACCGTGGTGGTCATTAAATCGACGGTGCCGGTGGGCACCGGCGACGAGGTCGAGCGCATCATCCGCGAGGCGCGGCCGCAAGCGGACGTCAGCGTGGTGTCCAATCCGGAATTTTTGCGGGAAGGAGCCGGCATCCGCGACTTCAAGCATCCCGATCGCATCGTGGTCGGCAGCGAGGACGAGCGCGCAAGGGAGGTCATGGCCGAGCTCTACCGTCCGCTCTATCTCAATGCGGCGCCGATGCTCTACACCCGCCGTCGCACCGCGGAGCTGATCAAATACGCGGCCAACGCTTTTCTGGCCACGAAGATCACCTTCATCAACGAGATTGCCGAGCTGTGCGAAAAAGTCGGCGCCGACGTGCAGGAGGTTGCGCGCGGGATCGGCCTTGACAATCGCATCGGCACCAAGTTCTTGCATACCGGTCCCGGCTTCGGCGGATCCTGCTTTCCCAAGGACGCACTCGCCTTGATCAAGGCCGGACAAGATCACGAAGCCCCGCTGCGGATCGTTGAGACCGTCGTGGCGGTGAACAATCAGCGCAAGCGCGCCATGGCCCGCAAGGTCGCCGTCGCGCTCGGCGGCGATCTGCGCGGCAAGATCATCGCGGTGCTCGGGCTCACCTTCAAGCCGAACACCGACGACATGCGCGAGGCGCCGTCGATCGCGCTGATCACCGCGCTCCAGGACCAGGGCGCCGCGGTGCGCGCCTACGATCCGGCCGGCATGGAGCAGGCGAAACGGCTGCTGCCGGACATCACCTATGCGGATAGCGCCTATGCGTGCGCGGAAGCCGCCGACGCGCTCGTCATCGTCACCGAATGGGAGCAGTTCCGGGCGCTGGATTTGGGGCGTTTGAAGGGTATCATGGCACGGCCGATCGTGATCGATCTGCGCAATGTCTATCGGCCCGACGACATGGCAAAGCACGGATTCTTCTATCACGCGGTGGGAAGGGCCTCTCCGGGCTCCGCGGATGCGCTGGACCTATTCCCGAGCCGCATCGCGGCAGAGTAACGCCAACCGGCGTAGGCGCCAAGGTCCCTGCCTCGTAGCCTCGCCTACCATCGCACCCGCGCAGCGATGCTGAACCGCCCTCGGCACGCCCGACGAGCAAAAGCGGCGCTGTACTCGCGAACCCACACATGAGACCCTCCTGCGGCTTGGAGGGTCAGCATAGATTTTGATTTGTCGAATGTGACGCGATAGAGTTCTTTGAGCACTCCCACCAGCGCCCGATGACGAGGTGGTGATGAACAACACCCCCGTTCCATGCTGACACCTTTATATCGACTTTACGAGGGTCGCCTGTTGCGCCGAGTTCAAGCTCACCCGGTGCCGCGGCACGTAGGGATCATTCTTGACGGCAACCGTCGCCACGGTCGCCAAAACAAAATCACTGATCCTGAACAAATGTATATGGCAGGCGCCAACAAACTAGATGACCTGCTTCGCTGGTGCATCGACCTCGGGGTATCTGCCACGACCCTTTGGGTGCTTTCAGCGGACAATTTTAGACGAAAGCCGCAGGAGATCTCAGGCATTCTTACGGCCATCGAAAACAAGCTCAAGCTTCTTGCGGCCGATCTTCAGATTCATCGCCAGCGAATTCGCGTACGGGCTGTCGGCCGCCTCGAGCTTTTGCCGGATTCAACCCTCGCCGCGGTGCGAGCCGCCGAAGCTGAAACAAAGAAGTACGATGGCATGTATCTAACGATCGCGGCTGCTTACAGCGGGCGGCAAGAGATCGCGGACGCCGTCCAAGCATTCCTTCGCGAGCAGGTAAAACAACAAAAAGCCCTCAAGGATGTTGTGGAGCTTGTGACACCCGATGCAATCGGCCAGTTTCTTTACGCGCCGGATCTGCCGGATCCCGACCTCATCATCCGGACCAGCGGGGAAATTCGCCTTTCTGGGTTTCTGCTGTGGCAGAGCGCGTACAGCGAATTTTACTTTACCGATGTGTTCTGGCCGGCATTTCGTCGGATTGATTTCCTGCGCGCCGTGCGCGCCTGGCAGCAGCGGCAGCGGCGCTTCGGACAGTAACTGGGGAATACCGCATCGGGGGCTTCCTCTTGACGGGTCAGTTCAGGACTTCCCTTCGGCCGCAATCAAGCGCTCCTGGTAATTATCCAATTATCGATCTAATTATTGATGCCCCTTCGTTCCAGCAAAAGCTGCGCCGGCAAGCGGCTCACCGACCTCCGTTCGGTGTCGCCCGGCCCGGCTTTCGGGGGATAGTTCGCGGTTCGAGCACACCTGTCCGATCGGCTCCTGACCGAAACAGCGAGCCTCGCTTCCTCGGAGGAGGCCACAATAGGCTCGCACCGCTCTGCCCACGAAAACCACACGAGCGGCATCGGGGCCTGCTCCTCAAGTCGGCCTTAGAGCTTCGGCAATCCTTCCTCGAAACCAAACCGCGGGCCGGGCCGAGGCGCAGGGGTGCCAAGAGCATAGGCTGCGGTCGCCCGACCGATTGAACTCAATGGCCGGCAGGGATGCGAATTCCTGTCCAAGCGTCCCGTACCTGCTGGTAATGGACCATCGGATCGTAGACGCTGGTCGCCAGGCCGAGCACCTGCGGCGAAAGCCTGCCCACCGCCGCAAGCACATTGTAGGAGGCGACCACGCGGTCATGCTGCGCGACGACGAGTGCGACCCGGGCGTTCACCAGGGCCTGCTGCGCGTTCAGGACGTCGAGCGTGGTACGTTGGCCCACCCGGGCTTCCTCGCGAACGCCGTTGAGCGCCACTTCCGAGGAAGCGACCTGGGACTGGGCGGCTGTGATCTGAGCCTTGGCCGCCTGGAGCTGGCCCCAGGCTTGCACAACGGCCTGTCGCGTCTGGTTGCGGACCTGATCGAGGTTGAGCCGCTGCTGCGACAGGCTCTCCTTGGATTGACGCACCAGCGAGTATTCTCCGCCGCCCTGGTAGATCGGAATGGTGAGCTGGCCGACAATGGAAGCCGTGAATTGCTGGACGACCTGGAGCTGAGGAAAGCTCGCCTGCTGCACGTTGCCTTGCAGGCTGAGATTGGGAAACAGCGCGCCCTCATTGATCTTGATCTGCAGATACGCAACGTCGACCCCGTACATGGCGGCAGTCACGTTGGGGTTCTCGGCAAGCCCGTTATCGATCGCAGCGGAAAGCACCCGCGGCGAAAAGCGATCAACCGGCGAGCCCGGAGCGAGATTGACCGGCTCGGTTCCCACCACTTGCCGGTAGTTGGCCCGCGAGGTGTTCAGTACCGATTCGGCCGCAGCCACTGCGGATTGGCCCGCCGCGAGCTGCGCCTCCGCCTGGGCCACATCGGTCCTGGTCACTTCGCCGACGTTGAAGCGGTCGCGAGTCTGCTTGAGCGTCTCTTCTAGCACCCGCACGTTGGTGCGTTGGACATCCAAATTCGCGGTATCGCGCAGCACGTCCATATAGGCGGTGGCGGCGGCGAGCAGCACCTGCTGCTCCATGACCCGCAGCCCCTCGCGCGCCGCCGACACTTGGCTTTCCGCGGCCCGGGTCCGGTTCGCCGTCTGAAAACCGTTGAACAGCGTCTGGGTCGCGGTTGCGCCGGCAGTCCACGGCGTGGTCGTGCCGTGGTTGCGCTGGTAGACGTGGGTACCCGTTTTCTCGTCGAACGCTTTGGTCGTGATATCCGTGTATTGCTCGCCGAGCGTCCCGGTCACGCTGACGCGTGGCCGATACCCGGATAGGGCTTGCGGGACGCCCTCATCGGTGACGCGCGTGCTGGCACGCTGCGCATTGAGCTGTGGATTGTTCTGGTAGGCCTGGATTAGGGCAGACGCCATCGTTTCGGCCCAGCCGGAGCGGCTCGTCCCGAGCACAAGAACGAATGCGAGCAAGATTACTCCGGCGGCACGGAACAGGGCTCGAATCATCACACCCGTTCCCTCCACACCTTCCCGTCCGTGGCTGGAGACGCCAGCGAAGCTTTGTACCCTGAATCTTAGCTTTTCTGGGGGACGATCGGTTCAATATCCCCAGCCGGCTGAAAATTTAGCTGGGTGTGGCGCAAAGGTTACTATTATTGGCGTTGTTCCGACAAGCATTTGCTATCTGTGGTCGAGCACTGCAAGATCCGGCAAGCTTCCGTTTGCAGTTGCCTGTAGCCTCACTCGGAGCCCTTCAGAGGGCGAGAGCTTTGGACTCTGGGCCGCTTTCCGGGCCTTCGCGGCTCGGATCGCGGGGCACCAGGTGGGCATAATGTAGCTCCGCCATCCGTGTATCGGCGTGTCCGAGATTTTTCGCAACGGTGGCAAGCGGCACGCCGGCCATCGCGCTTAGTGCGCCATAGGTGTGGCGAAGTGCCTGAAACGTGATTGGGGGGCTGATGCTTGCTCGGGTGCAAGCCTGGGCCAAAGCACGACTTTTATAAGATTTTTGCCAGTTCTTCGATTTCTTCTCGAAGATGGGCTCCGCCCCTGAACGACGAGCACAAATGTCACTGAAGAACGCTTGGCCCGCGTCGCTTAGCTCAATGTGCCGCGCTTTTGCACTTTTCGATCCATCGATCGCGACGGTACTAGCACTCGGATTGAAATCTCCGACACTCAGCTGAATCAACTCAGAAACCCGTGCGCCGGTGTGGAGTACCGCCTCCACCAAATTCCTAACATCGTCTTTACAGCAGTTGACTAGACGTATTGCTTCATCGGCCGTGAGGCAGCGTATGCGCGCTGCTTTGACGTCTTCGAGTGGCTCGACCCGCTGCCAGGCGGCTTTGGATGCAACCAACCCATTACGCCAGGCAAAGCTGAGCGCTGCTTTAAGTACAGCCAAAGCGCGGTCTACGGTGGCTCGGCGGCGACGCCGGGTCTCGAGATCGTAGGCCGCCTGACGGTATCGCTGTTTCTGGCCTGGCCTTGTGGGCAACCGGGCCGGTGCTGAGGCAAGTTCTCTGATCCAATCGCGCAGCGTGTCCGTGGTCAGCATGTCGACGCTAATGGTCCCAAGTTTCGGCACAATGAAAGCGTTGGCCCGATACCGCGCGTCGCGTGCCGACTTGCGGTTATTTTCGAGAAATTCGAGATAACGTGCGAGAACATCGGCTACAGTCAGGGATTTATGCTGCTCGCCAGCAACCGGATTGTGCGCCGTAGAGACCCAGGCCTTTTCCTGCGCCTGCTCAAAATTCAAGATCCTGTCACCATCGGCCTCAGTGTGATCGTCGGCTGTTGCTATCCTTTGTACGGCGTAGGCGTGCTCCCCCAAGGACTGCCTGACCACCCACTTACCGGCGCCACTCAACGGTTTCTTGTATCCAAGATGCAGTCCCGGTTTGACAAGCAGGTAGTACGGTTTGGGGCGCGCCCTGAGCCCATAGCGCGCCGTGCGCGTCGCAAGGTCTGCATTTCGAATGGTTTTCGTCATTTGCCTCACTGTTTATCCCCACTCCGGACAGCTCGGGACACGCACAATACCATCTTCGGCAAATCTTCTACGGTTTTAGCCGAGTTTTCCAGTAAATGGCAGGGGCAACGAAGGACCGTCAAACACCGTGCGGACGACATATGGCTAGGAGCTCGTGCAATACCCCGTCACGTAGCGGACAAAGCCGGCTGCTTTGCCAGGCGGTCCGGCGTACTTGTCGCCCGTAAGGGATTGCTCACGCATCGATCCTCACGCCATTCTTTCTAGAGCTTGACTCGTTCCAGGCGGAGCGGAATTCCTCATCAATCAAACTGACTTGTGAAGGCGGTCAGAAACGGCTACGCGAATGGCCATAAGGACTCTTTTTTAACGGCGTCGGATGACTGTCAGTCTGCTCATTTTCCGCGCGGATGCGCTGCCCCTCTTCCATTACTCATGCATTGTTACCGAGCGGCGCCTCCCTTTCCGCTGGTCAGGAAAGCACAGCATTTTGTGTAAAGGTTTTCAATAAAGCTGTTTCGAATTTCATTCGAATTGAATGCATCGCCTAAACCCGCTCTTACAGAATATCATCTAAACGGATTAGCCACGTCGTGCAAACGTACCCGTTCGACTTCCCAGTGAGGAACAAACATGGCGCGGTTTTTCTTTCATCTCGTCTCGAAGGATAAAATTATCCGAGATCCAAATGGTCGAGAATTCGAGAATATTGGTGCAGCCCACCGGCATGCGCAAACCATCGTCGAAAAATCGATTCTTCTGCTCTGTCACGAGCTAAACTGGACGGGCTGGTCGATAAACGTCTCCAACGAGAATGATGCGTCAGACGCTGCGGGACTGGGTGATCCGGTTCAACGAGCAAGGACCGGAGGGTCTCATCAACAAGTCGTCCCCGGGGCGCGCCGGGCAAGCTGACGGACGCACACTATTCCATGGCGTCGGTGTCCTGCTTGTAGGCCTTGGGCCTGGCGCTGACATGGGAGAAGCCCAAGTCCTTCAAGTCACGGTAGACGGTGTCGTCGCAGACCGAGAGGCCAAATTCGAAAGTGCAATCACCGCATTCTTCGAAGACCACAACGCCAATCCAAAGCCGTTCCGTTGGACCAAATCTGCCGATGATATCCTGGCCTCGATCGAGCGTTTCTGCGTGTACAATGCTAGCGCTCGAGCTTAGTCGCAATGCTCCGAACTTCTGGTTCAGGACACTCGACCGCCCGGCTAGGTACGAAACTGCTGTTGCTTTGCAGGGCTTTTCGCAGGAGCCGCGGCTGGGGGAAACAAGACGGTGAGCACTGTGTCTCAATGTGAGGATTGGTATAAGCTGGCTGCGAATAAAATTGTTTCGGCCAAAGGTGTACAGCGGACCCTAATCAATGGGCTCCGCTAAGAATGCTTCATCATAAGCGTCAATGACGCCGGCAAAAAGGGCCCCACACCAGTTGCAATTACGCGTGTGGTCTCAAAGCCGGCACTGTCCATGACTGGGTTCTCGGCCCTCAGAAGCGGCACCTGCGCGCCGCAATTTGGGCAAGTGGTTGTTTGAATTTTCGATCTCCGCATGGGAATTATTTTCATCTCATACTCCACCTCCAGCGGGATCCCGCCCACAGAAAAGTTTAATCGTTTGAACACTAACCCGCGTTTCACCAGCTCTTGGCTTCTCCAGACCGACGCCGCTGGTGCTTCCATGTGATCAGTGATGCGGCGCAGCTGATGTTCGATCTCTCCAAGAGGTTCTCCCTGCGCAGGTTCACAGTTCCCGCATGTTGTTGCTGTCGCCGAACCCGCAGACGCATTTTTCCATTCGAGCTTGGGAAGTTCGCCGTCACGATGGGCAAACCGCATGCGTAGTCTTCTTCTCCTTCTTCGTTGTGGTTGCGGCACAGCTTCCGCCGCCAACATGAATTGAGTGAAGTCGGCCCGTGCTGGACGTGGGAGTGCAACCGAAAATGCTCTCCCACCCGCCTTCAAACTCGATCGTATATTGGCCAGGGCCCATCGCGACGCTTGTAATCTTATACCTGGTGATGAGGAGTCGGCCTCGAATGCGCGTGGCCGGAAGTCTGGATCAGTGAGTCCGAACTCGACTCGAGCTTGTGTTTGGAATGGTCGGTTACTCAGCCCTCGGCTCGCGACCACTTCGCATCGTAGTCGGCCCCTGCATGACAGGTGATCGGCTTCGGCGGTTATGCCACCGACGCCTGCTGATCCACTGTTATGCAGCCGCACAGAGCAAGTGCAGATGCCGCCGCGAGCGATACCCGAGGAACACGATCCCCTCCCCGCGGCGAACGTTGTCTTCTCAGTTCCAACGAGCGATATCTCTGGCATCGGAGCGTGATTTAAATCTTTGTAATTTGTGGAAGGCATTTCCAATAACGATAGTACACGCGAGCAAGACCACGGAAAAAATGAGATAGTCACATACATACTCGATTACGCCAAAACCAGCGCGCATGGGATTTGCGCCGCGCCACGTGCTGCCGCCGCGCCGTTCTCATCGTCCCCTGCGACGCCCGGCAGTGCCGGCCGCTTCCGGCGGTCCCCACGGAGCGAGCACGACAAGGCTGACCCTGTCGTAAAGGCGATCGGACGGTCCTGGGCAACGCTGTCGGCCGTCGCGACCCCATCTACGCGGGCGGCCCACTTGCCGGCTTTTCCCGGACCGGACCTAGAACCCAATTCCGAACCGCGAATATCCTCGTCTCGCGCACCAATTCGGCCGCCCTGCTGTCCAGCTCCCGCTGATAAATCCGGTAACACATTGGGTTAGCCTGAAAAATTTGCCAGGCTCGGCTTGGCGGATAAATAGATTGACGTCTCCACATTAAAAGGAACTACCGATTATTGACCGTTCAATCAGCCGTCGGCCGACCGAGGAATTCGCCATTAACAAGGCACGCGTTGCAGCCCCGGCGACTCGATCAAGACACGCAGGCTTCCTGACGACGAAGCTGGCCCGGGCGTGGGATGCCGCCATTGCCGAGCATTGGCTCTGGCAACTTGTGCTGTCGTTCGCCCGCGCTGTCGCTCGACGCTTGGCCGAACTGGCGGCGACTCTCCGGACGGGTTGGCCCCGCGGGTGGCGGGTCCGCCGGACCGCCGCCGGCTCTCCTCACGTCCCCGACATGCCGGACAGTTCAACCACCGGGGATGGCCCCACCGCACCGCCCCCGGAAACCGAACTGACTTCGGGGACCACTCCGAAACTTTCCCAACCGGAGGTGCATCGGCGGCGAGCCGACCGACCAAAGGCCAGCGACTGCATGTGGCTTGAAATCGACAAGCTGATCAGCCAGGGCATCCTCGTGCCAGGCGCGCGTCGGAATGGCATGATCGGTTGGCCGGATTACTTCAAGTGTGAAGACATACCGTCAAGTCGTTTCCGTGAGTACAGGTGCTCAGTCACCTACGAGGCCCATCTCGAGGAGCCCGCAACCGCCTCGCTTTGGCTCAAGTTTTGGATGCGTGATCCCACGAGCGGCAACGAGCGCGAAGTTAAACAAAGGGTCGCGGTGGCGAAGCGCTGGGGAGCATGGTGGTTTTGCGACCATGGTCGATGGAGCAAACGGCTTTGCCAGCCGAACAACGGCGCCCGCTTCGCGTCTCCACAAGCATGGGGAATACGGTTCCCCAATCCCCCGCGAAATCGCGCCCGCATGCAGCACCCCGCAGGACACAGCGACCCTAACTCGCCACCCAACGCATCACCGCCGGGGAGCTACGAAACCACCCCGATCCGACGGCCAGCGAGCGACCGCCACCACCCTTCCACCAACCCGGTCGCGAATGCGGCCCAAGCAAGTTGGCTAGCTGACGAGTTACCGGCCAAGAGCGACGCCAAACAATCCGCTTCTTGTGGCCGCCGACTCGACGACGAGCACACGGCTTCCAGCCCCGCATGCGTGCGAAGATGGGCGTGGTTCCTCGCGAAGCTCGCCCTGGTGAAGAGGGCTTTCGTCGGCGGAACTGACTGCACCCGCTTCTCGCCGACCGCCGCGCGAGACCACCGAGGGACCGGGTTGCTCAGAAAGCTTGGCCAGGCAAAGTACGTTGCGAAACGATGCGTTAGGCAGTTCTGCCAAGCCGTCGTAGTGTGGCCCGCCTGCGCGGTGGTCCGCCTGTCCGCGCGGATCGGCGCGCCCCTTCGGAAGCGGTGGAAACAAAAAGGACAATCAACTCGGCGACCTCTGTCACGATGACGGAGGGCACCGCGTAATTTTTGGACTTACGGGTCCAGCTGTCTGATATCGTGAATCCCAGGAATTCCGGCGGCGAAACTCTGTCCGGCAGCGTACCCACGCATGGCAAACGCCGTCGGCGCGCGGTTCTCCATCGCGGCCGATCGTGCTCGGGAGCAGTTCGATTGAAGCCTCCTCGCCAGCGGAAATCTGCTGGCCGCGCCCTGGCCGTGTCGGGAGCCCACCGCGGCAATCCAGCAGTCAGCGGAATTTATCATGAATTCGTCCCAGCAGCGAGCGCGCCGCGCGCCCGCCAGCGCTGCCTGAGTCCATCGCCTACCCAACAGGGCTGCGGCAGTCGTATCGGTAATCCCATCACCGCATCGACGAAGGTGAAGACGTCGACGCTGTTTTGCTATCGCCGAATCTTGGTGACCGAAGGGGTCAAGCGAAAGCGGCTTGAGCTTGCGATCTGATAACCTCGACTCCGGCAGCGAACTTTACACCGAGTATGACTTTGGGCAACTGGTTGTGGTCATCGAGGCGACGCCAGCTTTTCTCGGCGGCTTCGGCGAGCTTGAAGATCATGGCGAGCGCGGTCTTGTTGGACAGACATCCCTTTGAGCGCACCGTGCGGTGGCGGGGTGCCCGATTGTGAGGCCGAAAGCCCGGGCGCGTCCTTGCCGAGCAGCGACTTCGAGGAGGCGCTGATCGCGCCGGTGGGGACCCCTTTGAGGTAGAGGATCGGGATCAGCACGTCGAGGCCCTTCGATCGGCGAGCATAGGGTGGCAGAATCGTCGAGGAAAAGCGAATGCGCTCAGCGCCTTTGCCGACACGATCGCGCAGCCGGGAGCTGGAAGCGTATGCAGAAGAAGGCGGGCGTCACCGATTTCCGATTCCACGACTTCCGGCATGACTTCGGGACTAAATTGCTGCGAAAGACCGGCAACCTGAAACTGTTCGCCAAGGCGCTCAACCACGCGGACCTGACGGCAACGGCCCGGTATGCCCACGCGGACGCGTGTATGGGCGGCGGACATTTCATCCGGCGTCAACCATCCGCCCCTTGCGTTGAGTCCCCTGCGCAGCCTCGTCTCGCGGTTAGCCGGTCATCCCTACGGAGACACGGAATCCTTCCCGGTAGAGCACGTCGAGCAGGTCTCCCACGTGACATCGCTCGACCCAAAGGGCACAGCCTCCCATCACGTTCTCTTCAAGCCAATGTTCAGCGACATTGGACAGCGCGACAAGGCCCACCAAGGCGCCATGCTGGTAAATGCGGAAATCCGCCTCAATGGCCTGCGGCATGGAATCATCATCTCGTTTTCGGCTCCTTTCGTTCTCGCCGTTGATTCGTAAATCTTTGCCAAACGCTGGGCGCGATTTTCCTCGCAGCGTCCCGTCCGCTGATGGTCGCGCGAAACCCAAAGTCCGCCCTGCGTCTTTCGCCGGGACGCCTTGACGGGAACTTACCGCTCCCGTCGCGGTTAGGCTTACCGCCTGATTTCGGCGACCTCGTCTTCAAGTTCCGGCATATTGGCGCGAGGGTCCAAATATGGCGAAAACCGTTTCTGCCCTAGTCGCGGTCGCGGGGTTAGCAGCGTCGGTCCCCGCAATGGCCGCAGAAATGCGCGCCGATGAGGCGCGTCGCTTCGTCATCGAGAGCCTGTTCTCGTTCACCTGCTTTGAAGGGACCTCGGGAGAGGGTCGCATCCGTGCCGATGGTTCTGTCGAGGGTGCAATACGCATCGGGGGCAGCGGCCCTACTCGCTACGCGAGCCTTCCGCCAGGGACCCTGCGGGTTCGGGGCGAATCCATTTGCGCCGGAATACGCGGGGTTCCATTTGAGCCATGCTTCGACCTCGACCGCACCGACGTGAAGAGCTTTCGCGGTTCACTGGCCGGAATGAGCTTCGCGTTCTGCCAATTCACGAAGCAGCCCAGTCGGCCTGGGATGGCTAGTACGGCACCGCTTTCCATTCAGCCGACCGCCGCGGGCTCAAGCCGCCACTGAGCGCCGGAGCGGCAGCGGCGATCCGACCGAGACGGAACGAGCCAGTGCCGACCGTGATTGCTGTGCCGAACACACGCTAGGACGGGGTCAATAGCTTCCGTATGAAGTCGGGTAGCCACCCTAACCCTGCGTTCGCAATAGGATTCCGTTCGAGATGTTCGACCACGACCAAGCTGTCGACCTCTCCTTTCAAGAAGGCATTGAGGAATGCGGGGTAGTCCTGGAAGGACACGCAGCCGTTCGACTGACCGTTGCGGCCGAGCATGTAAGGATGCGCGAGCATGCCGGCGCGTCCAAACATTTTTTGCTCGTTGACGGGGACGAGCCGGATGGCCCGAACACCATGGAATAGCTGCTCCCGCAGGACGAGCCGGTACACATTCGGTGGCGTGGGCCCCCGACCTTTCACGCCGATGTAGCGGGGATCATCCAAGCCGCTGCCCAGCCCCGAGTGTGCTTCAAGCCTCTGGCCAGTCGGCAAGTACACCGCGTGTGCCGAGATGTCGTAAATTGCTGTCCGGTCGCCGGGCTCTTGCATCAACTCCGTGTCGTTCGGCGCTACTTCCAACGAGGCGGACCTTGCCACCGGGGCGGATTTCTTAGAATCAGGCTTGGCCGAACGTTGTGGTAGAGGCTTGTCCAGCTCCTTCGGTTCGTCCGGGCTAGGCGCGGTGGACAGCGAAGCGGGGCCTTCGTCTTCTTCCTCATAGTGGTCGAATGCCGCGGCGAACCGCTCGTCAAACGAGGGACGAGGCGCTGAATCCGGTTCTTCGATTAGCGCGGCGAACCGCTCCTCGAACGAAGGCGCCCGTACTGAATCCAGCTCTTCCTTCCCGTAGATTACCGCGGCGAACCGCTCCTCGAAGGCGGAACGCGGCTGTGACTTTGCCGGCGCCTCTGCCGCCGCGAATTGGGCCCCCTTTTCGATATCCCAGGGGGAATCAAGCCTACCGGACGGAGGTTGCTCGAACAGCGGCCCGGGAGCCTCTGAGGCAGCGAGCCCTGCGACCGAGAAGGTGGCCACCGTCAGCACCAGCACTGCGATGCATGACCACGATTGGCCGAACGAAAACAGCCATTTGAGGCAAGAATCGGTTGTGTTCACGACCGACGCGCAGAAACATGTGGATTCCGCTGATAACCTGAACATCCCTATCGTTTTCCCTAACCGGGGACGGAAGAACCCGGACGGTCCATGAGGGCCGCGGTCGCCGACGTCTCCCCCAACGACACAGAACGACAAGTGGTCGGAGCCGCCGGGCGATGAGGCGGCCGGCCAAGTTCCGCAATCATTGCGACTGCCACGTGAATACAACAAAATAAAAAATCACCAACTTACAAAATACAGGGACTGTCATGATCAAAGCTGTTCGAAAATCGAAGACTAAGACGACCAGGACCAAGAGGACCGCCAAGCGCACGGCAGCGAGCCGCAAGACCGCGGCCAAGGGCGTAAACCGAGGGCCGCGACGCCGCCGGCCGTACCGTCCGCTGCGACAGGCCCGGTACCAGCCGAGACCCAGCTGGCCGAGGAGGGCCAGGAGAACCGTCCGTCGATGGCGCTCTGGCGGCGTTTGCCGGTTGAGGTGACCTGGGAACCCGCTGGGAACCGTGAGTTTCGGGCGATCGCCGCGGTGACGCGGTAGGCTCTTCACTCTCCAAAAGGCGGCGATCCACCGCACCTCAGGAGACGTGGGCCTCGTCAGGTTCGCCGTCGTCGAGGCGATTCGCCGCCTCCTGCACGGCGAAATCTCCGGCGCCCGGCCCGCGGCCTTCGGCCCTCTCGTAGCGCGTCATCAGCCACGCCGCCGCGACCATCAGCAGGATTCCACCTGCGCTGACCAGAAACTGAACGGCCAGGACGTTGGAGATTTCCACCAGGATGATATGGCCGATGAACGAGAGGAATACGCCGAAGCAGAACAGTGCTAGCGAATGCTGTCCGCACAGAACGACCGGTTGCAGGACCGGCCGCCGCAGCAGCCACCAGTCACGCGGCACAAATTGGATAATGATGGCGGCCAGTGCGAGGAAATGGATCAGACGCAGGACGTGAAGGTTAGATTTGTCGATCGGATACATGACGTAGGCGAGCCACTTGGGCACGAAGTGTGCCCATTGCGGAACGTGCCAGGTCATCACGATGAGGAACGCGAATACCAGGTAGACCCAGGCTGCGGCCCGGATAACCGGCGCCTCGATCCACGGCCCGAGCTTCCCGGCTCCCCCGACGGCGCACCAGATTCCGAACACGAATAACAGCTGCCAGGCGAGCGGGTTGAAGAACCACTGTCCGCTCGGAAACGACGGAAAATTCCAATCGAACCTGCGCGCCAGTACGTAGAGCAGCGCGGAGGCGAGCAACGTCCAGCCGGGACGGCGCAGCAGCGCCCACAGGATCGCGGGACACGCGAGTACAAGCACGATGTAGAGCGGCAGCACGTCGAGCCCCGCCGGCCTGAACTTGAGGGCCAACGCCTGCGTCAGGATCACGTCGGGATGACGCAGGAAGCCGAACACGTTGAATTCCTCCGCGAACAGCGGATTGTCGAACTTCCCGCCCACGTAGGCGATTTCGGCAATGAAGATCACAACCAGCAATACATGGGTGACGTAGAGTTGCCAGCACCGTTTCAGGAGCCGCCCAGTGGCGACGATCGCCCTCCCTTGCAGCATGGCGGGGCCGTAGACGAAGCCGGCCGTATAGCCGGAAATGAACACGAACATTTCGGCGGCGTCGCTGAAACCGTAGTTCCGAAATGTGACCCAGCTGACGAAGTTGAAGGGAATGTGGTCGAGAAAAATTACCCAGAGCCCGAGTCCGCGGAACAGATCGAGCCGCAGGTCACGTCCGGCAAAAGAGGCCGAAAACACAGGCAATCTTCCCCCGCGCTGATCTGCTGCGCCTTGACGAGGATCAATGACTGTCAGGGCGCGCGGCGTGCAGGTCGCCTTTAACCACCGTGCGCAGGCAAAGCGCGCCCACGAACCGAACAGCGGGAGTAACGCTCCGCATCGCCCGACCGTCTATTTTAGGCGGCAGCAGATCCACCCACTTCCTGTGGGCCTCGCTTTCTCCAGCCATTAACCATTTGGAAAGTCGGCCGTGGGCCCAATAGTGAACCCCATTGTATGCTGGCGCGCCTCAACTACCGATGAAGCTCAAGGATTGCACAATGAAACGAAAAAGCGAGGACATTCGCGCAGTCATATTCCAGGAGGGTGATCTATGGGTCGCCCAATGTCTCGATTATGACATTGGTGCCCAAGCGCACGATCTTGAGACCGTTCGCCATCGGCTGGGGGTAGCGGTCGAGATCGAGCGGCGCACGAGCATGGAAGTCTACGGTACGGAATTTGATGGGATCGACCGAGCCCCGGCGCGATTTTTCGAAATGTGGGAAAAGCGGTCACTCTCTTCGGGGCCCGAAATGATGAAGAAGGGCCGCAAACCGTTCGCCCTTGACTTCGCTCTTTGCGCGTAACCGATGACCGCCTTTCCCTTCGGCGGCCATCCAACTTTTGGCGAATACATCGCATGGGCGGTGCGCAAGGGGTGCAGTGTTAAGAGTGGGGTCATGTTGGTAGAAGGCCAGCCGTACAGCGTGACGCGTATTTTCGATCAAGCAGGAAAGAAGTGGGTGGCCGAAGTCGATACCGGGCGAGAGGATCTCTTTATGCCCACAACAATTGCTCGGTTTGATCGTCGGCTCGGTCTTAAATCGCCATTCTTTTCTATTGATTTTCGAGAATTGGATCCTGGGAGGAGTGCCCCCTCTGAACACCCCGTGCTCTGATCGCCGTTGCCTGGCCGATCACCGACTATTTCTTGGGTGTCCTGTCCCCACGGCGAATCGCAAGCCGAGGCGGGGCGCGGAGCGGTCGGGGTGGCGAAGCGCCCCGCCTCGGCGATTTGGAGGACACCATGACCACCGAACAGAAGATCATCCGCGCCAAGGTCGGACTACTGG
>WNFX01002884.1_pt1 | contig 21629 bp, 20 predicted proteins | sample 5400111 | NCBI WGS metagenome assembly WNFX01 (sample SAMN13153363, study PRJNA577476) | soil metagenome | isolation source: 40 cm soil or saprolite under grassland replicate 1 | place: USA:California | collected 2016-06-15 | reverse complement strand
TGGCGGTTCTCCTCTTAAACACTCTCATCATTTGGCCTGTATCCTACCAGATCGCTCACTCGCTTGTACATGCTTTGGCAATTCGGCAACAGAGTCAATGTTTGTATTAGGCCCAGATGCCAGTGCCACAGGCGAGTTCAAGCACCTCCCCCTCTATGCCCAGCGCATCAAGGACAGCGAAAACTTCCTCAGCCTCAGCGAACCATCGGGCATTGATCTCAGGGCTACGGTCGTAGCGGCCACGACGGTAAAACCACTCGTCATATTCATGAGCCCGTGCCCGATAGTAGCTGACCATCTCAGTGAGCGTCTGAGCAGATACGATCTCGCTCATCCTCGATACGCTCCTTCCTGGAGTGGCATTTTCAGCGTCCTCTCCTGAAACATACTCTCACCAAGTGCAGCATGTTTAATCTCCAGGTCTACCTGTGCATGCAAAGCTTTGGCCTGAGATCCTGGCCGTCTTCCTTGTTCTTTCGACTAGTCTACCACACCGTGCTCTTGCAGTCTACATGCACCCTCCTCAGCATTTGGCTGAAACCCTGATGTGGATGCTTTCCGAAGAGGGTAGTCAGCAGTTCAATCTCAGCAATACTGTATTCGCAGGTACTTTCAGCCCTTTCAATCTCGGTAATTCTAGTTCGAGCACATCCTAAAAGCCGCGCAACCGCTTCCTGCGAATAGCCGGTCTCCTCGCGCAACTGTCTCATAATGCGCTTTAACGCTTTTGAGCGTAAAGAAGCGTAACTCTCCAGATTCATATCCATTGCCTCCTCATCGAAATCATTCGGGATAGTTTTTAGTATAGCTGATATAATGCCAAAAAACCAATCCAAAGTCAAAATAACGAACGGTGTGTTCACCTTTTTGAGGGTTGCGTAAGTCGAGTTAGACTCAACCTTATTGGCGTCGGTGACTGTCGAAACAACAACGAAATCCCTCCCTGACTGCCATCACAAGCTGTTTCCCGTTTGACAGTACCGCTCGAGCTTATCTCAGGCTAGATACGTTGTTGGCAAAAAGGCTTACTTCCTGATCAAGTATGCTAGCGATGAATCTGCCGGGAAATGAGCGTCTTTAATGAGCCTCGGTCTCTTATTATCTCGTGCAAATCTTTGAGTCGTTAATAGTCTCGCCCTAAACGACTACATCTATTTCCTAGCGATACGTTAGCAGACATGCTGAAGCAGATGTCTGTAAAACATTAGTAGATATATCCCTGTATACAAAGGCGACGTAATAACTGCTAATGGCCTTTAGTAGATGCCAACAGAGGAAGTATTAATGGGCAAAAGCAATTTATTCCAGGTTTACCTTCTCTAACATATCGGGCAAGTTCAAGTGGGTATTACACCGGGAAACACCGACCGGTGAGTCAACGGGCTCAAGAGGATGAAGTGTTGGCTTGCCGCATCTGCCAAGCCCATCAGGCTAGTCACCAGATCTATGGGAGCCGACGACCTCGGGCAGAGTTGGCCACGCAAGGAACCTCTTGTGGACGTAAACGAGTGGTTCGTCTCATGCACCTGCTCGGCCTGAATCCTCGCCCGCGCCACCGTCGCATGGTCATAACCAATAGCCAGCACAGGAATCCCATGGCAGCCAACGGGCTCATTCGAAATTTCACTGCAGGGTCTGCCAATACCAAATGGGTCACCGACATCATTGGAGTGTGGACGGCAGAGGGATGGTTGTAGGTAGCCGTAGTGCTCGATCTGTTTTCTCGCATGGTAGTAGGGTGGGCGATGTCGCTAACCGCGATGAAATGCTTGTTGAGAAGGGTTTGCAGATGGCTCTAGCTCGACGACATCCCTCTGCAGGGCTGCTTCACCACTCGGATCGTGGCAGTCAGTACTCCAATACGGAGTATCAAGTGTTGCTGGCGCGGGCCGGAATAGAGGGAAGCATGAGCAGAAAAGGGAATTGTTATGATAACGCGGCGATGGATCCGTTCTTTAGCTCACTCAGAGGGGAGTGGACGGACCGACATGCTTATCAAAGCCGTCGAGAGGCGCGACAATCCATTTTTGAATACGCGGAAATCTTTTACAATCGGCAACGGCGTCATTCATCGCTGGGCTATCTGAGTCCGGTTGCCTATGAACAGCAATACAGTGGATGAGTTTCCAGGTCTCTCAGTTCCAAAAAAGCGGAGCCATCCCACCGATTGTCACCTCGTTCTTCTGTGAGAAAAAAGCACGCGCTCTCATCGAATATCCTGAGCCATATATCGAATGAGCACGCCCAGGTCATTGATCCACTCGATCCATGCAACAGGCTGTATCCATTCGTCACGAGATGCTGTTCTGACTTCCAGAACGCCATTTCGCCTGCGGGCTCGCGTGATTTTGCGCCTTCTAGTCATGCCTTCGATCTGAGCATAGGTTTTGTAATATTGGCAGATCAGGTTGATATCGCGAACGTTAACCAATGCACGTGCTTTTTCCATTCTTGCCTCCTTCGTTGCTCATACATAGCATATCATGCCGGTCCCCTCCTACGAGCAACGATCTAAACAAATACTCATGACATCGATGCATTATTACACAAAACAGGCGTTTACTTTTTTCGGAGTTAGCCTGGAATCGCTTACTTTTTTCGGAGTTAGAATGGAATATTTCGGAGCTTTTCAAGAGCTTAGTATCAATTTGCGCTCATTTCATTTCGGAGATACAATGGAATTCTCAAGTGGGTGAGAATTTGTCCTTTTACCTAAAGGTTTTGCAGATCCTGCAAAACTATGCTTCCCTTTCTTCTCAAGTAATAATCTCTCTTTTCTCAAGTGATTTGGGAGAATGCTGTACCTTTTGTTGAAACGGGGTAGGCCGCAGAGATACCGCTAGCTGCTCTGGGAATCAACCGCGCCGTTCGAACTTCTCGGTTGGGTAGCCCAGTTCTGCCAGCGCTAAATGCCAGGCTTCACACCCTTCCTTCGTTCGCGTGATGTGCGGATCCTTCAGCACCTTCCCTATTTGCTTTGCACTCGGATAAATGCCTCCCTTGTGGAGAAGAAATGCTGTGCGCCGGATTTCTTCTCCAATCCCCACCATTCTCTCCTCCCGTCGTCTCCTGCGTTCCACAGAACGTCGCGCCGAAGCCTGTTTGCACAGTTCAGGGAACTTACCCCACACAACATGATGTTCGTAGCCCAACTCCCGAGCAAGCTCGTAAATTGAAGGGATCTCCGCGTCGCTTGCCAGTACCTCTCGCAGGCGTTGCTCGATATATGTATAATTAAATCTTTCGCGGTACCTCGTCACTATAGGGCGACTAAGATCCCGATAATACTTGCGGAGTATTGCGTCTTCGCAACCGAGTTGCCTAGCAACGCTCTCAAGTGGCTCCGGGGCTCTCAATGCCTCCTCCAGAGCCTGCTGCATCAGCACAAGGCGATCCTCATCCGCCCAGCGTTTAACGTAACGGCTCGAAATTGCTTTAGAGAGATCAGGGAAGCGGGTACGTACCGTGTCCTCGTCAAAGCCCATCCGCTTAGCAACATCTCTGAGACTGGGAAAGGCATCAAGCTGAGCATCAACAGCCAGCACATTTTCGAGTATCAACCTCATGCATTGGATATCCTCCTCAGTCATATGTCTCCCCTTTTCCCTTGAAATTGTAGGTATATTCGCAAGGGAAAAGCCTGAGCTCTTGGACGGTGGAAGAACAGCCGTAGTCAAAAACTCCAAAGGCATAATCGATGATGCGAAGCAAATCCTCAGTAAGGAGTCAAAGTACGGCACTTGTTCCTTGTATAAATACCCCCAGAAAGACGGGATGCTGACTCCCCATAAGCGTGCGAGCTTGCTTCTATTGCCACTCGCAAGGTGAGCCACAAAGGATTCTATCCTCATCGCTATTTGCTCTCTCGGAGGGAGTACTGCGAGAGCAGGCGCCCCGGCAAGTAAATCGCCAGAAGCCTCAGCCGCCCAGTAGAGCCAGGCCATGTCCTTCACATCATGCGGAGCATTGATCAATCTTCGCGGCTCCTGGGCGCTGCCCAACCAGCACGTACAGTGGGGACAATACCCAAGACGCGCAGATTGTGTGAGGAAAGGGATCGTTTTTTGGCAATGCGGGCACTGGCTAACAAGTAGTTGTTGGTGACGGAGGCAAATATCGATGCCTTTCAGAGCCCACAGCAGGGGTTCATAAATGACCTGACGAGTCAGTCGCCACTCCTCGTAACATCGAGAACACCAAGCTTTACTTCCACGGACCAGTTTACTAACGGCTATAACATTACTGAACGTCAACATTGTAAGAAAGCGAAGGTTTTCACATGACGTGAGCGATTGCAGTATGCCTACCCACTGTTCAGCGCTGTTGCTGAGGCCGTTGAGGGCTAATGTATTTTCAGTCCATAACTTATTCAGACGCTTGTGGTATTCTACGCCTATACCGATAGGTTCAGGATCTTGTACATTTTGCGAGGCAGGTTGTCGCTCCACACCTATTTGCTAAAAACAAATCACTCTCTTAATTCTTCATCACTGCTTGGTTGCCTTCAAGTGACTTATGAAGGCTTGTAGAGAGGCGGTTTATTGAGTAGAGCGGGAGACGGGACTTGAACCCGCGACACCCTACTTGGAAGGCAGATAGTCGCAAGAACAGCGCTTGCCACAACCAGCCTTCACAGACTGATTGAGCAGTACACCCTCGTTTTAACACACACGTGAGAAACGTTGTCACACGCCTTCTGACAAAAGTTTTAACTCGCTAATGAAGGCAGGTACTCACGAGATCTTGCACTTATCACATGTATACCCTACTGGTCTCCAAATGTGAAGGGATGCATGACCAGCATATGGAGGTTCCACCAACTCTGGGTGCTAGCCGCTTTGATCCGACAACAGGTATAATTGGGAGAAGTTCTCAGAAGAGGACCTGTTAAGAAGGAGCCGTGTTGATGACAACTGCGAAACAAAGACGAATTATGGAAGCGTTACATACAAAAGCAGCAATAGATTCGGCGCAAGAGGTGGCTTCTCGCGTGCAGTTCTTAAAGGACTATTTACTCTCTTCACGCAGGAACGGCTTCGTGCTTAGCATTTCGGGCGGCCAGGACTCAGCTCTGGCTGGGCGTTTATGCCAGCTTGCCGTAGAGGAACTGCGCACACAGACAGGCCAGGACTACCTGTTTCTTGCTCTACGACTCCCCTATGGGATCCAACGGGACGAAGAAGATGCGCAGCGCGCTCTGCACTTTATTGCTCCCGACAAAATCTACACCGTCAATATTCAGCCTGTCGTCGATAGTGCGATTGTTTCCTTTGAAAAAGCCACCGGTCTTGCTATGACAGACTATAACAAAGGGAACCAGAAGGCGCAGGAGCGCATGACGGTACATTATCGTTTCGCCCATCAATTTCACGCCCTGGTGGTAGGGACTGATCATGCCGCCGAAGCGGTCGTCGGGTTTTTCACTAAATATGGCGATGGGGGCGTGGACCTGACGCCGCTGAGCGGACTCACCAAACGACAGGGTCGCTCTTTACTGCGCTATCTTGGAGCGGATGAACGGATTTATAACAAACCGCCTACCGCCGATCTTCTCGATAAGAATCCGGGCCAGCTTGATGAAGCTGAACTCGGCGTCAGCTACAAAATGATAGACGACTATCTCGAAGGGAAAGAGGTTCCCGAGGAAGTAGCGCAACGGATCGAACAGCGTTACAGCGCCACCGAGCATAAACGATATGTCCCCATCACTCCTTTTGATACCTGGTGGAAGACAGAGGGAGGAGGCACAAGCTGAATCATGAAGAAACAACAGGTGTTTCAGAAGCTGGAGCAGGCCTGGACAGCGCTCAAGGAGTTCTACGCCGGCTTGTCCGATGCACAGCTCATGGAGCCTGGCGTCATGGACGAGTGGTCGGTCAAAGATATCCTGGCGCACGTGACCACCTGGGAGGAGGAGGCTTTGAAGTATTTGCCGCTGATCCTCACCGGAGGCAGACTACCGCGATATATCCAGTCTGGCGGCATCGATGCCTTCGATGCACAGATGGCGGAACAGAAACGGGACATGGCGTTCTCCGAAGTCCTGAGGCAACTGGAGGAAACGCACCGTCGACTCCTCGACTACCTGCACAGCCTGCCCGAAGAGCACTTCACGCAGGAGACGCGCTTCCGCCATCGTCTCCGGCTCGATACCTACAGCCATTACCCCCTGCACGCCAGGGCGATACGAGAGTGACGGGAGCGGCCAGTGGAATAAGGGGAGGTGCAGAAGGAGGGAGGCCAGGATCTGAGCCTTCTTCACACCTCTTTCCTGGGAGCAACAATCCTGGGCTTCCCTCGCAGAACATGCTCTTATTAAGGCTGTGTTTGCTGGGGCTCTATCGCTTTGAGCACCTCTTGCAGAAAGCGGGGCTCGGGCACCGCTCCCATAATCTCGATGCGGTCGTTCACCACTGTCTTGGGGACGCCCTGCACCCGGTAGAGCTGGGCCATGTCAATAAACTCGGAGACTTCGACCACATCGGCGGTGATGTGCTCATTTTCGATGGCAAGCTGGTGGGCCAACCTGGCCGCACGGGGGCAGTAGGGTCAGGTCGGGGTGACGAAGACCTGGATGTGCAGGTCCTGATCGACCGTCGCCAGGATCTCTCGGGTTTTCTCGCTCAGCTTGGTCGTCCCCTTCGAGACATCGATGAGGTCTTCGACCAGCGTGGAGAACTCATAGCCCGCCGGGATGCCGAAGTAGCGCACCGCGCCCCTGGCATGGCCTTGCAAGATGAAGGCAGGAATGCGCGTGATGCCCAGGGCCTGTGCCTCCTGCTCATCGCGCACGAAATCTTTGACGGTCAAGTGCAACTTGTCCGAGGTGTCGGTCAATTCCTCCAGCAGTTCGCGCGTCTCCTTGCAGGAGGAGCACTCCTGGCCCGGGACGATGAGCACCGACTCGCGCTGGCTGAAGTAGGTGATATTCACGTCGTCCTGTAACTCCTGCGCGAAGAGCGTTTGCAGCGTTTGCCGGTCTTCCGGTGAGATGATGGGCATCGGCTCTTCCCTCTCTTTCTCGTTCTGATATGTGCCGCGTTCAACAGACATGCAGCGGCTCGCTGCACTCAGTACATGATCGGCTCACCGAGTGATCTGCTTCATTGTAGTCTATCCCACTCCGCACCTCGGAAGCAAGTGAGATTCACCCGTTTTTTATGCAGGCCCGAGACATTCGGACTCACCCATCAATTGCTCATAAGCAACCGGACTGACAGAACAGAGTGAGGAGAGCTGTATGAGCGAGTTGGCCCCTGCTACTCCGAAGCTTTGTCCAGGCGCAAACCTAGGAACTCTGCCATCGAGCGAATGTGCTGGCGAGCAACAGGCATTTCATGGTCTGACACGAGACCAGAGAGGCAGGCCTGCGCCAGATTCCCCAGCACCCGGACCGCCCTTGGAGTATCCAGATCGTTCTCCAGCGCATTGAGAAAGGCTTGTTGCGTCCATCCTGTGAGGGAGTCGACCGACGGCGTCCCGAGGTTCACATCCCCTCGCGCTGCTTCCACGATCCGGTCTGCCAATCGCTGAGCTTGTTCCATCTCGGTAATAGCGAATTCCCATGCTTGCCGGTAGTGATGTCCGGCTAAGAGCAGCCGTATCGCGTCGGCAGAATAGGTCTTAAGTAGCTTGTGGACAACGATCAGGTTCCCGAGGGACTTGCTCATCTTCGTCCCGCCCAGCTTGACTAACCCGACGTGCATCCAGTACCGCACACACGGGCGTACCCCGGTCGCAGACTCTGTTTGCGCGATTTCGCAGCTGTGATGCGGAAAAATCAAATCTGCTCCCCCACCATGGATATCGATTTGCGGCCCCAGGAAACGCGTCGCGGTGGCCGAACATTCAATATGCCAGCCCGGCCGTCCCGGCCCCCAGGGGCTCGGCCAGGTCGGCTCACCAGCGCCAGCGCCCCTCCAGAGGAGAAAATCCAGCGGGTCGCGCTTTCGTGGGTCACTGGGATCATTCCCGTTCAGGTTCGCGCTTTCCAGGAGCTGGTCGTAGCCCATCAGCCCGCTGGCAAACGCCAGTTGCGCAAACTGCGCATCACTGCGCACGTCGAAATAAATCCATCCATCATTGAGATAGGCATTGCCACTTTGCAACAGCCTCTCAATGAGCGAGAACATGGTCGACAATTGCTCAGACGCACGGATAAAGTGATCGGGCATAACGACGTTAATCGCGTGCATTTCGCGCACAAATCTCTCCGTCTCTTGCTGCGCCAGCTGATCCCAGGAGATGTTCCCCAACTCACGCGCCCTTTCAAACAAGGGATCATCAATATCGGTGACATTTTCCACGTACACAACCCGCAGCCCCTGCGAACGCAGATAGCGGACCAGGATGTCAAATGTCGTAAAGACGAAGGCATGCCCAAGATGGGCAGTATCATAGGGCGTTATTCCGCACACGTAGAGTTTTACTTCATCATTATGTGCCACGAAGGTCTCGATTTGCTGGCTTAAGCTGTTGAAGATCTGCATCGCATTACACCTCATTTCTTAGTCACCGGGCACCTATGGGGTATCTGAACTTTCAGATAATTCCCTGCCACCGCGACGAGATTCTGTCTGTCGAGCCCTACTTTCTGTCAAGCCCTACTTGAGTTCCCACGTCGATCCTGTAGGTCCATCCTTGACGATCACGCCGAATCTCTCATCCAGTTCCTGACGGATGCGGTCAGCCTCCTGCCAGTTTCTGGCTTGACGGGCCTCAGTACGGGCAGCAACGAGGGTCTCGATCTCAGCACGGGTGGCATCATCGATGGTGCAGTGACTATCCAGAGCCGGATCGAGAGCAATGCCAAGAATGCCAGTCAACTCATCGAGCACAGCCAGCCCGGCACGTGCCGGTTCGCGCTGCTCTCGTTCTTGCCCTGACACTGGTTTGCTGGTGATTTCGTTGAGACGCCGCACAAGCGTATCGACGACGGCCATACCGGCGGACGTGTTGAAATCATCGTCCATGGCAGCAATAAACTCCTCGCGAAAGTGGGTGAACGCTTCGGGTTCCCTTTCCAGCGCAGGAGTGTCGCCCACGAATCTGGCAGCCGCCTGCCGCGCTTCGACCCAACGGTGCCAGCGCTTGACAGCCGCACCTACTTGCTCAGGAAGATAGGTGAACGGCGTGCGGTAGGACTGCGACAACAGATACAGGCGCAGGGCCGGAGCCGGTGTCACCTCCAACGCCGACCTGACCGTCACGAATCTGCCGGAATGGGCCATTTTCTCCTCTCCCATGTGCAACAGACCGGTATGGACCCAATAACGCGCAAATGGTTTGCCCGTGAGGCTCTCACTCTGGGCGATCTCGTTCTCGTGGTGCGGGAAGATCAGATCGGCACCGCCGCCGTGGATATCGATCTGCTCACCCAGCGTTTCCATGGCCATCGTCGAACACTCGATATGCCAACCAGGACGTCCATGACCCCAGGGGCTCTCCCACCACGGCTCCCCCGGTTTCGCTGCTTTCCAGAGGGCAAAGTCACGAGGGTTGCGCTTGCGCTCGTCCGGCTCGAGACGCCCTCCGGCCTCCATCGCCTCCCGGTTTCGTCTGGAAAGCTTCCCATAGCCGGGAAAGGAGTTAGTGGAGAAATAGACGTCGCGGTCGCCTTCCCCCTCGAGCACATACGCGTGCCCTTTCTCGATAAGCTTTTGCACAAATGCGATAATCTGGGGGATAAACTGGGTCACATAGGTATAGGTATCCGCCGGACGGACTGCCAAAGCGTTCATATCACGGAAGTAGTCCGCTGTATAGCGTTTGGCGGCCTCAGAGGCCGGGATCCCCTCACGCAGACCGGCCTGGATAATCCGATCATCAATATCTGTGAAGTTCTGGACGTAATTGACCGGATATCCCCGGTATTCCAGGTAGCGCCGCATCACATCGCTGGCGACGAAGAGACGCGCGTGACCCAGGTGCGGCTCTTTCTTGGGGGTCAGGCCACAGACATACATCCGGACGGGCAGAGAAGCCGGAACAAATGCTTCTTTTTCACCGGTGAGGGTGTTCGTAATACGCATCGTTGGGATGTTCCTCTCTGCTAAAAGATGGCTTCCCCGGTAGCCGTATCGAAGAGGTGCATGGACTCGTTGTCGACGTGCAGGCGCACCTGAGTGCCGGCTTGCACCTGGGACTGCGGATCGAGCTTAGCCACAACACTCCTGCCAGCCACGGTCAGGTACACCAGCAACTCGTCGCCCAGGTTCTCGACCACGTCGACGCTCCCATCGAGCGTCGATCCTGTCTGGCTCTCAGACGGAACCAGCGCTACGTCTTCCAGGTGGGAAGGGCGGATGCCGAAGGTCAAGTCCTTTCCTGCCGCTGCTCTGCTCCGCTCCACATAGCGCACCGGGACGACGATTTGCCCTATCCCCTCCAGCACGACCTTCGTCTGCCCTTCTTGCTCAATGACCTTGGCATGAGGGAAGAAATTCATAGAGGGAGAGCCAATAAAGCCGGCCACAAAGAGATTGGTGGGATGGTCGTAGAGCTGCTGAGGTGTACCAAGCTGCTGAATGAGGCCCTCGTTGAGCACCGCGATGCGGTCGCCCATCGTCATGGCTTCGACCTGGTCATGGGTGACGTAGAGGACCGTCGTCCTGATGAGACGGTGCAGCTTGATGATCTCGGCTCGCGTAGCCACCCGCAGCTGCGCGTCCAGATTCGAGAGCGGTTGTCCATCAAGAAGACGTCCGCCTGGCGCACAATCGCTCGACCCAGGGCCACCCGCTGGCGTTGTCCCCCGGAGAGCTGTTTGGGCTTGCGTTTGAGCAACGGCTCCAGGCCCAGGACTTCAGCCGCTTCCTGCACGCGCCTGTTGATCTCCTGTGCGGGGAGATGGTGCACCTTGAGCCCGAAAGCCACGTTGTCAAAGACGTTCATGTGTGGGTAGAGGGCGTAGTTCTGGAAGACCATCGCAGTGTTGCGGTCTTTGGGGTCCACCCCATTGACCAGGCGGTCGCCGATGTAGATACGACCCGAGCTGGGTTCATCTAGCCCGGCCACCATGCGCAAACACGTGCTCTTGCCACTGCCAGATGGCCCGACCAGCACCAGGAATTCCTGGTCCTTGATCTGCAGGTTGATATCGTGGACGATTTCCACCTGGTCAAAGGACTTGTAGACGTGTTCGAATCGAACTCCTGCCATGAGGGATACCTCCTGTCACTGCTGCTGCTGAAAACTTGTTCCTTGAGAATAGTGAGACGTCACTATGGTTGCTCCACGTGAAACGTGAGGGTAAAGATTTCGCCTGGCCCCACCTGTTGCACGAACTTCTCGTAGACCCCCTGGACCAGTGGAAGTGGGTCTGAAATCATCGGCTGTTGGCAACCCTCTCCCTCAAATAGCCGGCCATCGCGAAAGTGAAACGTCCTTTCAACCTCTCGGAGCGGCAAGTCCAGATGCACCGTGATCGTCAAGGTATCGTCGGTCTTAAGCCTTGGGTACACTTCTTCCTGATAGACCGACGCGAGAAGGGATAAGAACTCCGCCTCGTTTACCGGTGTCCTATGCTTGGTGACCGGAAAGACCCGTTGACCTTGCTCATCAGTTTCGACCTGGACGGCGACCCTGAATATTGCTTCAAACACGTGCTTCTCCTCTCGTGTGGAGGGCAATCATCGATGGCCCGCTAATCGGTCTCAGGACACCTGGCTCGAAGATAGCTACCAGCCCTCTCTGTCTGCAGACAACCGCCCAGGGGAATATGAACACCATCTCCATGTCGAATGCAACGAAGAGCAAGGCAAATACCGCGTAGCGCTGGCGAAACTGCACCTTTTCTCTATGCTGCTAGTATAAGCAGGAAGTGTCAAGAAAACGTTATGAGCCACGGCTGCAAACGCTGCTCCACCGAGGAGTGAGCACGCACCCCCAATAGTTGGTGGAATCGGCTTACAGTTAAACGCGACGCCGCTTGGGTGGTCGGACACCATTGTGCGGAATAGGTGTGACATCAACGATTGAAGTGATGGTCAGGCCGGCGGCTTGCAATGAGCGGATCGCTGCTTCGCGGCCCGAACCGGGGCCTTTGACAAAGACTTCGATCTGTCGCAGGCCATGCTCCATCGCTTTGCGTGCTGCCGCTTCGGCAGCAACCTGCGCGGCGTAAGGAGTACTCTTGCGCGATCCCTTGAAACCCTGTCCCCCAGCACTGCCCCAGGCGATCACATTGCCATTAGGGTCGGTCAAGGTGACGATAGTATTGTTGAAAGTTGCCTGAATGTGGACCTGCCCACGCGGGATGGACTTACGTTCACGCCGCCTGGGCCTGCCTGATGTTTTCTTTTTGTCTGCTGCCATGTATGAGATACCTCCCCGGCTTTCTGTTCCACACTGCCAGATGTGCGAAGCTAGACGCGCCAGCGTCGGCAATCCTGCCTGGGGGCAGCTAACTGACTGCATTACAAGAACCGTCTCGTTACTTCTTAGCTACGGCTTTTTTCTTCTCTCCAGCACAGTCTAGCGAGATTTGTTGGAGCAGTCAGTGTTCAACGGGTGACAACTCCTTTCATATCACTTCCCATTTTACCCCCTTCGCCCGATAGTTGGTGGAACCTGAATTCGGCAACAGGTTCATCATCTGTCAGAAAATCTGGTATTATACAAGTGTGAAGTCAATGGAAATACTGTAGCATATGTTCATCGCAACCTTTACGAGTCAGCAAATCTAGTATCATACAAAGGTGAAGTAGTCCAGAGGGCCTGGAGTCTCTCGCCATTCCCCAGACCCCGCAGCCAGCGTAGACCCGCGTGAAGTGCATCCAACACCGAGCAGTAGACTGAGCATGCCTGGGCCAGACAACCTCCAGCAGTTGGCATCTCACTTCCCCTGCCGGCGTGGCGCTTGCCGGGTGGCGCGCGGCAGGAAAGGAGCACGCCGATGAAGCGGTACTCCTATGGTGAGCGCGACTATAGCTTCGGCCAGCGCATGCTGACGCTGCGCACCAATATCGGCCTGACGCAAGCAGGTCTGGCGCAGCTGCTGAGCGTCTCCCGCCGCGCGGTATCCGAGTGGGAGGCCGGGAGCAATCATCCCACAGCCGGCCACCTGCAACACTTTCTGGGGCTGTGTATGCAGCAGCGCGTCTTTGCGCCCGGACGGGAGGAAGCGGAGATCCGCGCCTTGTGGCAGGCCGCGCACCAGAAGGTGTTCCTGGATGAGGTCTGGCTCTCCGCCTTGCTGACCCAGCCCTCTGCCCCACCGGCGCCGGTGGGGCAGAGGGCTGGCGCCCAAGAGAGCACTGCTCCCACTCCTGCTCGGACCGGCCTGGCGCCTTCATCACAGCCGGGACCGAGTCCGCTGTCGGGTGGACCAGCCGGAAGCCGAGCCCCGGCTGCCCGTGGCCCACAGGTTGATTGGGGGGAGGCGCTGGATGTGCCCAGCTTTTTTGGACGCGAGCAGGAACTGGCCACCCTCGCCTGGTGGGTGGTGCAGGAGCGCTGCCGGGTGGTGAGCGTGCTGGGCCTGGGCGGCATCGGCAAGTCGGCCCTGGCGACCCTCGCCATGCGCCAGATAGCCGAGCACTTCCACGTGGTGCTCTTTCGCTCGCTGCGGGATACCCCCGCATGCTCTGTCCTGCTAGAGGACTGCCTGCATGTGCTCGCTCCACAGTCGCTGGAGGTGGGAGTTGACGACCTGAAACGAGGCATCAGGCTCCTACTGGAGCTTATGAGGGAGCAGCGGGTGCTGCTGGTGCTCGACAACCTGGAAGCCCTGCTGGAAGCAGGCGAAGCGCGAGGCCATCTGCGTCCTGGTTACGAGGACTACGCCCGGTTGCTGCAAACGGTGGCCGAAACGGCGCATCAGAGTTGCCTGCTGCTGACCAGCCGTGAGAAGCCGGCCGCGCTGCGCGCCCTGGAAGGTCGCCACATGCCCGTGCGCTCCTTGCGCCTCTCGGGGCTCTCTGTGGCAGCGTGCGAGCAACTGCTGGCCGGCCACGCGCTGCTCGGCTCGGTAGAGGAGCGAGCACGCCTGGTGGAGCGCTATGAGGGCAATCCCCTGGCCTTGAATATGGTGGCGGTGACCATTATCGACCTTTTCGGGGGCCAGCTCGCGCCCTTCCTGGCCCAGGAGACGCTGGTCTTTGGCGGCATCAGCGACCTGCTCGACGAGCAATGGAACAGGCTCTCCCCACTGGAGCAGACCCTCCTCTACTGGCTGGCCATCCTGCGCGAGCCGGTGACGCTCCAGGAGCTGTTAGCGATGCTGGTGGCCCCGCTAGCACCGGTGCAAGTGCTGGAAGCCGTGGACGGCTTACATCGCCGCAGCCTGGTCGAGCGCGGGCAACGGCCGGGCAGCTTTACCTTGCAGTCGGTGGTGCTGGAGTACATGACCGAGCGGCTGGTCACGACGGCCAAACAGGAGATCGAGTACGGTAGGCTCTCGCTTTTGCGTGAGCATGGACTCTCTCAAGCACAGGCCAAGGAGTATGTGCGCCAGACGCAGGAGTGGCTGCTGCTCACTCCCCTGCTGGAGCGCCTCGAGAGCATATACCGGGGGCGAGTCGGGGTGCAGGAGCGCTTGCGCGAGCTGCTCTCGACGTTGCGCCCATGGGATGAACTGGCCCAGGGCTATGGCCCGGCGAACCTGGTGGCGCTGCTGCGGCTGCTGCGCGGGGACCTGCGGGGGCTGGATCTCTCGCGGCTGGCCCTGCGGGGGGTCTATCTGCAAGGCGTCGAGATGCAAGATGCGAACCTGTCCGCAGCGCTGATGCGTGAGTCCGTCTTTACCCAGAGCTTCGATGCCATCTGGGGGGTCGCTATCAGCGGGAGCGGGCAGTACTGGGCTGCGGCTAGCCAGCGGGGAGAAGTACGGGTCTGGCGCGAGGCAGGTCAGATCTTACATCGCGTCTGGCAGGCGCATACGGACTTTGTAATTGCCTTCGCCTTCAGCCCGGACGAAAGCACGCTTGCCAGCGCGAGCTTTGATGGCAGTGTCAAGCTGTGGGACGTCGAACGTGGTGCCTTGCTCTGGTCGGGCCGGCATACCAAGAGCGCCCTTTGCCTGGCCTTTTCCCCGGATGGCCGCCTGCTCGCCAGTGGGGGGGCTGATGCGACCGTACGGTTCTGGGATGCGAAGCTGGGCACCCCCTTTGAGGAGACGCCGCATCCCGGTGCGGTCTTCGCGCTGGCCTGGAGCTCGGATGGACGCAGTCTCGCTAGTGGGGACACAGCGGGCACGCTTCGGCTGTGGGAGAGGCAGCCAACCGGGCCGGCTCGCTGCGCCGAGATCCTTGCTGGGCATAGCAACGGGGTGCGCGGGCTGGCCTTTGCCCCCGATGGAAGAACACTCGCCAGCGCGAGTTGGGATGGCACGGTCAAGCTCTGGGAACTAGGAGAGGAGGAGGGAAGCCTTCGCGTGCGCCAGACGCTGACGGGGCATGCGGAGGGGGTGAATTGCCTGGCCTGGAGTGCGGATGGCGGCACGCTGGCCAGTGGCAGCTTTGACCACACCATCCGGCTGTGGGAGGCCCAAGAGGGCACATTGCAGGTGGTGCTGCAGGGCCATAGCGCTGTCGTGTACAGCCTGGCCTTCACGCCTGACAGCCGTCACCTGCTCAGTGGCGGTGGTGATGGCACGCTGCGGCTGTGGGAGGTGGAGCGGGGGCAGTGCGTACGCGTCCTCGAGGGCTACGTGGCCTCCCTCCTCGACCTCGCCTGGAGTCCAGATGCCACGCAGCTCGCCAGTTCCGGCACGGATACGCACGTCACCTTCTGGGAGGTGGCCAGTGGGATACCGCTAGGCGTGTTACGCGGCCATCGCTGGAGCGTGTCCGGCGTCGCGTGGCGTCCGGATGGACGATTGCTCGCCAGTGCCGGGTGGGATCATGCCATCCGGCTCTGGGACCCAACCACCGGGACCTGCGTGCAGATCCTGCAGGCCCTTGACGACCCCGAAACCACCTTCTTCGGCGTGGCCTGGAGTCCGGACGGGGAGCGTCTGGCCAGCGGAACTGTGCTGCAGGGCGTGCTGGTGTGGGACGTGATGGGGCGCTCCCCACGCTGGGTGCGCCATGGGCTCCCGACCGGGGTCCGTCGCGTGGCCTGGAGTCCGGACGGGACGCGGTTGGTCGGCGGGGGCGATGATGGCCACGTGTATGTGTGGGACGCTTCTGATGGCACCCTGCTCCAAGGGCTGGCAGGGCATCAGGGGGTCGTCACGAGCGTGGCCTGGAGCCCCGATGGCACCCGGCTGGCCTCTGGGAGTGGCAGCCAGGGGCAGGGAGGCGGGAAACTGGTGGTGTGGGATGCGCACAGTGGAAAGGACGTGCGCACCTTGACGGGGCATCCTGGGGGAGTCTCCGCGCTGACCTGGGGTCCCAATGGGCAGATGCTGATCAGTGGAGGCAGGGACGGCAAGTTGGGCTGGTGGGACCTGCGACACGGGGAGCGTGTGCGGGTGCGAGAAGCCCATCAGGGGACGGTGCAGGCGCTCAAGGTGAGTCCCGATGGTCACAGGCTCGCCAGTTGTGGCGATGACGGGTCCATCAAGCTCTGGGATGTGGAGAGCGGCGAACACCTGCGCACCCTGCGTCGCGACCGGCCCTATGAGCGGCTCAATATTACCGGCATTCGAGGTCTCTCCGAGGCGCAAAAGGCGTCTCTGCGCGCGTTGGGAGCGTTCGAAGAAACGTCTAGTGACGAGTAAATGCGTGCTCTTTTTGCCACAAAGTGCTACAAATTTCAGATATTTGTACTTCCCAGGCACGGCAGACATGCGTCATTGTTCCTTGAATCAAAACGTCAATTGTAGCTCATCGCTTATCACCTAACTACTACCAACCGCTTCATAAGCACGCCACTTATTGCGTGACCCACCAGCGGTAAGCGATGGATGTGAAGTGAGGAGAAGTGACATGACATCCTATGGAAAGTGACATCTCTAGAGCACCCTTTTATACTCTTGTCTGAGGAGGTACGGGTGCTGATGCACACGAGTACAAGTTCAGGAGTAGCAAGCTTCTTGCATAGTCATAGGGCGAGAGAGGTGCTAGGAGCGAGGGCCTCTCAAACCACCAAGGTGACAAGCCAGGCGTGAACAGGCCTGCGCTGATCGCTCAAGACCAGATACGCGCTGGCTGACGGCGCATGGCGAAAGGAGAAGAAGTTGATTTCCCACAACACTCACATAGACATTCGTGAAAGCACAAGACTCGTAGAGACAACTGCCGATGATATCGAAGCTCTGACCCAATGCGGCTGTTCGGAAGATGAGATCACCTCTTTGTTGTGGTTGCGGCAGCACTATCAGAGTGGAGGAAGTGATCGCGCCATGGTCATGCACCGCCTGGGGTTTCTCCGCTACCTGGTCACGAGTGGTCAATTGGAACCGTAAGCGATGAGCTGAATTTTTTTATTAATAGAACACCTTAGAGAAAGAGGACAAGCGATGGGATTTGATCAGTACCATGAACCTGCCAATGAACTGCCACCGGAGACGCGCACCTTTGCACGCATGATTGCTTCGCTCACCGAAGAGGCCGAAGCCATCGGCTGGTATGAGCAGCGCTTAGCCGTGGAGCAAAATGCCCAGGCGCGAGCCATCATGGCCAACGCCCAGGGGGAGGAATTCAAGCACTTTGGCATGGATCTCGAATTCTTACTGCGCCAGAAACCGAAGTGGCGCGTCGCTTTACAGGATATCCTCTTTAAAGAGGGCGACATTGTCGAACATGGTGAGGAGGCCGAGGAGGCTGAGCAAAAGCTTCATGATGCAGAGCCGCTGTATCCGAAAACCATCGAGATGCCGCATCTCACAGTACCCGTGAGTGAACGCGATCATAGACAGGGGTCGGTAACCGCGGCGGTGACATTGGTTGAGTACGGTGATTACGAATGTCCTTACTGCGGGCTTGCTTACCCTGTCGTGAGAGAAATCCAACGGCAACTGGGTCTAAACCTGTGCTTTGTCTTTCGCCATTTTCCCGTGCCGCAATTACATTCGCATGCCTGGCATGCTGCCGAAGCAGCGGAAGCTGCCGCTGCCCAGGGCAAGTTTTGGCAGATGCACCAGATGCTGTTCGAGCACCAGGATGCGCTCGACGATGAGCACTTGCTGCACAATGCTGCCGCCCTAGGACTTGATACTGAACGCTTCAAGTGGGAGTTACAGAACCATGTTTTTGAACATCGGGTGAGTGAGGATGTCGAAAGCGGGAGGCATAGCCGAGTAAGCGGCACCCCGACCTTCTTCATCAACGGGATACGACATGATGATACATACACGCTCGATGTACTGTTGCCCGCGGTGAGAAGCGCCTTAACCCTGGACTGAATTTAAGGGACAGCCGATCCGTGTGACCCAAAGTGACAAGCCAGCGATGAGAAGTTATGGGAAGTGACATGGCAACCTATGAACACTGATTTCTCGCGATTCTCCTAGTATACTCATTGGTGTTGGATGCGCTCCACGCACATCCACGCGGGTTACAGGGAGTCTGGGGAATGCGAGAGACTCCAGACTCCCCTCTACTCCTTCCTTTATAATAACAGACTATACATACCCTTGAGGAGGTGGATGGCATATGAAGAAAGAGACTTCTGAACCTGCTTGCCTCTCGATTGTGAAGTCGCTGAGAGCTGCATGCCATCCGCTTCTAAGATGGAAGGCATACCGGCTCGAGTTCCTCTCCATGTATCTCAGAGAAGAACTCGTTTCGGAGAAAGAGGACATCTTATGGGATTATTACGGCTCACCGTACTCGGCACTCCCGAAGTGTTTCACGATGGCACCCGCCTCACCTTTGCCCTACGCAAGGCCCAGGCCTTGCTGATCTATCTGGCCGTTGAAGGGGGGATGCATTCTCGCAACAAGCTGACGACCTTGCTGTGGCCGGATAGTGAACCCCGTGATGCGCGCCGGTCGTTGCGCAACGCCCTGACACCATTGCGCAGCGTGCTCTCAAACGCTTCGGCTTCCCCGCACACTCATCTGATCAGCGAGGGTGACCTGCTCGGCCTCAACCGGCAGGCTCCCCTCGAACTGGACCTCGAGGTAGTGCAGCAGGCCTATCAGCAAGCCCTGCGACTCTCCACGGCTCCCCCACAGTCGCAGGGGGCGATCCCGATAGAGAACTTGCAGCACGCCCTCAAGCTGGTGCGTGGCCCTTTCCTCGACGGCTTCTGGCTTGGAGAGGAGACGCCTATTGACGAATGGGTCCTGCAACAGCGACGGCAATGGCAGATGCGCCTGCAGATGCTCTACGATCGGCTTTCCTGCTGGCAAGAGGCCACGGGAGAGCTGGAGCAGAGCAAAGCGACGCTCACGTCCTGGCTGGCCCTCGATCCTCTCTCGGAGGAGGCCGCTCGCCGTCTCATGCGCCTGCACCTGGCAGTGGGCGATGCCTCGGCTGCCTGGGAGGTCTATAGCGCCCTGCGCAGCAGGCTAGCCCATCAGTTACGCTTCAAGCCTTCGCCGGAAACGGTGGCTCTGGCCGACCGTATTCGTGCCAGTGCTACCAGCCGACGAGGCGGGCCTGCTGTTCCTGCTTCCCCTGCCGCCAGCCAGCCGCCAGGTGAACTGGTGGCTCCCCTCATAGGCAGAGCTAGCGCTTTCAGTCAGCTTGTGGCTGGCTATCAGCAATTGCGCCAGGGACAGGCACATGGCATGCTGCTGGTGGGAGAGGCAGGCATCGGCAAAACGCGGCTGGCCCACGAGTTTGTGAGCTGGACCAAGGCCCAGGGGGCCGATGTCTTGATCGGACACGCATTCGAGATGAGGGAACAACTACCCTATCAGCCGCTCATCGAAGCGTTGCGCGAGCGGCTGGAGGGGGAAAACGCACCAGAGGACCTGCTGGAGGATCTCTGGCTGGCCGAGCTCTCACGCCTGCTGCCCGAGCTGCGCGTGCGCTATCCCGACCTGCCACCGCCCATTGGCGATGAGCTGACGGCCAGGATGCGGCTGTTTGAAGCGGTGGTCCGCTTGCTCGACGTGCTTGCCAGGCATGCGCCGCTGGTCCTGCTTCTAGAGGATCTGGACTGGATCGATGAAGCCTCCCTCGACCTGCTGCGATATCTGGCCCATGCCTGGAAGGAGCACGGCACCCGGGCATTGCTGCTCTTGACGGTGCGCCGGGAAGGGCTCGAACTCAACGCGGCCCTGGCCACTCAACTGGTCGACCTGGGACGCGACCTGCCCCTGACCCATGTCAGCCTCCAGCCGCTCAGTCAGTCCGAGACCCGCCAGCTCCTTCGGGCTCTGGTGCGCGAGCAGGAACCCGCCTCGGCCCATGATCCCCACCCGCGACTGCAGCCACTGGCCGCGAGGCCCTCGAAGAGGCAGCTGGAGGCACTGGGCGACTTCCTTTTTGCCCAGACAGGAGGGCAACCCTTGTACCTGCTGGAGACGCTCAAGCTGTTGCGCGAGCGCATGTGGCTGGTGCCACAGCCGGGGGGAGATGGCACCTGGCGGCTGGAGCCGAGCGTGGATCTGGCCACAACCTTCGCCCAGGAGCAGTCCCGGCGCGAACTCTTACCGGCCTCGGTGCGTATACAGTTCCTGACGCGCCTGGCCAAGCTGTCGCCAGCAGCACGGCAGGTGGTGATGGCCAGTGCCGTACTGGGCCGTCAAACGACCGCACACCAGCTGTGGCAGGTGGCGGATGTCGGTGTCCAGGCAGGCATCGAGGCGCTGGAGGAGGCGGTGCGGAGCGGCATTCTGCGTGAAGTAGTCAGCGGAAGTGGCCGCCCGGCCAGCTATGGCTTCGCCCAGGAGCTGATGCGTCAGGTGGTTTTGACCGAACTGGGGGAGGCGCGCCGATGGGTCTTGTCCGAGCGCGCCGCAAGCCGGATCGAGAGCGAGGTAATCAAGTTGCCCGAACGAGCAGCCCATGCTCTCTCGGCCTGAGAGAGCAGGCCTGTCTCCCGCTCCAGCACGCCGAGCTCCGATGCCAACGAGGCCCACTCAGCAAAAGAGTGAAGGGCTTCTTTGGCCTCTTTCGTTTCAAGGAGATTCTTATATGCTTCACCAGCAACATGAGGAAAGACAATGACAACGCATTCAACCATTCCAGGCTACTTCACTTGCTACGCAAACTTTGCTTTCGAGCGGACGGACGATGGCGTCCTGACGCTGCGTTTCCATACCAACGGCGGACCCATTACGTTCACCGGCCAGACCCACGAAGACCTGCCACAGGCTCTTGAGGAGATCGCCCTCGATCAGAACAACCGTGCGCTCCTTCTCACTGGCACAGGAGATACCTTTATGGCTTCTATCGATGGAGCAAGCCTCGGCGAAATCTACAAGCCTGCACACTGGGAGAAAATTCGCCGCGAGGGACTCAACGTCCTCCAGCGTCTCGTCGATCTTCCTATGCCGGTCATTGGGGTCGCCAACGGTCCGGCCACCGTCCACTCGGAGTATCTGCTCCTGGCGGACGTGCATATTGCTTCGGAGCGCGCCACGTATGGCGACTTTCCACATCCTGCGTTTGGGATCGCGGCCGGTGATGGTCTCCAGGTGGTCTGGGGAGAGGTCGTCGGACCATTACGGGCCAAGTGGCTGCTGTGGAGCGGTGAGACCATCGACGCGCAGACGGCTGAACGATAGGGGGTCGTGACCGAGGTTCTGCCGCATGACCAGGTACTCGCACGCGGCCTGGCAATCGCCC
>WNFX01001920.1_pt1 | contig 21631 bp, 13 predicted proteins | sample 5400111 | NCBI WGS metagenome assembly WNFX01 (sample SAMN13153363, study PRJNA577476) | soil metagenome | isolation source: 40 cm soil or saprolite under grassland replicate 1 | place: USA:California | collected 2016-06-15 | reverse complement strand
CGAGCCGGCGCATCCCCAGCCCCACCGGTCCCTGGATCCAGAGCCCCTCGCCGTCCGGCCCGCGGTGGCGCAGCACGTCCCGCATCCGCGTGAGACGCGCCTCGTCCACGGTTTCCCGCTGGTTCAGTTTGACGATCCCCACGATCCCGCACATGCCCTCGTCCCCAACCTCACGAGACACAACTTGAGCGGCGCGATTTCACGCCGTGCTCCAATGGCCGCCCGAGTCCTACGGCGGTCTTCGCATCGGCGCTCGTGGCAGGCCCACGGTGCAAGGGACGTGCCCCTGCCTTGACCGTTGCGCGATCGCGACAACCGCGCACCGAGAGCGGCTGGCCCAGGCTGGTCTCGCTCTTGCTGCCGAGCGTCGGGTGTGCGTGACGTAACGGTGGTCTCCGAAGCGAGGGGGTCGGGTCCCGAGGTCGAAACCGGGGCGCTCGATCGCTCGCTGCTGCGGGGCGTCGCCTGGACTGCCGCGGCCAAGTGGGCCAGCCAGGCGCTCAGCTGGGGATCGTGGCTCATCGTCGCCCGCTTGCTCAGCTGTGGAGCAGATCAACCAGCTCAATGGCCTGGCGGTGCTGTTGGGGCTGGCCAGCCTAGTCGCGTCCTGCGCCGTCGCGATCCCGCTGGGGCGCTTCTTCCACGCTCCGCAATTGCCGCTCGTCGTCGCGGCAATGAGCACAACCTTCGTCATCACGTCGTTCAAGACCGTGCCGCTCGCGTTACTGCAGCGCGACCTGCGCTTCAGGGCGCTCGCACTCATTGACCTGGGCCAGGCGCTCGTGCTGGCTATCAGCATGATCGGGCTTGCGGCAGCGGGTCTGCGGTACTGGACACTGGTGTGCGGCGGGGTGCTGGGCGCCCTTATTTCGACGGGAGCCGTGCTTCGGTTGCGGCACCCACCGTTGGCGTGGCCACGGCTGCACTCCCTGAAGCACGCGACAACGCTGAGTTCCAACGTCCTGATCTCCCGCCTTTGCTGGTACGCTTCCGTGAACGCGGACTTCCTGGTAGCCGGGCGCATCCTGGGGAAGGCCGCCCTCGGCTTCTACAACGTCGGCTGGACGTTGGCCAACGTCTCGGTGGACAAGATCACGGCGCTGGTGGGGCAGGTGACGCCGGCCTTCTTTTCCGCGGTACAGCGGGACGCTGCAGCCATGCGGCGCTACCTTCTGAGGATTACCGAAGGCATCGCACTGATAACGTTCCCGGTCAGTGTCGGGCTCGCTCTGGTCGCGCGGGACTTCGTGCTCACGGTGCTCGGCTCCAAGTGGGAGGCGACGATCGCACCGCTGCAGATCCTCGCCGCCTATGCGGCTGTTCGCTCGATCACCCCACTCCTGGCTCAGGTGCTCCACACCATCAGGGATACGAAGTTCGAGATGTGGACCATGGGTGCTGCTGCCGTCGTCATGCCCACGAGCTTCTACATCAGCGGGCAGCGCTGGGGGACGGTCGGTCTCGCGATGGCATGGGTGGTGATGGATCCGCTGATCGCCAGCTTGCTGTACTGGCGAGTGTTCTCCAAGATCGCGCTGTCCCCGAGGGCGTACCTCATGGCGCTGTGGCCGGCTTTGAGCGGGACGCTCTTGATGGCGGCAGTGGTGCTCGCGGTCGGGTGGCTCAGCGGCAGCGCGTGGACCGGGGGCCTACGGCTGGCTGCGCAGATCGGGGCGGGAGTGGTCAGCTATGGGCTCGCCTGTCTGCTGCTGCACCGCGAGCGGCTCAAGGCATTCTATGAGCTCGTCGTGGCGGCCCGCGGAAGCTCCGAGGGATCTCTGTGAGCACGCCCACCAGCGAAGCGCCGGGGGACACTCGCCGGCTGCTGGTAATCACCTACGACTTCGGTCCCAGCGGTCCCGTCGGTGGCCTTCGCTGGGCGGGCATCGCAAAGTACCTCGCCCGGCTGGGCTGGACGATTTCAGTCGTCACGGCCGCTCCTCCGTGCGGGCGTACCGCGGCGATCGGCGCGCAGCTGGAGCGGTGTCCGCGTCTCTGGACGCTGGGCGACGGCTACCGGCTGCTACGCCGGCTGATCTTCGGGGAATCGCTCGGGTTGTCCCGGAACGTATCGCGCGTTACGACTCCCGGGTGGCCACGCGGTCTGCTGCACCAGCTGCGTAATGAGGTCGCCACGCTCTTGGCCTTTCCGGACGAGGGCCACGGCTGGATCCTCCGAGCGGCGCTGCGCGCGCGGTCGGTGATCCGGCGGTTCCAGCCAGAGATCGTCGTGAGCAGCGGCCCGCCGCACTCCGCCCATCTGGTGGCGGGCCTGGCCACTATCGGGAGCGCGACGCATTGGTTGATCGACCTGCGCGATCCATGGGCGGGACCGATCCCGAAGGTCTGGCAGTCGCATCGGAGACTCGGGACTCGGGTGTTTCGCACACTCACCCCGCGACTGGAGCGCCTCGCCTTCCGGGCGGCTCATGGGGTCATTACGAACACGCCGCAGCTGGCCGAGGTGCTTGCGGCGAAGTATCCCCACGTGCCGGTGGTGTGCGTTCCCAACGGCGTCGACCCGGATGGCGTGCCGCCACCGGCGCGTCATCGGTATCCGGGGTTAGGCATCGCGTACACCGGCCGATTGTACGCAGGCCGGGATCTCGGGCCGGTGATGCGGGCACTTGGGATCTTCTTGCAGCATCATCCAGAGGCTGCCCGAGCCGGCTCGAAACTACGCATCGCCGGTGACGCCGATTCACGCCACGCTCAGGTATTCAACGACGCCGTCGCGGTCGCAGGCGTCGAGCAGTATGTGGAGGTGCTGGGCCTGCTGTCTCGCGCCGACGCGCTCGACGTGGTGTCCCGGTCGCGCCTGGCCGTGGTCCTGGCCCAGGACCAAGAGCTGCAGATCCCCGCCAAGCTCTATGAATCGGTGGCGATGGGCGTCCCCACGCTGGTCGTGGCGCCGGCGGGCAGTGCCGCGGCGGTCGAGGGAAACCGCCTCGGCGCCGCGGTTCGCGATTCAGCCGATGTCGATGGCATTGCGTGCGTGCTCGAGCAGCTCTGGCGGGACGGCGCGCGAGAGCGATCGCCGTGCCCCGTCCCGATTACGTACGACGCGATAGCTCCCCTCGTCGACCAGGTCCTGGGGGCGAGCTTGCCGCTGGCGTCCGCGCGCCAGGCGGTCACCGTGGCTTGATGAGGCCGAAGACCTTGAAGGTCGACTCCCCAGAGGAGAGCGGCCGCGTGACGGGAGATCGGTCACGCGCCGAGGAAGAACGGATCCGCGCCGCGTACGCCAGGCGGGGAGGCGCATGGCGTTACGACTGGGGCAATCCGGCGTACGTCTTTATGATGCACGATCTCGAGCGTCGCGTGCTCGCCGTGCTGCGCCGGTCGAGGCTCTGGCCGCTGGACACGAGACGCATCCTGGACGTCGGCTGCGGCACAGGCTACTGGCTGCACCGTCTGATCGGGTGGGGAGCACGGCCGGACCATGCCGCCGGCATCGACCTGCTGCGCGACCGAGTCCGCCGCGCGGCGCGGCGCTGTCCGCGGGACATCGGGCTGTTCTGCAGCAGTGCGGTGGCCTTGCCGTTCCGCAGCGCCAGTTTCGATCTGGTCACGCAGTTCATGGTTTTCACGTCCATCCTCGACGCCGATGTGCGGCGTTGTGTCGCGGAGGAGATGGTTCGCGTTCTCACACCCGAGGGGGTCATTCTCTGGTATGACTTCTGTGTGCCCAACCCTCGCAACCCCGATGTCAGCCCAGTCAAGGCCGCTGAGATCAGACGCCTCTTCCCCAAGTGTTCGGTGGAGCTGGACCGGGTCACGATGGCCGCGCCGGTGACACGCCTCGTCGCGCCGCTCTCGTGGACGCTGTGCGCGCTCTTGAATCTCGTGCCGCCGCTGCGAACCTACTACCTAGGCGTGATCAGGAGGCAGTGATTTCACGGCGCCTTCATGACGACGAAGACATTGAAGGTCGGCCCCGTGATCGGGGGCGGCGTGGACGCTCTCCCGATGACAGCCGGCGGCGTGACGGCGGCCATGGGGAGTTGAATACTGCCCCCCTCGTAAGTCCCGCTGGCCACCGGGGTCCCATCGAAGTCCTGGACGTTCCGCACGACGTAGCGATCCCCCACGTTGAGCACCGTGGAGAGGTCCACGCTGACCGTGGCGTGCTGCTCCCAATTGTAGACGACCATGTTGGCCCGCCCGGCCTCATACTGGTTAGGGCGCACGACCACGAGGTTGGGTGGGGGACCGCTCCCCGCATACCTGCCCGGACCGGGCACGCCCGTTTGCGCCCGCCACGTCGCGAAGTCCGCAGGGCTGTTGGGTGCATGTTGCCAGTTCGACCGGGTGGAGACGCCGTAGAACCGGTTGTCGGACCAGGTCTGACCACTTACGCTGGAGTCAGTCAGCACCATCGGCCCCCCATAATCATAGACTAGGTTGCCGCGCACGGTCGCGGACGACCACCGGTTGATGTAGAAGCCTCCGACGAAGTAGTTATTCTCCAGCACGACGTCGCCGTTCGCGTTGGAGCCATCGGTATACCCAATCTCCGCGGCCACTTTGTAGGGACTGAAGCCCGAGGCCCCCTCCCGATAGGTATAATTGTTGCGGACGACGATGTCGTTGGCCGCGGCGGTGCCGCCGATCAAGATTTCGTTGTTCCTATTGACGGGCGTACTGATCGAGCCGTTGCCGAACAAGACATTCCCTTCGATGTTGAACCCGCTGAGGCGGCCGTCCGCCGGCGCGGAATAAACGTGCAGGCCGAACGCCTCGTTATTGAACACGATATTATCGGTGACGGTTACGGTGCCGGTGGCCACATCGTTTTGCAGATAGAGGCCGTGGTCGAGGTTGAAATGCGTCCCGTTGTTGTAGATGAGGCAGCCGTAGATGGTGGTCTGGGTCGCGGTGGTGTACAGCGGGGTAAAGCTCGCCACGCCGGTGTTCGGCCCGTCGCGGATGACGAGATTGATGAAGCGATTCCCCACGCCGGCGCGGACACTGACGAGATACTCGTAATCCGTGCCCGTGGCGGCTTGCCGTGCGCTCGTGACGTCGAAGCCCCAAAACCACGTATACGAGCCCGTGGCGTCGAGGCTATTCGTCACGATGCTGCGCTCGCCGGGAAACTGGCGCACCACGATGGGTGCGTCAGCCGTCCCGGTCAGCTTGCTGAGAAACCCGCCGCGATGCGTGCCGCCCGTGTACCTGCCCCCGCGCAACCAAATCGTACTGCCGGGCGTGACCGGCGCCGGCTGGCTCAAGGCCGTCTGCAGGTCCCACGGCTTGGTGCGCGATCCGTCGCCCAGCGGTGAGCCGCGCGGCGATGCGTAGAACTCCGGGCCGGCCGGGAGCGGGGTGCCTATCCCGGGCGTACCGGGACGGGCCTTGACGACGTCTTGCTGTGCGCAGGAGGCAAGCAGCAAGGACCACGCGAGCGCGCAGCGCACCCAGCCCGGGTGCCAGGTCGTCGCAGTCAACGGGGAGGGCCACAACCCTCTGGACCTCCCGGCTCCTCGAAATCTCCTCGCTCACCGGGAACGCACCGCCCGCGGCTCGTCGTCATGAGGACGAACACGTTGAAGGTCGGCCCGGTGACGGGCGCCGGCTGAGCCGTGGTGGTTCCGAGCGGGATCGGGGGCGTGACGCCGGCCATCGGCAATGGGAGGGGGTCGCCGGTGTAGACGCCGCCGGCCGCGGGGGCGCCATAGAAGTCCTGGGCGTTCTGGACCACGTAGCGGTCGCCCACCTCGAGGATCCCCGGGACATCCACGCTCACCGTGCGCTGCTGCGCCCAGTTCGTGCTCTGCTGCGCCCAGTTGTAGACGATGATGTTCGCACGACCCGGCTCGTACCGATTCGGGCGGACCACGATTTTGACCCCGGTTGGGGCACTGTCCGCGTAGGTGCCCGGATCGGCGAGCCCCGTGAGCGTGCGCCAGCCGTCAAACGTGGTCACGGCGCTACTGTCGTGGCGCCACGCCAAGGTCGTGGAGTCGCCAAAAAACGTGTTGCCGCTCCAGGTCTGGCCGCTTACATCCCCGAGGTTCCACACCATGCCGCCGTGAGTAAAGTCGAAGAACGTGTTTCCCGACACCGTGGCCGTCGCCCAGGCGCCCAAGTGCAACCACCCTCCCACGAAGTAGTTATCTCTGAGGACGAGGTCGTTGTTCACGACCAAGTTGTAGCCAATGGCGGCGGCCTTAGTATTGGAGTCAGCACTGCGGTACGTGTAGTTCTGATCGATGATGATCCCGGTCGCGGGAAAGTGGCCGCCCACGAACATGTCGGCATCCGACGGCACGCCCCAGACGTAGTCGTTGAATGCGGCATTGCCTTGGATGGTGATGTTCTGGAGATACGGTCCAGTCTTGGCGAAACAGTGAATCCCAAACGCCCAATTGTCGAACACGATGTTGTCCTGCACCAGCAAGCTGCTCTGGCTCTGACAGTAAATGCCATGGTCTAGATTGTCGGTCCGTCCGTTGTTGTAGGAGATGGATCCGTACACCTCGGCGTCGGTTGCCTCGGGCCCGATGAAAATCCCGCTCCCGGTTGCATCGTGGACTACCACATTGATGAGCTTCGCCCCGGGCGCTCGGTCGTAGATTCCAAAGAGGCCGGAACCGACTTGCGGGATAGTGTGCACCACCTCAAATCCCCAGTACCACGTGTACGCACCTAGGAGGACGAGGAACTTCGTCACGGTCGCGCGCTCGCCCGGAAACTGGCGTACCACGATGGGCGCGGCCGCGGTCCCAGTCAGATTGCTCAAGTAGCCGCCGGAGTACGGCCCGTCGGCGTACGTGCCTCCGCGCAACCAGATCGTGCTGCCCGGCGTCACTGCGGCCGGGCCGTCGAGGGCCGTCGCTAAGTCCCAGGGGTTGGCGAACGATCCGTCGCCGGAAGGAGAGCCAGTCGGTGAGACATAAAACGCCGGCGCTGAGTCGAAGGGCAGGTTGGCGAATTCAGGTGTCGCGCGGCCGCCATCGGGCCCAACCGCATCCGGCGGTGCGCAGGCGGCGCACAGCAGCAACGGCGTGAGTGCGAAGCGCACCCAGCCCGGCTCGATGCGAGGCAACATGCGGACGCCGACAGAGGCCATGACTGGGGAGCGGCTAGCAAGTTCCGCACCTGCGACGCCCCCGCTTCCTCAATTGTGCGAGCACACCCCCGCGCGCGATGGCCTGTAGCCCCGACGGCAACACCTGTCGCCGGGCAGCAGCGCTCTGGGTGCGCGGCCTTTCAGCTACGGTGGATTTCGTGCCACAGTTCGAATTCGGCCACGTGGAAGAGCTTCAGTGCGGCCTCAGGCTCGATGCGATGATCATTCTGCAAGACGCTCAGCATCGCTTCCACGTTGTAGATCCCCCGCTCACGGGCAGCCCGACTGGCCAGGATGTCGCGCAGGGGTTCGGCGAGGGCGCCGGTCACCCACAGGTGCAGCGACGTGGGAAAGCCCATCTTCTCGACACGATTTCTCACTGAGTCCGGCACACGGCCGCGCACACTTCTGCGAAGGAGGGCCTTGTTCCAGGCGCCTTGCATTTTTTGGTCGGCCGGTACGCGGAAGGCGAGGGAGACCAAGCGGTAGTCCATGAAGGGCAAGCGAGCCTCGAGGCCGTGGGCCATCGAGTTGCGATCTTCCAGCCGGAGATAATGAGGTAAGCGCGCCTGCTCGACGGAGCGTCTGAGCACGGCGTTCAAGTGAGAGTCTTGGTAGCCCTCGTCGGGTGCGGCGTGACGCTCGAGCAGATATGGTGCAAACCAGCCCTTGTGTTTGAAGCGGCGCCACCGCCGCCTGCCTGCGAGGCGGCGATACGCCGGGAGACGCCGCAGTTCCTGGTGGAACAAGCGACCCAGTGAGCGCAGGAACAGCTGCCCGGTGCTGGTCCCGTGCCAGGCGGCGTACTCTTGGATCTCGTGCCACGCTCTGGTGACTTGGGCGGTGCGGAGCAACGTGTACCAGTGGTCGGGGAAGTAGCTCAGATAGCCCGCCAAGATTTCATCCGAACCCTGACCGTTCAGCACGACCTTCACGCCGTTGCTCGCTGCCAGCTTCATCAGGTGGAACCCGGCAATCGGTGCCCCCGAGATGATCGGCTCATCCTGAAAGCGCAGCACCTCTGTCAGGCTCTCCCACATCGCTTCGGGAGTCAGCGAGATGCGTCGCAGTAACGCGCTGGTCTGTGCAAGGGTGTCGGCAATAAAGGCGCGCTCATCGAACGCGGACTCATGATAGCAAAAGGCCAGGAGCGGGGCCGCTTGACCAGCGGCGGTGGCACCACCACCCTGACGGTTTCGCGCCATGGCGCAAATGATCGCCGTCGAGTCGAGCCCGCCGGATAGACACACGCCGACGGGAACGTCGCTTCGCAGGCGGATCCGCACCGCGTCTTCGAGCAGCTCTGCCAATGCTTCTTCGACCTGTGTGGTCGGCTCGGGCTCGATAGCTGAAAGCGACCAATAGGCCCACTGTCGCCAACGGCCATCGAGCCTGAGCTCGAACGCGCATCCCGGGGGGACCTGCTCGATGCCGGCGAAAAACGTCGCGGGGGTCTCATCCAGCTTGCCGTGGAGGAGGAAATCGGCAGACACCTGCCAGTTCGTTTCGCGCACATAGAGGCCGGACGCCAGGATGGCCTTCACCTCCGAGGCGAGCAGCCAGCAGTCCTTGCCCCGGTGCACGAAGAGGGGCTTCACCCCGAACCGGTCCCGTGCGCCGAACAGCACGCCGCGGCCCCGGTCGTGGATGACAAACGCCCACATCCCGTTCAGCTTGGCAAGGCAGTTCGGGCCCCAGTGTCGGTAGGCCGCCAGCAAGACTTCGGTGTCGCTGCTCGACCGGAAGCAATACCCGGCGGCCTGCAGCTCGTCGCGCAGCTCGATGTAGTTGTAGATCTCGCCATTGAAAACGATCACCAGCTGGCCGTCCTCCGAGCACATTGGCTGGTGGCCGGCTTGGCTCAGGTCCAGGATCGAGAGTCGGCGAAAACCGAACCCCACGTGCTGGTCGAGGTACAGACCCGAATCGTCCGGACCCCGGTGCGCGATGTGCTGCGCCATCCGGGTCAGGACCGCCGCGTCCGCCGGTCGATCACCAAGGCCGAGCATGACGACAAGACCGCACATTCTCGAGCACGCCTTTCGGTTCGCGTCGAGGGGAGCAGCCGCATAAACAGTGCCGCAGGTCTCCGAAGGGGGAAGCTCAACTACGTCATCGGCACAAAAAAACTCCCCCCGGCGTCCAAGCCCGGGGGGAGCGCGGAAGGCGGGCCCTAGAATCTAGTCATCAGTGCCACTCATACGCGCCGATGTCGACGGCTGTGCCCACGGGCCGGGCGACGCCGCCCAGGTCGAGCGGCGACACGCAGCTGATCACGCCGCTGGCACACCTGAGCGTGCCCGCGTCGATCGCCACCGCACCGCTCCGGAGATGGTAGTCCCCGGTCATGTCCCCAGTGTAGTTCACGAAGAGGGCGCTGAACTGGGCGGCAGTCAACGTGAGGGTACCGGACTGGGTTCCTCCACAGCAAAGATCAAGATTCGCTGTGGAGCTGTTGTAGACGATGTTGTTGTTGTAGACGTTGTGAGGACCAGCGGTCGGATATTCGTAAATCCCCCGGCCGTTGTTGACCGCAATGTTGTTGTCCACGGTCGTGTAATCGTCCGACGTGATGGCGCCATCGGCGGCGATTTGAATGCCATACTTGCAGTTGGCCACCACGTTATTGGAGACGATCGAGTGGGTGGAGCCGTGGTAGTGGGTAATGCAGGCGGCGGACGCGCGGGTGACGATGTTGTTCATGATGACGCTACTGGGGCCGGCCGCATAGATGCCGTGGATGAGGTTCGAGCCCGTGCCCATGGCGATGTTGTCGACCACGTTGCCGATGATCTGAATGCCGACGAGGTTGTAGCTGCAGCAATCGGCGAGGATGGCGGCATACCCCCCGGTGCCGGGCAGGTCATGGACGCGGTTGCCGATCACCTTGTCGTAATTGCCGTTGACGCCGATGCCCTCGGAGCAGTTGCCGGTGACGTCGAAGTTGATGATCTGGACATAGGCGCCGCTGTTCCAAATGGGGTCGCAGCCTGAGCCGGAGATTTTCGCGCCCCATTTTGTATCCGAGATGTAGGAGATGGGCGCGGTGGCGGTGCCGCTCTTGGTCACCTTATTGCCGGAGTAGGTCCAGGTGTAGTTGCCGGAAGCGAAGTGGGCGTTGTCGCCCGGGCTCATCAGTTGGGAGACGCGCGCCATGGTGTAGCAGGGAGCGGCGGTGGTGCAGGGATTGGCATCCGAGCCCGACGGCGCGACATAGTAATTGGTGCCATTGCCCAGGGTGTAGAGCGGCGTCGGGTCGCTCACGAGAGTCACCGTCACCGCGCTGCTCCCGGTCTGCCCCTCACTCGTCGCCGTGACCGTCACCGCCCCGACGCCGAGCCCCGTCACCAGCCCGGAGCCGCTCACGGGTGCCAGCGCCGGGGCGCTGGACGCCCAGGTGACCGAGCGGCCCGTGAGCACGTTGCCGGTCGCGTCTTTGAGCGTCGGCGTGAGCTGGGTGGTGGCGCCCACCGACACGCCCGCGGCCGCCGGGCTCACGGTCACTGTGGCCACCGGTGCGGGCGGGGGCGGGGTGGGCGGGGTCCACGCGCCGAGGGCAACGTTGCAGGCCGTTGCGCTGGCCGTCGCGGCGTAGAGGCTGACATCATTCAGCTGGCTCACCGTCGCCTGCTCGGTGCGGAAGGCAAAGCCGCTGCCGAGCAGCCGTTCGGTGGCGCCGGCGGGCGTCACATAAATGTCGTAGACGTGGGACGCGACGTTCACGTCCAGGCGGAAGTGGTAGGACGTGCCCGTGGTGTAGGGGATGGCCGTCTTGGCAGCATAGTCGCCCCCATTGCGGGCGTCGATCGTGCCCGTGGGGTTGAAGCGCACGATCGCGGCCAGGTTGGTCCAATCCGCGGCGGGGCCGTTGGCGAGGCCTACCACGCCGTTCACGTTCACCGTGGACGGGGTGGCGTCAAACTGCGCCTCAAACGCGCCGGTTTGCGTAGGGACGGTGCTGTTTCGCCAGATCCCTGCGCTCGTCAAGCAGCTGGGGGCCGCGACGGAGATTGTGGCCCGGCCGCTCTTGCCTTCGCTTGTCGCCGTAATCGTCGTAGTCCCGGTCGCGACGCCCTTCACCAAGCCGCTCGCGGAAACTGGAGCGACCGTGCTGTCCAAGCTGGTCCAGCTCACCGTTCGGCCAGTGAGCGGATTCCCGGCGGAGTCCGTGGTCACGGCAGTGAGCTGCGCCGCCGCCCCCGCCTGCAGGCTCGCGGTCGCGGGGCTCACCGTTACCGCGGCCACGGGAACGGGGAGCGCGGGGAGGGCCGTCCCGCGGATCGCGACTTCCGTAATGCTGTTCCAGGTGCTGGTGCTGTTCCCATGGCCCACGATGCGGACGTAGCGGCCGGACGTCGTGGGGAAGGCGTAGCTCTCGAGCTGGAGGGTCTGCCCGCTGCTCCCGCCGGAGAAGACCTTGGTCCAGGTGACGGTGTCCAGCGACACTTGGATGTCGAAGGACGAGGTGCGGGTATCGCCCAGGTACCAGGCGATGTCCACGTGATCGATGGCTGCGAGCGCGCCGAGGTCGTACCGGATCCACTGGCCGTCGCCCTGCGCCGACCAGCGGGTGGCGAGGCTGTTGTCGAGCGTGTTCTGCGGGAGGTTGCCGTCATTCGCGCTCGCCAGGGCCGACGCCACGGGGAGCGCGGGAAGGGCCGTGCCGAAGATCGCGACTTCCGTAATGCTGTTCCAGGTGCTGGTGCTGTTCCCATGGCCCACGATGCGGACGTAGCGGCCGGATGTCGTCGGGAAGGCGTAGCTCTCGAGCTGGAGGGTATGCCCGCTGCTCCGGCCGGAGAAGACCTTGGTCCAGGTGACGGCGTCCAGCGACACTTGGATGTCGAAGGATGAGCTGCGGGTGTCGCCCAGGTACCAGGCGATGTCCAGGTGATCGATGGCCGCGATCGCGCCGACGTCGTAGCGGATCCACTGGCCGTCGCCCTGCGCCGACCAGCGGGTGGCGAGGCTGTTGTCGAGCGTGTTCTGCGGGAGGTTGCCGTCATTCGCGCTCGCCACGACCGAGGTTGCGGGGAGCCGGGTGAGATTAGCGGAGATGACGGGTTGTCTCGGGGCGCTGTGGGATAGCTTGGGATCGGTGAGCTCGCTCGCGCACGCTAGCGCCAAGACGACGCTGGCGGCGAGTGCCGCTTTTATCAGGGCCAGCCGCTTGGCCAGCTTGAACTTGAAGTTCATACTCGGGCGCTCCTATGGAGAAGGGTGGTGAAGGGCCGTCGGCTTAGACCCGGCGGCCGGAACGGTTAGGCCGTTTTCAAGACGGGGCATCAATGCCACTCGTAGGGGCCGATGTCGTAGGCCGTGCCGACGGGCCGGGCGACGCCGTCCAGGTCGAGCAGTGGCACGCAGCTGGTCATGCCGCTGGCGCAGCTGAGCGTGCCTGCATCAATCGCCACCGCCCCACTTCGGAGATGATAGTCTCCGGCCATGTCCCCGGTGTAGTTCACGAAGAGCGCGCTGAATTGGGCGGCCGTCAACGTGATGGTGCCGGACTGGGTTCCTCCACAGCAAAGATCAAGATTCGCTGTGGAGTTGTTGTAGACGATGTTGTTGTTGTAGACGTTGTGAGGACCAGCGGTCGGATATTCGTAAATCCCCCGGCCGTTGTTGACCGCAATGTTGTTGTCCACGGTCGTGTAATCGTCCGACGTGATGGCCCCGTCGGCGGCGATTTGAATGCCGTATTTGCAGTTGGCTACCACGTTATTGGAGACGATCGAGCGCGTGGCGCCGTGGTAGTGCGTAATGCAAGCGGCGGAGACCCGGGTGACGATGTTGTTCATGATGACGCTACTGGGGCCGCCCGTATAGATGCCGTGGATGAGGTTCGAGCCGGTGCCCATGGCGATGTTGTCGACCACGTTGCCGATGATTTGAATGCCGGTCTTGCTGTAGCTGCAGCAGTCCCCGAGGATGCCGGCGTAGCCGCCGGTGCCTGGCAGGTCGTGGACGCGGTTGCCGATCACCTTGTTGTAATTGCCGTTGACGCCGATGCCTTCGGAGCAGTTGCCGGTGACATCGAAGTTGATGATCTGGACATAGTCGCCGCTGTTCCAAATGGGGTCGCACCCCGAGCCATAAACCTTCGCTCCCCATTTCGTGTCCGAGATGTAGGAGATGGGGGCGGCGGCGGTCCCGCTCTTGGTCACCTTATTGCCGGAGTAGCTCCACGTGTAGTTGCCGGAAGCGAAGTGGGCGTTGTCGCCCGGGCTCATCAGTTGGGAAACGCGCGCCATCGTGTAGCAGGGGGCGGCGGCGGTGCAGGAATTCGCATCCGAGCCCGACGGCGCGACATAGTAATTGGTGCCATTGCCCAGGGTGTAGAGCGGCGTCGGGTCGCTCACGAGAGTCACCGTCACCGCGCTGCTCCCGGTCTGCCCCTCGCTCGTCGCCGTGATCGTCGCCGCCCCCACCGCGACGCCGGTCACGAGCCCGCTGGTCGAGACAGTCGCCATACCTAGAGTGCTGGACGCCCAGGTGACCGAGCGGCCCGTGAGCACGTTGCCGCTCGCATCTTTGAGCGTCGCTGTGAGCTGCACGCTCGCCCCGACCGACACGCTCGCCGCCGCCGGGCTCACGGTCACGGAGGCCACCGGCGCGGGCGCGGGCGGAGTCCAGGGTGCGACGCCGGGGTTGCAGACCGTTTCACCCCCCACCGAGGCGTAGACGCCCAGGTTGTTCAGCACGCTCACCGCGGACTGCTCGGTCCGGAACGCGAAGGCACTGCCCACCAGCTGTTCCGTCGCGCCGGCCGGCGTCACGTAGGCCGCGTAGCTGTGTGACGCGATGTCGACGTCCAGGCGGAAGTGGTAGGTCGTGCCCGGGGTGTAGGGGATGGCGGTCGCGGCGGCATAGTCGGCCCCATTGCGGACGTCGATCGTGCCCGTGGGGTTGAAGCGCACGATCGCGGCCAGGTTGGTCCAATCCGCGGCGGGGCCGTTGGCGAGGCCCACCACGCCGTTCATGTTCGCCGTTGTGGGGGTGGCGTCGAACTGGGCTTCAAAGGCGCCGGTTTGCGACGGGATCGCAACGTTCTGCCAGGCCCCGGAGCTGATCACGCAGCTCGCGGCGGTGATCGTAAGCGCCGTCGTGCCGCTCTGGCCTTCGCTCGTGGCCGTGATCGTCGCCGGCCCGCTGGCCACGCCCGTCGCCAGCCCGCTGGCGCTCACCATGGCGACGGCGGTGTTGCTGCTCGCCCACGTCACAGTCCGACCAGTGAGCGTATTCCCGGCCGAGTCCTTGGACACGGCGGTGAATTGCTGAGTGGCGCCCACCAGGAGACTGGCGGACGCCGGACTCACCGTCACCGATGCTACCGGAACGTTCGTGGCCGTGACGGCGGCAATGCCGCTCTTCGTCTCGCTCGTCGCGGTGATGGTCGCCGAGCCCGCGGCCATCCCGCTGACCACACCACTGGTGCTCACGGTGGCGACGGCGGTGTTGCTGCTTGCCCACGTGACGACGCGCCCGGTGAGTGTGTTGCCCGTCGAGTCTTTGGTCACGGCGGTGAATTGCCGAGTAGCGCTCACCTGGAGACTCGCCGTCGTCGGGCTCACTGTCACCGATGCCACGGGGATAGTGGTTATCGTGACGGCCGCAGTATCGGTCAGCGTCCCACCGCTGCTCTGCGTGGCTACCACGTGGTGTGGTCCCGCAGTCTGCCCTGCCGTATAGAGCCCGTCGGCAGAGATGGTGCCGCCGGTGGCGGCGTACACCACGCTTACCGAGGTACTGTCGCCGTTCTTCCTCCTCCCGTAGGCCGCGAACTGCAGCGTTCCGCCGACGAGCACGGAGGCGGTCGCCGGGGTGAGAATGACCTGTGTCAGCGAACCCCTGTTCTTGACCTGCGAACTACCCGAGGATGTGGTGCTGGTGGCGGTCGCCGCTGGAGCGGATGCGGTCCGTTGAGTCGTCGCGGTCACCTGATAGGTGCCGGCGACGGTGTCTGCGGCATACAGACCGCCGCTCGTGATCGTGCCCCCCGACGCGCTCCAACTCACGACGACGGCGACGCTGTCGCCGGCCTGCGTGCGACCGTACGCGAGAAACTGTTGCGTCTGGTAGGGATCGAGCGTGACGCTCGTGGGTGACGTGACGATTTGCAGCAGTGGGTCGCCCGGCGGTGGCTGCGTCGGACCGACTGGGCGTTCGCACGCCGCGAGCAGCCCGAGCCCCGCGACGGCCATTGCCCAACTCCTGGCGCAACCACGCATATCCTCTCCTGCGTGAGGTTCGGCGGCTCGACCGGCGTGGCACGCAGCGCGTGCGGTAGCCTCGGAGCTTTGCGTCCCCGGTTTTCACCGGGTTTGCCTTTGTCGCCCTCTGGAGGAGGGGACAGGAATCCTGCCGACGTGCGTTGTGCGAGCGCCGACAAAAAAAATCGCCAGCAGCTCGCGGGAAATCTCGAGTCGCTGGCGGCCGGGCTGACGTGGCGACCTTGGGCCGCGGTAGTCCCCTAAAGCTCTGCGTCACCGTCTTTCGGCGGTTTTGCTCTGAGCAGCGTGTGACAGCCATTGCGCAACGGCAACACCCGTGCCGCTTGAGCGCCACTGGAGCGAAGCAAAGGGGGGATTCAATGAGTTATCAAAACCATGAATCACACAACTTCTACAAAATAATATGACATTATGTACCGTATTTTGCACGATTCATTGCATAGTGCAATACAATTATGCTACTGAGCGCTGCCAGCGCGGATCAGCCCCTTGAGGCCCGCAGGCTGCAGGTGAACTGGTGTGCGCCTTGCCTCGTGACTCCCAGCGTGAGCGAAGCCTCTCCTCCGCGGCCCCTTGTCTCGATTGTGGTGCCGTGCCGCAATGAAGCCGCATACATCCGGCCGCTATTGGACTCGATCTTGGCGAACGAGTACCCACGCGACCGGCTCGAGGTGCTGGTCGTGGACGGCCGGAGTGACGATGGGACACGGGCTGTGGTTGCGGACTACGCCCGCCGTTATCCGATGATTCAGGTGCTCGACAACCCGAAACGCACGACGCCCCACGCCTTGAACCTCGGCATCACCCGGGCGCGGGGCGCGATCATCATGCGCATGGACGCCCACGCCCATTACCCGCCGAGCTACGTGGCCGACCTCGTCGACTGGCTCGAGCGCACCGGTGCCGATTATGTCGGTGGGGCCTGGGTGACGCTCCCGGCGGACGGAACGCCGACGGCCCGCGCGATCGCGGCGGTGCTCGCACATCCGTTCGGGATCGGCGACTCTCGCTACCGTCTCGGAACGAACGAAGTCCGGGAGGTTGAGACGCTGCCGTTCGGTTGCTTCCGGCGTGAATTATTCGAGCGGGTGGGGCTATTCGACGAGGAGCTGGCGCGGGACCAGGACGAGGAGTTCAGTTTCCGCGTGGTCCGTGCGGGTGGACGCATCCTGCTGGTACCCGGCGTCGTCTCCTCCTACTACGCGCGGCGCTCGCTGCGCCAGCTGGGCCGTATGTTTTATCAGTACGGCCTCTTCAAACCCCTCGTCGCGCTCAAGATCGGAAGGATAATGACCCTCCGGCAGGTCGTGCCGGCGGCGTTCGTGCTCAGCGTCCTGCTGACCGTGCTCGCGGCGCCTTGGGTCGCCGCGGCGCGGGTGCTTGGCGTCGTCATTGTGGGGAGCTACCTCGCCTTGACCGGCGCGTGCGTGCTCGCGCTCGGGGGGCGCCACGGGGCGCGCGTTGCTCTTGCTGCCGCCGGGGTTTTCCCGGTGCTGCATGTCTGCTACGGCTGTGGGTTCCTGCGGGGTGCCTGGGCGCTGCTCGCGCGATCACGCGGTGTGTTTGACTTGAGCTCCACGCCGTTGTCCCGCTAGGGGTGCGCGATCGAGCGCAGCCTGTAGCGGCGCTGCGACAAGGATACACCGCGCCCTCAGCACATTCTTTGCGTCCGCCATCCGGGTATGACGCTTCCTCAGCGAGGCAACGTGCCTTTTGGCGGGCGACCGGTGACGGAGCCGTCTCCGCCTGCCAGCGCAGCCCCGCGACCTCGGCGCAGTACCTATCTCTCCTTCTCGCCCCCGCTCATCGGAGAGGAGGAGATCGCCGAAGTCGTCGATACCCTGCGCTCCGACTGGATCACCACCGGCCCCAAGGTCGCCCAGTTCGAGGCGGAGTTCGCGGCCACCGTCTCGGCCCCGGCGGCCGTCGCGGTCAACTCGTGCACGGCTGCCCTCCACACGGCGCTGCTGGCGAGCGGAATCGGCCCGGGCGACGAAGTGATCACGACGCCGCTCACGTTCGCCGCGACCGTCAACGTCGTCGAGCACGTTGGCGCCCGGCCGGTGCTCGTCGATGTGGAGCGGGACACGCTCACGATCGATCCCGCACAGATCGAGGCGGCGATCACAGGGCGCACCCGAGCGATCATCCCGGTGCATTACGCCGGTCATCCGGCCGACCTCGATCCGATCCACGGGTTGGCGCGCGCGCGTCGCCTCCTGGTGCTTGAGGACGCGGCACACGCCATTCCTGCCGCCTACCGCGGACGCAAGATCGGTTCGGGTGGGAATCCGGTGGCGTTCAGCTTCTACGCCACGAAGAACCTCACGACGGCCGAGGGAGGGATGCTGACGGGGGAACATGCCTTCCTCGAACGCGCGCGTATGTTGAGTCTGCACGGCCTGAGTCGGGACGCCTGGAGACGGTACGACAAGGGCGGAAGCTGGCGCTACGACGTCCTCGCGCCCGGCTTCAAGTACAACATGACGGACATCCAGGCCGCACTTGGCTTGTGGCAGCTCCGGAAGCTCCCGGCATTCCAGGAACGGCGGCGCCAAGTCGTGCGGCGGTATGCAGAGGCCTTCCAGGGCGACGAGGCCTTCGAGCTGCCTGTCGAACGGCCGAACGTGGAGCACGCTTGGCATCTCTACGTGCTGCGGCTCCGTCCCGGCGTGCTGCGGATTGGGCGCGATCGGTTCATCGAGGAGCTCGCGACGCGCAACATCGGGACATCGGTGCACTTCAAGCCGATTCACCTGCACCCGTACTACCGCGACAAGTATGGCTACAACACCACGTCGTTTCCGGTCGCGTACGACAGCTTCCAGCGGATGCTCAGCCTGCCGCTGAATCCGCGACTCAGCGACCAGGACGTGGCTGACGTGATCGACGCCGTGCGCGATGTGGTGCGAGGGCACCGCCGATGACACCGGCGAAGCGCACCTTCGACCTGGTCGGCGCGGGCCTCGGCGTGGTACTGCTGGCGCCACTGCTCACGCTGCTGGCGCTCCTGGTCAAGGCCGAAGACGGCGGGCCCGTCTTGTTCAAGCAGGAGCGCGTCGGATACCGGGGCCGTCGGTTCCGCATCTGGAAGTTCCGGACGATGGTTCCGGACGCCGAGACACGCGGGCTGCCCCTGACTGTGGGGCGTGATCTCCGGGTGACTCGGATCGGGGCGTGGATGCGCCGACTGAAGCTGGACGAGCTGCCGCAGCTGTTCAACGTGCTGTTCGGTGACATGAGCTTGGTGGGCCCCCGACCGGACGTGCCGTGCTATGTCGCCTTGTATGGCGCCCCGGAGCGTCGCGTGCTCGAGCTGGTGCCGGGCATGACCGACGAGGGGTCCCTTCGCTACCTCGGCGAGAGCGCGATGTTGGCTGCCGCGTCGGAGCCAGAGCGGCACTACCTGACAGAGATTGCTCCTGAGAAGATCCGGCTCAGTTTGACGTACGCGGAGCGGGCCACGGTGTGGAGCGACCTGCGGGTGATCCTGGCGACCTTGCGTCACCTCTACTGGCCGACAGCCGGTACGCAGCTCCCCGCCGCCCGCGGTCGGGCCGACCCGGCGGTCGACCCGAGGTCGATGACGTGATCAGACCCAGGTCGCAGCAGCGCTGCTTCGGCTGCGACGATCCCCAGGACAAACCAGAATTGCTTGCGATAGCCCCACTCGAGCGATAACGATCCCACCCCGAGAGTCAAGAGTAGGACGATCGCGAACCGTCGCTGGAGCCGCGGCCCGGGCCGCAACGCCGTGATCGTCGCCCCGAACATCGCCACAAATATCAGGAGTCCGACGATGCCATCCTCGACCAGAATCGACAGGGGAACGCTGTGGGATGACCATTCAAAGTTGAGGGACGGCACGACCGCCGCTCCGAACGCTCCCGCACCGACGCCGAGTAGCGGATGCTCCCGCGCCACCTCCAGGCCAGCACGCCAGATGAAGCCACGGTTTCCGAAGTATCCGGACTCGATGTCGGCTCGGGTGGTTTGCAGGCGTTCCAGAGTCGCTTCCGGCACAAAGGTGGCCGCGAGCACGAGCGACCCGGCGGCCAGGGCGCACAGGGCGGCCTTCGTGCGCGGGCGTAGGCGCCCTTGCGTCCCTGGAATGATCGCGAGAGCCACGAGCATCGTGAGGAAGGCGCCTCGGGACGCGGTGAGGAGAATCGCCGTAATGGCGAGAGGCAGGTAAAGCTGCCAGAGGCGCGCGATGCGCCGGTGCGGGTGCGACAGACTCAGGTACCACGCCATGGGAAGGCCGAGCGCCAGTGTCATGCCGAGTTCGTTGGGGTTGACGCTCAGGGCGTTGAACCGCCCCTCATACCCGGCAGCGTGCACGCCCGACAGATAGTCGCGTACGGTGGCGATGGCGGCCACCGAGACCCCCAGAACGTATGCACCGAGCAGGGCTCGTGTCCGTTGAGGCGACCAGGCGATTTCCCAGATCAGCCACACCAGGAGCGCGAGCTGCAGGTAGGTCATCAACCGCGTTCGCGTTGCGTCCTGATCGATGGACCAGAGCATGCTTAGCGCAGCCCAGAACACGAACAGGAGCGCGAACACATGAAACCAGGACAGTGGCCTGACGCGCCGGCGCGCGACGATGTAGAGCACCCCGACGGCTGACGCCACGATGCCGACCAGGCGAGGGATGGAGCCCACCACCGGCAACTCGGCGTAGACGTCCCATGGGAGCACGACGACGAAGCACCACAGACAGGCGAACGCCGCCTTACTCAGTGCGTTGAGCACCCCGGCCGGCCTCCTCTCTCTGGTTACGGATAGGCATATGCCATGCCTCTGGCGAGGTCCTGCACCCCGGCGGTCCGTGGCGGCACCGCAACAGCGGCACTCGCGCATCCGTGTCAGCACGTTCTTTGCGACCGATTCGGCCCGTTGGCCGCAGGGCCGTCTGTGATGTTGTGTGAACCCAAGGGGGAAAGCCGGATGAGCCTCGGCACCAGGTGGGTCGTTGCTGCTCTGCTCATGGCTCCAATCGCGTCCGCTGAGGCACAAGCGCGGGTCCTGCGGGATCCCGTGCTGCGCCCTGGCGACATGCTCCGGATAACCGTTTGGCGGCACCCGGAGCTGAGCGGCGACTTTGCAGTCGCCCCGGATAGCACGCTCGTCCACCCGCTGTATCAGACGGTCAAGGTTGCGGGAGCGCCGCTGTCAACGGTGCGAGAACGCTTGCGCAGCCTTCTCGTTACCTATGAACAGGGCGTGGACTTCGTCATCGAGCCGCTGTTCGCGGTGACGGTGGCAGGAGAGGTGCGACAGCCCAACCTGTATCAACTGCCCCAGGGGACGACATTCGCCCAGGCGATCGCGCGGGCGGGCGGCCCCACCGAACTGGGCCGGCTGGACAAAGTCCGCGTGATCCGTCGGGACAGCTCGATGGTAATAGACCTGGGACGGGGGTATTCTCGATATGAAGGGCTGCCGATTGCGTCCGGTGACCAGGTGCTCGTGGCTCGTCGCTCCAGCTTCAATCTGTTGCGGGACGTGGTGTATCCGCTGGCGAGTCTCACCGCGGCGGTCGCCGCCGTCCTTGCGTATAGTCGATACCGGTGAGCCGAGTAATGTCTGAGCACCCCACCAACGATCCTCGCGTCACTTCAGGCTCGATCGTGGACCGAGGCGAGCTGGAGGCGCCCGTGAGCACGGTCCGCCTGGACGACCTGTTCGCGGTCGTGCGTCGCCACATCCGGTTGGTGCTCGGGGTGGCTGCGGTTGTCGTGGCGGCGGCCGGATATGTGGCATATGTGAAGGGGTCGGTCTATCGCGCCGTCGCGGTGATTCGCTTGTCGGATCCCCGTCGGGCATTAACCGGTGGCGTGGTGGACGACCCAGCCTTGGGTGCGGACGGGCGGTACGCCGACCCCCTGTTGTCGCAAGTGGAGCTCCTGAAGAGTCACGCCGTCGCCGGTGGGGTCGTCGATAGTATGCCGATGCTACGCGTAGTCCTGCGGAAGTCTTCGCGCAGCCTCCTGGAGCGCGTGCTCCGACGGAGGCTTTCACCGGGCCTGCTGGGGGACGTGGCGGTGGCGGCCGATGCGCCGGCTGACTCGTTGCCAGTCACGTTCGACCGGGACGGCTTCGTGGTAGGAGCGCCGCCTGAGCGGCGACGCGCGGCGTACGGCACGGTCGTCAAGGTCGATGGCGTTCGGTTCACGGTCCTGCGTCCGCCGGATGCGGCACGAGCGCTCCTCCGGGTGCTGAGCCGCGACGCGGCAATCAGCCAGTTGCTCACCGAGCTCCGCGTCAGGCCTCGGATGCGCACCGACATCGTGGACGTCGCGTATTCCGCACCAGACCC
>WNFX01005041.1_pt1 | contig 21645 bp, 21 predicted proteins | sample 5400111 | NCBI WGS metagenome assembly WNFX01 (sample SAMN13153363, study PRJNA577476) | soil metagenome | isolation source: 40 cm soil or saprolite under grassland replicate 1 | place: USA:California | collected 2016-06-15 | reverse complement strand
GGTCTCCGCCGACCGACGGGACCGGACGAAGGCAAGTGTCCGTACGCCGTCCGCGACAAGCTCGGCGAGCAGGCCGGCTGCCTCCGCGGCGGCCGTGCGCCGGACCGGCGCGCCGGCTTCCCCCCGCAGCCCGGTGAGTGGCGGCTCGCAGAACGCGAAGGTGACAGGGCCGCGCGGGGAGGCGTCGTCCGTCACCTCCTGCGCGTCAAGGCCGGTCAGCATCTTGGCGTGGTGGCCAGGCCTGCTGACGGTGGCGGAGGAGAGAATGAACACGGGCCTCCCGGCCGGCGGCCGGGCGTGCCACGAGCTGATCCGCTGCAGCCTCCGCACGATCTGGGCCATGTGCGAGCCGAATACCCCGCGGTACTGGTGACACTCGTCGATGATCACCAACTGCATGCGGCGGAAGAACCCTGCCCAGCGGGCATGTCGCGGCAGCACGGTGTGGTGCAGCATGTCGGGGTTGGTCAGCAGGTAGTTGGCGTGGGCCCGGGCCCTGTCACGCTCGGCGGCCGGGGTGTCGCCGTCGACGGCCATCGCGCAGACACCGCTCAGCCCCAGTTCGGAGATGACGCGCAGCTGGTCAGCCGCGAGTGCTTTGGACGGCGCGATGTACAGCACGCTGGCGCCCTCGAGCACGGCGGTGAGGGCGGGCAGCAGGTAGCCGAGTGACTTTCCCGAGGCCGTCCCGGTAGAGATGATCACATTTCTGCCGCTGCGGGCGTGGTCGGCCGCGGCGGCCTGATGCTCCCACGGGGCATCGATCCCGGCCTCCCTGAGCTGCCGAGTTATCTCGCCGGGAACCCACGATGGCCACACGCCGGGACGGCCGGGCCTGGCGGGTATGTGCTCGAGGTGGGTCAGCCTGCCCCGGCGGGCACGATCGGCCAGCAGGCGGGACGCGTTGGCGCAGCCGTTCTGGGAACCTTCGGGCGTATCTGAGCGCGGTCGGCTCGCTTCCCGCGTGGGCTGGACCTGTGCGGAGCTGTACACGGTCCTCCGGGGGTCAGGGGTTGGGGGCGCCCGCCGGGTGGCACAATGGGTACCCGGCAGCCGGGTTCCCTGGGGTGCACGGGGGCGCGGCATCCCCGGGGAGTAGTTTCCAGTGTGTCATCCGCGGGCAGACGTGCCCCGTATCGTGATTTCGTATAGACACAATGTCAGAGCGTGGTTGAATGGCGCGCTGCGGGAGCACGCACTGGCTGCGGATTAGCGCACCGGACGTCCCCTTACGCGCGGGCGAAGGGTCGGCGCGCTCCAAGGACGGTGGCATGGAGGACTTGTGGATCTGAAGCTGGACCACCACACCAAGGACGGTAACGAGATTGTCGATGTCGAGGGTGAGATCGACGTCTACACCGCGCCGCGGTTGCGTGAGCTGCTGATCGAGCTGGTGAACAAGGGGCATTTCCGGCTGATCGTGAACATGGAGAGGGTCGAGTTCCTTGACTCGACCGGTCTCGGCGTGCTCGTCGGGGGTCTCAAGCGCGTGCGCGCGCACGACGGGTCGCTGGATCTCGTCTGCACCCAGGAGCGCATCCTGAAGATCTTCCGGATCACGGGGCTGACGAAGGTCTTCGGCATTCACGACTCGGTCGACGAGGCCATCGCGGCCAGGAAGGGAGAGAAGTAGCCGCCCGCGGTGGCTGGCTTCCCCCGAGATGGCCACGGTTGAGCTGACTTTTACCGCACTGCCTGCGCACGTGCGCACGGCACGGCTGGTAGCGACGGCGGTTGCCAGGCGAAGCGGCGTCGAAGAGGCGCTGCTCGATGAGGTTCGCCTCGCCGTTGGCGAGGCGTGCTCCCGCGCGGTCGAGGCGCACCGGCTGCACTGCCCCGCTGAGCCGGTGCGGATCCAGTTGTCTGATCAGGACGGGCGCTTCGAGGTCGTGGTGACCGATGCTGCCCCCGGCGACGTAGATGATCCCGCCGGCCTCAGTGCGCGCGAGCATGCATCCCTTCCCGTTGGCGGTGCGGCCACGGCCGGCGCTGAGGTGGCCGGTGGTGCCGCGGCCGGTGGTGCCGCGGCCGGTGGTGCCGCGGCCGGTGGTGGGGCCGCCGGCGGTGCTGGCGGTGCGGCCGCGGCGCAGAGCGGTGCGGCCAACGGGAGCCTGCCCGCGGGGATCGGGCTCGCGGTGATCGCCGGGCTCGCCGACGACGTGGAGATCTCCGCTACCGAAAATGGCGTGACCATCCGCATGAGCTGGCCCGCGAAGAATGCTACTTAGCCTACGCCGATCATTTAATGGTCTCCGAAACATAACAAATCGATAACGACACTGTTTGGGAAAGCGCGAAACTTACGTTCTGCGGGTGCCGTGCATAGACTCCCGCCACTGCCGTGATGGCCCCATCAAACGCTTTGTGCGGTACGTCTCGGTGCCGGGCGCTCGGTCGTTGCGCCCGGCTCGGCATGTCGGCGTGCGGGAACGTCTGTGCCCGCCTTGAGGAGGACGGATGACTGGGCTCACCCTCGCCGGGGCGAGCAGTAGCGCGGTAAGTCTCAGCGGCAGCAACCTCACCCTGGTTGTGGTCGTTGCGGTGATCGCACTGCTCGCACTGGCCGTGGCCGGCGGGCTGGTACGGAACGTACTTGCGGCTGATCAGGGCACCGAGAAGATGCAGGAGATCTCGCGCGCCGTCCAGGAAGGTGCCGCCGCGTACCTGCGTCGGCAGTTCAAGACCCTGGCCGTCTTCGTCGTGCTGATTCCCTTCCTGCTCCTGTTGCTGCCCGCCGACACGGTCGGCGTCCGCGTCGGCCGGTCCGCCTTCTTCGTAGTGGGCGCGATCTTCTCGGCACTGACCGGTTTTACCGGGATGTCGCTGGCCGTCCGGGCCAACGTCAGGGTCGCCGCGGCAGCGCGCGAATCGGGCGGCGAGCGCCACGCCATGCGCCTTGCCTTCCGCACCGGCGGCGTGGCCGGAATGTTCACCGTGGGCCTCGGCCTGTTCGGCGCGGCGATCGTCGTGCTGAGCTTCAAGTCGAACGCGCCGAGCGTCCTGGAGGGCTTCGGTTTCGGCGCCGCTCTGCTCGCCATGTTCATGCGTGTGGGCGGCGGTATCTTCACCAAGGCCGCGGATGTCGGCGCCGATCTCGTCGGCAAGATCGAGAAGCACATTCCAGAGGACGACGCGCGGAACCCAGCCACGATCGCCGACAACGTCGGTGACAACGTGGGTGACTGCGCGGGCATGGCCGCCGACCTGTTCGAGTCGTACGCCGTGATGCTGGTGGCCTCGCTGATCCTGGGGAAGATCGCGTTCGGAGACCAGGGCTTGGTGTTCCCGCTGCTCGTCCCGATGGTAGGCGTCGTCACCGCGGTCATCGGGATCTTCATCGTCGCTCCGCGTAAGGGCGACCGCAGCGGCATGACCGCCATCAACCGCGGCTTCTTCATCTCCGCGGTCATTTCGGCGGTGGGGGTCGCCATCGTCGCGTTCCTCTACCTGCCGGCCAAGTTCAGCGGCCTCAAGGGGGTCACTGACCCAGGGATCTTGAGACACGGGGGAAGCCCGCAGTGGCTGGCCATCGGCGCCGTGCTCATCGGCCTGGTGCTCGCCAGCACGATCCAGTTGCTGACGGGGTATTTCACGGAGACCAACAGGCGCCCGGTCAGGGAGATCGGCCAGAGTTCGGTCACCGGTGCGGCGACGGTGATTCTGTCCGGCATCTCTGTCGGCCTCGAGTCGGCGGTGTACTCGGCGCTGCTCCTCGGCGCCGCGGTGTACGGCGCCTTCCTGCTCGGCACGGGGAACGCCACGCTTGCCCTGTTCGCGGTGGCGCTCGCGGGCACCGGGCTGCTCACGACGGTCGGCGTCATCGTTTCCATGGACACCTTCGGGCCGGTCTCAGACAACGCGCAGGGCATCGCCGAGATGTCCGGCGACGTGACCGGCGAGGGCGCGGTGGTGCTCACCCGCCTGGACGCGGTCGGCAACACCACCAAGGCCATTACCAAGGGAATTGCGATCGCGACCGCGGTGCTCGCCGCAACCGCGCTGTTCGGCTCATTCCGCACCGCAGTGGTCGGGGCCCTGAGCAAGACGGCCCCGGCCTTCAACCTGTCGGTCGACCACCCGAACAACCTCGTGGGTGTGATGATCGGCGCGTCGGTCGTGTTCCTGTTCTCCGGGCTCCTCATCATGGCTGTCGGCCGCGCCGCCGGGCGGGTGGTCTTCGAGGTCCGCGAGCAGTTCCGTAACCATCCAGGGATCATGGACTACACGGAGAAGCCGGAGTACGGGCGGGTTGTCGACATCTGCACCCGCGATTCGCTGCGCGAACTCGCGACGCCTGGCCTGCTCGCGGTGCTCACGCCGATCGCCCTTGGTTTCGCTTTCGGCTACGGACCGCTCGGGTCGTTTCTTGTCGGTGCCATCGCCGCCGGCGCCCTGATGGCCGTATTCCTCGCTAATTCGGGCGGTGCCTGGGACAACGCCAAGAAACTGGTCGAGGACGGCAACTACGGGGGCAAGGGCTCGGAGGCCCACGCCGCGACGGTGATCGGTGACACCGTGGGTGACCCGTTCAAGGACACCGCGGGGCCGGCGATCAACCCGCTCATCAAGGTGATGAACCTTGTCTCGCTGCTCATCGCACCAAGCGTGGTCAGCTACAGCCACAACACGTGGCTGCGGGTCCTCGTTAGCCTGCTGGCGCTGGGCATCATCGTGACCTCCATCGTGATCTCCAAGCGGCGTTCGAGCCGCATGGCGGGGCCCGGACCGGCTGAGAGCCTGCCCGCGGGCACCAGCGGTGGTGCGATCACGGGCGGCGGCGTCGCCGACGGTGGCGCGAGCGGCGAGGCCGCAGGCGCAGGAACCGCGACAGGAACTGGCACGGGCACCGCCACCGCCACTGGCACCGCCACTGGCACCGCCACTGGGACCGGCGCCGCGGCAGGGGCTGAGGCCAAGGCCTGACCGGATGACTGTCGCCGCGTGCCGGTCCCTAACCAGGTCCTAGGCGTCTTCCGCGTCGGCCGCCTCCACGTCGTCGCGGGAAATACCGAGCAGATACAAGATCGCATCAAGGTACGGCACGCTGAGCGAGGTGTCGGCGGCGTCCCTGACGACGGGCTTGGCGTTGAACGCCACCCCAAGCCCCGCGGCAGTGATCATGTCGAGGTCGTTGGCGCCGTCCCCGATCGCGACCGTCTGGCTCAGTGGCACCCCCGCCTGGCTGGCAAAACGCGCGAGCACGCGGGCCTTGCCCGCTCGGTCGATAATCGCGCCGGTCAGCTTTCCGGTGAGCTTGCCGTCGGCGATCTCAAGCGTGTTCGCCGCCGAGTAGTCGATGCCGAGCCGTTCCACCAGGGTGTCGGTGATCTGCGCGAAGCCGCCCGTGACGATCCCGCACCGGTAACCCAGCCGCTTGAGGGTCCGGATCAGGGTCCGCGCACCGGGCGTCAGCCGCAGTTCCTGGCGGACCTCGTCGATAACGGATGCGTCGAGGCCACGCAGCAGTGCTACCCGCGCGCGCAGCGACGCGGCGAAGTCGAGTTCGCCGCGCATCGCGGAGCTTGTCACCTCGGCGATCTGTTCAATGCACCCGGCCCGCTTGGCTAGCAGCTCGATTACCTCGCCCTGGACCAGCGTCGAATCGACGTCCATCACGATCAGCCGCATCCCGCGGCGGTGCAGCCCGCCGCGCTGTACGGCGACGTCCACCTGCTGCGTCACGGCTTCCCTGGCGAGCTCGACGCGCAGAGCCTGCGGGTCCGCGCCTGACACGTCGAGTTCGATGCAGGTCACCGGGTAGTGCGCGAGCCTGCCGATCCGGTCGATGTTCGCGCCGCCCGCGGCAATCCTGCCCGCCATCGCCGCCATCGCCGATGGCAGCAGGGGGTTGCCGAGCAAGGTCACGTGCAGCCGCCCGCGCCGCCGGCCGCCGCCGGGCCCGTCGCCGCTGCCGATCGTGATCTCGGCCTCCATGCCCAGATCAGCGGCGACGACGGCGACCGCGTGGTGCGCGGCCGTGAGATCGACGGGCCCGTCGCAGCTGAGCAGCACGCCGAGCACGAGCCGTCCCCGGATCACCACCTGTTCGACGTCCGTGACGGTGAGCGGGTGCGCGGCGAGCACCGAGAACAGCCGCGACGTCACACCCGGCCGGTCCCTGCCGGTCAGCGTGATCAACAGCGTGGCGCGCGGAGTATCCATTGCGCAAGAACGCTACCGTCTCGCGCGGTCAGGGCTGACCAGAGCCCGGGCGAGACCACGCCACCCACATTCATATGGGCGGCGCAGCTAGCCAGCGCCGCCGCCGCAGGGGCGCCGCCCGCCGCCGTCGCCGTCATCGTCGCCGCCGCCGCCGCAGGGCGCCGCCGCGCCTGACAGGCTGATGAATGTGGGCAACCACCACACCAGAGCACGGCCGTCAATATGTACGTCAAGTTCTCTTTCATGATCGCGGAGACTTTTCAGGGATTATCCCTGAAAAGTCTCCACGATCATGGTCTGTAGGCATAGATCGGCCCATCAACCGCCGCAGAGCGTGGTTGTTGCCACATTCGCCACCATGCTCGTCGTTGACCGGGCAGCAAATGGCGCCCAAGGCGGCCCGGGCGCGAGTCACGGCAGCAACAGATGCACGTCACCGAACTCGTGCCACAGGTATCCCTGGTCCAGCGCCGCCGCGTAGCAGCGGCGCAGCAACTCCGGCCCGGCGAATGCCTCAAGCATGAGCAGATGCGAGGACCGCGGCTCGTGGAGGCCGGTGAGGAGCCCGTCCACCGCGCGCAGCGCGCGCCGCGGCGACACGACCAGCTCGGTCCACCCAGCCGAGGCGATGACGTGGTCCTCGCCGCTACGTGGACCGCCGCCGCCGGGATCTGCGCCGGTCCCCTGACCGCCGCCGGGATCCTCGCCGCGGCCGAGACCAGCGCGTGCGGCGGTTTCGAGCGCCCGCACGACGGTGGTTCCAGCGGCGATGACCCGCCCGCCGCTGCGCCGCGTGAGGTTGACCAGCCGCGCCGTCGCTGGCGGCACGTCATAAGGCTCCGGGTAGGGAGGCTCGCCGCCCTCGAGTGACGACACCCCCGTGTCCAGGATGATGGGCGCGACCGTCACTCCGCGGGCGACCAGCCGAGTCACAAGCTCGGCGGTGAACGGGCGGCCGGCGCTCGGCATCTCCGCGCTGCCCGGCCGCGTGGCGAACACCGTCTGGTAAGCGCCGACCGGCCAGTCCCGCGCCACGTACGAGTAGCGGATCGGTGAGCCGTGGCGCAGCAGGTAGGGGATCACGGCCGTGGACAGGCGTGCCCGCCAGAGCCGCCCGGTCACCCGGGTGGCCAAGGTGAGGCGGGCGCCGCCGGGAAGATCGATGACCATCCCTGCCGTGCCGCCGCCGAACGGCGCCGTGGCCCCGTCGACGGGGGCGCGCAGCTCGACCAGCCACGCGCCGTCGGGTAGCGGCGTCGAGAAGTGCACGCTGAGGCCCGCCGTGGAGCGCAGAGCGCGGACGGCGGCGGGCAGCGTACCTGAGGTGTTCACCACGACGAGATCGCCGGGCAGGAGCACGGAGGCGAGGTCGGTGAACGCGTGGTGGGTGATCGCGCCGGTGCGCCGTCGGCTCACCAGCATCCGCACGTCGTCACGGCGCTGGCCGCGGGCCTCGGGAGGTTCGCCGGCCGCCAGGCGCTGCGGGAGCGTGAATTCGATGGTCATGAGCAACCTCCAGATGATCCATAACGGCTGCCGCGCGGCGTACCACCTGTGGATGCGTCAGCAAGCACGCCGAGTTATCCACAGAACGGCGTTCACCCATGCGGCCCGCCTTGACAAGCGGCGAGAATCACCAGTAGGCGGAGGCCCCCTGTGGTGGGTGGGCATGTGGTGGGTGGGCATGTGGTGGGTGGGCATGTGGTGGGTGGGCTGGTAGGGGTTCCGCCCCGTCAGCGGGTATCGGCGGGCCGGCGGGCGCGTCAGGCGGCGGAGCCGTTTTGCGGAATTGCCGGGTCATGGGTGGCGGGATGCAGGTCGGCGGCGCGGTACCTGCCACTCGGCAGCCGTTCGCTGATCAGCCGCATGAAGGCGGGCACCACGGTCGCTGGCAGCGGCCGGTCGGAGATGTCCTCGCCAGGAAAGGCCCGCTGATGCATCGCGGTGCGCAGATCACCGGGGTCCACCCACCAGACGCGGACGGTGTTCTCCTCGGCCGCGAGCACGTTGGACGCCTGTTCAAGCGCCGCCTTCGCGGCACCGTAACCGCCCCAGCCCGCGTACGGCTCCGCCGCCGCGTCCGAGGTGATATTCAGGATCGCCCCGCCGCGTTCCCGTAGCGAGGGCAGCATCTGCTGGATGAGGGCGACGGGCGCGATCACGTTGGCTTCCAGGCACGCCCGAAGCTCGTCGAGCGGGTAGGCGGCCAGCGGCGGCAGCGGGCTTGCGCCGAGCGTGCCCGCGTTGTTGACGAGCAGATCGAGCCCACCAGCCGCAGCAGCGGCGGCGCCCAGTGCCTCGCGATGGGCGGGATCGGTGATGTCGCCCGGCTGGGCGTGCACCCGCGCTCCGGCCGGAAGGGCGGCGATCGCCGCGCTGAGCACGCCCGCGTCCCTGCCGTCCACGATCAGCTCGTAGCTGGCGCGGGCGAGGCCGGCCGCGAGCGCCTGGCCGAGCCCCCGCGACGCGCCGGTGACGAGCGCGACGCGACGGCGGGCGGCGTTCATCAGCAGATCCCCGGATCGGACCGGAGGGCTTTGGCGCCGGGTCCGGCGGCGGCCGAAGCGGGCGGCGCGCTCGGGGTGCGCCACGCGTGCTTGCTCACGCTGGTGATGGCACGAGGGCCGCGCGTGACGCCCCGGTACACGCGGGACACTGACTTCGCGAGAGGGAGTGACCGGGGTGGTGCGGGTGAAACGTTCCTGCGAGCGACGCTAGGTTGATGCGGCACCCGGCGCATCAGGCAGTGGCCCTAGCTGGCCGTACGCCCATGGTCCTAGGACTGGCGGCCGGCCCGGTGCCAGGGCGGCAAGGGTACGGTCTGGTCATGGGGCAGGACAAGCCCGCGCTGCCCGGAACCGACGGCCAGCGGCTTGACCAAGTGCTTTACCAGGTCAGCCAGGCTGTGCTCGCGGTTAGCCGCCAGGTGTCGGTGCGCCATGCGCTCGAGACGATCGTGAAGTCGGCGCGGTCGCTGCTCGGCGCGCGGTATGCGGCGCTCGGCGTGCCCGGCACTGACAGTTCGTTCGCGGACTTCGTGGTCGACGGAATGACCGCACGTGAGCAGCAGGCGATAGGCCCGCTGCCGCGTCAGCATGGCATGCTCGGCGTGCTGCTCAGGGAGGGCAAGCCGCAGCGGCTCACCGACATCCGGGCCGATGCGAGGTTCGAAGGCTACCCCTCCACGCACCCCATCCTCGCCGACTTCCTCGGCGTGCCGATCAAGGACGGGCCGGATGTGCTCGGCATCATCTTTCTCGCCAACAAGCGCACGCCTGGTGGTTTTTCCGAACGCGACGAGGAGCTGCTCTCGCTGTTCGCGGCGCACGCCGCGATCGCGCTCACCAACGCGAGACTCTATGAGCGGAGCCGCGAGCTTTCGGTCATCGAGGAACGGGCCAGGCTCGCCCGCGACCTGCACGACGCCGTGTCCCAGAAGCTGTTCGGCATCAGGGTGAAAGCGCGGGCGGCCGCGATCCTGGTGCCCAAGGACCCAGGCCGCGCCGCGGCGGAGCTCGAAAGCGTCGCCGAACTTGGCGTTGAGGCCTACGCGGAGCTGCGTGCGGTGATCGACAACCTGCTCCCGCCAGATCTCGGCACGCACGGCCTGGCCGGGTCGCTGCGACGCTACGCGGAGGTCGCGGGCAGGGCGTACGGCAGGCGGGTGCGGTTCCACGCGGCGCAGCTGCCGTGTCTCGGCGCCGAGATCGACGCCGTGGTCTACCGGGTAGCGCAGGAGGCGCTGCACAACGCGCTCAGGCACTCGGGCGCGCGGGAGGTGCGGGTTACGCTGTGCCGTGACCCCGGCAGCGTCGTTCTCGAGGTCGGCGATGACGGCCCCGGCTTCTCACCGGACGCGCCTGGTGCGCGGCCGGGCGGGCTGGGCTTGGTTTCGATGCGGGACCGGGCGTCGTCGGTGGGCGCCACGCTGACTGTGAGCTCGGCGCCGGGCACCGGCACGACCGTCAGGCTCAGCGTGCCCGTCAGCCATCGGGAGCAGGCGGGGCCCGGGAGCAGGTAGTGGTGCGGCCTATCAGGGTATTGATCGCGGACGACCATCCGGTGGTCAGGCAGGGATTGCAGACCTTCCTCGGCGTGCAGGACGACATCGAGGTCGCGGGGGAGGCCGCCGACGGCGCCGAAACCGTGGAGCGGGCCGCTGAGCTGGAGCCCGACGTCATCCTGCTCGATTTGAAGATGCCGGGCCTGGACGGTGTCGGCGTGCTCGAGGAGTTGCGGGCCCGGGGTATCGGCGCCCGCGCGCTGATCCTGACCAGCGCGGCAGGCGCCGCCGCCGTCGGGCCCGCTATGCGCGCCGGTGCCGCGGGTTACCTGTACAAGGACGTGGATCCCGAAGCGCTCGTGCGCGCTATCAGGACCGCCGCGGACGGGAACCTCGTGCTTGCCCCTGAGGCAGCGGGACCGCTCGCCGCGCCCGGCGCGGCGGAGGCGCAAACCCGCGGCGCGGGCGCGCTGACCGGGCGAGAACGGCAGGTGCTCGCGCTGGTGGCGCAGGGCCGGTCGAACCGTGAGATCGCCCGCGAGCTCGGGGTGTCGGAGAAGACCGTGAAGACTCACGTGAGCTCGGTGCTGGCCAAGCTCGGCGTCCAGGATCGCACCCAGGCTGCCGTCTATGCCGTGCGGCGCGGGCTGGCGGGCGGCTGAGGCGTCACCGCATCGGTGGCCCGGCCGCGCCGGATTCCTGGGTCGAGAGCGTCACGTCGTACGCCGGGCGCCGGCGCGCCGCGCGTTTTCGTACCCGGCATAAGCACATCGGGAGCCGCTAGTTGTGGAGAATAGACATATGGGGTAAAGCGGTCGCATTCCGGGGAACATGTTTGCCCGGGGACGAGATGCTTGGAGCCGGGCCGATGAGCGTGCGACGTCTGGGTATCGGGGATCTGCCGGCGGCAGCGGGGATAATCGGCCGCTTCGCCGGATCTCGCCGTCTGGATCCCTGGGACTTTCTGGCCGACCCTTACACGCTGCTGTTCATCGCCGAGGAGGATGGCCATGCCGTCGGCTGGTTGTGGGGATACGAGGTCGTCCAGCCGGATGGGGCACGGATGATGGTGATTCACCAGATCGAGGTGGACAAGCCAGCGCGGCGCCGCGGCCACGGCCGTGCTCTGGTCGACGCGGCACTCGCGGTGGCCAGGGCGCGCGGTCACGGCGAGGTTGTCGTGCCTGCCGGTCCGGGCGATCCTGGTGCGCGTGCGCTGTTCGCCGGGTCCGGTGCCCGGCAGGCGCAGCTGCGCCAGTTGTACCGATGGAGTCTCGGAGGTACCGATAACACCCCCGGCTCGCGGTAGGTTTTGGTTCGCAGGGTCCGCTGGTGTAAGGGGGCTGGATGTCCGACGAGGTGCTCAGACTTCGTGGCGTCGGTGTCCGGCGCGACGGGAACATGCTGCTCCGTAACGTCGACTGGACGGCACACGAGGACGAGCGGTGGGTCGTGATCGGACCGAATGGCGCGGGCAAGACCACGCTGCTTCAGGTGGCCGCTTCGCTGCTGTTCCCGACCGAGGGCGAGGCGGAGATCCTTGGCGAGCGCCTCGGTCACGTGGACGTCTTCGAGCTGCGGCCGAGGATCGGCTTCTCAAGCGCCGCGGTCGCGGAGAAGGTGCCGCCCGGCGAGAAGGTGATCGACCTGGTGCTCACCGCGTCCTACGCGGTGCTCGGCAGGTGGCAGGAGGAATACGAATCGTCCGACGTCACCCGTGCGGTGGAGATTCTCGACGCACTCGGCTGCGCCCATTTGATCCGCCGCAGGTTCGGGACGCTGTCAGAAGGGGAGCGCAAGCGCGTCCAGATTGCCCGCGCGCTGATGCCCGACCCCGAGGTGCTGCTGCTCGACGAGCCCGCGGCAGGCCTGGATCTGGGCGGCCGCGAGGACCTGGTGCGCCGGCTTGGCCTGCTCGCCCGCGACCCGAACGCACCCATGTCGGTGCTTGTCACGCACCACGTGGAGGAGGTGCCCGACGGGTTCACGCACGCGATGCTGCTGCGCAGGGGCAGCGTGGTCGCGGCTGGGCCGCTCGCCGACGTGTTCACCGAACGCAACCTATCCCGGTGCTTTGGCGTTCCGCTGCTGGTCGAGCACCGCCAGGCACGGTGGACCGCGCGGGCAGCATACGCGTATTGACCGCTGCATCGACGGCTGGATCGACCGCTGGATCGAGAGCTGGCAGGCGCGCCACTAACTGGCGGCGAAATCTCGATTTAGTATCCATTTATGGATCTGAGAGGTCGCGACCTCTCAGCCGTCATGAACGGAGCTGAGCCGTCGTGAGTGCCGCTGTCCCCGTCATTCTTGCGCTGATCGTCGTGGCCCTGGCCGCGTATACGGTGTTCAAGACGGTCCGGGTGGTCCCGCAGGCAATGGCGGGGATCGTCGAGCGGTTCGGCCGCTACCACCGGACCCTGCACGCGGGCCTGAACATTGTGATCCCGTTCATCGACCGGCTCCGGCCACTCATCGACCTGCGGGAACAGGTGGTCAGCTTTCCGCCGCAACCGGTGATCACGAAGGACAATCTGGTGGTGGCGATCGACACGGTCATCTACTTTCAGGTGACCGACGCCAAGGCCGCGACGTACGAGATCGCGAATTTCATCCAGGGTGTCGAGCAGCTGACCGTTACGACGCTGCGGAATGTCGTCGGCGGCATCGACTTGGAAACGACGCTCACGTCACGCGACCACATCAACAGCGAGCTGCGACGTGAGCTCGACGAGGCGACGGGCAAGTGGGGCATCCGGGTCGGCCGGGTGGAGCTGAAGGCGATCGAGCCACCAGCATCCATCCAGGACTCGATGGAGAAGCAGATGCGAGCCGAGCGCGACAAGCGCGCGGCGATCCTGACCGCGGAGGGCTCGAAGCAGTCCGCGATCCTGACCGCGGAGGGCGAGAAGCAGGCGGCCGTGCTCAAGGCGCGCGGCGAAGCCGAGGCGGCGGTAGTACGGGCGAATGCGGACGCGGAGGCGAAGGCGGCCCGCGCGCGGGGGGAGGCGCAGGCGATCACCACTGTCTTCAAGGCGATCCACGACGGTAACCCTGATCAGCGGCTGCTTGCTTATCAGTACCTGCAGACCCTTCCGCAGATCGCGCAAGGCGACGCGAACAAGCTGTGGATCGTGCCGAGCGAGATCGGGAAGGCACTCGAAGGGCTTGGGGGGCTGTTCGGATCGATCACCGGGATCAAGGACGTCGTTTCGGGTGACGGCACCGGGCCGATGTCCGAGGCCGCTGCGGTCGGCGACGACGCCGGCCCGGGCAGCATCAAGCGGCTTCGCCAGTAGCGAGTCCCCCCGCGGCAAAGGCGCCTCGTACCAGCCCCATACCATTGGGGGCGTGCAACCAGCCCTTTCCATGATCGCGGTGGGTCACCAGCACCAGGCAGGGCGGGGAATCGGCCGCGATCATGGAACCAGCACAGCAGGGGTACCCGGCGCCAGGGAACTGCGGTGACCCCAGGTGAGGCACTTGCAGTCTTCGCAGCGGGCACTGGCGCCGGGACGATCAACACCGTGGTCGGGTCCGGATCGCTGATCACTTTCCCGACGCTGCTCGCGCTCGGTTATCCGCCGGTCGTGGCGAACGTCTCCAACAACATCGGGATCGTGCCGGGCTCGGTGAGCGGTGTCTTCGGCTACCGCAGCGAACTGCACGGCCAGCGGCGCCTGCTGCTGCGGCTCGGTACCGCGTCGGTAGCCGGATCGCTGGCCGGTGGGCTGCTGCTGCTCGCCCTGCCTGCGCACGTATTCCAGGCGGTCGTGCCGGTGCTGATTCTCGCCGCTTGCGCTCTCGTCCTTGTGCAGCCATGGCTGGCCCGCTGGCTGACCGCGCGCCGTCAGCGCGTGCACCCGCATGGCGGGCCCGCGTTGTGGGTAGGTGTGCTTGGTGCGGGGATTTACGGCGGCTATTTCGGCGCCGCGCAGGGTGTGGTGCTCATCGGCCTGCTTGGCGCCTTCCTCGACGAGAGCCTGCAGCGAGTCAACGGTACGAAGAATGTCCTGGCGGGATTGGTGAACGCCACGGCCGCGGTGCTGTTCATCGCATTCGCCCATGTCGCATGGGTCGCGGTGGCGTTCCTTGCGGTCGGTTCCGCGGCGGGAGGGCTGATCGGCGCCAGGATCGGCCGGGCTCTTCCGCCAGCGGCGCTGCGGGGCACTGTGGTGATTGTCGGCGTCGCAGCCGCGGCGAAGATGCTTTTTTTCTGACCGGGCCAGGTGCAGATGCCGGCAACGACCGCGGGGATCCGCGTGACGGGGTCGGCTGACGACCCGTGGAGGCTGCCGTGAAAGGCGATTGGGTCGAGATCGTCATCGACGCGGGCGGGGCGGTGCGCACCTATGAGGTCACCGCAACGCGTGCGGGCCGCCGCGTCGACGTGGTGAACCGGCGTGGCGTGGTCGAGGTGAGCGAGATGACTCGCGGCGGAACGGTGGTACGGACGGCACGATTCATGGCTAGCCGGGTACTTGCGCTCGTGGAGCATCCGGCCCCGCGCCGGGCGGCTGCCCGCCCGGCGCAGGGAATGGAACAGTAAAACGTCTGGTGCATCAGGGGTTCCGCTGGCGGGTCACATGACGAGATGGTCAAAATCTCCGTCCTGCGCACCACGGATGAGGGCCTCGATCTCGGCGCGCGTGTAGATGAGCGCGGGACCTTCGGGGTGGCGCGAGTTCCGCACTGCGATCTGCCCGTCAGCCAGCTTGGCCATCTCCACGCACGTGCCCTGTGAATTGCTGTGGCGGCTCTTCAGCCAGGCCGCCTCCGGCAAATTGCCGGCGGGCATCCCGTTGTATGCGTCTATCACTTAAATCTCCTCCATGATGGCGTTGATGATGTCGGCGGTGCATTCGGGGGGTTCGCTCTCGACGCACAGGCGTTCCATGACCTCGGTGTACTTGTCGACGTCTTCACGGCGGTCCAGATACAGGGCGCTGGTGAGGTGCTCGACGTAGATCACGTCAGGAAGGTCGGGCTCGGGGAAGCGCAGAAGTGTGAAGGGCCCGCCCTCGGCGGCGTGCCCGCCGGACGTGAACGGCATGATCTGAAGGATGACGTTCGGGTACTTGAGCGCGTCGAGCAGATGCTCGAGCTGCTCACGCATCACTTCCGGCCCGCCGATCAGGCGGCGCAGCGCTGCTTCGTCGATCACCGCCCACAGCCGCGGTCCGCCGCCCGGGCGGGTCAGCAGCTTCTGCCGATCGGCGCGGAGGCGGACTCTGCGCTCCACCTCTTCCTCCGCCGCGTCCGCCTGGCCGACGCCCATGATGGCGCGTGCGTACGCCTCTGTCTGCAGCAGCCCGGGGACGAACTGAACCTCGTACGTCCGGATGAGCGTCGCCGCGTCCTCCAGCCCGACGTAGACCTGGAACCACTGCGGCAGCAGGTCGTTGTAACGGTGCCACCAGCCCGTGTTGTTCGCCTTGCGGGCGAGGTCGAGCAGCGCCTCCCGCTCTGTCACGTCGTCGACGCCGTACAGCTCAAGCAGGTCAGAGACGTCGCGCTCCTTGAAACTTACGCGCCCGAGTTCCATGCGGCTGATCTTCGATCCGGACGCGCGGATCGGGTATCCCGCCTCATCACGGGTAATGCCCTTGGCTTCCCTGAGCCGCCGGAGCTGGGCGCCAAGCAGGATTCGGAGAACGGTGGGACCGCCCTCGGGCTGGACTTCTATCACCTCTCCCCCCATTGGGTCGGACCCGGTCCCCCCGGACCGCGCCGCACCGGTGCGGCTTGCCGCCTAGTATCAAACTGCCCTTATGCAGGGCGCACAGTTCGTTTGCACGTGCATTGGGTCTTGCATCTGCAACGTTTACAAGCGATGATAGCGCGCGTGGACCCAGGTTTCCGCTGCGCCGCCGAACACACTCGACGAGGGCCCTGATGTCAGCCCACGGAGCCCCAGAGGCCATTTACGATTCCGTTGGCCGCGCCGCACCGCACGAGGAGATCGCGGGCTACGCCGCGCCTGTCGGGCTCTTACCCGATGCCAGCGCACCGGATGCCGATATGGGAGCACGAGCCAGAGTCTGGGACGAGGCCGCCTGCGCCTTGCGCGGCCGCCCAGAATCGGTCAAGCTCGCACGAGATTTCGCGCGCGAGACGCTTGAGGCGTGGTGCCTCCAAGGCCTGTCCGACGACGTCACCTGGGTCATTTCTGAGCTAGTGACCAACGCACTGAACCACGGGCTCGAGCCTGGCGCGCGTGCGCGCTGGGCCCGGCCGATCCGAGTCTGCCTGACCGTACAGCCCGCGCACGTGCTGTGCACGGTGTCGGATCCAGGTAACGCTGCGCCGGTCAAGAAGGAACCGGATTACTGGCACGAGTGTGGCCGTGGCCTGCAGGTAGTTGAATCATGCAGCGACCGGTGGGGCTGGACCCCGCTGGCGGGCGGCGGCAAGATCATATGGGCCGCGTTCCAGCTCGGCCGCTGATCGCCGGTCATACGCGCGGACGAACCTGAATCATTCCCTCTGTCGATGCCCGTGTGTCGAAGCCGGGCTGCCGTGCGGTCGCGGGTCCATGCATTACCGCACCATCGCCGATGCGGAACGTGCTGCCGTGCCACGGGCAGCTGACGCAGCGGTCCCCGCTCAGCGTGACGAGCTGGCCCTGGTGGAGCGGGCCGCCGAGGTGCGCACAGTGGTCGGCGAGGACGCTGACCGACGAGCCCTCGCGGAGCACGAGCAGGCTGATATACCCAAGCTCGCGCCGCACCGGGCGGCCGTCAGGCAGCTCTGCGAGCCGGCAAAGGTCGTGCCAGCCAAGCGGGGCCAGATGGGCCACGGGCTCGGCGTGGTTGGCGCCCGCGGCCAGCCGGAAGGACAGATGACCGCCGAGATACCCGCCGACGGTGGCGAAAATCAGGCCGGTGAACGACAGCGCCTTGCCGCGGCGGTGATGCCCGGCCGATCTCGCCGCCAGCGAAGCGCCGAACAGCGCCGTTGCCGCCGCACCTGCCGCCGCGTGTACCGCGCCGACCCGCTGCTGCTCGCGGTGTAGCACGGACCAGTCGGCCAGCCCAGTGAGCGCGGCAGGCGCGGTCCCGGCCAGGCCAGCCACGATCAGTGCCCGCGCGGCGCGTTCGGTTTCCGGCAGCAGGTCGAGCAGCGCCGCCGACGTCCAGAAGCCGAGCGACAAGCCGGACAGGCGCGGATGGCCCGGCTGGCCCAGGGGGACGCCGTGCAGCGCATCCGCGGTCTGGCCCGGTGGCAGCGCGCGCCGCACGGCACCGGCCAGCCTGCCGTTGACGGGATCGAGCGCACGCAGCCGCTCCAGGCGCTCGGCCGCATCGGCCGGCCGCAGCGCGGGCTGGCTGCGGCGCCCGCCGTCATTCGCCGTGCGCGTGCCGCGCCCGAAGAACCTCGCTCGCGAAGGGCTCACACTATCTGCGTACCCTTCGCGCCGGGCGTGTAGCGCACGTTCGGGTGGCCAGTAGGCGGCAGGAGGCCCAGGGTGTGTCCCGTGGATCTTCGGCGGGACACACCCTAGCGGCCGGTGGGGTCGGCGCGGCCGACGGTTTGACCGGGACTAGCCGATGGCGCGGGCCGGCGCGAGTATGCCTTGTTCCACTGCGGTCGCGACAAGTTGCCGTGCCAAGCCGCCGAGCGCGGCCGAGCCTTCCTCGATCAGCGCTACCTTCACAAGCACCTGGTCGGCGGTGATGCCGTAGCTGTGCCAGGTGCCGCCGCCGGTGTGGTAGTTGGCGAGGATGGGCTGGAGCCGGTCAAGGGCGCGGGCGAACCGTGCCTCGGCGGTGCGGCGGTCCTCGAATTCGTCCCACAAGGCGCGCAGCTCATGCGCCTGCCCAGCAGGAAGCAGGGCGAAGATCCGGTCGGCCGCGGCCCGCTCGGCTCGCCCCGCCTCGGCGAGCTCGGCGTCGGGAGAGTACAGGAATGTGTCGCCTGCGTCGATCTCAACAATGTCATGCAGCAACACCATGATGATCACCCGGTTGAGGTCGGTGCCCGGCGGCGCGTGCTCGCCGAGGATCACGGCCATCATGGCGAGGTGCCAGGAGTGCTCGGCCGAATTTTCCCGCCGCGAGGAATCGACGAGCGTGGTCTGCCGAAGCACGCTCTTCAGCCGGTCGATCTCGTTGACGAACCGCAGTTGCCTGGCCAGCCGCTCCATGATGCGTTCCATACTGCCCTAACGTCGCCGGGCGGCCGCATGGGCGACCCGCGGCGGGGGCGAGCGCGCGTTGTCGCTGTTCAACAGGGTGTTCAATAAACGTGATGTAGCGTACGGTCACTGTTACGTATACCTGTGTGAGGAGGGCTGGTGCAGCAGGAGCAGGAGCCCGGCTCTGCGATCCCACCCAGGCACCGGACCATCGACACTGGCGAAGTGCGGCTTGCTGTCACCGAGCGCGGCGCCGCCGGGAACCCACCCGTACTCCTCGTGCACGGCTACCCCGACACCAGTTCGGTATGGGACGAGGTGGCCCGCGAGCTTGCGCCGCGCTTCCACGTCATCACCTACGACGTCCGCGGCGCCGGCGAATCGACCGCGCCCCGGGCCACCGGCGCCTACCGTCTCCCCAGGCTCGTCGCCGACCTTGAGGCGGTCATCGACGAGGTGAGCCCGGGTCGCTCCGTCCATCTCGTGGGCCACGACTGGGGCGCTATCCAGGGGTGGGAGGCGGTCACAAGAACCCGGCTGGCCGGGCGCATCGCCTCGCTGACCTCGGTGGGCGGCCCGTCGCCCGGCCAGGTGGCAGCCTGGCTGCGGCGCCGCGCGATGCGCGGCCCGCGCGGCCTGGGGGACGTGGCCAACCAGCTGGCGCGTTCCTGGTACATCGGCTTCTTCAAGATCCCGGTTCTGCCCGAGCTCACCTGGCGGGCCGGGCTCGGCCGGATGTGGGGGCCGCTGCTGCAGGCCCGCGGCGGGGTACGGCCCCGGCCGGGCCACCCGGCCGCAACGATCACCCGCGACGCCGTGCAAGGGATCGCGCTCTACCGCGCGAACATGACCGGCAGGCACATGCGGGGCCGCCCCCTGCCTGTCGATGTGCCGGTCCAGGTCGTGGTGGCCACCCGCGACCCGTTCATCGCGCCGCGGACCCAGCTCGCCGTCCTTGGCTGCGCTCCCCGCCTGTGGCGCCGCGAGATCCGGGCCGGCCACTGGGTGCAGCGCACGCACCCCAGGCGCCTGGCTCACTGGGTGGCCGAATTCGCCGCTCATGTCGAGGGGGAGCCCGCTACCCGGGCGCTGCGCCGTGCAGACTCGAGCCCCGCCGCGAAGCCGTTTGGTGGCTATCTTGTGGTCGTAACGGGCGCGGGCAGCGGGATCGGGCGGGCCATCGCCGTCGCCTTCGCCGGGGCAGGCGCCGAGATCGTCGCCGCGGATCTCGACCTGGCTTCCGCGCGGCAGACCTGCGAGGACGTCGGCGGCCGCGGCGGCACCGCGCATCCGTATCAGGTGGATGTCGCGATGGCCGGGGAAATGGACCGGTTCGCCGCCTGGGTGCGCGACACCTGTGGCGTGCCTGACGTCGTCGTGAACAATGCGGGGATCGCCGTGGTGGGCCCGTCCCTGGCGCACACCGAGGACGATTGGCGGCGCATCGTCGATGTGAACCTGCTTGGCGTCGTGCGTGGGTGCCGGTTGTTCGGCGCGCAGATGACGGAGCGCGGGGAGGGCGGCCACATCGTCAACATCGCCTCGGCGGCCGCGTACGCCCCGTCCGCTATGTTGCCCGCGTACTCCGCGACCAAGGCCGCGGTGCGGATGCTCAGCGAATGCGTGCGCGCCGAACTGGCTGGCGCGGGCATCGGCGTGAGCACGATCTGCCCCGGATTCACCGATACCCCGATCGCCCGCACCGCCCACTACACGGGCGTTGACAAGGCGCGCGAAGAGCGGCTCAGGTCGGGGGCGGCGCGGGCGATGGCGTTGCGCCACTACCCGCCGGAAAAGGTCGCGCTCGCCGTCATGCGGGCGGTGCGCACCGACCGCCCCCTGGTGCCGGTGAACGCGGAGGCCCGGCTCGGCTACGCGCTGTCGCGGTTCGCGCCGCCGGTGCTACGGGCCGCGGCCCGGCGGAATGGCAGGCGGATGTTCGCCCGGCTGGAGCGTTTTGCCGGGCCGGCGCCGACCGACATCTCGTGATCGCGGCAGCTTCACCGCGCCGGGGACGGTCGCGCCACCGCGATCACGCGGCCTTCAGCAGCCCTGCCTGCAGCGTCAGTCCGGGGCCGAACGCCAGCATCACGATATGCGCGCCGCGCGCCAGGCCGGGCGCCAACCGCTCGAGCAGCAGCAAGGCAGTGGCCGACGAGCAGTTGCCGTAATCGCGGAGCACCGAATGCGACGCGTCGAGCGCATTGTCGCGAAGGCCGAGCCGGTCGGCGACGACGTCGAGTATGCGGGGACCGCCAGGGTGCACCGCCCAGCCCGCGACGTCGCTGACGCCGAGCCCGTGACGGCCGAGCATGTCAGTGACGATCGGCTTGACGTGCCTGGCCAGCACCGCGGGCACGCGCGGGGACAGGCCCATGCGGAAACCGTGGTCGGTGACGTCCCAGGTCATGTAGCCGCTCGCGGCCGGATCTGTGACCGCGGCCAGATCCGCGAGCTGCAGGCCCGACTCGTCGGGGGTGAGTACGGCCGCCGCGGCGGCGTCGGCGAACAGCGCGTGCGCGACAACCTGAGCGAGATCGGCGCGGCCCCGTACGACCGGCTGAATGTGCAGGCTCGGCAGCTCGAGGCAGAGCAGCACCGCCGGCCGGCCGCGGGAGCGCACGTAGTCGGCGGCCGCGCCCAGCCCGGGCAGCGCGGCGTAGCACCCCATGTGCCCGATCAGCAGACGATGTACGCCCGGTGCCATGCCGAGGTCACGCGCGACAAGGATGTCGAGCCCGGGTGTGATGTACCCGGTGCACGATGCGACGGCGAACAGCCCGATCTGGTCCGCGCGCAGGCCAGCCTCGTTCAGCGCGGCGGTCACCGCGTCCTTGCCCAGCGGCACCGCCGCCTCGCCGTACAGCTCCATCCGGGCGCCGGTTCCCCAGCCGGACACGTCGACATCGGGCGGGATCGCGACCGCGTGGCGGGTGCTCACGCCCGCCGCGCGCCAGATCCGCTCCGCCCGGGTATCGGCACGGTAGTACGTTTTGAAGAACCCATCCCACAGGTCCTGCTGGCCCCGGGCGGGCGGCACCGAATGGGCGACTGCCGCCACGGTCACCATCGCGGCGTCTCCGCATCCGGGTCGAGGCCGAGGACGGCGCAGCCGAGCCAGTCGGCGCACACATCGCTGGTCGCCGGCTGCAGCGCGCCGCATCTCGCATCCCGGTACAGCCGTTCGAGGGGGTGGCCGCGCCGGGTGGCGGACGCGCCGCACGCCTCGAGCATGGACGCGGCGACGTCCTGCGCGGTGTCGCCTGCGATGAGCTTGGCCCGCCAGATCCACCGTGTCGTCGCGCTGTCATCGGGTGCGGCGTCGACCTGGCGTGCCACCTCA